>Ga0209345_10002154_pt1 | contig 22267 bp, 24 predicted proteins | sample Cruoilmetagenom7_FD_187294 | JGI IMG/M metagenome (GOLD analysis project Ga0209345, IMG submission 187294) | Oil polluted marine microbial communities from Coal Oil Point, Santa Barbara, California, USA - Sample 7 (SPAdes) (version 2) | ecosystem: Environmental > Aquatic > Marine > Oil seeps ... | reverse complement strand
GCATCGAAACCTGACCAGCGTCAAGCAACCGCACCGAGCCCGTCGGCAAGACCTCGCCACCAACCGCCTTGGCCACCGCCGCCGCATCATTTTTCGCCGTTAAATCCAATGGCGCACCCGCCGCAAAAGCAACCTCCATCGCTTCGATGGTCTTTTTGCCGTAATCCGCCACCAGCGGTTTTCGCAACCACTTCGGCAACCGCGATACCGGCAATTTATCCCACGCCGCCGGATCGATTTTGCGCAAAACCGCGTTGACCATGCCTGATGCGCGATGATGCACCTTATCAGCCTTCACCATCGCCACCGCCGCATTCACAACCCCATGCGCCGCCGCGCCATCGACGCATAATTCCACCACCGACAGACGCAGCACATTATGCACCATCAGCTCGGGCTTGCGTTGCAAAAATGGGCCAAGCATCCGGTCCGCCCGATCCATCCAGCGCAAGGTTTCCGTCGCCAAACGTTGCGCGCGGGCCTTTTCGGATGGCTCCAACTTGTCCAAAACCCCCGAGGTCAGCATCTCGGGCAACAAAGCCCCTTTGCCCAACACCCCGTCCATCAGCCGAACCGCCGCGCGCCGTGGGATTATACCGGGATGGGACATGAGATATTCCTTTGTTGCGAACACTGTGTTTGCGCCTATATCATAGCCACAGCCAGAACAAGAGAACGCTATTATGTCTGATGTGACCAAAGACCTGCCCGAACCTGCCAAACGCGCCTTGGCCGAGGCCGAAGTGCGCCGCCAAAAGGCCGCCAAATCCGAGTTGCCCAAAGAGCTGGGTGGCCGCGACGGACCCGAACCCGTGCGCTATGGCGATTGGGAGAAAAAAGGCATCGCGGTAGATTTTTGAAACTTCCAAAGAACAAATTACGCCGCAAGCTTCTAGACAATTTCAGCTGGTTTGACAGACACCTTCCTGTGGGAGTCAGAACATTCGTCGGTTTATTAATAATCATTGGCGGGATATTTGGGTTTTTACCGATTCTAGGCTTTTGGATGATTCCATTAGGGTTAGGGATGATCGCCCTTGATATCCGCTGGATTCATAAAAAAGTACTCAAACGGCACAAATGATTAACCCCAACTCACTACAACCCCAACACATCCACCATATCATATTCCCCAGGTTTGCGCCCCATCCCCCACAGTGCAGCCTTCAACGCCCCGCGGGCAAACACGGCCCGATCCGTCGCCATATGCCGCAGCACGATCCGCTCGCCGTCCGCTGCAAACATCACGTCATGCTCGCCAACGATGTCACCACCGCGTACCGCCGAAAACCCGATGTCGCCGCGTTTGCGCGCGCCCGTGATCCCGTCACGGCCGCTGTCTTTCACGGATGCCAGTGACACCCCGCGCCCCTCGGCCGCTGCTTCGCCCAGCATCAACGCAGTACCAGACGGCGCGTCAACTTTGTGGCGGTGATGCGCCTCGATCACTTCGATATCAAAATCCTCGTCCAGCGCGGCGGCGACCTTTTTGGTCAGCTGCACCAACAGATTGACCCCAAGGCTCATGTTGCCCGCCCGCACCACAATCGCGTGACGGGCAGCGGCCTTGATCAAAACCAAATCGTCGTCTGTTAACCCCGTCGTTCCAATCACATGCACCGCGCGGGCTTGCGCCGCCAATTCAGCCAACGCAACCGTCGCGGCGGGCGTCGTGAAATCAATCACGCCCTGCGCCTTGGCCATAACCTCCAGTGCATCATCCGTGACAGCCACGCCCAGATCAGCGCCACCCATCGCAGCCCCGACATCGCGGCCAACCCAGTCGTGCCCAGCGCGTTCCAGCGCCCCCACCAGCCGAACAGCCTTGCTCTCGGCCACCAAACGCACCAGCATCTGACCCATCCGGCCCGACACCCCGTTCACCACAATTCCCGGTAAATCGCTCATTTTTCGCTCCTTGAATCTCGCTTGGGCAGTTTGCCCCGCTTGCACCGCGCACGCAACCTGCTTAGATGACAGATATGGCAAAGCAAACACATCATTCCTCGCGCGGTCCTACCCAGCGCCAGCTCCGCGTCGGTGAACTCATTCGCCGCGCGCTTTCGGATACTCTGAATCGTGGCGATATCCACGACCCGGACCTGAACCGCATGTCGATCACGGTGGGCGAGGTGCGCACATCACCCGATCTGCGTGTTGCCACCGCGTTCGTCCTGCCGCTTGGAGGCAAGAACAAGGAAGAAGCGTTGCTGTTGCTGCGCCAGAACCGCTATGAAATCCGCCGCGCGATCTCGAAAACACTGGCGCTGAAATACTCGCCGGAAATCCGCTTTCAGATTGATGAAACCTTTGATCAAATGGATGACACCCGCAGGATGCTGGCCCAAGAAGATGTCATGCGCGACACCACTCACGACAGCGAGGGCGAAGGAGACGGCGAATGATCCGCATTCTGCTGGCTCTTTTCCTGATCCTGCCAAGCATGGCCTCCGCCTGCGAAACCCTGACCTACAAATCCAATGACTATACAATCTGCGAGGCCACGCTCGCCGACGACCTGCGCCTGTTCCATTCCGACGCCGTGGGCAAACCGTTTGGAAGCTTCGGTGCAATCAATACTGCTTTGGCCCATGAAGGCCAGCACCTCGGATTTGCGATGAATGCTGGCATGTACCACCCTGACAGAACCCCCGTTGGCCTGTTCGTTGAGCATGGCGAGAAAAAAACGTCGCTGGCAGATGGTGGCACATACGGCAATTTTGGCCTTAAACCCAATGGTGTGTTTTGTTTCGATAAAACGGGTTTTACTGTGATCGAAGCCAACAGTTTCCGCGCCTCCAAACCCTATTGCGAATACGCCACCCAATCTGGCCCGATGTTGGTAATCGACGGCGAACTGCACCCCCGCTTCCTGATTAACGCCACCTCCCATTACATCCGCAACGGGGTTGGCGTTTCGGCCGACGGCACCCGTGCGGTTTTCGTGATTTCGGACACCCCCGTCACGTTTCATGAGTTTGGCTCCCTGTTTCGCGATCATCTAAAAACCCCCAATGCGCTCTACTTTGATGGCAAAGTCTCGCGCCTTTATGCGCCTGACCTGAACCGCCACGACACCGGATTTCCGCTCGGCGTGATGGTTGGAACCGCTATCCGAGATTGACGCCTTCGTGCTGCCGCACTACACGCCTCAATCTAACCTAATGACGGAGCACACCCTTGGGACGCAGACGCAAAAATGGCCGCGACATATCCGGCTGGATCGTGATCAACAAACCGGCCGGCATCACCTCGAATGCAGTGGTGAACAAAGTTCGCTGGGCGATGGATGCCAAAAAGGCGGGCCACGCGGGCACTCTTGATCCCGAAGCCACCGGCGTTCTGGCAATTGCGCTGGGCGAGGCCACCAAAACAGTGCCCTACATTACGGACGCGCAAAAAGCCTATCGTTTCACCGTGCGCTTGGGCCAAGCAACCAACACCGACGATACCGAGGGCGAAGTGATCGCCAGCTCTGACATCCGCCCAACCGATGATGAAATCCGTGCTGCCCTGCCGCAATTCGTCGGCGACATCATGCAAGTCCCGCCACAATTTTCCGCCGTAAAAATCGATGGTGAGCGCGCCTATAAACTGGCTCGCGCTGGCGAGGAAATTGAGATCAAAGCGCGCCCGCTTTGGGTGGAAGAACTGGAAATGGTCGAACGCCCCGACGCCGACCACGTCATTCTTGAAATGATCTGCGGAAAAGGCGGTTATGTGCGCTCCATCGCCCGTGATCTGGGCGATGTTTTGGGCTGCCATGCCCACGTCGACACCCTACACCGCGTTTGGTCAGGCCCGTTCGAAGCCAACGAGGGCATCACCATGGAGCTGGTCGAAAAACTCGCCAAATCCGGTGAGCTTGATCAATATATCCGCCCGTTAGAGGATGGCCTTGCCGATCTGCCCGAACTACGATGCACCGTTGAAGCCGCTGTAAAACTGCGCCACGGCAACCCCGGCATGGTGATCACCTCCGATGTCGAATACGGCGACGAAGCATGGGCTTCACAGGATGGCAAAGCCGTGGCTGTGGGCATCTACAAATCCGGCGAGCTGCACCCGACACGGGTGTTCAACACCGCCACTTAAGACATGGCTATTGCCGACTTAGCCAATGATTAGCATCCGGCTTGAGGCATCTTTGTTAATCATGATAGGTTACAGACAGTAGAGAAACTGATCGGACAGCAAGCAGATATGCGCACAGATATCAACATAGTCTATCATCTGGGCGCGCCCCATACAGACAATGAACAAATCACACAGTCTCTGCGCAAAGATATCGAATTGCTGGCCGAAAAAGGTGTCATGCTGCGTCGACCCAGAAAATACAGACAACTTCTGAAAAATATGATCCTTGAGCTTAAGGACGAAGCCCCGTCCATTATTGATCAGGAAAACCTGCTTTCGGCCATTGTCAAAAACCAGCAAGTTGATCGTCTGATCATGTCGGACCCTCGGTTTTTAGGGGTGCCTGCTTGGATGTTGTACGGCGGTGCATTTTATCAAAATGCGGGTAGAAACACGGGACGTATTCGGGATTTGTTTCCCGATAACCCTTGTGAGTTCCATCTTGGCATTTCGAATCCTGCCAGCTTTATTCCTGCGGTGTTTAACGCCCAAACCGACAAAACATATGAGCAGTTCACTGATGGCATCGATTTGGCAACCCTGCGCTGGTCAGATGTAATCAGCCAAATCCAAGAGGAAAACCCGGATTGCCCAATTACAGTTTGGTGCAACGAGGATACGCCAATTATCTGGCCCACGATCCTGCGCGAGATAGCCGGCCTTGATCCGCAAATCCGTCTTTTGGGCGAACTTGACGTGATTCAGGAAATCATGTCGCAAGATGGTGTCGCCCTGTTGATCAAATATCTGGATGAACGCCCCAACCTAACTGAAGTTCAGCGCCGCCGGGTCAGGGGAATTTTCCTTGAGAAGTTTTTTCTGGATGAGGCTGTCGAAGAAGAAATTGATCTGCCTGACTGGACAGATGAAACCGTTGACGCACTGACAGAAATCTATGATGACGACATTGAACGCATCGAGCGGTTATCAGGTGTGAATTTTATCACCCCATAGGCTCGAAACAGCAGTAAAACTTAACCACAAGGCTTACAAACATGCGCACCGCCCTCGTTACCGGATCAGCCGGATTCATCGGATATTTCACGTGCAAACGTTTGCTAGAGGCTGGCTTTCGGGTGATCGGCATCGATGCGATGACGGATTACTACGATGTCTCGCTAAAAGAGCGCCGCCATGCGATGCTGCTACAGGGGCCGAATTTCTCCGCGATCAATGCGCGGATAGAAGAGCCGGACATGCTCAAAAACCTGATGCGGGATGAGCAGATCGACGTGGTAATCCACCTCGCTGCCCAAGCAGGAGTGCGCTATTCAATTGAAGACCCGAAATCCTATGTGCAGGCCAATCTGCTCGGCGCTTACGAACTGCTCGAGGCGGCCCGCGCCCATAAACCCGACCACCTGCTGATGGCCTCGACATCATCGGTTTACGGGGCCAACACCCAGATGCCGTATAAGGAAACCGATAAAGTCGACACCCAGATGTCGTTCTACGCGGCCACCAAAAAGGCGAACGAGGCGATGGCCCATTCCTATGCGCATCTTTATGATATTCCGACCACCATGTTCCGGTTTTTCACCGTTTACGGCCCGTGGGGTCGCCCCGATATGGCGCCGATCCGGTTCGCCAAAGCGATCTATGCAGGCGAAGCGATCGACGTTTATAACCACGGTAAAATGAAACGCGATTTCACCTATGTCGAAGATCTGACTGAGGGCATCCTGCGCCTGATTGATGCGGTGCCTGTGCGCCCCGCATCCGCGGACGACATAGAAGAGGGTGACAGCCTCAGCCCGGTTGCACCATTTCGGCAAGTCAACATAGGCAACGCTGAACCGGTGCCGTTGATGGAGTTCATCGCCGCGATGGAAGCCGCCATCGGGGTTGAGGCAAAAAAGAACTATATGGACATCCAGCCCGGCGATGTGCCCGCCACATGGGCCGACATTTCCCTGCTGAAACGCCTGACCGGATTCGCCCCGTCCACGAACGTCCAAACAGGGGCGCAGAAGTTTGTGGAGTGGTATAAGGAATATTACAAACAAGGGTGATTGATTCCCCCCTTGCAGACTCACCCGCATTCCCCTATATCCCCTCTTAACAGCGGCGCGCTGGCTTCCACCCCCAGCGCCCACCGGATTTCACAACGGGCCGCGCGCCCGTTTTTTTGTGCTCTAGGAATATGAATGTCTGATCTGATCGCCAAAGCTGCTATCGACCGCAAACTGGCCGAAATAATCCAACCCGTTATCGAGGGTCTGGGCTATGAGCTGGTGCGCGTGCGGATGCAGGGCGGCAAAACCAAAGCGTTGCAAATCATGGCTGAGCGTCCCGATGGCGGCATCGAGGTTGATGATTGTGCCAAAATTTCGACCGCCGTGTCCGCCATTCTGGATGTCGAAGACCCGTTTGAAGACCCCTATGCGCTGGAAGTCTCCAGCCCCGGCATTGACCGCCCCCTGACCCGTTTCAAAGACTTTGATATGTGGAACGGCTATGAGGCCAAGATCGAGACCGACGAGCTGGTTGATGGTCGCCGCCGCTTTAAGGGCGAGCTGGCCGGCACCAATGACGACGAGGTTCTGATTACAATCAGCGAGGGCACCATCGGGCTGAAATTCGATTGGCTGTCTGACGCGAAACTTGTTCTGACAGACGAATTGATCAGCGAAATGTTGCGCCAGCGCAAAGCAAGCGGCGACATCGACGAGAACGATTTTGACGACATTGAAACCACTGATACAGACACCAACGAGGGCTGACATGGCTATTACCAGTGCAAACCAACTAGAACTTTTGCAAACCGCCGAGGCGGTCGCGCGCGAGAAAATGATCGATCCCGAACTGGTTATCCAGGCGATGGAAGAGAGCCTCGCCCGTGCTGCCAAATCGCGTTACGGCATGGAAATGGATATCCGCGTGTTCATCGATCGCAAGACCGGCCGCGCCACATTCAAACGGTTCCGCACTGTGGTAGCCGAAGAGGATCTGGAGAATTATCAGGCCGAATTCACGATTGTCCAAGCCTGTGAATATATGGATAACCCCAGCATTGGTGACACATTTGAAGAAGAAGTCCCGCCGGTTGAAATGGGCCGCATCGCCGCGCAATCCGCCAAGCAGGTGATCTTGCAAAAGGTGCGCGAAGCTGAGCGTGATCGCCAGTTCGAAGAATTTCAGGATCGTGCAGGCACCATCATCAACGGTGTGGTCAAACGCGAAGAGTACGGCAACGTCATTGTCGATGTGGGCCGTGGCGAAGCCATCCTGCGCCGCAACGAGAAAATTGGCCGCGAGAGCTATCGCCCCAATGATCGCATTCGCTGCTACATCAAGGAAGTGCGCCGCGAAGTCCGTGGTCCGCAAATCTTCTTGTCGCGCACCGATCCACAGTTCATGGCCGAACTGTTCAAAATGGAAGTACCTGAAATTTACGACAACATCATTGAAATCAAGGCCGTCGCCCGTGACCCGGGCTCGCGTGCCAAGATCGCTGTGATCTCGTATGATGGTTCAATCGATCCTGTCGGCGCTTGCGTCGGGATGCGTGGTAGCCGTGTTCAGGCTGTTGTGAACGAGCTTCAAGGCGAAAAAATCGACATCATCCCCTGGAATGAGGATGCGCCAACATTCCTTGTGAATGCGTTGCAGCCCGCCGAAGTGACCAAGGTTGTGCTGGACGAAGAAGCCGAACGCATCGAAGTTGTTGTGCCGGACGAGCAACTGTCACTGGCCATTGGCCGTCGTGGTCAAAACGTACGCCTTGCCAGTCAGCTGACGGGTTTGGACATCGACATTCTGACCGAAGCAGAAGAGAGCGAGCGCCGTCAAAAAGAATTCACCGAACGCACCTCCCTGTTTATGGCCGCACTTGATGTGGATGAATTCTTCTCGCAGCTGCTGGTCGCTGAGGGCTTTACCTCGCTTGAAGAGGTGGCTTACGTCGAGGTTGACGAATTGACCGTGATTGACGGTGTTGACGCAGACACTGCCAGCGAGCTGCAGGCCCGCGCGCGGGATAATCTGGAAGCCGCCAACAAACGCGCTATGGATCATGCCCGCGAATTGGGTGTCGAGGACAGCCTTGTTGCTTTCGAGGGTCTAACACCGCAAATGCTGGAAGCGCTGGGCGAGGATGGTGTGAAAACGCTGGAAGATTTCGCCACCTGTGCCGACTGGGAATTGTCGGGCGGTTGGACCACGGTGAACGGCGAGCGCATCAAAGATGACGGTGTGCTTGAAAAATTCGATGTGTCATTGGAAGAAGCGCAAAACATGGTAATGACCGCGCGTATCTCTCTGGGCTGGGTTGATCCGGCTGATTTGGTGTCCGAGGAAGACACCGCAGAAGTTGATGATGTCGAAACAACTTTGGAGACCGAGGTCTGATCTCAGGCCTCGGTGTTTGTGCAATGACTCGCGGTGGTCAAAACAAAAAACAAGATGCGTCGGAGCGGCGCTGTATCGTCACGGGCGATACACAACCTAAATGTGGGTTGATCCGGTTTGTTGTCGGACCTGATGACCAGATCGTGCCTGACCTGTTGGAAAAACTTCCCGGGCGGGGCATCTGGGTTTCCGCGGATCGCAGTGTGTTGGAAAAAGCCATCAAAAAAGGGCTTTTTGCACGCGGCGCGAAACAGGCGGTGACGGTGCCCGATGGTCTGATTGATGGACTTGAGGCCGGACTAACGCGACGTGTTATTGAACTGATTTCACTGACCCGTAAATCCAGCCGCGCTGTGATGGGATATGAGAAGGTCAAAAGCTGGCTGGCGCAGGAACGCGCACGAGTTTTAATACAGGCAAGTGACGGTTCGATCCGTGGCAAAACCAAGTTGCGCGCCCCCGAAGGCGACAACACATTTATCGGGGTTTTGACGGGAAGCGAATTGGGTTTGGCTTTTGGACGGGAAAGTGTGATACATGGCGCGCTTGCAGCTGGTGGACTCACAAAACGTGTTGTAAAGGAAGCAGCAAAGCTTGACGGCTTGCGCAAAAATGCTGGTGGAAATGCCACCAAGAAGGGTTTGAGGACCGTAGATGAGTGAAAATGACGGCAAAAAGACATTGGGCATCGGCGGTGCCCGCCCCGCGAATGTAAAGCAGAGCTTTAGTCACGGGCGCACAAAGAATGTCGTGGTGGAAACCAAGCGCAAGCGGGTTGTAGTACCAAAGCCTGGCATGGAAAAACCAACTGTGGGTGGCAGTAACAAGGTTGTTAAAAGCGACCCTGCCAAACGCCCGGCGGGTATTTCCGATGTGGAAATGGAGCGCCGACTGAAAGCGCTGAAGATCGCCAAAGCCCGCGAAGTCGAAGACACAGCAAAACGCAAAGCCGAAGAAGATGCACGCGCCGCCGAACGCGAGCGCCGCAAAGCCGATGCGGAAGAAAAAGAGCGCGCGGAAAGAGAACGCGAAGAGCGTTTGAAGGCCAAGGCAGAAGATGAAGAGCGCAAACGCGTCGAAGCCGCTGCCGCTGAAACACGCGCCAAAGCCGCAACACAACAACCCGTAGCAGATGCCGGTGTACCGGTTGCCGCGCCGCGTGGCGGTGCCGGGGCTGGCAAACCATCATCGGCCCCACGCAAAGCTGACCAAGAAGCCCGTGATCGCCAGAACAAAGGTGGTAAAGGCCGTGACGATGGCCGCCGCTCAGGCAAGCTGACGTTGAATCAGGCATTGTCTGGTGACCGTGGGCGGCAACGCTCGATGGCTGCGATTAAACGCAAGCAGGAACGCGCGCGCCTCAAGGCGATGGGCGGCCCTGTCGAACATGAAAAAGTGATCCGTGATGTTCAGGTGCCCGAAGCGATTGTGGTTTCGGAACTGGCTGTCCGTATGGCCGAACGCGTGGCCGATGTGGTCAAAGCACTGATGAACATGGGCATGATGGTAACACAAAACCAATCCATTGATGCCGACACAGCGGAATTGATTGTCGAAGAATTCGGCCACAAAATCCAGCGGGTTTCCGATGCTGACGTTGAGGATGTAATTCACGCTGTCGAGGATAAACCCGAAGAGCTGCAATCACGGCCTCCTGTCATCACCGTCATGGGTCACGTTGACCATGGTAAAACCTCGCTGCTGGATGCGATTCGCAACGCCAAGGTTGTTTCCGGCGAAGCGGGTGGCATCACACAGCATATCGGCGCTTATCAGGTGAAAACCGACGATGATAAGGTGCTGACATTTCTGGATACACCCGGCCACGCTGCGTTTACATCCATGCGTTCACGCGGGGCGCAGGTGACGGACATCGTTATTTTGGTGGTTGCAGCGGATGACGCTGTGATGCCGCAAACGATCGAAGCGATCCATCACGCCAAAGCGGCTGGTGTGCCAATGATCGTTGCGATCAACAAAATTGACCGACCCAACGCCAACCCTGACAAAGTGCGCACCGATCTGTTGCAGCATGAAGTTATCGTCGAGAAAATGTCAGGCGATGTGTTGGACGTTGAGGTTTCGGCGATCAATGGAACAGGTCTGGATGTTCTGTTGGAAAACATCGGCCTTCAGGCCGAACTGCTTGATCTAAAGGCCAACCCTGATCGTGCCGCCTCTGGTGCGGTGATCGAGGCGCAGCTGGATGTGGGTCGTGGCCCTGTTGCAACTGTTCTGGTTCAAAACGGCACCTTGCGCCGTGGCGACATCTTTGTGGTTGGTGAACAGTTCGGACGCGTGCGTGCGTTGATCAATGATCAGGGCGACCGCATCGAAGAAGCTGGTCCATCTGTTCCAGTCGAGGTTCTGGGCCTAAACGGCACACCCGAAGCTGGCGACGTTCTGAACGTTGTGGAAACCGAGGCGCAGGCCCGCGAGATTGCAGAATTCCGCGCCCACGCAGCCAAGGAAAAACGCGCCGCTGTTGGCGCTGCCACCACGCTGGAACAGCTGATGGAAAATGCCAAAGCAAGCGAAACCATGGCCGAGATGCCAATTCTGGTTAAGGCTGACGTGCAGGGTTCTGCCGAAGCGATTACGCAAGCCATGGCCAAGATTGGCAATGACGAGGTTCGTGTTCGGGTTCTGCATTCCGGTGTTGGCGCGATTACCGAATCCGACATTGGGCTGGCCGAAGCATCGGGCGCACCTGTGTTTGGCTTTAACGTGCGGGCCAATGCGTCAGCACGGAATACCGCCAACCAAAAGGGCGTCGAGATCCGTTATTACTCGGTGATCTATGATCTGGTGGATGACGTCAAAGCAGCCGCTTCTGGTCTGCTGAGTGCAGAAATCCGCGAGACCTTTATTGGCTACGCCAAAATCCAAGAAGTGTTCAAAGTGACCGGCGTTGGCAAGGTTGCTGGTTGTCTGGTGACCGAGGGCGTCGCACGACGCTCTGCTGGTGTTCGTTTGCTACGCGACGACGTGGTGATCCACGAGGGCACATTGAAAACACTGAAGCGCTTTAAGGACGAAGTGGCTGAGGTTCAGTCCGGTCAAGAATGTGGCATGGCATTTGAGAAATACGATGACATCCGCGCTGGTGATGTAATCGAGATTTTTGAACGCCAAGAGATTGAACGCTCATTGTCGTAATCGATACGCTTGCAAAATAAATTGGTTCTGTCGCAAAGTTTGCGACAGAACCGCAACGCGAAGCTTTAGCCACCTTGGTTTTGAGCATTTATGATCCGGTTGATTTGGGTATTGGCAAACGCAGCACTGGGCGTTTGACTGGTCGCGCTTAACGTCAGGTGCCAGAATAGCTGAATATCGGCGCGATTTGTCATCATTTCGTTAAAGCGGTTTTTGTGGATCTGATGTGCTTTTTCATGCAGGTTAGACACTGTTTTGATCTGCATCACCTGATCCAGCTTGGCCTGCGTCGCGACAATCATGCGCTGAATACTGGTGTCTTCAACGGTGTTAAAATTGCGCTCAACCCAGTACCCCAACCCGATCTCGCGCTTTGTATGATTGGGCAACCCACGAGCGCGTTTGACCATAAAGGATTCAGCCGAGCGCAAGGAGTAATGGTTCAGCTGCACCAGATCAGTGCTGGCTTGTGTGCCATACATGTTGATACGCCCGTCCTGTTTGGCAAACACATCGGGCAGGGGGTTTCCACCACCATCAACCCAGTTTGGCAAGCGGTCCCGCTTGCGTTTGGGACGATGCACACCCAGTTGGCGAAACGCGGCTGGGTGAAACAGCGATTTGAAGAAATGCGCCAGTGGCAGATGAATGTCGGTCGGCGCAGCTTTGGTAAAGCGTTTGATCGTCAACTCATCGCGCATCCCGATCTGGCCGCTATGACCAAATAAACGCCACGGCATCGCCATCGCATCCACCCTCTCGGGCAGCATTGCGAACACGTCTTGCAGGGTTTTGTGGGGGCTGCGCAAGTTGATAAATTCATCGCAATCCGTAACCAGCACCCAGTCGGCATCAGCCACCAGCGGATGGTCGGTGGCATGTTTGAGCGCCTGCCATTGAACCGTGCGTTTGCCTTTCGGGAATTGGCGGATATGGGTCACTAATCCAGCGTTATCCAGCGCATCAAGGATCAGATCGGTGCCATCATCACAGTCATTAGTGTAGATCAAAAAGTGGTCAATACCCACGGCCAGATGATGGGCGATCCATTCAAGACAATGGGGCCCCTCATTACGCATTGATGTGATCGCAAGAGTTTTCAAAGCCTACCCTTTTGACTAGTCGTCGGGATTATTAAGCATGTCTTTGCGCCCGATTGAAACATAGGCCTCAAATCCGGCGCGTTTGGCATCTTTGGCGCTATAAATATTGCGCAGATCGGCCATCCGTGGGGTGTTCATTTTCTTGGCCATCCGCTTTAAGTCGAGCGCGCGAAATTCATTCCATTCGGTCAGCAAAACCACCACATCCGCATTGTTCGCCGCCTTATAGGCATCATCCAACCAGTGAACACCGGGCAAAAGCGCTTCGGCTTCACGGTGACCTTGCGGATCAACAACACGCACCTTGGCGCCACCCCCGACAAGAGCTGGCACAATGGTCAGGGCCGGTGCATCACGCATATCGTCGGTGTTCGGCTTGAAAGTAACGCCCAGAATGGCAACGACTTTACCGTTCACCGTGCCATCACACAGGTCCATAATCTTATCGATCATCCGGCGCTTGATCTCGTCATTCACCTTGATCACCGTTTCAGTGATCTGCATCGGCACTGCATGGTCCTGACCCATCCGCGCCAGGGCACTGGTGTCTTTTGGAAAACACGATCCACCATATCCTGGGCCAGCATGCAGGAATTTGTCACCAATGCGCCCGTCCATGCCCATACCTTTGGCCACTTGTTTCACATCCGCACCGGTGCGTTCACACAAACCGGCAATTTCATTAATGAAGGTGATCTTGGTCGCCAGAAAGGCATTGGCGGCGTATTTGATCAATTCGGCTGATTCAAGATCGGTATAAATCACTGGAAAATCACGCAAAGATAGCGGCCGGTAAATATCGTCCATCACATCGCGCCCTCGGTCCAATTGTAGGCCGACGACCACACGATCAGGGCGCATGAAGTCATCGATCGCCGCCCCTTCGCGCAGGAATTCAGGGTTGGAGGCAACATCAAATTCGGCCTCAGGGTTGGCCTTGCGGATCACCTGTTTAACTTGACGATTGGTTCCCAGCGGCACTGTCGATTTGGTGACGACAACAGTGTACCCATCAAGCGCGCCTGCAATTTCTTCGGCGGCCGCATAGACAAACGTAAGGTCAGCGTGGCCATCGCCGCGACGGGTCGGCGTGCCAACAGCAATAAACACAGCGTCCGCATCAGCGACCGCAAGTTTTAGATCCTGAGTGAACGAAAGACGGCCTTGTTTGACGTTTTTAGCCATCAACTCATCTAGGCCAGGTTCATAAATCGGGACTTCGCCGCGTTCCAGCATCGCAATTTTTTCAGGGTCTTTGTCGACACAAACTACATCATGTCCGAAATCGGAAAAACATACACCAGACACAAGCCCGACATACCCTGTGCCAATCATCGCAATACGCATTACTATTCTCCAAAACTTGCCTATTTTTTCCCTATGAAGTGTCGTAGCGTAGGGTTGTTGTCAACGCACAGTCCTGTTTTCATTGTTGAATAATGTCATATGTGGTTGATCGGGCTCAACATTCCCCCACCGATTGCGCAGATCTGGCTAAGTGATAGACTGTCAAAAACAGCCCTCAGCGGCATTTCAATATGTCTGGTAAGCGGCGCAACTTGTTCATGACATGCACCAATGCCGCTGTGATTTCGGGCTCTGATAAGGCGTGGCCAGACATCGGAACCATTTGCAATTCAGCCTTTGGCATTGCTTTGGTGACCCTCCATGCCGAGGTCGGTGGGCAAATCATGTCATATCGGCCCTGAACGATGGTTGCAGGAAGATGCGCAATACTGGGCAGGTTTTGCACAATCCAGTCGTCATTTTCTAGAAATCCGGCGTTGGCAAAATAGTGGTTTTCAAGCCGCGCAAAGGCCAATGCGTATTCGGCAGGCGGCTGACCAATGGCCCCTTTGCTATGGATCGACGCCAGCGCATTTTCCCAAGCGGACCACATGCGGGCAAACCGAATTTCGGTATCCCGATCACCGGAAAACAGGCGCTTTTGATAGGCCGCAATCAAATCATCGCGCTCAGCGATTGGCACCATCTTCGAAAAATCCTCCCACAGGTCCGGCCAGAATTTTCCAGCCCCTCCTCCGTAAAACCAATCCAGCTCGGATTGGGTCATCAGAAAGACACCGCGCAAAACCAGATGTGCGACGTGATCCGGGTGGGTTAGAGCATAAACCAACGACAGCGTCGCACCCCAGCTACCGCCAAAGACGATCCAGCGATCAATGCCGAGAACAGTGCGGATATGTTCAATATCGGTCACCAGATGCCACGTTGTGTTGGCCTCGACGCTGGCATGTGGCCTAGAACGTCCGCACCCGCGCTGATCAAACAAAATGATGCGGTAAATGGTTGGGTCAAAGAAACGGCGCATCGCGGGGCTACACCCTCCCCCGGGACCGCCATGCAGCACGACAACGGGCACACCATCGGGGTTGCCGCATTGCTCAACATAGATCGTGTGGCCGTCGCCCACATCTAGCATCCGTGTGTTAAACGGTGCAGTTTGCGCAAATAGATATTGGGATGCGCTTTTTTGCCCTGCGTTCTTGTCCATAAATGACCTATATAAGATTCTGAGGCCAATTGACCATACGGAGATCAAAATGCAAGCCAGCCAGACAACCGTTGACCCCGCTGAAGTCGCGAAATTCGAGGCTATGGCCGCGGAGTGGTGGGATGTTAACGGGAAATTCAAACCGTTGCACATGCTCAATCCCTGTCGGCTTGATTACATCACAGGCCAAATCGCCGCGATGTTTAACCGTGAATTGACTGCCCCGTTGCCGTTTGAGGGGCTGCGGCTGTTGGATATTGGCTGTGGCGGTGGGTTGTTGTCGGAACCGATGGCACGGTTGGGCGCCACCGTAGTCGGAGCAGATGCCGCCGAGGGGAATATTCCCGTCGCACAGGTCCATGCAGATCAACAGGGGCTTGCGATTGATTATCGTCACACAACTGCCGAAGCCTTGGCGGATGCGGGTGAGCAGTTCGATGTGGTTTTGAACATGGAAGTAGTGGAGCATGTGGCCGATCCACTGGCCTATTTGACGGCCTGCCAACAGTTGCTAAAATCGGGCGGGTTGATGATCTGCTCAACCTTGAACCGCAACCCAAAAAGTTTCGCTGTGGCAATCATCGGGGCAGAGCATATAATGCGTTGGCTGCCAAAAGGCACCCATGAATGGCGTAAATTCATCACGCCGGATGAACTGTTTGATTTGATCAAAAGCGCTGGATTAGAGCCTACTAATCGCAGTGGATTTGTCTTTAACCCGATTACGTGGTCATGGTCATTGTCAGATCGGGATCTGTCAGTCAATTATGTGACGGCCAGCGTTAAACGCTAATCATTCCTCGTCCATCTGATCGCGAAATTCGCGCAAAACCGGTAGGGCTGCACGCACTTTGTCTGGGCCGATGGTTTCAACCACATTGGATATAATTGGTGCGATTGCATTCAGCGCAACATCACGGGCAGCGCGCCCTGCGGGGCTTATTGTGACGTGTTTACGCCGCGCGTCATCCCAATCCGGACGGATATGAATATGCCCTGCCCATTCCAGTTTGTTCAACGTATTGGTCATCGCCCCGCGGGTAACATGAAATGCTTTGGCAAGTTGCGCGGGTGATCGTTCAGCGTTCACACTTGTTAGGTGATTCAATACGGAAAAATGCGACAGCTCCATACCTTTTGGCAGCGCCTTGGACAATCGATTACGCGCCAGCTGACCTGACATAAATATCTCACCGAAAAGTGCGATGGCAAGGTTATCCATCACATCATTCATTTCGGAGCCTCGTATTCGCGGTCATGAGACAGGGACGGTATTTTGCGTCGCGCCATATCAACCTCGGATAAATCAAAATCAACCAGCGTTAGACCCGCTTTTTCGCCGCCATCCGCCAAAACTTCTCCCCATGGCGACACCGCCAGAGAATGGCCGTAAGTGCTGCGCCTGCCACCCGTCACCGAGGAATGTGCGCCGCATTGGGCCGGGGCAAAAACATAACACCCCGTTTCAATTGCGCGCGCCCGCAACAACGCTTCCCAATGAGCAGCACCCGACACCGGTGAAAACGCGGCTGGGCCGGTCAGGATTTTAGCGCCACTATGGGCAAGGGCGCGATGTAAATGCGGGAAACGCACGTCATAACAGATGGTCATGCCGACCTTGGCAAAATCCGTATCAGCAATCACCGCCTTGGTTCCCGGTCGATAGCCAGCGGATTCACGATATGTTTCTGTTTTGCTGATTTCGACATCGAACATATGGATTTTGTCGTACCGGGCCACAACCTCGCCCCGTGGCGAAACCATAAAGGAACGGTTGGCGAATCGCCCATCCGCATCATTGGTTTTCAATGCCAGCGACCCTATCAACAACCATATGCCCAGCGCTCTCGCCTCAGCGCGCATTGCTTCAAGCGTCGCATCATCAGCTTCATGGCGAAGAACGGATTGCTGATGGGTGCGACTTTCCGAGACACAATTGGTCACTTCGGGTGTAAGCAGAAATTCAGCGCCTTTTGCAGCAGCCTCACGCATAAACTCAACAGTCTGCGGAATGTTATCCGCTGGTTGATCCGATGAATTAAGCTGGATTAGAGCCGCTTTCATGTCTTATTCCGCCAGCATTGGGTCGAGTTTTCCAGCCCGCTCTAGCGCGTGCAGCTCATCACAACCACCTACATGGTTATCCCCGACAAAGATTTGCGGAACGGTGCGCCCACCATTTGCGCGACTCATCATTTCCTGACGTTTGTCGGGATTCATGCCGACGTTATATTCAGTAAACTCCACACCTTTGCTTTTGAGCAACCGTTTGGCCGCCACGCAGAACCCGCAAAAGGGCGACGTGTAAATTTCAACTGTTTGCATTTCGATTTCCCTATCGTTTAGCCGGACTATAGGGGTTTATACGTCCTTCGCAACGCGCGCCAGTGTCACGATGTTAACATCCGCAGCGCCAGCGGCCAAACAGGCCTCGGCGCAGACAGCCAACGTCGCGCCAGATGTCATCACATCGTCAACCAACAGGATTTTGCGCCCAATAAGGCGGTGACGCCGCTTTGGGTTCACTCTGATCGAGTCCGCCAGCATCTGGAACCGCGCATCCCGCCCCAACCCATCAAGCGAACGAGTGCGTTTGGTACGTGTTAGTAAATCAAGGCAAAACGATTGGTCCGTAGCTTTACCAAGGCTGCTGGCCAGCAACGCCGATTGGTTATAGCGCCGTTTCAGCATCCGCATCCAATGTAGTGGAACGGGCACAATCAGCGTATCCGAATCAAGGAGCGGGGCGGCAATACGAGCCAGCCATTGACCCGCAGGGTGGGCCAAATCCAGCCGATCCCCATGCTTGAATGCCAAAACCAGTTTGCGTCCGTTACCCTGATAGAGGATCGCAGCACGCCCTTTGGTCCACGGCCGCGCAATGGTCATGCAGTCATCACACAATATGTCCTCACCCGTTTCATCCCCCGGCAACGGGGTGCCGCATTTATCGCAAGTCAGCCCTGAAATGAACGGGGTATCACGCCAGCACTTACCACAAAGCGCATTATCGCCCTCAACCAAATCACGGCAAGATATGCATTGCGATGGATAGATCAGATGAAGTGCCGATTGCATTTTGCGTCGTTCCTTCTAGATTGCCCACAGCCAAAGGACCGCGAGATGCAAAAACCCCCTCTGTTAACCGATCGAATTGCGCTTGAGCATTTTCGGGCCCGCGCCATGCGATCCAGCAATCCTGCATTGTTTCTGCAAGAGGAGGCCGTTCTCGAGATTAATGAAAGACTGAACGAGGTTAACAGAACGTTTACATCGGTGGCGATTGTGACGCCTTTCGCCGATATGTGGCTAAATTCTTTGCCAAATGCTGAAATCGTGCCCGACGAAGACGTTCTTGATCTCAAAACAGGAACCTACGATCTGGTAATCCATTCGATGTCGTTGCATTGGGCGAATGACCCGGTTGGGCAGTTGATACAATGTCACCGCGCCCTGAAACCAGATGGTTTATTTTTGGGCGCGTGTTTTGGCGGCCAGACTTTGACAGAGCTGCGTGTGGCATTGGCCGAGGCAGAAGTTGCAATCACAGGCGGTCTGTCACCCCGCGTTGCCCCGATGGGCGAGATCCGCGAGTTAGGTGCATTGTTGCAACGGGCAGGGTTTGCCATGCCAGTTGCAGATACCGCGATCAAAACCGTGACATATGCAAATTTGGCCGGATTAGTGAATGATTTACGGTTGATGGGTGAAAGTAATGCACAGAACCAACGGCGGAAATTCGTTGCCCCGCGCGCGCTGTTTGAAACGGCCAGCCAGATTTATGCGGATACGTTCAAAGCAGGAGAGGGGCGCATTGCAGCAACGTTTGAAATGATTTTTCTAACAGGTTGGGCGCCTGATGAAAGCCAGCCAAAACCGTTGCGCCCAGGCTCCGCCAGCACACGGTTGGCCGAGGCCCTAAATACTTCTGAAAACCCCCTGCCCGACACGTCGGTAAAGAAGCCCAATTGACCTGATCGCAGAATCCTCTATTTCCGATCAAACATTTCAGGAAAACGCGTATGACCAGTTCAGCCAATAAACCAAACAACCACACCACTATGCCTATCAAAAAGGTGGGCGTTTTGATCGCCAATCTGGGCACCCCCGATGGGTATGATTATTGGTCGATGCGCCGCTATCTAAATGAGTTTCTGTCTGACCGTCGGGTGATCGACTATCCCGCTTGGAAATGGCAGCCGCTGTTGCAATTGATTATCCTGACAAAACGCCCGTTCAGTTCTGGCGCTGCTTATAAGTCGATCTGGAATGAGGACGAGGGCGAAAGCCCGTTGATGACAATCACCAAAAAGCAGACCGCCAAGTTAAAGACCGCATTGGCAAACCAATATGGTGACGATGTTATGATTGACTATTGCATGCGTTATGGCAATCCGTCGACCAAATCCAAAACCCGCGCAATGATTGAAGCTGGCTGCGATAAGATTTTGTTCTTCCCACTATACCCACAATACGCGGGTGCTACGACCGCCACCGCAAATGAGGCTTTCTTTCAGGCACTTACAACAGAAAAATGGCAGCCCGCCGTGCGCACCGTTCCTGCCTATTTTGATCATCCGGATTACATTGAAGCTTTGGCTCAATCAGTGGAAACGGCCTATACCAAGCTCGAGTCAAAGCCGGACCACTTGGTTGTGTCCTACCATGGCATGCCAAAACGGTATTTGGCCGAAGGTGATCCCTACTATTGCCAATGCCAAAAGACATCGCGGTTGCTAAAGGAAAGGCTGGGTTGGGAAGACGGCCATCTGATCACCACCTTCCAATCGTTATTTGGCCCCGAAGAATGGTTGCAGCCCTATACCGTTGAGGAAGTTGCGCGGCTTGCCCAGCGTGGCAAAAAGAACATTGCAATCATAGCGCCGGCATTTTCTGCCGATTGTATTGAAACGCTTGAAGAGATCAATGAAGAGATTTTCGAGAGCTTTGAGACGGCAGGCGGAACTGATTTCACCTATATTCCCTGCCTAAACGACGATGACGCCCACATCACAGCATTGGTTAAAGTGATCGAAAACAACCTGAGCGGCTGGATTTAGATGGTAACCAATAAAAAAGGCGGTGGTAAACTCCACCGCCTCCTTCGAAATCTATAAAGACCTCTGAATTAGTTAGATGCTGCAGCCGCAACAAGTACAAGTAGCAGCAGTGGAACAACCATACCGCCACCGGAAGAAGAAGTCGTTCCGTCGACAACAACAACATCGTCCATCACTGGTGGAAGTGGGTTACCAGCAAAAGCTGTAGAAGCGGCGACTGTCAGAGCAGCAGCAAGTGCGATCTTTTTCATTTTAATCTTCCTTTGTTCGTTTAGCAGAAAACCTGCTGCAAATTGCAGTATGATTCACCCAAAATAATTAAGCGCGTATCGATTCAATAACCTCATTAGCACAAGAATTTCAAGTCTAGCACTGTTTACAGTAGAATATTGGGTTCACAACGTCAAATAAGCAACACTTGTGTGCCAACATGAGCCAGAGAGAATAATTCAGCAATGTGCTGGTTATACAGACCAATACAGCCGCTTGATGATCTGCGGCCAATTTTGCGCGTATCATGGGTGCCGTGGATGCGATAATAAGTCCACGAAAGATACAAAGCATGCGTTCCAAGCGGGTTATCAGGGCCGGGTGCAATGTAGGCTGGCAATTCAGGGTTGCGTTTTAGCATTGAGGTGGTTGGGCGCCAGCTCGGACCATCAACTTTTTGAACAATTTTCGTGCGTCCGCGACGTGTTAAATCATCAGTCATCGGCACGCTTGTCGGGTAAAGCTTGTAGATTGTCTCGTCTGCGGACCAATAATGTAAGGCGCGTGACGTGGTATCAACCAAAATTGCGCCGCCACTTAGGTTTTGAAAATATGGCCGCCATTCCAGCGATCTAAAGCTAGAGATATTTCTGCGTGTTGCAGTCGAAATCTCTGCTTCCATTTCGGTTGTGCCGGTTTGGGCCAGCGCTGGTGACGCAAGCGCCCCCATCGTTGCGGCTGTCGAGCTCAAAAATAGCCGCCGATTCATCTTGTTGTTCACATCGCTACTCATCTTATTTCGCTCCGATTGGAAATACTGTTGTGTTGCATTCTATATATGGCGAGAAAGACGCAGTCGCAAATCAAACAAGCGTTAACACGCCAAAACAGCGAAACGCGGGTTTGATCCGCAACGATGATACCTGTAGACGGGTTAAGAGCACCCAACAACAGATGGCTATTTTCATGTCCAGAATATTTATTATTGCTTTTGCTGCCCTTTTCACATTGAGCGCCTGCGTAGAACCGGGCCCAGTGCTTGGGCCTGACGGCAAACCATTACCTCGGGTTTACAGAATTTCTGCCGGGAACGCCGGAAGTATCCAATTGCGTATGCTGGATTCCATCAATGCCCTAAGGGGTGCGGCGGGTGCATCACCCTTGACGCTAAACTCGCAACTCACCGCAGCAGCAGCGACTCATTCGCTTGATATGTCAGTGCAAAATCGTGCTTGGCACTTTGGATCTGATGCATCGTCACCACTGGATCGGGTGAAACGCACCGGCTATCCGGGCATGATGCGCGGCGAAAATATCTCCGAGACATACGAAACCGAGATCGAAACGCTGAGCGCGTGGATGGAAAAGCCTGGTACACGTAGTGTAATCTTGGATCCGAAATCAACGAATATGGGTTTTTCCTGGCGTCAGGATCCGAATGGCAAAATCTGGTGGACGCTGGTTACTGGCGGATAAATTCCCTCACCGATTACGGATAAATGGTAATCGGTGTGCCATTTTTTACCATCGCATAGATATCCCGCATCTGACGGTCTGAAACGGATATGCATCCAGCTGTCCAGTCTGGCTTACTTAAATCGATGCTGCGACGACCACCGTGTATAAAGATGTCGCCACCTGGGGGCTTTCCCAGCGTTCTTGCTTGGGCGATATCCGCTGCATTCGGGTAAGAAATACCGATAGAAAGGTAAAAGGTGCTGTTTGGATTGCGG
>Ga0209345_10002153_pt1 | contig 22272 bp, 19 predicted proteins | sample Cruoilmetagenom7_FD_187294 | JGI IMG/M metagenome (GOLD analysis project Ga0209345, IMG submission 187294) | Oil polluted marine microbial communities from Coal Oil Point, Santa Barbara, California, USA - Sample 7 (SPAdes) (version 2) | ecosystem: Environmental > Aquatic > Marine > Oil seeps ... | reverse complement strand
ACGGAAAGGCAGGCAAGGGTTCGCACTGTGGTCATGTCGTGACTCCGATCAGGCAAAGCTGTGTTTGGACAAAGGCAGTTCGCGAACCCGCTTGCCGGTGGCTGCAAAAACCGCATTGGTAACAGCGGGCGCAATCGGCGGAAGCCCGGGTTCACCCCCACCGCCCAGACGCTCGTGATCGCCATTGATCAGAGCCACTTCAACCTCCGGCATCTCGTCGATCCGGAGCATCTTGTAATCATGGAAATTGCTCTGCTGGACCGCGCCATCCTTGACCGTGATATCGCCATAAAGCACGGCGGTCAGGCCATAGACCATGCCGCTTTCCATCTGTGCGGTAAAACCATCCGGATTGACCACAAAGCCGGGGTCGGCGGCGATATAGACTTTTGTTACCTTCGGCTTTGGTCCGGTCATATCGACTTCCGCAACCTGCGCGACAATCGATCCAAAGGACGGCACAAAGGCGATCCCCCGACCATGTTTTTCGGGCAGCGCGCTACCCCAGTCCGACATTTTCGCGGCGGTCTCGAGCACCTTCAAATGACGCGGCGATTCCGCCAGCAATTCGCGGCGGAAGAGATATCCATCCTTGCCGGCGGCGTGGGCCATTTCATCGACAAAGGATTCGATGAAGAAGCCGTGCTGGCTGTGATCGACCGATCGCCAAGGGCCAAAGCGCAGATGCATTGGCACATCGACCTTGCGGATCCGGTGACTGGCAATGTTGTAATAAGGCACGGTCGGCGCATCTTTGGGGTCGAACAAATGGGTATGGATATTGTCCCAGCTGACCAGCTTGCCGTCCTTGTCGAGTCCGCCGCGGAAGCGACTGGTTGCCGACGGGCGATAGTGATCCTGCGCCGTGTCTTCTTCCCGTGACCAGATCATCTTGACCGGATAACCGGCTGCCTTGGCGATTCGCGTTGCCATGATGATCGCGTCGCTGTCGGACCGGCGTCCAAAGCCACCGCCGAGATAGGCGTTGTGATAGGTCACATCCTCGAACGGCAGGCCGGCAGCATCGGCAGCCGCCTGGCGCGCATTGACCGGGGCCTGATGGCCCGACCACACATCGCATTTGCCATCGCGCACCCAGGCGGTGCAATTCATCGGCTCCATCGTTGCATGGGCAAGGAAAGGCACCTTATACTCGGCTTCGACTTTTGTCGTCGCATTGGCAAACCCTTTGGCGACATCGCCTTCTTCGGTCTGCATATCACCGCCGTCTTCACCGGCTTCGTCGAGATAGGTGGCGTAACGGGTGAAGATCGCGTCCTGATCGAGGCTGTCGTTCTCGGTTTTGCTATATTTTGCATCGATCGTGTTCAGCGCCTGCTGGGCCTGCCAATAGCCATCGGCGACCACCGCGACAAAATCCCCCATGTTGAGAATCTGCAGCACGCCGGGCATGGTTTTGGCGGTGGTTGTGTCCATCGATTCCACCGTGGCGCCGACGACCGGCGGGGCCTTGACCGCCGCATATTTCATCCCCGGGACATCGGCATCAATGCCGAAAACCGCACTGCCATCGACCTTTTCCGGAATATCGAGGCGCGCCTTTGGCTGGCCCATGATCTTGTAATTTTCAGGTGATTTCAGCTTCGGTTTGGCGGGCAGGCTTTGCTCGGCTGCGGCGGAGGCGAATGTCGCGAAGGGTTCGGACTTGCCGCTTTTGGCATGCGAAACCATGCTGTCGGCTGTGGTGATCTCGCTTTCCGGAACCTGCCATTCGCTCGCCGCTGCTGCGACCAGCATTTCACGGGCCGCAGCGCCGGCTGTGCGCATCGCGCGCTGGCCGGTGGCGCGCACCGAATAGCTGCCGCCGGTGAATTGCAGACCCATGGCCTGGGCCAGCTCCAATATGCCGCCCGCGACCGTCGGTTCGAGCAGCGCCGGGACCTGAAGATCGGGGGCGAGAAAGTCACGGGCAATCGAATCGGAGACATATTGCATGTCCGCCGGGGCTTCGAGAATCTGCACCTTGCTCCAGTCGGCATCCATTTCGTCCGCCAGCATCTGGGCCAATGCGGTGTACACCCCTTGGCCCATCTCGACATGGGGAATGACAGCGGTGACAATATTGTCGGTATCGACCTTCACCCAGGCATTGAGCAGCTGCTCATTCTCGCCGTTGGTGAGTAGCGGACTCAGCTTGTCGATCGGGTTGCCCTGACGGACGGCAACGCCGACAACCAGTGCACCGCCAGCTACGACCCCGGCCCCGATGAAAGCGCGCCTTGACCATTTGCCCATGATCTACGCCTCCACTTTCGCGGGTTGGTCGATGCCTGCGGCGGCCTTGATTGCCTTGCGGATCCGGCCATACATGCCGCAGCGGCAGACATTGCCGGCCATGGCTGCGTCGATCTGCTCGTCAGTCGGCTGCGGATTTTTCTTCAGCAGCGCAGTTGCCGCCATGATCTGGCCCGACTGGCAATAGCCGCATTGCGGGACCTGCGCCTCGATCCATGCCTGCTGGACCTTGTGCAGGGTTCCGTCTTCGGCGGCGATGCCTTCGATAGTGGTGATATTCTTGCCCTGGGCGGCGGAAACCGGCGTCGAGCAGCTGCGAATGGGTTGGTCATCCAGATGCACGGTGCAGGCACCGCACTGGGCAATGCCGCAGCCGAATTTGGTGCCGGGCATGTTCAGATTTTCGCGGATGACCCACAATATCGGCGTCGCCGGGTCGGCATCGACCTCCCGGGTCTGGCTGTTGACGTTCAGCTTGATCATGGACATTTCACCCGGATGATTGAATGGCAATTTGCAACTTATAGCCTGACGCCCGTCTTAAGCCAAGTGGGCTTTGCGCGATGGCAGCATTCCCGCAGCGAAGCGGTCTGATGGTCCGGATCAGGCGAAAATTTCGGCAAGTGTGCTGGTATCCGTACCCTCTTTTGCGGTGCGCAGGTCCACGTAGATTGACGCGACCCCGGCCCCCTGAAGCGCGCCGGTAATGGTATTGCTGACCAGCGTGATAATCGCGAGGAACATTGTGCCGAGCGATCCGACGAAGGCGACAAACAGTCCGAAGACCATCGCCAGTACAAAGAAAATCAGCAACAGCACGAAGATCATCCCTTTCGATCCGGAGGTCAATTCGGCGCTGCGCTTGAGAGAATCGATGATCCCGCGATCTTCGGCCATCATCACCGGAGTAGCCACAATCCACATGAGATAGAGAATGACGCCGGGTACAATGAGCAGTATCATGCCAAGGCCAACGCCGAGACCGACCAGAATGCCGAGACCGATCAGCGGCAGCAGTTTTTTTAGCGCTTTGGCAAAGCAATCGGCCAGACTGAGTGGCTTGCCACCCAGATCGTTGAGAGTCGCGACGATAAGGGTCGCCTGCAGCAGGATTGAAAGCAGCATCAGCGCTATCAATCCAATGCCTTGCGATGAATAGCTGGATGCAACGGCAAACCCGCTTTCGCTGCTGGTGAAGCTCCCTTGTGCAGTTTGCAGCAGCGCATTGGGAATACCGATGATCAGAAATGACAACCCAAGATAGATTACGGGATGCCGGAGAATAACACCAAATGTGTTGTTGAGCACCCGGCTGATGTCGATTTTACCCGTTGCTTCGGTCATTTGTTCATCCCCCTATATCATGTGGTCGACAGGCTGGCATATTTTTGATCGCGGGTAAAGTTGAACGGCCGTCTTGATCTTCGCTCTTGCCCGATCATTTGGATTCTGCAACACCTGTGCGGTGGCAAAAGTAGCGCAAGGCAAGGGGAATGAAGTGAGCGCTTCTTTTGACGATGCGTGGGAAGACATACGCGCCGATCCCGATATCCAGTTTAGCCCCGCTCCTGCGCCCAAGCCGCCGGAGATTCCGCAATGGTGGGAAGAATTCCTGGATTGGCTCGGCGATTTTCTGTCGCCGCTGTTTGAAGCCATAGCAACCGTCTGGCCGATGTTGCGAATCCTGTTGCTGATCCTGCTGGCTGCCGGTGTGCTGACGCTGATCTGGGTGATACTGGTGCCTTACGTTGAGCAATGGCGTGGCCGCAAACGACCAGCGGAGGACGTATGGCAGCCGCAGCCAACTGCCGCTCGCGAGCTGCTTGCGGAAGCCGAAACACTTGCCGCCGAGGGCCAGTTTGATCAGGCCGTGCGTCTGCTCCTCCATCGGAGCATTGCCGATATCGAAAAACGCCATCCGGATTTGCTGCGCCCGTCGAGCACATCGCGGGAGATAGAGCGCTTCGAAAGACTGCCGGAAACCGCACGGGAGATGTTTGCGGTGATTGCCGGCCAAGTCGAGCGCGGCATATTTGCCGCCTTGCCGATTGACGAAAGCGGCTGGCGTGTTTCGCGCGATGCCTATGCCGGATTTGCGCTCAAGGAAACCTGGCGGAGGGCAGGGAAAGTATGAGTGCCCAGGCCAACCCTTTTCAGCGGACCACGATCATTATCATGTTCGCGGTCGGTTTTGCGGCTTTCGTGGCGCTGCTCTACGGGCTGGGCACGGGGGATCCTTTGGCCTCCGGCAAGAATGGCGATGCTCATGGTGCATCCAATAGCATTGTCGGGTATAAAGCGTTGGGCAATCTGCTCGAAAAAACCGGCGTGCCAGTGCAATATTCGCGTTCTCCGGCGGGAATGGACAACGAGGGGCTACTGATTTTGACGCCCGGGCCATTCACGCCGCCCGAAGATATTGAAGCGGTGGTTCAGCAAAGGGCCTATGTCGGACCCACAATGATCATTTTGCCGAAATGGCAGGTCTCCCGTAATCAGGACCTAAAAAAGGGCTGGGTATCGCGGGGAGACCTTTGGGGCAAAGAGTCTGGCGTGCAACTGCTCACGGAAGTGGCTGATGTCAGTATCTCCGTCGATGACAAGGCGCAGGCAGGACAGCCCGTGGTTTCGGCGGTTGGCGCCGGATTGAAAGCACCCGCCAGTCCGGTCACGGTCGTGGGTGATAATGTCCGCGCAATTGTCCGGGGGCCGTCGTCCAAAGGCGCGCTGGTCGCCTATCTCGATGATGGCGGTGTCTATGCGCAACTAGACCAGCTTGATGAATCGCACATTACCGATGAAGACGAGATAGATGAATCCTTCTATCCGGTGGTGATCGTTGCCGATGCCGATCTGTTCAACAACGGTGGCGTAGCCGACAAATCGACGGCCCGCCATGCCCTTGCCTTGGTCAAGGCGGCTTCAACGGCCAGCGAAGGAAGCGTGACTTTTGATCTCACGTTCAACGGTCTGGGCGGTTCGGAAAATCTGCTGACTCTGGCCTTTGTCCCGCCCTTTCTGTCTGCCACCATCTGCCTGATCACAGCAGCTCTGGCTGGGGCGTGGATGGCCTTCAACCGCTTCGGGCCGCCGGTCATGGAAAAGCGCAGCCTGGATTTTGGCAAAACCGCGCTGGTCAACAACAGCGCCGCCTTCATCAGCCGGATGCAGCGCGGACATCTGGTGACCGATCCCTATGCCGAGATGATCCGTGCGCAATCGGCGGAGGCCATCGGTATCGGCCCGCAAGCCAGTGAACAGGAAATCCATCAGAAACTGGATGCGCTGGGGGAAAGTGGCGGCAATCGCTTCTCGGCCCTGTTTCATCAACTCGTTCGCGCCCGCAAGCCGCAAGATATTGCAGACGGTGCAGCGGCTCTCTACGCCTGGAAAAAGGAATTTATCGGATGAACATCGACGAACTCAAGACTTTGGCGGACAATATCCGTGGTCAGGTTGCCAAGGCGATCATCGGGCAGGAAGAGATTGTCGATCATCTGCTGATCGCGCTCTTTTCATCCGGCCATGTGCTGCTCGAAGGGCCGCCGGGGACCGCCAAGACATTTCTGGCCCAATGTTTTTCCGCCACTCTGGGACTCGATTTCGGACGTATCCAGTTCACCCCTGATCTGATGCCGGGCGACATAATCGGCTCCAATCTGTTCAACTTCCAGACCAGCAGTTTTACGCTCACCCGGGGACCGGTTTTCTGCGATCTGCTGCTCGCCGATGAAATCAACCGCACGCCGCCGAAAACCCAGGCTGCGATGCTGGAGGCGATGCAGGAGCGTTCGGTGACCATTGATGGTGAGACCCACGCGCTGGGATCCCGCTTCATGGTTGTCGCCACCCAGAATCCGATTGAGCAGCAAGGTGTTTACCCGCTGCCCGAAGCCCAGCTCGACCGTTTCCTGTTCAAGCTGCTCGTGGAATATCCCGACGCGGAGGAAGAGAAGAAGATCGTCACCCAATATGGCGAGCGCATCGGCGCGCCGATACCGGCCAGCTTCGGTATCGAAACACAGGCGGATAGCGCAACGCTGACCGCGGCGACCGAGACGGTGAAGTCGGTCAAGCTGGTCGAGGATGTGGTCGACTATGTTGTCCGTCTGATCCGGGCGACCCGTGAAACTGCGGATCTGGAAAATGGTGCCAGTCCGCGCGCCGCGATCATGCTCGCCAATGCGGCGCGGGCGCGGGCGGCGATTTCGGGTCGGGACTATGTCATCCCGGATGATGTGAAGGCGCTGGCACCATCGGTGCTCCGTCACCGGACGATGCTCTCTCCCGCAGCGGAGATTGAAGGCCGGCAGGTTGATACTATTATCACCGGGCTGGTCGAGCGGACGGAAGCACCACGTTGAATTTTTACCCCACTGGACGGGCCATTTGGCTGATCGCGCTGGGCGCGCCGATAGCAGTGGTGCTTGCGGCGATCATGCCGTCGCTATGGGCGATCGGCGCGGGCTGGGCGTTGATGCTTGTGCTCCTGCTGCTGCTCGACGGTCTGGTTGCCGGCAAGGTACGGGACGTGCGGCTGGCAGTGGCTGGAACCACGGAGATTGGCACACCGTTGCTGCTCGGGCTGGAAGCGGATTTCTCCGGAAAGATCGCACCACGCGATGTGTCCGGTAGTCTTGGCGTTGATGAGCGGCTGGCGGAAGACGGGACGGTGGCCTTTTCGCTGATGCGTGGATCTGATGACGGTGGCGCCTTCCTGGGTCAGGCCACCACCATCCCGGTGCGGCGCGGAGTCGGCGAGATCGGTAAATTGTGGGTAAGGTGGAAGGGGCCGCTCGGTCTGGCGTGGCGCCAGATTCAGAAACAAAGCGCGCAGACCGTGGCTGTCATGCCTAATATCTCCGCCGTGCGCAGTCCGACGATTCAGATGTTTCTGCGCGATTCCCTGTTCGGTCTGCTCGCCCGGAAAATGCGGGGCGAGGGAAGCGAATTTGAAGCGCTCGCCGAATATCAGCCGGGCATGGACCGGCGCAGTATCGACTGGAAGGGGTCCGCGCGGCACAGTAAATTGCTGGCCAAGGAATATGATACCGAACGGAATAACCAGATTGTTTTTGCGCTCGATTGCGGGGCGACCATGTGTGAGCCGATCGAAGGCCTACCGCGTATAGACCGAGCGGTATCGGCGGCGTTGCTGACCGCTTATATCACGCTCAAGGCAGGCGACCGCACCAGCCTGTTCAGCTTTGCCGCCAAACCGGAATTGTCGACGCCTTTCCTGTCGGGCAGCCGCAATTTTTTCCGTCTGCAGCAGGAAGCAGCGACGATCGACTATCGCCATCAGGAGAGCAATTACACATTGGCCCTGTCGAGCCTGCAGAACCGGCTTCAGCGGCGCTCGCTGATTATTATTTTTACCGATTTCACCGACCCGGCCGCCGCCGATCTTATGCTCGATGCCGCGGGACGGTTGATCGAAAAGCATCTGGTGCTGTTTGTCATTCTCGAAGACCGCGAGTTGACCTCGATTATCGAAACGGCTCCAGAGAGCGCCGAGGACGTTGCACGGGCAGTGACGGCCCGGAATCTGCTTGATCAGAAAAAGCTGGTTTTGACCAGGCTTCGGCACATGGGTATCGACGTGATCGAAGGCGCGCATCAGGATATCGGAACGCGCCTGATCAATAGCTATCTCAACATCAAGAGACGGGGTGCCCTGTGAGCACGGAGCAGGCATTGAGCGCAGCGGTTTTGCGCAGCGACCGTTTCCGGCTGGAACGGGAAGCGGACTGGATGCGGCTGGAAGACATTGTCACCAAAATGGAGAAGGGCAAGAGCCGCAGATTGTCGGACGATGATGTGCTGGCATTACCAACGCTTTACCGGACGCTGCTATCCAGCCTGTCCATCGCCCGCGAAAATTCTCTCGACGCCGGCCTGATCGACTATCTCGAAGGCTTGGCGCTGCGATCCTATTTTCTCGTCTATGGTACCCAGACCAGTCTTGGCCGCTGGCTTGGCAGCTTTTTCAGCGGTGGCTGGAGTCGGGCCGTGCGGGCGATCCAGCTGGATGTCTGGATTGCCTTGTTCGTGATGATTGCGGGTGTCGGCGTCGGCTATATACTGGTCGCGGGCGATAGTGACTGGTTCTATGCGCTGGTACCGGGAAGCTACGCCGACGTGCGGGTGCCGGGGGCCACTGAAGAGGCCTTGCGCGGGACGCTTTTTGGAGCCCAGGATAAAGGCGGCCTGGGTATGTTTGCTGCGTTTCTGTTCAGCAACAATGCGCAGGTCGCGATTCTGGCTTTTGCGCTGGGATTTGCCTTCGCCATACCCAGCATATTGTTGCTGATTCACAATATGGCATTGCTGGGTGCGATGCTCTGGGTATTCGCCCAACGCGGCCTGACGGTTGATTTTATCGGCTGGCTGTCAATTCATGGCACGACCGAGCTTTTCGCCATATTGCTGGCGGGGGCTGCGGGGATTCATGTCGGGCGTTCGATCGCCTTTCCGGGCAAGCGCTCCCATCTCAAGGCCGCCAGCGATGCGGGCAAGCGGGCCGCTCTGGTGATGACGGGCGTTATCGTCATGCTGATCTGCGCCGGACTGCTGGAAGGATTCGCCCGTCAGTTGATCGACAATACCGCCGGTCGCTTTGCTGTCGGTGGCGCAATGCTGCTTCTCTGGCTGCTCTATTTCATCGGCTTTGGCCGCGAACGACGGAGTCCGGAAGCATGAGTGGCAGCACCGCAGCCGAGCCGTGGATCCGGCGATCCGCCAATCCCAAGCTCGACCGGGTCATGGTGACGCCGGAAGGCGTTTCTCTCAATGTCACGGTTGCCGCAGCCGGAGCAAGAGCGGGTGCCCTTGCCCTGGATATCATCATCATTCTCGGTCTCATCTTCCTGGTTACGATAGCCGGTTTGATGTTGTTATGGGGGCTGGGTGTGGCCGTTGACGGCAATCTGGAAAATGCCAGCGGACCTCTGCAACTGCTGGCGGTCCTCTGGATCATTTCGGTCTTTCTGTTCCGCAACGCCTATTTTCTCTATTTCGAACTGGGTGATCGGGCTGCGACCTGGGGTAAGCGGGCGGTCGGTATCCGGGTGGCGGCGAGAGATGGCGGCCGGCTGACCGCAGAAGCGGTGATCGCGCGCAACATTGTTCGCGATGTCGAATTGTTTCTGCCACTGGTATTCCTCACCTCCGGGGAAGCCAGCGGATCGATGACCGATCTGACCGCCTGGGCCGGATTCCTCTGGGTGTTGATGTTTCTGCTCTTCCCGCTGTTCAACCGGGACCGGCTGCGTGGCGGTGACGTCATTGCCGGCACCTGGGTGATCGAGAATGTGAAAAAGAATCTCGGGGATATTGTCGCCCCCTCGGCGGCAAATCTGTCGGACGACGGAACGGCAATGGTCACACGGTATCAGTTTTCCGATGATGATTTGTCGGTCTACGGTGAATATGAACTGCAGACGCTGGAAAATGTCCTGCGCAGCGACCAGAATGAAGCGCTGCAAAAAGTTGCCGAATCGATCTGCCAGAAAATTGGATGGGAACCGGGTAGCGGCGACGAGCGCGTTTTCCTCGAGGCTTATTACACCGCGCTGCGTGCAAGGCTGGAGCGCAGTATGAAATTCGGCAAGCGGCGCAAGGACAAGTTTTCGCCGCATGAATAGAGAGGCCGCATGATGGCTAACCCCCCGTGCCGTAGCGTCACCTTAATCGAACGGTTAATTGCTTGTTTTCGGCGGTTTTCAGCCTATAGTCCGGCCAAATTCTGACCAAGGAGCATTCCCATGAATCTGGAATTCACAGAAGAAGAAAAAGCCTTTCGCGCAGAAGTGCGTGACTTTATTGACAATAATTATCCCAAAGATATCGGGACTCGCGGCGTCCAGGATGAAATGAGCCGTGAGGACATGCTCGCGTGGCACAAGATTCTTGGCAAAAAAGGTTGGTCGGTTCCTGCCTGGCCGACGGAATATGGCGGCACTGGCTGGACCCCGACGCAGCGCTATATCTGGGGTGAGGAAAATGCCCGGAAAAATACCGTCATGCCATTGCCCTTCGGCGTTTCGATGGTGGGGCCAGTGATTTATACATTCGGCAACGAAGAGCAGAAAGCCGAACATCTGCCCGGCATCCGGTCCGGTGACGTGTGGTGGTGTCAGGGCTATTCGGAGCCCGGCGCCGGTTCCGATCTGGCTTCGCTGAAAACCACCGCGGTTCGCGATGGTGACGATTATATTATCAACGGCCAGAAAACCTGGACGACCCTGGCGCAGCATGCCGACTGGGGCTTTTTCCTGTGCCGGACCGATTCGGACGCACCGAAGCCGCAGATGGGCATTAGCTTCATTCTGGTCGATATGAACACGCCGGGCATCGAAGTGCGCCCGATCAAGCTGATCGACGGCGGCTACGAGGTCAACGAAGTGTGGCTGACCGATGTCCGCGTACCGGCGACCAATTTGATCGGCGAAGAGAACAAGGGCTGGACCTATGCCAAGTTCCTGCTCGCGCACGAACGCTCCGGTATTGCCGGTGTCGCGCGGTCGAAACGCGGTGTCGAGCAGCTCAAGGAAATCGCTGCCTCAGAAATGCTTGATGGCAAGCCGTTGCTTGAGGACATGGGTTTTGCCCAGAAGATCAGCCAGCTTGAGATTGATCTTTCGGCACTGGAAATCACCGAGCTCAGAACATTGGCAGGCGAACAGGCTGGCAAGGGACCGGGACCGGAAAGCTCTTTGCTCAAGGTCAAGGGCACGGAAATCCAGCAGCGGCTGACCGAGCTGACGCTGGAAGCGGTTGGCAATTATGGTGCGCCCGATTTCCGCAGCTTCCCGGATGACGGGTCGAACGACTTCCCGATCGGTCCGGACTATGCCCATCACGCGGCACCGACCTATTTCAACATGCGCAAAACGTCGATCTATGGCGGGTCCAACGAGATCCAGCGCAACATCATCACCAAAATGATCCTCGGCCTTTAACCGGACCGACAGAGGGGAACCAAAATGGATTTCGATTTTACCGACGAACAGAATATGGTGCGTGACGGCATTTCACGCCTGATCCGCGAAGAATATGATTTCGATACGCGCCGCAGCGTGATCGCCAGCGAATCCGGCTGGCGGCCGGAGCTTTGGGCGCAGCTTGCCGAGCTCGGCATGCTGGCGGCCCCGTTTTCGGAAGAAGACGGCGGTTTCGGTGGTGCCACCGAAGCGATGATCATCATGGAAGAATTCGGCAAGGGCCTCGCGGTCGAGCCGTTCATCCCGAGCGTGGTGTGCGCCGGCGGTGCTCTGAAACATGGCGGTAGTGCGGCGCAGCGCGAAGAATATATCGGCGGAATCATTTCCGGCGAGATGGTCTTTGCTTTTGCCTATGCAGAACCGCGCGGACGCTATGACCTGGCCAATCTGGAAACCACGGCCAAGGCCGATGGCGGCGATTATGTGATCAATGGCCACAAGGCTGTTGTCATTGGCGCGCCCTGGGCGACGCATCTGGTCGTGACCGCGCGCACGTCGGGCGGACAGAGCGACAAGAACGGCGTGTCCGTATTTGTCGTCGACAAGACGGCCCAAGGCGTCAGCACGCGCGACTATGCAACGGTCGATGGCCGCCGCGCTTCGGAAGTCTATTTCGAGAATGTCAAAGTGTCCGGCGACGCCCTGATCGGTGATGCGGACAACGGCTTGCCGCTGATCGAGAAGGTGGTCGACGAAGCAACGGCTGCGGTCTGCGCCGAAGCGGTTGGCGCGATGAAGGTCACCAACGAAACCACGGTCGACTATTCGCGCCAGCGCAAGCAGTTCGGCACGCCGATCGGTTCCTTCCAGGTGCTGCAGCACCGTATGGCGGACATGCTGATGGAATATGAACAGTCGGTTTCAATGTGCTATCTGGCAACGATCAAGCTCGACGAAGACGACGTGACGCGCCAGAAAAATGTTTCGGCGGCCAAGGTCCGTATCGGCCAGGCCGCACGGTTCATCGGCCAGTCGGCGATCCAGACCCATGGCGGCATGGGCATGACCGACGAGCTGGCTGTGGGCAGCTATTTCAAGCGCCTGTCGATCATCGAGGGCGAGTTTGGCAGCGTCGACCATCATATGCGGCGGCATATTGCGCTGACTGCGGGCTAGCTGGACAAACCCGTCATCCCGGACCTGATCCGGGACCCGGAGCGTCAACAAGCGATGTTCATGATCGTGGCTCCGGATGCTGAATCAAGTTCAGCATGACGATGCATCCTATCATTTAAGGGGATAGAGCCCGTCTGGTTCTGTCCCCTTTTTCACGCTAGATCATCGCCATCCGTTGGAAAGGATGTTGATGAGCAAGTTACCCGACCAGGCGTCCGGCGGAGTCTATCGCTATTATGTTCTGATCATGCTGATGCTGACCTTCATGTTCAACATCACCGACCGGCTGGTGATGTCGATCCTGATCGAGGACATCAAGGCGGAGTTCCTGCTGAGCGACACGCAGATCGGACTGCTGGCCGGCACGGCGTTCACGATATTCTATCTGCTGCTCGGCATTCCGGCCGGCCGGCTGGCGGATCGCACCAACCGCCGGACGATGGTTGCGATGGCAGTATCCCTGTGGAGTATCATGGCGGCCTTGTGTGGCGCGGCAACCGGTTTCTGGACGCTGTTTCTGGCCCGTCTCGGTGTCGGTGTGGGCGAGGCCGGCGGTGCCCCGCCTTCGGTGTCGATCATCACCGACTATTTCGCGCCGCACGAACTGTCCCGCGCGATGGGTATATTTACCGCCGGCGCCGTGCTCGGTCCGGTTCTGGGCTATTCGGCGGGCGGCTATCTGGCTGCCGAATATGGCTGGCGCTGGGCTTTCATTCTGCTCGGATTGCCCGGTGTACTGATCGGTATCATCATCTATCTGACGGTCAAGGAACCGGTGCGCGGCCGTTTTTTTCCGGCCGATGCGAACGCGGCCGGTGTCGCAAAGCAGGAGCCGTTCAAGACCGCGATGCTGTCACTGTGGCGCAATTCCATTCTCACCCGGGTGATCACGGCCAATGCCTTTGCCATCTGGCTGGCACCGATTCTGATGCGCAAATTTGAAATCACCCAGGGAGAGGCGGGGCTTTATCTTGGTGCGGTGCTGTTTATCGGCGGTGTGCCGGGCATGATATTTGGCGGCTTCCTGGCCGACCATTTAGCAAAGAGAACCCCGAAATGGCGCCCGTGGTATTGCGCGCTGGCGCTGGGACTGACTCTGCCCTTCTGGGCCTCCTGCCTGCTCGCCGACAGTCTGCAATGGACACTGGGGCTTTATATCGTCGGCTATATCCTGCTCGTTTCCACCCAGGGCGCGGCCTATTCCATGATGCAGGCAGCGGTAAAGCCGACCGAGCGGGGCACCGCTTCTGCTATCGGCAGCCTGCTGGTCAATCTGCTCGGCTATGCCATCGGACCGGCGCTGATCGGCGTGATGAGTGACGGATGGGCCGATGCTTATGGTGCCATGTCGCTCAGCTATGCGGTCATGGTGACCGCGGTGGTCAGCCTGACAATCTCGGTCGGTCTGTTCTGGTGGACCAGCAAAGCTATGACCCACCAGCCTGCGGAACTAGCGCTAGAGCAATAATCCTCCGTCAGCGATAATAGTCTGCCCGACGATATAACCGGCCAGTGGCGACGCGAGAAACAGGGCCAGTCCTGCCATATCATCCGGATCGCCAATGCGACCGAGCGGGATGGACCGGATCGTCGCTTCCCTCCGTTTGGGATTGTCGGTGGTGACCTTGGTCATCTTGGTGGCAATCAGACCGGGTGCAATGCCGTTGACTCTTATCCCGTCGGGTGCCCAGGCCTTGCCCAGGGTGCGGGTCAGTCCGGCGGCGCCGGCCTTGGACGCATTATAGCCTGGATTGCCGACGGTCGCGTGAAAGGCAGCCGTCGAACTGATGATGATCAACGACCCTTTCGCTTCTTTCAGCAGATCATAAAATTGTCCGGCTGAGGTCATCAGACTGTTGAGATTGACCTGTACGACCTTGGCAAAATTGTCCGGTTCGAACTCGGCACGCTTGTACATCACCATGCCTTGGGAGCAGACAAGAGCGTCCAGTCTGGTAAATTTCTGCCGCAAGGCGATGATCGCGGCATCGTCACCCGCATCGAGCTGATGATAGGTCAGGCCTTCCAGATCGGAGCCTTCGTCCGCATTATAATCCGCTTTGCTTGCGCGTGTTCCGGTTACATGGACCTGGGCGCCGCAGCCACGGAAAGCCTGCGCGGTGGCATTGCCGATTCCGCTCGAACCGCCAATTATGCAAATGGTTTTGCCGGTAAAATCAATGGATCTGTCTATCATTATCTTCTCCTATGCAATTGACTATTGGCCGAGCATTTGTTGATCGTCTAGAGCCTGTTCTCTCATTTATCCGGAGCAATGATAACATGGACATTCCCTTTTCCCTCAAAGGTCGAACAGCATTGATCGCAGGTGCCTCATCAGGCTTTGGTGCGCGCTTTGGCAAATTGTTCGCTGCGGCGGGTGCCAATGTCGTGCTGGGCGCCCGGCGCACCGACCGGACCGATGCTCTGGCACAGGAAATCATAGGCGAAGGCGGCAAAGCACTGGCGGTTCCGATGGATGTCACCGACGAAGCGTCTATCGTTGCCGCTTATGACGCCGCCGAGACGGCCTATGGAACCGTCGATACGATTATCGCCAATGCGGGCGTATCCGCCGCAGGCAGATCCACGGACGTAGCGGCAGACCGTTTGCAGATGCTGATCGATACCAATTTCAAAGGTGTCTATCTTGTTGCAAGAGAAGGCGCAAAACGTCTGATTGCCTCGGGAAGCCGGGAAAAAGAAAACGGAAGAATCGTGATTGTCGGTTCGATCACCTCACAGCTGACGGGCGAGGGCGACAGCGCCTATTCCGCCAGCAAGGCGGGGGTCGCCCATCTCGGTCGCAATCTCGCGCGCGAATGGGTGCGGCAAGGCGTGAATGTGAACACGATCCATCCCGGCTATATTCCGACCGAAATACAGGGTGACTGGTATCAGACCGCTGGCGGGGAAGCACAGATCGCCGGTTTCCACAGACGCCGCTTGCAGGATATCGAATCACTTGATCCGATGATGCTCTATCTTGCGTCCGACGCTTCGCGGATGATGACGGGATCGGATATCGTCCTTGATGACGGACAATCGCTCTGAGAGGCGGCCTGATCGGGCTGGGACTGGGGCCTGTTTTCGTCGGCAGTCTGTCCGACTTTTTTGCTCATGGCGCAACTGAACTCGAAGCCAGTGCGCTCCAGCGGGCTCTTGCGGTTATGGCTTTATTCAACCTCTGGGCGGGCTTTCATTATTGGCGCGTCTGGGTGGGGATGAAGCGCGAACCGGCCTAGCGAGCTACTTTCCTCCCGTCACATAGAGACACTGGCCGGTCACCCAGCTCGACGCGCGCAAGGCCATATAGACCACTGCGGCGGCAATATCCTCTTCCCGGCCGAAACGGGCCAGCGGAATCTGGAACTGTTTGAGCAGGGCGGCGCATTTTTCTTCGGAATCAGTACCCATGGATTCATCGAAATTCTCGGTCGGAATTGGGCCGGGAGCGATAGCATTGACGCGGATTTTGGGAGCCAGCTCGACTGACAGGCTTGCGGTCAGGCTGTTCACCGCCGCCTTGGAGGCACCATAAGGGGCGTTTTTCACCTGACCGCCGATCGCCGCGCGTGAAGAAATATTGATAATGGCGCCGCCAGCGCTGCGGTGAGACCCGCTGCGCCCGCACCGACGATCAGAACATCTATCTCGCTATCGATAATCGCACCTTTCCCATGACTGGGCCGGTGACCAGCCTAGAGGCTTGGATAAGGTGCGACAAATCGCACTTTGGATAGCGGCAAAATGCTAGGCAGCAACGGTCCCTGGTTGCACAGGCGCCGGCAGGCCGGTTTCCTCCAGACAATTGGCGCGCAAGGTTTCGATATCGGGGCCAAAGTTGAACGGACTGTCGCTCTCGACAATATCCGCCGCCATTTCCGCGCGCAGGCTTTCGGTTGCCGGGCCATCGAAGCTGTTGTCTTCGGCGATCACCACACCGTAATCGCGTGCACCTTCCACGGTCACCAGCCCCTGACGGATTTCCAGTGCGACCAGTTCGGGGTCGCGTTCCAGCGGGTTGCCCCAGCCACCGCCGCCCCAAGTGATGAAGTGGAGCAGATCGCCTTCGCGGACCTCGATGCCGTCCTGCTTGTTGCCGACCACTTCTTTCGTGCCATCGGCGCGCTCCAATATCTTGGTCGCCCGGTCGCCTGGCTGGCCACCGTTGACGCCCCACGGATAGGTGAACCAGCGGTCGTCATGGATCGCGACGGTTCCGGGTTCTAGGAACCGATAAGTCATGTGAATACCGTTGCCACCGCGAAACAGGCCGGCACCGCCACTGTCGGGTTTGGCTTCATAGCGTTCGATGCGAAGCGGGAAATATTTCTCGAGAAATTCGTTCGGCACATTGGTGAAGCCGGGCCAGAGTGAATGGCCATCCGGACCGTCGCCAAAGGGCCGGCCGGGAATGCCGCCAAAGCCGATCTGGAACAATTGGAACCATTCGCCGTCCTTGTCGAAACCGGAGTACATCAGATGCGGGCTGGAGGAGAATCCGGCACCGTTGAGGAACTCCGGCTGCCGCTGACCCAGGAGCCCACCCAATATATCGAAAATCCGGCCCAAAGCGTGGGTCCGACCGGCAAGCGCGGCGGGATATTTCGGTTTGAGCAGCGAGCCTTCCGGGATACGCACATCGACCAGATCATAGAAGCCGTCGTTGAACAGGATTTGCGGGTCGAAGACCATGATCATGTAGATGCCGAAGAACATCTTGAACATATTCTCGTTGAGGAAGAAGTTGATCGAGCTCGGTGCCTGCGGGTCGGTGCCTTCAAAGTCTAGGATGACCTTGTCGCCCTCGCGCCACATCCTGCAGCTGATCTTATAGGGGCCAAATCCGACGCCATCGTCGCAGATATAGTCGGAGAAGCTGACCGGTTCCTCGCCGATGCTGGTTTCGATCAGGTGTTTCATCGCGCGATGGTTGCGGGCGAGCAGCAGATCGGTGGCGCTGGCAAATTCATCCTCGCCAAAGCGCGCGCAGATTTCATCAACCCTGCGGGCCGCGACCCGGCAGGAAGCGATCAGCGCGTTGAGATCGGCAGCGCACCAGTCCGGCTTGCGGCTCTGGTGGAGAACGACCTTGACCATCTCTTCGTTGTAAACGCCCTTCTGGTAGATTTTCACCGGCGGGATTCGGACGCCTTCCTCGAACACGCTCTTGCTGTCGATCGGGATCGAGCCGGCGACTTTCCCGCCAATGTCGGATTGATGGCCGAACATGGCGGTCCACGCGACCAGCCTGCCACCACGATAGACCGGCAGCAAAACCAGCCAGTCATTATTGTGGCTGACGGCGCCATCGCAACTATAGGGATCGCTGAGGAAGATCATGTCGCCCTCCTCGATCGTGCCGGGATAGGACCGCAGGAAGCCGTCGATAAAGCTGCCGAACTGGCCGACCACCATCTTGCCCTGCCGGTCAGCGATCAGCGGAAAGGCATCGCCCTGTTCCCTGATGCCCGGCGACATGGCGGTACGGACCAGAGTGGCATCCATTTCGATCCTGGCGTTGCGCAGCGCATTTTCCATGATGTCGAGCGTGACCGGATCGACTTCGACCTTGTTGAACGGCGCGCCGTTGGTTTCGATAATTTGTGCGGGCATGTTACGCTCCTTCCATCAGGTTGATGATGAGATTGCCGTGATCGTCGACGAGTGCCTCGCAGCCGCTGTGGACCAATGTCGTGCTGTCCATTTCGGTGACGATGGCAGGTCCCGGGACGCGATTGCCCGCTTTCAGCAGGGCGCGGTCATAGATTGCCGCGTCCTGCATCTTGCCATCCATGTAGAGCTGATGATCGCGGGTCTTGGCGGCCGATGGATCGGCGTCGCCCGTGCCGATGGACGGTGGTGCGACATCGGCGGATTTGCCGAGCGCCACGGCACGGACGTTGACAATCTCGTGCGGCGTCTCGTCCAGATTGAAGGTGAATAATCGTTCGTGCTCGGTATCGAATCGCGCGATCAGGCTGGCAATGGAGAGGCCTTCGGGTTCAACAGACAGCGGAATTTCAAATGCCTGACCGGCATAGCGAATATCGATTTCATAGAGCAATTCGATATCTTCTGCCGCGACATCTTCGGCCTGCAGCTCCTGTTTGACCTGCGCACCGAGATTGTCGAGATAGGCGGTGAGCTCTTCGTCGCTGGTGTTTTGCACCATCTTGTTGAAGCTGCGCTGGGTTTCGACCCGCTGGCGGGTTGTCGCATCACCATAAGCGCAAAGCACGCCCGGTGCCGGCGGGATAACGACCGGCCAGCTGTTCATCAGCTTGCCCATTGCATTGGCATGAAGCGGACCCGCACCGCCAAAGCCCATCAGGGCAAAATCGCGCGGGTCATAGCCCTGCTGGACCGAAACCAGCCGCAGCGCACCAAACATATTTTCGTTCACAATGTCGATAATCCCGGCGGCGGCGTCCATCAGGTCAATGCCAAGGGCATCCGCGATCGTCTGCACCGCTTTCTGTGCGCCTTCGCGGTCGAGCTTGAAGCTTCCGCCAAGCAGGGATTCGGGGAGATAGCCGAGCACGACATTGGCATCGGTCACCGTTGGCAGTTCGCCGCCCTTGCCATAAGCCACTGGCCCGGGCTCGGCGCCGGCGCTTTCCGGCCCGACCCGAAGAGCCTTGGTTAGTTCGGGAACAAAGGCGATGGATCCGCCCCCCGCACCCACGGTCTTCACGTCGATGGAAGAAGCGCGAACATTCAGGTCGCCGACCGATGTTTCCCGCTGCAGCCGCGCCGCGCCATTTTCGATTAGCGCGACATCGGTCGAGGTGCCGCCCATATCGAGGGTCAGGACATTTGTGACCTTGGCACTTTTTGCGACCCATACCGCGCCTGCAACGCCGCCAGCAGGCCCTGACATCAGCAGATTGACCGGCGCCTCCGCGCTTTTTTCGGCAGACATCAATCCGCCATCGGAGCGCAGCAGGTTGAGTTTCGCCTTGCTGCCCCAGGCCTTCAGCTCTTTTTCCAGATTGCCGACATAGCGGGCCACCGCGGGGCGCACCGCGCTATTGGCAACGGTGGTGAGCGCGCGTTCATATTCCTGCATCTCGGGCAATATGTCCGACGAGATCGAAATCGGGATGTCGGGGAAAACCTCTGCACAAATCGCGGCGACCGCCTTTTCATGACGGCCATCGACATAGCTGTTCATCAGGCAGATGGTCAGCGCCTCGATCTCTTCGACCGCTTTCAAGCGTTCCAGACGGGTGCGCATTTCAGGCTCATCCAGTTCGTGAACGGTGTTCCCTTTGGCATCCATTCGCTCGGGTGCTTCAATCGTCCGCTCCAGGGCCGCCATCGGTTCCGGCTTGGGCCAGATGATCCACGCTGCCAGACCGCCGGGAACAAGGCTGCGGGCAATTTGCATGACGTGACGATAGCCTTCGGTAACGACCAGTCCGACCTTGGCGATTTTCTTTTCGAGCACCGCATTGGTGGCGACTGTCGTGCCGTGCAGGAACAGATCGATTTCTTCCGGGGTGATATTCTGGCGCTCGCAGAGCCCTCTGGCGCCATGGATCACAGCCTGTGAGGGATCACCGGGTGTCGATGGCACCTTGTCCCGGAACGTTTGCCCGGTAGCTTCTTCAATCAGCAGCAGGTCGGTAAAAGTTCCGCCAACGTCGACACCCAATCGATACCCCATATTTCAATCTTTCTGTTGTAACATTGTCATTCAGGCTTCGGCCCTTGCAACCAGAGACGGGAGCGGACGGCCAAGCACGTCTTCAAACCATTGGTTGGTGACAATGGTCTTGCGCAGATCGAGATCATGTTCGACGCTGGAACGGTCGAGCAGATTGACCAGATCCTCGGTCGCGATATTGCCGGTGGCATTGGGCGCAAAGGGGCACCCGCCGAGGCCACCGAGGCTGGAATCGAGCGTCTGTACGCCTGCCTGAACCGCGGCCCAGGCATTGGCGATCCCCGTGTTGCGGGTATCATGAAAATGCGCGCGCATCGTGATGTGGTCGGGCAATATTTCCTTAAGCCGTCCGAACAGGTCGGTAACCTGTGCCGGCACGCCAACACCGATTGTGTCTGCAAGCGCAATTTCCAGCGGTTCTTCGGCCGCCATTTCTTCTGCTATATGGACTACTGTTTCCGGTTTGACCGGGCCTTCGAAGGGACAGCCGAAGGCCGCAGAGATGGTGACCTGTGCTTTGAGTCCCTCGGCCTTGGCAAAGCGGATCATCTCGCGATTTTCCTTGATGCCCTGTTTGATTGTCTGACCCTGATTCTTCTGTCCAAACGTGTCGCTTGCAACCACGACGCAACCGGCCTCGTCGATTCCGCGCTTGTTGCCTTCCCGCGTGGCGAGGCCGCGCAGCACCCCGCGCTTGTTCAGGCAAAGACCGATATAGGAAACATCGTCGCGGTCCGGGAGGGCGGCGATAACCGCTTCAGCATCGGCCATTTGCGGGACGCGCCCCGGATGGACAAAGCTGGCCACTTCGATCCGCTTCGATCCGGCATCAAGCATACGCATTATAAGGCCCAGCTTATCCGCCGTCGAAATGACTTCGGATTCATTCTGCAAGCCGTCGCGCGGACCAACTTCCAGGATATTGATAAAGGCTGGAGTTCTTTGTGCCATTAAATTTGTATACAATTATGATACTCCTTTGTATAGAAGAAAGGATGATGCGGGAGTATTTTTCATGACGCAAGGGGCATTGGCCGGATTACGGCTGATCGAGATGGGCCAGTTGATCGCGGGGCCGTTCTGTGGCCAATTGATGGGTGATCATGGAGCAGAAGTGATCAAGATCGAACCACCCAAAGTTGGCGATGCGATGCGCAGCTGGGGGCAGGGAATACCGCTCTGGTTCTCGGTTGTCGGCCGCAACAAGAAGTCGATCACACTTAATTTGCGCGAAAAAGAAGGCCAGGAGATTGTCAAGAAACTGGTTGAGAAGTCGGATTTTCTGCTGGAAAATTTTCGCGCAGGCACGATGGAAAAATGGGGTCTCGATTATGAAACCCTGAGCGCGATCAACAAGGGTTTGATCATGATTCGCGTGTCGGGCTACGGTCAGACCGGCCCCTATTCGCACCGCGCCGGCTATGGCGGTATCGGCGAAGCGATGGGCGGGATGCGCTATATAATGGGCGAACCCGACCGCCCGCCGAGCCGCGCCGGGCTTTCCATCGGTGATTCGCTGGCCGCAACCTATGCCTGCCTTGGCGGACTGATGGCGCTGGAACATCGTCACAAGACCGGCGAAGGTCAGGTCGTCGACTCGGCTATTTATGAAGCGGTGTTGGCGAATATGGAATCGACCGTCGCCGAATATACGGTCGCGGGGCATATCCGGGAGCGCACCGGTTCCATCCTTCCCAAAATCGCGCCGTCAAACGTCTATCCGACGAGCGATGGCAGCGTGTTGATCGGTGGCAATCAGGACAGCGTCTGGAAACGGATGGCGGCGATGATGGGACGTCCGGAACTTGGCGAAGATCCGCGGTACGCCACGCATGTCGCGCGCGGCGAGCATCAAGCCGAGCTTGATGAGCTGATTGCGGAATGGAGCAAGACCATATCGAGCAAGAAACTGCTCGATATGTGCGAGGAGCACGGTGTTCCGGCGGGCAACGTCTATCGGGCACCGGAAATGCTGGAAGATCCCCATTTCAAGGCGCGTGAGGCGTTGGTGGAAGTGGACCATCCCCAATATGAGAATTTCGTCATGCAGAATGTCGCGCCCAAATTGTCCAAAACCCCCGGACATATCGACAGCGTTGGCCCCGACCTAGGCGCGCATAATGAAGCGATATATGGCGAACTGCTTGGTATGGACAGCGCGAAAATGGCCGATCTGCAGGATCGCGGTATCATCTGAGGCTCAATCGTCGATTGCGGCAG
>Ga0209345_10002151_pt1 | contig 22289 bp, 25 predicted proteins | sample Cruoilmetagenom7_FD_187294 | JGI IMG/M metagenome (GOLD analysis project Ga0209345, IMG submission 187294) | Oil polluted marine microbial communities from Coal Oil Point, Santa Barbara, California, USA - Sample 7 (SPAdes) (version 2) | ecosystem: Environmental > Aquatic > Marine > Oil seeps ... | reverse complement strand
AAGGATGTGGTCCAACTACACTCCCAATAATATAATGTGTATTCACAGGATTATTTATCCAATCTCGAATAGCTTCATTTGTTGCATCTTTTAGTGTTTTACTTCCTGAAGTTGCTGGTACAACAGTTGCTCCTAACATTTTCATTCTAGCTACATTTGGTGCTTGTCGAGCTATATCAATTTCACCCATATACACAATGCACTCTAAACCCATTAATGCACAAACCGTAGCTGTTGCTACACCATGTTGTCCAGCTCCAGTTTCGGCAATGATTCTATTTTTGCCTAAACGTTTTGCCATTAATATTTGGCCAATAGTGTTGTTGATTTTATGTGCTCCTGTATGATTGAGATCTTCACGTTTTAAATATATTTTAGTATTGTATTTTTCCGATAGACGTTTGGAGAAATAGAGAGGAGAAGGACGACCAACATAATCTTTTAAGAGTTGGTTGAACTCTTTTTGAAATTCTGGTTCTGCCATTACCTTTAAATAGTTTTGACGTAACTCTTCTACATTTGGATATAGCATTTCAGGAATGAAAGCTCCTCCAAATTCTCCATAATAGCCTTTTTTGTTGATGTTATAACTCATAGCTGAGATTTAAGTTCTTTTAATTCATCTATATTTTTTAATCCTGCTTCAATTTCAAATTTACTATTCACATCAATAGCATAACAGTATTTTGAAGCTTCACTTTTTTGAAATTCGTTAAGCTTTTCGATTTGCTCTAACCCAATACCACCACTTAAAAAGAACGGTTTGGTTGAAGGGTAGTCTTTTAATACATCCCAATTAAATGAATAACCATTTCCTCCTGGTAATTTTCCTTTAGTGTCGAATAAAAAGTAATCGCAGACATCTTCATAAGATACTAAAATTGAAAAATCGAATTCATCTTTTATAGAAAATACCTTAATCACTTTAGTATTTGTTGATTTTAGTAATCTGCACATTTCTGGCGATTCATGACCATGTAATTGTATAGCGTTTAATGAGTGTTTTTCTAAATGATTAGAAATAAACTCTACGGTTTCATCAACAAAAACACCCACTTTTGTGATTGACTTTGGGAGTTTTGGGATGATTCCTTCAAAATTCCTAGGAGATTCTTCATGAAAAATAAAGCCAAGATAATCTGGTTGCAATGTTGCAACTTCAGGGATATTTTCTTGGTATTTCATACCGCAAACTTTTAGCTTCATATTTTCTGTCAGCCTGAACTTGTTTCAGGTTCTCATTATTTGTGTGATGCTGAAACGAGTTCAGCATGACGTTATTAACCTAATTCTTTAATGAATTCTGTTGCACTTTCTCCAGGGTTATCAGTTTTCATAAAATTCTCTCCAATTAAAAAACCTTGGTAACCATAGGGTTGTAATTCTTTTATGGCTTCAACCGAACTAATGCCGCTTTCAGAAACTTTTACAAAGTCATTAGGAATCATTTTACTTAAAGCTTTGCTAGTATCTAAACTTACATCAAATGTTTTTAAGTTTCTGTTATTTACACCTAACATGTCTATTGAGGGCATGATGGATTTATGTAATTCTTCTTCGTTATGAACTTCTAATAGTACATCAAGATGTAAGCTTTTTGCAAATTCTGAAAACTGTTTAATTTTATCTCTACTTAAAATAGCTGCAATCAATAAAATGACATCAGTTCCATAGGCTTTTGCTTCTAGAAGTTGGTATTCATCAATAATAAATTCTTTTCGAAGTAAAGGTAAATTACAGCTGGCTCTAGCCAATAATAAATCGTCTAGTGAACCTCCAAAATATTTCCCATCTGTTAGTACAGACATACCGCAAACTCCAGCGTCCTCATAACCTTTAGCTACATCTTGCACGTTTAAGCTATTATTGATAATAGATTTTGAAGGCGAACGACGTTTGTGCTCTGCAATGATTCCATTTTTGTTGTTTCGTAAGTTATTAACAAGGGAAACTGTATTTCTATTGAATAAAACTGATTGTTCCAATTGTTTAACCGGAATTAAACTTTTTCGTAGCTCAACTTCAACAAGCTTGTCTCTTATTATTTTATCTAGGATGTTCATGCTATTTACTTAATTCTACAAGTTTGTTTAAAGTTGATTTCGCTTTGCCACTTAATAAAGACTCTTTAGCAAGTTCAAATCCATCTTTATGATTAATTTGTTTTGAAGTTGCAATAGCTAATCCAGCATTAGCACAAACTACATTATTTTGAGCTTCTGTACCATTTCCGCTAATTACATTTACAAATATTTTAGCTGCATCTTCAACTGTATTTCCTCCATAAATTGATTCTTGAGTTATTTGTGAAACTTCTAAATCTTCTGGAGAAAACATGGTTTCAGTATTATTAGAAATGACTTTCGTTTTTCCTGTTAAAGAAATTTCATCGTAACCATCTAAAGCATGAACAATGCTATAGTTTTTATCAGTTTGTTGATATAAATAACCATACAAACGCTGTAATTCTAAATTGAAAACACCAACCATTTGATTTTTTGGAAACGATGGATTTACCATAGGTCCAAGCATATTAAAAAAGGTTTTCACTCCTAATTCTCTTCGTATTGGAGCCACATTTTTCATAGCAGGATGAAATAGAGGTGCATGTAATACACAAATTCCAGTTTGATTGATACAACGTTTTAAAAAATCTTCATTATTAGAAAACTTAATGCCAAGATGTTCCATTACGTTAGAAGAACCACAAGCAGAAGATACGCCATAGTTACCATGTTTAGATACATTAACTCCTGCACCAGCTGTAACAAAAGATGAAAGTGTTGAGATATTGAAAGTGTCTTTTCCATCACCACCTGTTCCGCATAAATCGATAGCATTAAAGTCTTTTAAATCTATTGGAATACACAATTCTAAAAGTGCATCTCTAAAACCTTGCAACTCTTCAAGAGTTATGCTCCTCATCATATAAACAGTAAGGAATGATGCTATTTGGCTTTGGTTATATTGTCCTGCCGAAATATTTACCAAAACCTGTTTAGCTTCTTCACTTGAGATGCTTTCGTGGTTGATAAGTCTATTAAGCAACTGTTTCATAACTTAAGAATTTATCCAGTTTTCTAATATTTTTTTTCCATCTGGAGTTAAAACTGATTCAGGATGATATTGAACACCTTTTACATCATATTCTTTATGTCTCAATGACATCACTTGTCCATTTTTATCAAAAGATGTTGCTTCTAAACTATCTGGTAAGTTTGCATTTACTACCCAAGAATGATAACGACCTACTTCAATTTCTTTTTGCAAACCTTCAAATAAAGATTCGTCATCAACTGAAATAATAACATTAGTTGCTACACCATGATACACTTCGTCTAAATTAATGAGTGAGCCACCAAAAACTTCGCCAATTGCTTGTTGACCAAGACAGACTCCTAAAATGCTTTTAGTTGCAGCATATTCTTTAATAATGGCTTTTAAAAGACCAGCTTCATCTGGAATTCCAGGACCTGGAGACAGTACAATTTTGTTAAAAGGTTGCACATCTTCTAAGGTTAATTTGTCATTCCTAACTACAGTAACGTCACAATTTAAGTCTTCTAAATAGTGAACTAAATTGTAAGTAAAACTATCGTAATTATCTATTACTAATACTTTTGTCATAACGATATTCTTTCTGCTATTTTAATAGCCTTAGTTAATGCTCCTAACTTGTTATATACTTCTTGTAATTCATCTTCTGGATTTGATTTAGAGACTAAACCAGCTCCAGCTTGCCAATGCAATTGATGATTTTTACTTAAAAAAGTTCTAATCATAATGGCATGGTTGTAATTGCCTTTAAAATCCATAAACCCAATAGCACCTCCATAATAGGTTCTACTTGTTTTTTCATAATCTTCAATAAGTTGCATGGCTCTATGCTTAGGAGCTCCACTTAAAGTTCCAGCTGGAAACGTGTCTGCAACTACTTGCATAGTTGAAACATGATCATGCTTTTTACCTGTAACTTTACTTACTAAATGAATAACATGTGAGAAAAACTGAACTTCTCGATATTTTTCTACGGTTACTTCGCTGCCATTTCTACTAAGATCATTTCTAGCTAAATCAACTAACATCACATGTTCTGCATTTTCCTTGTCATCATTGACTAATTTTTCTGCTAAATCAGCATCTTTTAAATCGTCTCCAGTACGTTTAAAAGTTCCTGCAATTGGATGTATTTCAGCTTTTCCATCACTTACTACTAATTGAGCTTCAGGAGAACTTCCAAATATTTTAAAATTCCCATAATCAAAGTAAAATAGGTAAGGAGAAGGATTGATGCTTCTTAAAGCTCTGTAAACATTAAATTCATCACCTTTAAAATCTTGTTGGAATTTTTTAGATAATACCAATTGAAAAACGTCACCTCGTGCACAATGCTTTTTAGCAAGCTTTACATGTTCTTTATACTCATCATCCGAAAGGTTTGAGCTAATGTCACCTTCAGCAATAAATTGATAAGAAGCAAAGTTTTTAGCCTTTATTAGGTGTAATATATCATCAACATTATTATCTGTATCGAAACAATGTGCAAAAATGTAAGCCTCATTTTTAAAGTGATTAATAGCAATGATGTTCTGATATACGGCATAATAGATATCAGGAATTTCTAATGATCCTTCCTTTTTTGAAATTTCAACATCTTCAAAATACTTTACAGCATCATAAGCTGTATAACCAAAAACGCCATTGTTTATAAACTTAAATTGTTCATCTGTATCTACTTTAAATTGCTTTGTGAACTTATAAATTTCAGTAGTAACATCTGTATCTTTTGTTTCTGTAACCGATTGGCTACCATCAGGAAATTTTTGTGTGACTACTTCATTTTCAACTTTAATAGAAGCAATTGGATTACAGCAGATATACGAAAAACTGTTATCATTAGCATGATAATCGCTACTTTCAAGTAATATACTATTTGGGTACTTATCCCTAATTTTTAAGTATATGCTCACAGGTGTAATCGTATCTGCTAATATTTTCTTGTAATGTGTTTTTAATTGATACATATTTTAGTCATAAAAAAAGGCTTGTCGTGAATGACAAGCCTAAATATATTGTTATTAAAATATACAATGGTCTAGTTCACGAAATTTACGTTTCGAAAGCACCACCACCAAGTATTATTTAAAATTGTATTCATTGCTTTTGTTTGTTCAAATATAGAAATGAAAATTAAATAATCAAATGTTATGATAGGAAATATGATAAAATTCAAAAATCATCGTTTTAAGGATGAGTAAAAAGTTTTGTTAAAGTTTATAGATACTAACTCTAGATGATTATTTTTATAATATGAAGCAATTATTAGCCCTTTTTATTTTACTGTTAGTTTCTTGTAAGACTGATAATAAGACAGATACAGCAAAAACTGATGAAGTCCAAGTTGAAAAGTCAATTAATGATAATATTAAGCTTGAAATCCATGATTTTAATGGATTAGAACCTTATTTAACTAAGAGTGACGAGAAAACCTATGTTGTTAATTTTTGGGCAACTTGGTGTGCGCCTTGTATAAAAGAGCTGCCTTATTTTGAAGAATTAAACGCTAAATATAAAGCCGAAAATGTAGAAGTGATACTAGTGAGTTTAGATTTTCCTCATCAATACGATAGCAAGTTGAAACCATTTATTAGTGAGCATGATTTACAATCTAAAATATTGGTTCTCGATGATGTTGACCAAAATACATGGATTCCAAAGGTTAACGAAAATTGGGATGGAGCTATTCCTATAACCATTATTTACAGTAAAGATAAACGAGAATTTTACGATAGACCGTTTACCTATGACGAATTAGAAACTGAATTAAAACAATTTTTAAAATAAACACTATGAAATTTATTAAAACAATATTAGTACTTGCAATTGTATTTGTAGTAAGTGCGTTTTCGGTAAGCAACATTGCTTCTAATGGTTATGAAGTGGGAGATATAGCCACAGATTTCAATCTTAAAAACATTGATGGAAAAATGGTATCATTATCTAATTACACAGATGCAAAAGGTTTTTTTGTGATTTTTACTTGTAATACGTGTCCTTATGCTATTAAGTATGAAGATAGAATTATTGCTTTAGACAAGAAATATGCTTCAAAAGGGTATCCAGTTATTGCCATTATGCCAAATGATCCTGATGTACAACCAGGAGATAGTATGGAAGCCATGAAAGCTAGAGCAGTTTCAAAAGGGTTTACTTTTCCATATTTAATGGATGACGACCAAAAAATCTATCCGCAATATGGAGCTACAAAAACACCACATGTTTATATACTTGAAAAAACAAGTAAAGGGAATGTTGTAAAATACATTGGTGCAATTGATGATAATTACAAGGATGCTTCAGCAGTAAATACTAAATATGCAGAAAATGCTGTAGATGCTTTATTAGCTGGAAAAGATGTCCCTGAAACAAAAACTAGAGCCATAGGCTGCTCAATTAAAGTTAAAAAGAGTAATTAACTGTAACAGTTTAAATTTTTTACTGTCTTTATAATAAATCCTAAAGAAATGTTAATTTTGCTTAAAAATTAATTAATGGCAAATTTGACTCAAGAAGAGTGGAAGCAGCAATTGGCTAACGATTCTAATGCAGTTATATTAGATGTGCGTACTGAAGGTGAAGTCGCCGAAGGTATCATACCAAACGCAATTCAAATAGATATTTATAAAGGTCAAGGGTTTGTTTATAAACTTGAGGAGCTAGATAAAGCAAAGAATTATTACGTGTATTGTCGTTCTGGTGCTAGGAGTGGACAAGCATGTGCTATAATGAATCAATTAGGTTTTAAAAATGCGTATAATCTTTCTGGAGGTATTCTTGAATGGAATGAAGACCTCGTAAATAATTAAAGATAATTTATTATGAGACGAATATTTTTTGTTTTGATAGCTTTTACTGTATTTAGTTATAGTTGTAAAGAAGAGCAAACTACTAGCCAAATTGAAGTGATTTCATCTGAGGAAATGCAGGAAATTTCGCAAATAGAAGGCGTACAATTGGTAGATGTGAGAACACTTGAAGAGTACGAAGAAGGTCATATTGATAGCTTTCAAAACATAGATTATTTTTCTGAAAATTTTACACAAGAAATTGAAAAACTAGATAAATCTAAACCAGTAATTGTGTATTGTAAATCTGGGAATAGAAGTGGAAAATGTGCAAAGAAAATGAAAGATGCTGGTTTTTCTAAAATTTATGACCTAGAAGGAGGTATTGCTAAATGGAAATTTGAAGGCTTTGAGGTGAAAAAGAAGAGTAAACCTTAAATAGTAGAATATAAATAGAAAAGCGACATAATTGTCGCTTTTTTTATAGTTTATTGTCAATAATTGTTTTAATGTCTGTTTGCCTATCTATGGCTAATCGAGCGAATTGAAACAAACTTTTGCATCTATCTAAATTTTGTTCTGGATAACTAACCTTATAGTGAATATTTCCATTTAAATAATCAGATAAAGCTCTTAAACCATTCATGAATGGCATTAACGCACAGCTTATTGGTAAATAATCTTGCTCAATTCTATTTAGAAGAGAGCCATTGCTACTAATACCATTAATGAGCGCTTCAAAAAGATGTGTTTTAAATTTAATTTTTGACAGATCTTTTTCATCTTCATTTGCTTCACTAACAACAGTTCTAACAACATCTCCAAAATCGTAATGAAAATAACCTTCCATAATTGTGTCTAAATCTATAAGACATAAACCTTTATCATTAGCGTCAAAAAGAAAATTATTTAGTTTGGTGTCATTATGGCAAATTCTTTTAGGTAAATCTGCTGCATAAAAGGCATCAAAGCGTCCTAAATTTTTTATTGCAAAATCAATTTCACTCTTAGCTTTTGTTTTAAGCTTATTGTTTGTTAATTCTAGTGTTTTATGAAATTCTTTAGCCCAAAAAGGGAGGTGGTTTAAATTTGGAAAAGTATCTTCATAAGAATTTAGATTTTCATCTTTAAGTAAGTGGTGGAAACGACCGATAACTCTTCCTGCCTCAAAAGCTATTTTTGGATTTGAAGTAATATTATGTGCAATGCTTTTAGGAATAAAAGTCATTAATCTCCAAAAACTATTATTATGAATATAATAGACTTTATCGGTTTTAGTTTTAAGCAAAGAAATGTTACTATAATCTTTAGCTTTAAGCTTACTTAATGAATGTTCTATATTTTTATGTAGACCAGAAATATTTTTAAAAACGTTATTATTTATCCGTTGTAAAATATACTTTGGTTCAGAATTTTTTTCTACAAGAAATGTGTCATTTATATACCCTTGAGCAATAGTTTTAAATGTAATATTAGAAATATCAATGTTAAATTGACTAACAATGATATTTAATAGATTTATGTCCATTTACTTAACTATTTCCATAGAGGTGAAGGGTATTTGCTTTCATCTGTTAATCTCTGTAATGTACTAACAGCTTCAGCTTTGTCTTCGTAATAGGTTACACCAAACCATTCACTATTTGCTGTGATTACATCTATGTCAATTAAGCCATTTGCCATCATCTCTTGAGCTACAAAAGGGATGTAAATCTCACTCTTTTCAAGATTTTCAGGGATTTGCAGAAAATTAGTAAAATATGTTTCTATATAATCGAAAATTGTCGTGTTGCATATCCAAAAATTCATAGAAACAACTGTATCTGGATGTAAAGTATTACCAGAATCTGTATCTAAAATTTCATTATCTATAGCTTCAATTTTGGTATGCTCTTCAATAGACACTAGGTGTCCATCACTTACACTACAAACACCTCTTGAAACCGAACCGTGTTCGGATAATGTGTCTTTTAAATTATATCCAATAATTGCATAAGTGTTCTTTGAATCGTTATTTTTTACAAAATCAGCTGCACCTTCAAAGGCTTGTTTTCCATAAAAATCATCTGCATTAATAATCACAAAATCTGAATCTACCACATTTCTTGCTGACCATACAGCGTGCGCAGTTCCCCAGGGTTTAGCTCTTTCAGATGTGTCAATAGAAACCTCTTCTGGTAAATCGTTTATGTCCTGTATAACAACATCTAATTTGATGGTGTCTGGTAATTTTGGCGAAAGGTAGTTTTCAAGAAACTCTTTGTTTTCGGCTTTGGTTACTAAAACAATATGAGTAAAACCACAGTTAATCGCATCGTAAATACTAAACTCTAGCAGAAATTCTTCTGCAGGTCCTAAGTCATCAAATTGTTTAAGCTTTCCGTAGCGACTACCACTTCCTGCAGCCATTAGTAATAAGGTCATAAATTAAAATTTTTGTAAAAATATAGTTTTAAATAGAAAACGGTACGTAAATTCATCTAAAATCTTAAAAAAGAAATTGAAACAGATATGCTCTTATATTTGGTGATAAACGTCTTCAAAAGGCACTCTAAATCTTGAGCCATAAATACCTTTTTCATCACGTACTCCACAACTAATTATCATATTTATTTCAGCACTCCACGGAATTCCTAATATTCGTTTTACTCTAAGTGTATCACTACCTTCCATAGGACATGTGTCATAACCTATTTCAGCCATACTAATCATGAAATTTTGAGCCGCTAATCCAGCACTTTTATGTGCTACAATTCTCATGTCACTTAATCTAGCTTGTCGGTAAATTGGACGAAATAAACCTATAACTTGAAAAATAAGGTATTTGAGCATTCCAAAAATTCCTAAAAAATCAAAATATGTAACTGGCATTATTTTTTGATAATAGTTTAATGCCATTTTTTTGCGCTTTTGAAGCCTTTCTTCTAAATCTGGCTTATCAAAAGCTTTATTTAAGAAGTCAATATTTGATTCACAACGCTTGCGCCATAAGTCTTTTCTTGCAACTACCACTACTAATTGTTGTGCTGTTTTTGCAGCATTTTGATTAAAACAAGCAGGTGCTAATTTTTCAATAACTTCTTTAGAGGTTACATGATAAAACTCCCATAATTGTAAATTGCTACTCGTTGGTGCTAATACTGCATTTTCAATACATTTTTTAACTTTATTTGTATCTATTGACTCATCTTTATAGACTCTACAAGAGCGTCTGTATGTAATTGCTTCTGTTACTGTTTTTTTCATATTTCAATTAAAAATTTCTGATGGTAATTCTTTAATATAATCTGTGATACTTTGTAATTCCTTATAGTGATTATAAAAATTTGGGTCAGGATTGGTAAAATGAAAATTTTTATGCCTCCAAAATGTCATTGCTGCTCCAGCATAAACTGTAAAAGCTTGCAGTGTTTGTTGTTCAATAGAGTTCATATTCACTTCTGTTTTATAACCTTTTAAAAGAGCACTCAATTTGTTAAGATTTATTTTGCTTTTTTCTCTACAAGAACCAATTATTGTCATGCCAACATCAAACATTCTATAGTAGTAGGCAGCTTCTTCAAAATCCATAATTGTCACATTAGATTCGTCATTACTAATAATAACATTACTAGGGAAAACATCACTATGTATTAACGCTTTTGGAGCATTAGTATCTATGTTCTTCTCAATATAGTTTTTAATATTTTTTAACCAAACATTAAAAGTAGAATCTGGAGCATAGTCATTAACTTCTTCAAATTGATCTTTGTCATAATTAGTTTTATTTGGGATGTGTTCTGGAATTTTTACTTTGTGAAGTTTACCTAACTCAACTCCAACAAGGAACATTAAGTCTTCAGAAATATTTTCAGTGACTTTTCCACCTAAAAAACCTTTAACCATAATTGGTTTGTCAAGATATGATGAAATAGCTTGTTGCTTTTTGTTAAGTATAACTTTTGAAGTTTTATAGTTATTTCTATTGAGATGTGTTAATATACTTGCAAGCTGATTTGCTTCTTCAATAGTTTTTTGCTCACATATGGTCAATACAAATTTTCCTTGATTACTATCTACTAAATAATTTGAATTTTCTGAACCACCACTTAAAGCACTATACGAACTAACATTACCCAAAAAATAGTCGTTGGCAATATTTTGTATTTCGTTTTTGTTTAATTCTGTGTAAAGAGCCATTATTTTAGTGGTTTAAATCCCAATTACTTTCCATAATATTTGTTAGAGCTTCTTCTAGGTGTGAATGATCGCATAAATATACTTTTTCGCATTTTGATTTCGCTTTTTCAAGAGAATGATGCGATGCTTGTGAAGGTAAATCATTTCTATTTAATGATTGCTTAATTACCTCCGGAAATTTTGCAGGATGTGCAGTAGCTAAACAAATAAGTTTTAAGTTTCCTAACGCCTCTTTATGAGAATCAGCTGCAATTAAAGATACTGCTCCATGAGGATCTAGTAAATAGTTTTCTGATAGATTGGACTTGCAAGAAAAAAGAGGACAATTTTCAACAAAGTTGAAATTGTCCTCTCGAGTGGAGTCGCCGAGAATCGAACTCGGGTCCAAACAAGTAACCAAAGAGCTTTCTACACGTTTATTCTATTCTTAGGTTTTCGACTGTAAGCTGACAAAAGACAATCTACTTACAACTTAGCTTCTTAATCTCGAAAATGCATCAAAGCGCTACACTATCTTAGTTAATATTTACGATGTCTCAAAATGGAACGCCATTAACCAAGGCTTTCCGGAGACATAAAGCTTTCCTACCTAGTAGGACAAGGCTAATCTTACTATAATTCAGATTATGCAGCTAAAGCGTAGTTATTCTCGCCGTTTAAAAGTTGGTCTAGCCTTTTACGTGTTTCAATGCCATTACACGACGTGCTTACTATTTAATTAATCTCGCTGTCAAAACCAGTCGACCCCAAAAATTAATTCTATATCCTATTATGGAAAAGGACTGCGAAGTTACAAAAAAAGTTGTGCAACAGCGTAAATCCTCTTATTTTCGTGCAAAATTTATACCAATTTGTTTCTATGAAATTTGCAATCATAAAAGAACGTAAAAATCCACCAGATAGACGTGTAGTATTTTCTCCAGAAAAGCTTGCAGAGGCAAGAGATCAGTTTCCAGACGCAGAGTTTGTAGTGGAGTCTAGTGATATACGCATATTTTCAGATTCGGCATATAAAGCCTTAGGTTTTGAGGTAACTGAAGATGTGTCAGATTGTGATGTCATGATTGGTGTGAAAGAAGTACCGATTGATAATTTAATTCCAAATAAAAAATATTTTTTCTTTTCGCATACTATTAAAAAGCAACCTTATAATAGAAAGCTATTAAAAGCAATGTTGGAAAAGAATATAGAAATGTTTGACCACGAAACTATTGTTAAGCAAAGTGGAGCTAGACTAATTGGCTTTGGTCGTTATGCAGGTTTGGTAGGTGCTTATAATGGTTTTAGAGCTTTAGGTTTACGAGATGGTTTATTCAACTTACCAAAAGTAGAAACCCTTGCAGACTTAGATGAGGTTAAAATTGAATTAGATAAAATCACATTACCAATCATTAAGATACTATTAACTGGAACGGGAAAAGTTGCCTTAGGTGCTAAAGAGATTTTAGACCATTTAAAAATTAAAGAGATTAGTGATGCATTATACTTAACCTCTAAATTTACTGAGCCTGTTTATGTCATGGCAGATGTTATGGAATATGCGAGACGACAAGATGGTAAAGTAGGAGATAAGTGGGAGTTTTATAAAGACCCAACTGGTTACGAAAGTAATTTTATGCCTTATGCTAAAGAGACAGATGTCTTTATTGCTGGACATTTTTATGGTAATGGAGCTCCTTTTTTATTTACAAGAGACGATGCAAGACATCCTGATTTTAGTATCAATTTAGTGACCGATATATCTTGCGATGTAGATGGACCTGTGGCTTCTACCTTAAGAGCGTCAACTATAGCTGATCCTTTTTACGGTTATGATGCAGAAACTGAAAGTGAAGTAGCTTTTGATGCTAAAGATGCTATAACAGTCATGGCTGTTGATAATTTGCCTTGTGAATTACCAAAAGATGCTAGTGAAGGTTTTGGTGAGATGTTTTTGGATAACGTGATTCCTGCATTTTTTAATGAAGATGAACGAGGTATTTTAAAACGTGCTAAAATTACTGAAGGAGGTGGACTTACTGAGCGATTTAAATACCTTCAAGATTATGTTGAAGGAAAGTAATTAAGCGTCTTGTACAAAGAAAATAGCGTTCTTGTTTATATCGTAAAAACCAAATTCATGGGTTTTCCATGGAGTGTTAAGTCTTAGCTTATCTTTTGTAATAGTACCACGCTGTATCATTTCTTCAAGAATTGGATATATATTATCTACAAATATTTTAATCACAGAACCGTACACAGGGTCTTCCTCATTACCATAATGCCATTGTAAATGAATCCAAATATTGTCTCTATTTAAAACTGCATAACCTTCTTCTTGGTAATTAAGATTAAAGCCTACATATTTTTTATACCACGCAATATCTCTTTCTAAGTCTGAAGTTGAAAGTACAGGACAAATTGTATGTAATTTTGAAGCTTGATTCATATTTTAAAGATAACAGTTATATTTTGGAAACAAAAAAGCCTATCAAATTTTGATAGGCTTTCTGTAATAAAAATAAAGAATTTTTTAGATAACTTTTACGTCTACCGCGTTCATTCCTTTTTTACCTTCTTTTAGTTCAAATTCCACATTATCTCCTTCGTTAATTTCATCAATTAACCCTGAGACGTGTACAAAGTACTCTGTGCCTGAACCTTCTTCTGTAATAAAACCAAAACCTTTGGTGCTATTGAAAAATTTTACTGTTCCTGTATTCACTATAGTATAATTAAATAATTTTTGTAAAGGTAAAATTTATAAGTCTAAGTTTAACATTTTCTCACATTAATTTTATGTAAAGTTTTGTAATTAAGAACTTTGGAGTTGTTCAGGTAAATCACGATGCTAAAATGTTACTCTTCTTCAAGCCTAGCTTTAATGCGTTTTAATATCTCTGTAGCTTGGGTTTTATAGTTTTTAATTATTGCTAAATGATTGTTTGAAGCCAGCATATTGTGCAAAGCAACACGTTTTCTGTAATCTTCGCTTTCGGTAAAATAGACAACCATTTCTTGGTTAAACTTCCCTAACGTTAAATCGACAAACCAAGGATATTCTTTAAGCTGATTGAGATTTTTCATTACTTCGTTTTCTAATCGTTCATTGTTTTTTTCTATTATTGGCTTATAAAGAGTATACAATTGAACGATGTTTGTAACTAAGCTATCCTTTTGATTTGTACTTTCATTTGAAACATTTCTTAAAAGCTCAAAACCTTTGGTTTGAATGTTTAAAGGTGAGTAGAACGTGGTTAACGAAGTACATTGAATACATTCTTAATAATTATCTCTATTAAGCTCTTTGTTGATAATACGATTGCTATATTTTTGAAGCGAGTCGTAAATTTTAGCTACTTGTCCAGCAACTAATGTATCTGTTTCTAAATCGTAAGAAACGATTCTTAGAATGTTATTTAGATTATCTTTTTGTTTTCTATCTTCATTCCAATTATTAACTTGTAATGCCAAAAGAATACCAATCATTACTAGAAATATTTCTCCAATGGCATAAATTATATATGATGTAACTTTTTTGTTTTTTATCATATTGTGTCTAAATTTTCTGAAAATTTTAAGTATCTGGCTCGTTATTTTCTTCTTTAGTTTCTTTTTTCATTTTTATATAACCTGTCACCAAGCGTACACCTAATCTTGCAAAAAGAATAATGGCAATAACCATTATAATATTAAATCCGTCCATTACATTTTCTTTAAGTTACAGAATTAGGTCTTTTGTTAGTGTTATGCTTTGGTTTTATCTTCAACTCAACGCTTATTTTAATTTGGTATCTATTAACTTGATAAGCTCTTCCGATATATTTTTCTGAAGAATTTAATCATTATCTAAATGGCTATTTATCATTAATTTTATCGCTTTAGCCTCGTTTTGGTATTTTCTTAGAGCACTCTCTAATCTTCTGAGAACTATTCCGTACCATATTATCTTATTTCGAAATATTGCATTTTCTTGTGCGTAAGCACCTAGTTTTGTTAAATCACGACTGTTGTTGTAAGCGTCCCCAAACCATTGAGTGTTTTCTTCCCAATAGCTTACATTTCTATTGAAGCTTATTGTGTGTTCTTCTAATTTCACATTTAAATCTATTATTTGTTTATTGTAAAAATCAACTATCTTATTGTTTAATACTTTTGTTTCATCATTATAACCAACCTTAGATTTTAATTGCTGTATGCGATTTTGGGCAATATCGAAATTATAGGTGGAAATAAAAGAAAAGAACAATGAGTCATTGGAAATCCATTCTTCCTGAGTTGGATTTGAATTGATGATTTTTTTAATAGTTTTGTTTTTCCAGGCAAAGTCTGGTAAAATTTCATCTAGTGTCTCAATGTCAGTATCTAGTTCGTCAACAATGGATTGATAAATTCCATTCATTTCGGCTATAGTTTTCCGTTCTTCATTCCAATTATTAATTTGTAACGCAATCAAAATCCCAATAACTACTAGGATGATTTCACCAATAGCATAAAGCATGTTACTTGCTAACTCTGTTTTCTTTAATCATGTTTTGACGTATTTTTCTAAAGAATTTTATCATTCTCTTAATCTTTAATCACACGAATTCCAACATGATTACTTTTTATCATACTATCATCATTAGCATCATGAAAATCATAAGCACTATAACCATAGACACCTCCATCATAATATTCGGCGACATTTCCTCCTAAGTCATACACATCGGCATCACCAACTTTGGTAGGTTTCTTTTTACCTACTTTTTTATATAAAATGGTGTTCAGCTCTTTTAGTTTTTCATGCAACTTTGGCACTTCAGCTTTGGTAATATCATAGCCAGCCCAATAGTTTAGAGTGATTTCTTTTGCTCCAATTTTATGTGCTTGCTTATGAAGTTTTTTAGCTTCTTCAGCATTTGGTAAACGATAGGTTTCTCCGGTTTTGTCTGAAAGCCATTTTACATACGCTTTGGCATTTTGCATACTTACTTCGGCTGGATAATTATCTATTCCTGCTTCATAAGTGAAACTTGGTTCAAAAGCTTTGAATTGCGCATTGGTAACTTCAAAACGACCAATAGATGTTGAGTCTTTTTTAATGAGTAAAGTTTCAGGAATTAAAACGCCATTTTTTACTTCTCCGAATAAACCTTCTACACTTTTAGCTTTTTGAATTTTCAATAATTCTGCTAAAGGACTATCTTCTTTAAAGGCTTCATTTTTGGTTGAAGGCTTATTAAATAAATACGTATCAATCCATTTTAATTCCTCATTCATTTTACGTAATTGGTGCGTAATTTTTCCTAAGCCATGAGGCTGTCCAGGAAACCATAAGAATCTAACTGGTGTATCTCCAGCTTGTTGAAGTCCCCTAAAATATTCCCAACCTTGATCTCTTGGTACTGCACGATCTTCACTGCCATGGAATATAATAGTAGGTGTTTTTATTTTTTCAATTTCAAATAAAGGTGATTTAATAATGTAGTTTTCATTGTATGATTTCCCATTGGTGTCATCCCATGGCGCACCACCAAAATAGCCTTCATCGAAACTTACTCCAAAACGACAAGTCCCATAATCAGATGTCCAATTTACATCACCTGCTCCAGGAGCAGCGACTTTAAACATATCTGGATAACGAACGGTTAGCATAGTTGTAAGTATGGCTCCAGCAGACCATCCCATAGTTCCTAATTGGTCTCTATCAACCATTCTTTTATCAACTAACACATCAATTGCCTTAGTAATATCTTCCATTTCTGGTTCATAGTAATTACCCTTTATACTTTCAACAAACGACAACCCATGATTAGAAGATCCATGATAATTAGGTTTTAAAATAAACATACCTCTTTGGGCTAGTAAGTGTGGATAGGTACTCCAACGATCACTAAACATGTCTAAATCTGCACCAGCTGGACCACCATGAATAGAGAGCATCAGAGGATAGCGCTTACCTTCTTGATAATTTTCAGGGTAAATTAATATACCTGTAACCTCTTCATCATTATAACCTTTCCAAACCATCACTTCAGATTTTGATAAGTCCTTTTTTTGAAGTTTTTTATTTAATGAGATTACCTCTTTTTCGTTAGTGATTTTATTACCATTTAAATCTGCCACATGAAAGGTTGGTAATTTTGAAGCAGTAGAGTAGGTGTAAATTATTTTTGTACCATCATCTGAAACTGTAATAATGGATGTATGGTCATTTTTATTTCCTAAATCGATTTTAGATTTACTCCATAAATTTGCATTTTTCTTATAATATGCTAACCTAAGAGTTGCTTTATTTGCTAATGATGCAATAAGATTATTGCCGACAACATGATAACCTCGACTTAAGCCTAAGCTCCATTTTAAATCAACCTTTTTATAATTATGAGTTGCTAATGTGTAATAATACAATTCGTTTACTCCAGCTCCATTCCATTCTGGATCTGAAGCATAAGTAGAGCTAAAATAGAAGCCTTTATTATCTGTAGTAAACTGAATGCCTCCCATTGGCTGACCTAGATTAGACTTTATTTTAGTTATCTCTCCTGTTTCTAAATTTTTTAAATAATGAAAAGGGTCTTGTTGTGCATCGGCAGCGTAACTCCTACTTCTTTGCATACTATAAAATAACCATTTACCATCTTTAGATATCTGGAATCCACTTAAAGGTTTTTTATTATTAGTTAAACGTTTTGTGGATTTATCCTTGGTATTGAAAGCATATACATGGTTTGGTCTCCAATGCATAGAATCTTCAACCACAATCACATTGTCTTTCTTTTTTTCAAGCTCTTGCTCGTATAATGTTTTACCATCGTGCGATTGAAAAAGTAAGGTGTTGTCATTCTGCCAGCGTAAACTTGATATACCATTCTTAAACTCCTTTATCTTTTTGGCTTCACCACCATAGATACTTAAACTCCAAAGTTTATTGCCTTTATCTCTAGATGATAGAAAATAAATATGCTCTCCATCTTTTGAAAATATTGGACTATAGTCGCTATCATCTCCATTAGTGAGTTGAATGGTTTTATACTTCCCATCTTTCATTACATCTAATCGCGTTAAATAAATATCTGAGATAAACCTATCTTTTGCTTTAACAGCTTTGTTTTTAGTCCATACTACCATGTTATTATTTGGTGAAAAGGAAACAGAACCCATAGATTCTCTATTAATCACATCTTCTGGTGTCCACTTTGTTGGATCAGTTTTTTTATCTGTTTGCCCTATAACTGAAAAACATAGAAAGCAAATTAATAGTATGGAAGTAATATGTTGTTTTTTCATTACATGAGTATTTTATTATTAATGTTTAAAAGTAGTTTAAATATCATTTTCTGTATACCCGACTATGACATTTACACCACCAGTTGCAAAATTAGATAGATCATCAACAGTTGCTTGACCTTCAGGTGAACTCATGGTTTCTTGCATTTGATCAACACTAGTAAAGTACAATTCAGCCATTCTATAATAGTCGGCTTTTTGCCCATCTGGAGTACCAAGTAATTTTGTAATTTCTAGTTTAGCTACACCTTCCATAGTTGCTGCAAGTGGTAAATGCTTTTCTGTATAATACTTTTCAAAAGCTTCAACATCTGTTGGGTGTCCATATAAAACAGTTAATTTTTGCATAATAATTGGTCTTTAACAATTTGAAATTGATTAGTTAATGAAATTCGTTTTACTAAGTATATTAATCGTTCAATATAATTGCAGGTAAGTTTAAGTCTTTAAACTGCGCGTTATATGCTGCCATTTCTATATTCATAATAGCAACACGTTCGTTTTTAAATGTATTCCATACTTTTAAAAGGTCTTGTAAAAGTTCTTTAGATCCTTGCGTAAGTTTTGGTTCATCAACATCAATAAATCCTTTTAAATGCATGAGTTGAGAATTTAATTTATTATTGAAATTAATAACATCTTGAAATGTTTTTTGTTTTGGCTGAATTAAATTCTCTTCCCAAGTTGTAATACGTTCTATTAGATTTTTGCCTTTATCCAATAAATCTTTAGCAGTATCATTGTTTTTTAGAAGTTTTGCATACACTTTCAATTGTAATTTAGCTGAACGCATATTATTAACAGATTCATGAATATCTCGAATCGTATTTTCAATTTGAGATAATGCTGCTTGTTGTTCATTAAAGTCGGAAGGCGTAGATTCTACATTTGGATTGGGTAAAATAGTGACTTCTGTTTCAGATTGAACACCATTCTCAATACTTAATCTCAAGGTGTAATTTCCAGGTGCAACATTAGATCCTGAATAACCACCATGTACAAATACGTTTTCAACTCCAGGAAGTTGTTCTCTTTGAAAATTCCATGTAAATCTATTGTACCCTTTTTTTGCAGGCAACACTTGTGGGGCAGATGGACCGCCTTCCCAAGATTTAAAATCTTTAATCTTCTTACTTGAAATTGTTCTTATTACTTTGCCAGCTTCTAGAACTTCAAGCTTTAATTCTAAAGTATCAATGTCTTTTTCTAGAAAATAATCGAATGTTACACCGCTTTTTGGGTTTTGTCCGATTCCTGAAACAAATCTACTAGTGCTTCCTCCAAATAAGCGATAGCTATCTTTAGGTTTAAAAATTTTAACTGCTGCGTTGTTGTCTTTTTTGATATTCTGAATAGCTCCTAAATCATCTAAAATCCAAAAGGAGCGCCCAGCTGTAGCAACTATCAAATCATTATCTTGAATCGCCAAATCATTAATGGCAACAATTGGGAGATTTAATTGGAATTTCTGCCAGTTACCACCATCATCAAATGACATGTATAAACCAGTTTCTGTACCAGCATATAGTAATCCTTTTCGTTTTTTGTCTTCTCTAACCACACGAACAAAACCATGTGGGTCATTAAAACCTTTTACAATTTTCGTCCAAGATTGTCCATAATTAGTTGTTTTAAAAACATAAGGCTTTAAATCCATAGATTTGTACCTCATTATAACCATATAAGCAGTTGCAGGATTGTGTGGTGATACTTCTATACTATTAATAATACCATCAGAAATACCTTTTGGTGTAATGTTTGTCCAATTTTGTCCTCCATCTTTTGTTATGTGAATGAGTCCGTCATCACTTCCAGCATATAATACTCCTTGTTCGTGGGGTGATTCAACCAACGACATTAATGTATTGTAGTTTTCTCCACCTGCAGCTTCGTTAGTATATGGTCTTCCTCCAGGACCTTGCTTGTCTTTTTCATTTTTAGTTAAATCTGGGCTTACAACATTCCAACTATTACCACCGTCTTGAGTTTTAAAAACGACATTTCCAGCGTGATAAATAGTGTTTCTATCATGAGGCGAACTTATAATAGGTGCATTCCAATTGTATCTATATTTAAAATCTTTTGGCTGAATACTTAATCCTAATTCTGGGTATTCTTTTATTGGTTTTGATGTTTTTGATGAGGTTACAAACCTATCTATAATCCCTTGATAACAGCCGCCATACACATGTTCTGGGTTGTCTGGGTCAAATGCTAAAAAAGCACTTTCGCATCCAGCAACAGAATGCCAATCTTTCCAATTGATACCAGAACCATTGGTTCTGCTTTTAATAGAAATGGCAGAATTATCTTGTTGGCCTCCATACACATTATAAGGCACTAAATTATCCGTAATTACACGATAGAATTGTGCTGTTGGTTGATTTTGTTGTGTACTCCAACTTTTTCCTCCATTAAACGAAACATTTGCGCCTCCATCATTAGAGTTAATCATATTAGTATTATCATTTGGGTTTATCCATAAATGATGATTATCACCATGAGGCACAGAAACTCCACTGAAACTTTTTCCACCATCAATAGATTTTAAAACAGGAGCATTAAGCACATAAACTATATTCTCGTTTTGGGGATCTGCAAAAATCTCCATGTAATACCAAGAACGTGTGATTGTAACCCTATCTGAGTTGACTTGCTTCCAAGATTTACCAGCATTATCAGATCGGTATACACCAGCTTTTTTACCTTCTGCTTCAATAACTGCAAAAACTCTTTCAGAATTTGCTCGAGATACTGAAATACCTGATTTGCCAAATGCTTCTGGTAATCCTGTTTTCATTTTATTCCAGGTTGTTCCGCCATCTGTAGATTTGTAAAGCCCTGAATTTTTGCCTCCAGATTCCATAGTCCAAGGATAGCGACGATGTTGCCACATAGATGCGTACATAATTCTTGGGTTGTTCATATCCATTGATAGGGAAGAAGCTCCAGTGTTTTCATTTACGTAAAGAATGCGTTCCCAATTATTTCCACCATCAATGGTACGATATACACCTCTTTCGGTTGAAGGACCATATTGAGCTCCTTGTGCAGTTATATAAATAATCTCTGGATTTGTTGGATGAATAATGACATCAGAAATATGTCTAGAATTATCTAAACCTATGTGAGTCCAAGTTTTTCCTGCGTCAGTGGATTTATAAACACCATCTCCCATAGAAGTCATTACACCTCTAGCTGCGTGTTCTCCCATTCCAGCAATTACAACATTAGGGTCGCTTTCGGATACAGCAATTGCACCAACAGTTCCAGTTTTTAAAAATCCATCGGAAATGTTTAACCATGTAATACCACCATCAATGGTTTTCCAGATGCCACCACCTGTGCTTCCCATATAATAGGTGTTAGGTTGTCCTACAACACCAGTAGATGTAACGCTACGTCCTCCACGAAAAGGACCAATATTTCGCCATTTTAAATGATGAAATTCTTTATCGCTTACAAACTCTGTAGGTTCTTTTTCTTTTTTCTTTTTTCTTTGGGCTTCGGTGTGAATAGGTAATAGCAAAAAACTCAGGGCGATGAGTTTTAAAGTTTTCATGTGGTTGGTTGGTTTGAAATTTTTACAGTCTTGTTATGTTTTTAATAATTATTGGTTCTAATAAACGTTGGTTTTTATTCTCTCCAGATTGAATTTTTAAAACAATGTCCATTCCTTTAGTGACTTTGCCGAAAGCTGCAAATCCTAAGCCATCGTTATGGCGTTTGCCGCCAAAATCTAATTCGGGTTGATCGTTTATACAAATAAAGAAACTACTAGTCGCAGTATTTGCACTAGATCTTGCCATTGAAATTGTTCCATCTTTATGTAAGACGTTTGTATTATTAGTGGTTTCTAATACGATTGGGTCAAAAGATTTGGAATTATCAATAGAACCACCTTGAATCACTTCAATTTTAATATCTCTTTCAGCTTCATTTTTAGGTGTGCAGACTCTGAAAAAAGTAGAATTCTCGTATAGATTACTGTCTACATACTTCCTAAAATTAGTA
>Ga0209345_10002150_pt1 | contig 22293 bp, 22 predicted proteins | sample Cruoilmetagenom7_FD_187294 | JGI IMG/M metagenome (GOLD analysis project Ga0209345, IMG submission 187294) | Oil polluted marine microbial communities from Coal Oil Point, Santa Barbara, California, USA - Sample 7 (SPAdes) (version 2) | ecosystem: Environmental > Aquatic > Marine > Oil seeps ... | reverse complement strand
TGGCACATGGACAATTGTTCTTGCCCCGTCACCTGACCGGGCGGGGTATGACAATGCTGAACATGTTCGGCATTGGCGGGGTCGGGCTTATGCAGCTCATAACCAGCGCTTTGGCGCGCTCTGCTGGTCCGGATGTCAATGTAACGCCGGAATTTTTCGGCAACCTTTTCCTGCTATTTGCGGTTAGTGTTCTTGTCGGCTGTGCAATTTATGCTTTTAGCACCGAGAGTTGAAATTCCGTTGCCTTTATTGACCAGCGACCGTTTCCGGTTTCTCGCCAGATACTGACCGGCCTTGCACAAGCCGGCGGTTTCGGCCAAGCCTTGCTAAAACCGGGGGATAGAATGGCCGCAGGATTTCTTACAACACATGTTCTGGATACTGCGCGCGGCGTGCCGGCAAGCGGCATGAACATAGAACTTTATCGTCTGGATAGCGGGCGTGACCTGATCCGCACCATGCAAACAAACAACGACGGACGCACGGACAGCCCAATCCTGCCTAAAAATGAGTTTTCCACGGGCTCATATGAGCTGGTTTTCCATGCGGGTGCCTATCTGGATACCACTGGTACACCTCCCGAAAGCCCGCGGTTTCTGGATGAAATTCCGATCCGCTTTGGTATCAGCGACCCTGAAAGCCACTATCATGTTCCGTTGCTGATCTCGCCGTTTGGTTATTCGACATACAGGGGTAGCTAACATGTATGACATGATCGCATTGTGGGAGTGGCTGGAATTTTCCCTTCGTTGGCTGCACGTCATCACTGCCATCGCTTGGATTGGTTCGTCGTTCTATTTCATCGCGCTGGACCTTGGTCTGCACCGGGACCGCAACCTGAAATCTGGCGCCGACGGAGAAGAGTGGCAGGTCCATGGCGGCGGGTTTTATCACGTCCAGAAATACCTCGTGGCACCCGATACGATGCCTGATGATCTGGTCTGGTTCAAATGGGAAAGCTATTCCACTTGGCTGTCGGGTTTCGTGATGCTGGTGCTGGTTTATTACCTTGGGGCCGAGCTTTATCTGGTTGATCCCAACGTACTCGACATTCCGGTGTGGCAAGCGGTGTTGATTTCGCTGGGCTCGCTCAGTTTTGGCTGGGTGGCCTATGATGCCATATGTAAATCTAAATTCGGGGACAACAACACCCGGCTTATGGTGCTGCTGTTTGTCATTCTGGTGGTGATGGCCTGGGGGTATACGCAAGTCTTTTCAGGCCGGGCGGCGCTGCTGCATCTGGGGGCGTTTACGGCCACGATCATGACGGCGAATGTATTCTTTATCATTATGCCCAACCAAAGGATCGTAGTGGCTGACCTGAAGGCCGGAAATGTTCCCGATGCAAAATACGGAAAGATCGCCAAACAGCGCTCGACCCATAATAACTACCTGACTTTGCCGGTTATTTTCCTGATGTTATCAAACCACTATCCGTTGGCTTTTGCCACGGAATATAATTGGATCATCGCCTCGCTGGTCTTCCTGATGGGGGTCACGATCCGGCATTATTTCAACTCGTTGCATGCGCGTCAGGGAAATCCGCATTGGACGTGGTTCGCGACGATTTTGATGTTCATCATTATTGCGTGGCTGTCCACGGCACCGATGTTCCGCGACGCTCAGGAAGACGCCCAACTGGGCCCGGTAGGTAAAAAATTCGCAGCGGCTGCAGGGTTCGATGAAGTGCATGATATCGTATTGGGGCGCTGTTCGATGTGTCATGCTGACGAGCCGGGTTGGGAAGGCATGCTTTGGCCGCCCAAGGGCGTGCGCCTGGAGACAGCAGAACAAATAGCCACGCAGGCGCGTCTGGTCTATGTGCAGGCCGGGTTAAGCCATGCGATGCCGCCGGGCAACCTGAGCTATATGGAGCCTGAAGAGCGGGCCAAGATTGTGGCTTGGTATCAGGCAGCTATGACACGCTAGAAGCCAGATTATTCTTTTCTGCCATCCGGTTTGCTGCGGTTAATTGAATAGCTGGTTGCCGCTCCTTTGATCGGCTGCACGAGCATCCGGTCAAGCCACAGATCGCGCCGGGTGCGGAATTGTTCGATCCCGATTGTCATCCCTTCATGCCCTTCACGGGGTTGGGCAAGGTAGGTGCCCAGCAGCCGGTCCCACCACGGCAGGTTAAAGCCGAAATTGCTGTTGGTTTCTGACGCGAGAACCGAGTGGTGCACCCGATGCATATCAGGCGTTACGATAACCAGCCGCAGCAGCGCGTCCAACCGCACGGGTAAACGGATATTGGAATGGTTGAACATTGCAGAGGCGTTCAGGATAACCTCAAAAATCAGTACAGCAATTGCAGGCGGTCCAAGGGCTGCTACGACGAGCAGTTTCACGCCCATGGACAGCAAGATCTCAACCGGGTGAAAGCGCAGCGCCGTGGTGACGTCGAACTCCAGGTCTGCGTGGTGCACCCGGTGCAATCGCCACAGGCCGGGAACAGCATGGAACATTACATGTTGCAGATAGATCGCAAGGTCGAGCGCCAGCAGCGAGACGAGAATAACCACCCAGTCAGGTGCGTTAACGTTATTGAACAATCCCCAACCTTGGTTCTGTGCCATGACGGCCAGACCCACAGCAGCCACTGGAAAGGCAAGACGAACCAACGCGGCGTCCAGTATGACCAGCAACAGATTGTTGGACCAGCGGATCAGGCGCGGGATGTCGCGCCTGCGCCGGGGCGCGGCGACTTCCCAAAGTGTCATGATTGCAAGGACCCCAAGAAAGATCGACAATCGTATCGTTGGTTCCTGTGAAAGCAGAGCGTCAGTCATCGCCACCTCGCGGATTGCAGTTCCAGCATGCATGCAGGGCATCGGTGATGGCAATGAATTTCGGATTGCTGCGTCAGAAGCCTGTTAGCCTTTGCCATCAATACAGCCAGCGATGGTCTTGGCCATTGCCCGGATCATTTCCGGGTAAAGCTCCGCCCCTGTCGATAGCAGGGCACCGGTGGAATCCACAGCGGCGGATTGGACAACGAAGCCTTCGGTTGTTGTCCGTATCAGATCAGCAGGTTGACCGTATTCGGATAAAACGCAGGCCACATCATTATCAGCGATGATCTTGCGCAACGCGGTGATGTGGGCCGGGCCGGGAGGGTTGGCCTCCCCGTCGCTTATCGTTGCGACGATGGTCAAATCAAAGCGATCCGCAAAATAACCAAGGGAGTCATGCGCTGTGATCAGGTTTTTGCCCTGAACGCCCGCCAGGGCCTGACGGGTTTCTTTGGTCAACTTGCCAATTGCGATTTTCCCAAGGCTTGCATTGGCCTTGTAAGTGTTCCCATGGGCCGGGTCTGCCCTCGCAAGGATAGATGCAATTGCATCTAGCCAGAGGTTGGCATTTTCGGGATCAAGCCAGGCATGGGGATCGACTTGCGCCTCGTCAAAGTACCGCAAATCCGTTCCGGGAACCTGAAGCAAGGCGATTGATGCACCGGATTTCCCGATAGATTGCAATGGGTCCGAAAGCCAGGGTGTCAGCGGCTCCCCGATCCAGAACACAAGGTCGGCACGGGCGATAGCGCGCACTTGTGATGGGCGCAACTGAATGTGGTGCGGATCGGTGTTGCCATCCAAAAGCACATCCGGCGCGCCCACATTCCCCATGACCATCGCAACCAGCGATTGCACCGGTGCGATATCTGTTAGCACACGCGGGGTGTCGGCTGCTGCTGCGAAAGATATCTGCCAAAGGGCCAGAATGGTAACGAGGAGGATGCGCATCAAGTATCCGCTTGTCTGAATTCAGGTGATGTAATAACATTACATTTCCTGCTGTCACAAGGTCAAACCATGATTAAAAATGCGGAACCTGCCAAAGCTTTTGCAGATCACAATCACCAGAATTGCTGCGGCGAGGTGCTGGAGCAGGCGCACAACCTGGCCACCAATGCAGGATTGCGACTAACACCGGTACGCCGCCGGACTTTGGAGATATTGCTCGAAGAACATCGGGCCATGGGGGCTTATGAGGTGCTGGAGCGGCTGGTTGAGGACGGCTTTGGCAAGCAACCGCCAGTGGCTTACAGGGCGTTGGAATTTTTGGTTGAAAACGGGCTGGCGCATCGCATTCGGCGGCTGAATGCCTTTGCTGCCTGTATGACGCCCGGCCAGTCTCATGCGCCCGCGTTTTTCATCTGCGAGGTTTGTGACGGCGTGGCCGAGGTGCAGGATGTGTCCGTGCGGCAGGCCGTCGATGCCGCGGCGGCGGGAATTGGGTTTCAGGTTCGCCGGGCTAATGTGGAAGTTGTTGGAACCTGCCCGAGTTGCCGCGAAAGCTGTGATAAATGAACCTGATCGAAACCCGCGAAATGAGCATCCATTACGGCGATGAGGTCGTGCTGGAAAACGTGAATTTTGGGATTTCATCCGGTGAGATTGTAACGCTGGTTGGCCCGAACGGCTCTGGGAAGTCGACACTGGTCCGTGCCCTTCTTGGCGTCGTGCCAATTTCAAACGGCTCGGTTGTGAAGCAAGACGGGTTAAAGATCGGTTATGTGCCCCAAAAACTGATGATTGATAAAACCATGCCACTTTCTGTGGCCCGGTTCTTGGCATTGCCGGGGCAAAAACCCACCAGTGAAACCGATGCCGTGATGGCCCGATTGGGCATTGTCGGATTACAGGACCGGCAAATGAGCGAACTGTCCGGCGGGCAATTTCAGCGCATTCTGCTGGCGCGCGCGCTTTTGGCACAACCGGAAATCCTGATACTGGACGAGCCGACGCAAGGGTTGGATCAACCGGGCGTCGCTGCTTTCTATCGGATTATCGAGGAAGTCCGACAAGACCTCGGTTGTGCGATATTGCTGGTCAGCCATGATCTGCATGTCGTCATGAGCGCGTCCGACCGGGTGATTTGCCTGAACGGTCACGTATGTTGTGAAGGCTCGCCGCAGGTGGTTTCGGCAGCCCCCGAATATCGCGCCCTGTTCGGAGTCGGCACGGGTGGCACGCTGGCGCTCTATCGACACGATCACGATCATGAACATGGCCACACCCATGAAGAGGCCGATAATGCTGGATGATTTCATGTTGCGGGCCATTTTTGCGGGTGTCGGCCTTTCACTGGTGGCCGGACCGCTCGGGTCGTTCGTTGTCTGGCGGCGTATGGCATATTTCGGGGATGCAACAGCGCATGCGGCGATTTTGGGTGTTGCACTGGCATTGGCGTTTTCAATCTCGGTGACAATTGGGGCGTTGGTCGTGGCTTTGGCGGTTGGATTGTCTGTCTCGGCACTTTCCGGGCGAGGGCACTCCGCTGATACGACAATTGGGGTGATTTCCCATTCGGCGTTGGCGCTTGGGCTGGTCGCGATCTCTTTTGTAAAGGGCGTGCGGGTGGATCTGAATGCTTTGTTGTTTGGTGACATCCTTACGGTGACATCGGCAGAAGTATTATGGGTGTGGGCCGGATCTATTCTGGCGCTGCTCTTACTGGTCTGGCGATGGTCCGCCTTGCTAACGGCAACCCTGAACGAGGAACTGGCGGCGTCTGCTGGAATAAACGCACGGCGCGAGGGGATGATATTGACGCTGGTGCTGGCCGCGGTAGTGGCGATAGCCCTGAAATTGATCGGCGCTTTGTTGATAGCCGCGCTGCTGATCGTGCCAGCCGCCGCGGCTCGCGGTTTTGCCCGATCGCCTGAAATGATGGCCGTTCTGGCCACGGTATTTGGAACAGTGGCGACTGTGATTGGCGTTTTGGCATCCTACGCGCTGGACACGCCAACCGGCCCGACAATCGTAGTCGCTGCCGGGTGCCTTTATGGTCTTTCGCTTGTGGTGGGTTCTGACTGACAGGAAGCGCAGGGTGGCGTTGCGATGATTTGCGATCTGGTCTATCGAGCCGAGGTGATCCTTGGATGGAAAGCAAATTTGATCTGCGGGCGCATCAGTTCGCCCGACAATCCAAACCTTGGAAATATCAAAAGGCAGCCCGGTTATGTCAGTCACCACTGAAACAGTTACCAACGCATTAAAATCCGTCGCCGATCCGGCCAGCGGGAAAGACATCGTGACAACAAACATGATGCGCGCGCTGACCGTCAACGGGGGCGAAGTCAGCTTTGTGCTTGAGGTTGACCCCGCACGCGCAAAACAGCTGGAACCGGTTCGCCAGGAAGCCGAAGCACGGGTGAAAGCCCTGGCCGGGGTTACATCCGTTTCTGCTGTGATGACCGCCCACAGCGCACCCACGGCACCGCCAGATCTGAAACCTGCAGGCCGGCCACAGCCACCTGCGCCTACAAAAATACCCGGGGTAGATCACGTGATTGCAGTCGCTTCCGGCAAAGGCGGTGTTGGCAAGTCGACGGTTTCGGCAAATCTGGCCTGTGCGCTGGCCGCCCAAGGGCGTCGGGTCGGGTTACTTGATGCAGATGTATTTGGCCCGTCACAACCTCGGATGATGGGCGTTTCCGGGCGCCCCGGTTCTGCGGATGGCAAAAAAATCCTGCCCAAGCACAATCATGGCGTCACGATGATGTCGATGGGACTGATGACAGAGGAAGGGCAGGCGGTGGTCTGGCGCGGTCCAATGTTGATTAGCGCATTGCAACAAATGCTGATGCAGGTCGAATGGGGGCCGCTGGACGTGTTGATCGTCGACCTGCCACCCGGAACCGGAGATGTGCAACTGACGCTGGCCCAAAAAGCACAACTGGATGGGGCAATAATTGTCAGCACGCCGCAGGACGTTGCCTTGCTCGATGCGCGCAAAGGTATCGACATGTTTCACAAGGTAAAGACACCGATCATCGGAATGATCGAGAACATGTCGACCCACATTTGTTCCAATTGCGGACATGAGGAACATGTGTTCGGGCATGGCGGTGTTGCAAAAGAAGCCGCCAAAATGGGGGTACCGTTGCTTGCAGAAATTCCACTGGATCTGGATATCCGCCTGGCCTCGGATGCTGGCGCACCGATTGTGGTGGCCAAACCGGATTCGGCGCCAGCCGGGTCGTTCAGAAAAATTGCCAAAACCCTGATAGACAGTGGATTTGCCTGACGCGTCTTTATATCGCTTTAGTTATGCCTGCAGGCTTTGCCAATTGGAAATGACGTCTGCCAGATGCGCGTTGGGCACGATCATTAGTGCGCCCGATGTTGCTGAACTTGCATAAAGCACAATATCACCTGATTGGCCGTGCGGCCCGAGCGTCACACAACGCGCGGCATCGGACCCCGGCATATGTTTGTTCAGGCCTGTGTCAAATTCCTCTAACGTATCCTTGGCAATTTTTACCAGTTGCTCAACCTGATCTTCCTGCCCACTGGTTTGATCGACAGCGCCGTCCTCGATTTGCACCCATGCGGTTGCAATGTCTGCGCATGTGGCGACGAACTGTTTGATCATACCAGCAGTTGCGGGTTCAGGAGATGAATAAAGGTCAAGTGACCATGCCTTTGCCAGCGTTTCGCTCGAGCAACCGATCATCGTCGGGTCCGACGCCTGATCCAGCCGCTTCGACTGCACAAATATCTGTTCACTTCCTGTTAAAAAATTGTCGAGAACTTCCAACAAAGCGTCCACCAATGGGCCACCGGATTCTGAAAAAACCTGCCCGGGCAGCGTAGTATCGGGCATCACTTGGGTGCTGGTATCAGCGACGCGTAGCAGGCGGCGGTTTGCGACTTCGAATTCAATCGTTTTGCCGGTGTTGTTGCGAAATACCAGCAACCTGGCCATCAGCGTTTCGTCGAACTCGTTGAGGATGGCCAGCAAAAAGCCTTTTTGGTCGCTCGCGTGGATTTCGCGTCCACCGATGCCGACATTTTCCTTAGCTGTGCCGAGTTTGGCCAGCTTATCCTGCAATCGTCGAGCGTCGTTCACTATGTCAGCCCCATCCCACACGGCATTTTCAGCAAGCTCATTCTTCAGTCGCGATCTTATCAAAAGTTTGGCGCGCAGATTGTGCAAATTTCCCGATATCTACATCAGCATCGCATATTGCACACAGAGTTTCCATCGGGTCGGCCGACGAGCGTAAGAAAATGCAGGTTTCGGATGGCGTCATGACCATTCCCTGGTCGGGTCGGTTGGTCTGGTCCTTTCCCAAGGCTGCAAACACCTTTCCCGCCGCTGCGCCGTTAAATAATTCGTTTGCCGTCGCGCACAATGTATCCAACCGTTCTTGTGGATGTTTATTGCGCTCACTGACGCACAAAACGATGCCCGAGGACATATCTGCCAGCGCCAATGCGCGGCAACCGGGAAACCCGTCACGCAGTTCATCCATTTGATCCAAAGTTGACATAACTACACTCTGATAAATTTCACGACAGTATTACCCGACCGGACCTATCACTTGATAGACCAGAGTTGACAGCACTGCGCACGTTATTTTCAGAGTGTGTTTATTTGGATTCGACCCCCTATACGCCGGACGGAGTGTCGCTGGTCGCCAAAGTTCCTTCCGTCTGGAAATTCAGGAAGGGTCGTGTTCGCCTTCCATCGCAGCCATTTCCTGATTAGGGCTGATAGCGGCATCTTTCCAGCTTTCGCCGCTCATCCGCTCTGGGCGCTTAGCGATACGTCGCCCACCCGAGGCCACAGTGACCCGGGTTGGCATGATCTTTGCCGGGGTCTCTGGAATTTCTGTGACCGCCTGATCAAGCCGGAACACTTTATGTTCTGGTGCAGTTTCATGGATTTCAGCCGGTTTGCGTATAGGCCTGACATCAGAATAACCAAGAGAACCCGACAGTTTCTGCAATAATTCGACAAAGCTTTGTGCGAATTTTTCAGCACCGCTGCGCTCCCACAATACACGATCATCCTTTGCCTCTACGGCCTGCGTCAGCGACATTGGGAAGAGACCGGCGAACATGTCTTCGGTTTCACGACGCACGCGTTTTACAACTTTACGGCGGTCAACATCCGTCAGAATTTTGTCAAACCGGGTCAGCAACAAAAGGCTGTTATTATGCAATTCTTGGGGTAAAGATTTCCAGACGGCGGCCTCGCTCTGGCGCCAGGCTTGCGTTGCGTGGGTACACCACAACACGCCATCTGCATTGTGGATCATCCGTTCCCAAACATCCGACGCCATATTCGGATCAGAAATGCCGGGCATATCGATCAGATCGCAAAGTTCAAGAATATCGCTTTCAAGAAATATCCGGATGCAACGGGTTTGATCGAGCGGGATGTCATCAATGTCGGCCAGATCAACAGGGCTTTCGTTGCCGTCCAGATCTTCGCGAATTGCATCACCATCGCCGTAAGATATCCAAACCGGCGGCAGCTGTGTCGCAGTAACCTTCACCGGTAAAGGGCTTGATCCGATCAACAAATTGGAAAGCGTGCTTTTTCCTGCACTGAACTCACCCATGATTGCGATGCGGGGTTTGCGGCCTTCGTCTTTTCCAAGGCGCAGTGTCGGCGTTTCCGAGATGGTCATGTCTGGGAACCTTTTTTCATTGTCAGGCAACCTGTGCGTTTAGACTGGATAGCGTAGCTTCCACCGCGACCCGGCGATCTTCGTATGGTTGATCACCCAGCAAATCCTGCAGTTCTTCGGGGCTGGATTCTGCTTTTTCTACCGCACCCAGCAGGATTGAACGTTGATCCGACAAAAACTCTCGCAAGATTGACATCGCATCGTCCTGGATACTGTTGGCCTGTTTTTGTTTCAGCTCGTCCACGATAGGATCGGTTTCTTCCATAATCATACTGTAGAAGTTTGTGGCGAACGCCTGATACCCACGACGCCGTTTCCACCAGCTTTTCCACCAGCTACCTTGCAGGTCGAGGGCGATTGTCTGACCCAGGAACACCGGCGGCGGGATGCGCGGCGCCTGGGGCGCTTCGATCGTGAAGCTCGCACCCGAGTTGCCGAATGTGCGCGCGTAAACATCACCAATATCAGTGGCGGCGGACTCAAATATCTTCTGCGATGAACTTTGTGCGCGGGCGCCAAAAATCTGATACGCTGAACGTAAAAGAACGCGCAAACCCATTGGGTTATACTGCCAGACAGCGTTTTCGCCGTTTTTTTCCAGATGACTGATAAGCGATGCCGTTGCCCGTTCCAGAAAACTGCGGTGCGAGCGGTCAATCCGAGAGTGAAGCCCGTCCGTCAGCTTGCCAAACTGTTCTTGCAATTGGCGAAGTGTCTGTGCCTCGATCTGGTTCAGGTTACTTTCGACGCCTTCTTTATTCACATGTTCAAGCGATGTGACTTCCAGCTGAGAACCAACGACTTGGTTTTCTGCGTGCAGACCATTGGCAAGGTTGATTGCATTGCGCGCAACTTTGTCTATCGCTTCCTGACCAACGCCTTCGGCAATGCGGTCATAAAGTGCGCGGTACAAGGCGGGAAGGCCTGACAACTCCCAAATCATTTCGGCCGGCGAATGTTGCTCTGGCAAGCATTCCAGTTCTCTTTCCGCCCAGTTGAACAGCGCCAATGCGCTGTCTTGTGCAAGGTCATCCAACGACCCGGTCAACGCTTTATTGGCCCAATACGCGCTGCCGAATACGATCTGTGCATCCGTCGGACCCTGATGGTTCTTCAGGGTTTCGCGGATGCTGTCGCGGATTTCAGGAACCTGAACCGTGGGGTCAGCAAGCTCATCGATGCGGTTCACGAAGATTATGACTTCGCGGGACTTAATATTCGATATCAGGCGGATCAGGGCCATATCTATTGATGACAACGCCTGATGGGCCGACAATACCACGACGCAAATTCGACTTTCCCGGATTGCCCGGATCGTAATCTGCTCGCGCATCATAAAGGTGTCATTAACGCCCGGCGTGTCGCGGATGCACATCTTGATGGGCATTTCTGGGCGATGCAAAAACAGGTCGGCGGATTTCGTAATATCCGCAAACCGGCCCTGAGTGTCGAGCGCCTGGATTTCGTCGTCGTCGTCGTCAAAATCGTCGCCCAGACAGACGTACCGCTCGATAAGCTCCTGATCAAAATATCCGTAGTCATGTTCCTGACCAAGCAGCAGTTCGAATTTCCGGCCCAGCCTTGAACGTGATTTTTCGCGCATCACTTCGATCTGTTGGCGAACATTTTCAAGTTCTTCGTCGGCTCCGGCGCGGCTGGCCAGTTCGCCAATCCGCCCGCCTTTATGCAGGAGACGGTTCCATTCTTTTTGATCGAAGAATTTGAACACCGCATTATTGCCTTCGGCCCGAGTCTGCGGAGAAATATGCAGCGATGTCACGACCGAGGTCCAGGGGTTCACATCGGCGGGCAACAGGTTCGGCCAGCCAACCATCGCGTTGACCAGCGAGGTTTTACCAGCTTTCACTTGGCCGATCATCGTAATGCTTGGTTCCAAATCGGCAAGTCGTTGCTGAAAACGCTTCGCCGTGGTCGCGCTTTTTTCATCCCCAAATTCCGCAAGTTTTCCCAGCGATGAATTTAGTTTTTCTACCTTTTCAAGATATGCATCCAACCGCGGTGACTTGACGCCAAGCAGTCGTGTGCTGCCGGGCGCATTTTCTTCACCGTCCTGTGCAAAATTGGTCTCAGCGTTCATTCCATACTCGCATTGCCTGACGAACTTTCGCAAACCCGCCCGAAACGGATGGTTTTGTGGGATTGTCCGCAAAACCGGAACAAACACCCGTCAGGGGATTAATTCCTGCCATTTATCGCTGACATGATGGTAAATTTGAGGCAGATATTTGGCGAGATTGCGTATTTCTTTTGCAATTTAAGCGGCAAGCTTTTCTTCCAGCCCTCTTCGCAATTGCAGCAGTATTGTAACTGCATCGGCGGCGGGTCCTTCGCCGTTTTCCATGTGAAACAATAAAATCATTTCGGCACTATCAAGAATATCTTCGTGCAAGTGCGCGAAATCCGGTTCAATGGTCACTTCGTCATTGAATGTTTCTGTCAGATGATCAGCAGTGTCGGCGCAATGAAGAAGAATGGCAGTCACATCTTGCGTTCCGTTCTGCGCGACTATCTGCGACAGATCGCTTCCACGTTCATTCAGATATTTCAGCGCATTGGTCCATAAATCGCGCAATTCGGAGCCGATTTCCCGGGCCGAATCCTCGACAGGCGCCTCTATACTGGGCAGCTGGCGGCTATTGGTTGATATCGGCGAAATTTTTGACACTGGCCGCTTGGATAGTTGTCTTTTCTTGGCCGTGTGACGGTTGAGAAATATTAGCACACTGTCCAGATCAGCGCGACGCCCGGCTTCCACCTGCCACAACAGCGCCTTGAGCAAAGCTTTCCCGCCGCTTTCGTTTGCAGCAATTTGGTCAGCCGTGCCGTCCGCCAAAGTAGCAGCAACGGCCTGAACGGTCGCGATCGGAAACAAACTGCGGAATTCTTCGCTAACAATTGGTTTCAGCGCTGCAAGCTTGTCCGATAATGCATCGTCCGATGACAGGATATCTGCTTTGGTCAAAACCAGAAAACTGTGACCTTTTAGAACGTCCGGCACACGTGACCAAAGGGCTTGTTCCGCATCGGAAAATTCCTGAGTAGTCCACAAGGCAATTTCCGCCCGACGAGTGGCCCAGTCCAGCGAGGCGGTCAAATCGTCGGTCGAACCGTCCGATACAATTTCAAGCAACGTAATTTTTTCGAGAATTGGCAGCGGTAACTCGATTTTCACGAATGCTGGGTTTTGCTTTGCTGCGCCTTCCAAAGAAATTCCATCGCACTCATTCGTACTGCCATCCTGCAACGTCAGGCTGGTTTTTGCATGGGCACCCCAAGAAAGTTCCAATGTTGGCAATGACAATCCATCAGGTATGATTTTCTGGCCTGCCAGAAAGTTCAACAATGAGGATTTTCCGCTGCCCGGCAGACCAAAAATTGCCACCCGGACCGGCGAATTAATTCGGTTGAGCAGGCGCGTACCGGTTTGCTTCGCCTCTTTTGGCAATTGTCCTTCGGTCAGCAGTTTTTCCAACCGGTCCAATTCGGGTTCATTGCCCATCAGGCGCTGTCCCTGGCAACATTGGACCTTCGGAAGAATTGAAATGTACCGACTTCGGTGTCGGTTTGATTGTCCGCAAGATGCAGGTTCTGAGGTGTCGTTTGCCGGTCGCCGTGGAAAACTTTAACAACGGAAAACGTGATATTGTCCTGATCGGGGTCACCCAAGGCATCAAGTTCCCGCAGAAGAATATCTGCAATCTGCGAACTTGTTCTCGAATTATTTTTCGTCAGAATTTCGCTGATTTTCGCATTCGTCAAAAACTGTAGCCCGTCGCTGGCGACAATCAGAATGTCACCGTCTTCCAGTTTAACCGGTTTTTTCGGGCAGTCGATCCGAGCGATATCTTCACCGATCAGAACAGAAGTCAGGCAATTGCGCTCTGGGTGGTTTATTGCAGCGTCGGCATCCATCGCGCCGGAACTGACCATCAGATCAATTTGCGGTGCCATTGAGTGATCTTCATTGAGTTGTCGCAAAATCCCTTCGCGAAACAGAAATAGCGGTGAATCACCCACAGAAACCCAATAAAGGCTGTTTTTTATGAATACCGGCGCGACTAACGTCGATCCCATCCCATGTGTTTCCGGGTTGGAGCGGACATGTCCCATCACACATTCATTTGCAGCAATCGCTGCATTCTTCAGGATGTCGTGAACTTTGGCCTCAAACTCTTTTGTGTTTCCACTTTGCAATTTGAGCTCGCTGAAAACCTCTGTCACTACAATTTTGCTGGCAACATCGCCTGCCGAGTGCCCGCCCATACCATCGGCAAGCACAGCAAAACCCAGGTCTGAACCGATTGGAAAATCGGCGATAAGGGCGTCTTCCTGATGATCGCGCTGGCCCTGATTGACCGCAGACGCGACGTCATAGTGTGATTTACGCGATTGCCGCATTGTTGCTATCATCCTGATTTTCGAGGTCCCAATCAAAGTCTTCGCCACAGAATGCGACAAAGCGGAGAGTGGTTTCGCCAATGCGTATCAGGTCCCAATTAGAAAGTTCTTCTGTGCTCAGGACGGGTCTGTCGTTCAGGCGCACAAGGTTTGTCTTGCCTCCATGCCCAAGGAAAAAGACGCGTTGTTCGTTGTCATAGGCAATTGCCGCGTGATTGTTGCGGGACACACTGTTGTCGCCAAAATCAAGTCGGATGGCCTGATCGTCGCCCCGACCGATCTGCGATACACCGTTGCACAGTGAAAACGAGGTGCCCCGGCCCGGACCTTTCGTAATAACCATCCACCCAATTGGGAACTCGCTCGCAGATGATTGCCCGGTGGCACCGGGTGCGTCGAACGGATTGGATGAAGTGTCCTGTGCATGTTCAAACCCCAGAAGGCGGGTTTTAACCCGGCCTGCCCGCCGTGGTGCCTGACCAGCCGCCGGCTGTGGGACCTCGGCAATCTTTTGTTCGGGTTTTTGTTGCGCGGTTGCGCGCGGCGTATCCTGAACTGGCCGAAGGTGTGAATCGTCGGCAGCGCCCGGCTGCAGGTCCCAAATCTTTTTGACCTGAGCCGTCTCGCGTGCCGGCGCGGCTGGCTTGGGTTCGTCTTGGGCTGTCACGGTATCGTTCCGGCTCATGTCTGGGGTCGTTCTTGCTTCAGACAATGGCTGTGTTACCGGCTTGTCTGCCGAGACAGGCTTGGCCGGAGTGCGGATTTCAGAAAATTTTCTGGCCACGATCGGCGCCGCAGGGGAAACCGTTGTTACTGGCTCTGGAGTGGCGGCTGGCGCGGGATCGGCTGATTGGGGATCGTCGAGTTCGTCCAACTCATCGAAGTCGTCCAGATCATCCATGTCATCCCACATTTCATCGTCATCAAGATCCATATAATCTTCGTCATCTTCAATGTCGCCAACAGGTTCCTCAGACGCAGCGGCATCCAGATTGCGCCGCCCGGCGACTATATCTGCGAAATCCGGAACCCGGCTAACCACGCGCTCTGCATCAGATGCTTCGCCGTCATGGTCCTCGGACTGGGCGGGGTGCTCATTTGCTTTTGCGCTTATCGAAGACAGGTTAGAGATAATCTCTTTGTCGGAAATGTTTTCCTGCTCAATTTCGGAAATCAGATCGTCGTTTTCAAAACTGTCCGGGATTTCCGCCTCGTGCGGTTCTTCTCGCTTTTTTGCGATCATCTCTTTGAGGAATTTCATGGGCCTGCCTTTCCAATGTGATCTGTTTGTGTTTTGTCGCCGGTCCAGAATGTTTTCATTGACCGTTTGCTAAGTACGCCTCTGAAAACCCACCTTTTGGGCTGGTCTGGTATTTCTTGTGCGATTTCCGGTTCCGGCTCTTGATCGGGTTCGATGTCTTCCGGCTCGTCAGGGCAATCTTCTTCGCCCATGTCTGCAAATCTTTTGACCAAAGGGTTGACCTTTGGTTCGGGCATGACCGGCTCGTTTGATATTTTTTCTTCGAATTGAAGCGCTTCCAAAACTGCCTGATTAGTCTCATCGACAAGTTTAGAAATAACCCTTTCAGTCTTTTGGTCGTGTTTGGCCCGGATAAGAGCAATTTCGCGTCGTTTCTCAAGGTCGATTTCCGAAAGCCAATCCTGGGCCGACTGGATGCGGTCTTTGGGGAAAACCGACAGGGCCTTGTTTAGCGCGGAAATGAATTCAAGATTGTAACCGGCGGTTGCCAATGGAATTGGTTTGAAGGGGTCCGGTTCACCTGCCGCAACTGCAGCCATACGTTCCTGACTGACGGGCGGGGCGTGACCGATGATCAAATGATAAAATGTTGCGGCCAGTGCGTAGAGGTCGCTTGAGCGCCCCTGTTCACTGCCGGCGATATAAAATTCCTGGGGCGAATATCCATCCTTGACGACAATCAGAGCAGACAATACCCGAGTTGCCTTGGACGCCTTTTCGCGGGCGGCACCAAAATCGATCAGAACCGGGTTGCCTCTTGAATCCAGCAATATGTTGTCAGGTGAAATATCGCGGTGCAGAATATTCTGGTCGTGGATGAAGGCGACCGCATCCAGCACTTTTACTAGAATGTCGCGGATCTGCTTGGGCTGCAGCTTGCGCACGTCATCTTCCAGAATTTCCAGTAAATCTTTGCCGTCCACCAGATCGAGGGCCATATAGGCAGTCTCGTTATCTTCAAAAACCTGATGCACGCCGACGATGTTGGGGTGATTTAGTTTCGCAAGTCGCCGCGCTTCTTGCACGAAGAGATTGACAATAGACTTGAAATCCTTGTCCTTCGCGCGCGAACGGGCCTGGACTGCGGAATTATTTCGGCGGCAAAATGAGGCTGGAAAGCATTCCTTAATGACCACCTGCCGATCAAGGCTGTCACGCGCCAGATAGGTCATTCCGAAACCGCCGCTATTGAGAAAACGGTCGATCGTATACTGCCCGTGAAGCAGGGTTGCCCCAGGCTCAAGGACGTCGGAAAACTCCGCCTCCGAGGTAGTATTTATCGCCTGTGCAGAGTCCATAAATTGCCCACAATCCACATCAAGGGCGCAACGCCCGGTAATGATCCTCTCGCAAGACTGTGTTCAAAACATGGTATTTGTTGGAAAATGGCGGGCCAGATATGCATTCCCATACGACAATTTGTACGCAAAAACGGTTGCTGGAGGGTCGCGATGTTAGATAGGATTTCTTGCTTGCACCCTCTTGGCCCGGGTGCTGATGCGTTTATCGCAGCGCAGGCAAGCCCACACCAGTAGATTGAAATCCGCCATCTGCTGCGATGATTTGACCGGTAATATAGGTGGCTTTGTCTGAACTCAGAAATACGATCAGTTCGGCAATCTCATTTTCGCTGCCATACCGGTTCAGTGGAATCGCATCATGGTATGCTGCGCGGATTTCAGGCGAGTGAACCGCAAGCGCCAGTTTGGTGTTCACGGGGCCGGGTGCGACACAGTTGGCCCGGACGCCAAACTCACCCAGTTCGGCGGCCTGTTGTTGGGTGAAATGGATGACGGCGGCTTTGGATGTTCCGTAGGCAGTACGCAATGTGCTGGCGCGCAAACCCGAGATTGACCCAATGTTAACGATCGTTCCCTGCGCCTCGATCAGGTCTTTCGTGAAATGAAAAGAACACAGGAATACACCGTCCAGGTTGGTTTCCATAACCGTTCGCCAGCGTGCAAAATCGGTTTCCTGAATAGGGCCAAAATCAGCGACACCAGCGTTGTTAACCAATGCGTCGATAGTGTTAAATTCCGCCCGGATTTGCGCCGCCATGGCCACAACTTGTTCCGGTTCTGAAACGTCACCGATGACCGGATATACATTTTCAAGTTGCGCGGCCGCAGCGGTCAATGCCGTGCTGTCCCGGTCGATCATCGCAACACGCCGCCCTTCTTTTAGAAAGAGTTTGGTTGTTGCCAGCCCGATGCCACGGGCGGCCCCAGTTACGACTGCTGTTTTTTTGTTCATTGCACACCTTCGCCAGATTGATCTGGATACCTTCCTGCCTGTCTGGTTCCGGTGCAAACGGTTTTTTCATCAGGCAAGAATAAATCGCGTTTTTGATTTAATCATTGGGGGTTGCAGATATCTGCCAGCCGCCTTCCGCCTGCACCAATAGTGGTGTTTCAAACGCGCCGATAATGCGCGCTACACTCCGGTTTTGGCTTTTCGACAATCTTTGCACCCAACGCTGCGTTTGAAGCATCGCGGCCCCGGCGACGCTTGGAACGATCCCGGCCAGTTTCAACAGATCCAGCCCCGCGCAAATCGACGCCCCGCTGCTGATAACATCGTCGATCAGGCACAAACGGGCGGATTGCACCAGCGGCAACATACGGAGATCCAGATACAGTCGTCTCCCTATAGCTGGGCTGGTGATCGCGTTGAGCGGGACAGATAGCGCGTCCCAAGGTGTTCCTTTGGAAAGCTGACAATGCAAAGCTTGCGCTTGATTGCATCGAAATACTTGAACAATTGAGATTGAAGGCGTTTCATCTGATTGCCAAGAATATCCCGGTGGAAGAATCACCGAAAAGGAAATCTGACGATGTTACAAAGACAAATTTTCCCAATCTCGGAAATCTATGTGCCGGTGAAGCGCCTGAAAACGCTGGACCCGGCCAAGGTTCAGGAAATTGCCGAGAGTATGTTGGAAGAGGGCCAGACAACTCCGATCCGGGTGCGCGCGGGAAAAGACCGGTTCGTGCTCATTGAAGGGCTGCACCGTTTAGAAGCGTTGAAGGCGTTGGGTGAAGAGTCAGTGGAAGGATATTTGGTGCACGCACGTTTGCATTGATCTTCATTGCAACATGGCAGTGAGGGCGCCACGGGGCCGTCATACCACCGGGTTTTTAACATCCGCGGCCACTGCCGGGTCGCCTGCTCAACGCGACTGTTCCCGATAGCCAGCTTTGCGCAAACCTTCCAGCACATGCTTAAAATCAAGTGGCGGAAGGTTCCATTTCTTCATTTCTGCCGTGACCGATATTCCCGGCTTCAGTTTTTTGATCTGGTCCAGTGATGCAGCAGCCTCGCTTCTGCCCAATTGGCCCAACGCAGCCGCGTTCAACAGATGAGTCCAATAAAAATTGGGCATACTGATACGCTGGACATCTGCAAGCATGTCTTCGTATGCACGCTGATGATAGTGGAACATAGCAGAACTAAAGTGATACCAACCCGGATGTAGCGGGTTAAGTTGCTGTGCCCGTTTTGATAATTCAGTGCCGCGTTCAAATTCACCCATGAAAGCCAAAAAGTGGCCGATATCGGCCAAAATCTCTGGATCATTCGGGTTCAGATCAAGTGCAATTTTTGCTTCGGCCTCAAACTTTGCGTTGTCTTTGCGAAAGAAATGTACGATCGCCAGCCAACAATGCGCATAGGCGTTCTGAGGGTCGAGCCGGGTTGCAGTCAAAGCCATTTTCAGGGCACGGCCAACCGGATCGGGCTGCGGATTGGCGTCAAAGCGATGTTCTGCAAGATAGACATTCGCCAACATTGCATAGGCTTGGGCATAGTTCTGATCGAGCGAAATTGCCCTTTCCAGCAAGTCGCGGGCATCCGCGTGCATTTCATCGTTCAACCTGCCTGTGTAGCGCCGCGCGCGCAGCAGACAGTCATAGGCATCAAGCTCGGTCGGGCTTTTGCGAAGCGCGCGTGTCAATGCTGCGTCCTGCATTTTCACACCAAGTGAAGCGACAACCATATGTGTCACCGCATCCTGCACCGAAAAAATATCTGCCACATCGCGGTCGTACCGATCCGCCCATTTGGACACGCCCGTAGTCGCATCAACAAGCTGCACAGCAATTCGCAGGCGGTTATTTTCACACCGAATGCTGCCGTCAACGATGTAGTCTGCGTTCAGTCTGCTTGCGATGTCTTGCAGACTAAGCGAGCGTTCCTTGAACTGAAATGAAGACCCACTGGCGATAACGCGGATTTCGCTGAAATGCGTCAGATTTGAAATGATATCCTCTGTCAGACCGTCGCAAAAATACTCGTCAAGATCAGTGCTGGCATTTTTGAACGGAAGAATGGCCAATGTCGGTAATACCGTCGCCGGACACTTGTCTGCTGTTGTCAGGTCGACCGCGTATGCCGGTGCTGCCCTGCGGGCAATATGTCCGTTTCCAGCCGTCCCGATTCAGGATCAGCGCCGTTTGGCAAGTTTTCTTCTTCCAGCGCAACTTTTCCAACAAACCGCAGGCCACATCTGGGTACTGTTCGGATCAAGGCTTGCGTTTGTCCGGTGTCGCCGATTGCCCGCCGCATGGCAAATATCCGGCTGCTCAATGTCGACTCCGAAATGGCGCGACCACCCCACACAGCACTGATCATGTCGTCTTTGGAGACAACCCTATCCCGGTTTTCGATAAGATGCTGAAGCAAGCTGAACACTTGCGGCTCAATGGCAATGCGATCGCCACCGGCACGGGTTGTTTTGTGTCGGCTGTTGCTGGGCGCTGATGGGGCTGCTTTTCGTCGCCGGTGTAATGAACACCGTCTGGATTGTCGCCATCACGTTTTACGTCCTGATCGAGAATATCGTTCCAAACGCCCAACTGCTGTCCAAGCTGGTTGGTGCGGGCCTGGTTGGCATGGGCCTTTGGTTGATCATCTGAAAAAGTCAGTTGAAATGGCCGCGTTACACCGGCTCCACCGTGAAGCGCGACCATTTCGTAAACCCAGGATTTATCGCCTAAAGCCCCAGATCCTTGGCGATTGAATTGCGCATCACTTCACTGGCTCCGCCGCCAATTCGCATCAGGCGGGCATCGCGATAATGCCGCTCCATCGGGAAATCCGGTGTCATCGAATAACCGCCAAGTATCTGCATCCCTTCATCCGCAACGCGGAAATAAGCCTCGGATGTGAACACCTTGGCGACCGACGCCTCTTTGCGGCAAGTGATACCAGCATCAAGCCGGCGGGCCAGATCATAGGTCAGCATACGCGAGGTATGTACGGCGATCTGCATGTCTGCCAGCTTATGCTGGATCACCTGAAAGTTGGCGATCGGCTTGCCAAACTGCACACGATCCTTGGCATATTGCAGGGCACAATCCATTGCGGCCTGCGCCGCCCCAGTGACCTGTGCACATAGGGAAAACCGTTCTTTGTTAAGGTTGGTCATCAGATTTTTCCAACCGCCGTTCAACTCGCCCAGCAGGTCATCCTTGTGCACCCGAACGTTTTCGTAAGTGACGCGATTTGTGCCCACAGAACGAAAGCACAACGTATCAATCCGCTCGATGGTCACGCCGGGGCTTTTAGGATCTACAAAGAACAGGCTGATGCCCTTGTGCTGCGCGACGTCCGGGTCGGTGCGCGTTACCAACACGGTTCTGTCGGCAATGTCGATTTGCGAATTAAAGACTTTGGCGCCGTTGATTATATAATGGTCGCCGTCACGCACGGCCCGGGTCTGAACCCCGGCTGCATCTGATCCGGCATTTGGTTCGGTCAGGCTCATGGATGATTTGAATTTGCCGGCCGCGATAAGCGGAAGGTATTTTTGGCGTTGTTCCTCGGTGCCATAGGTCAACAAGGAATGTGCGCCGTGGACCGTGGCGCGGTAGAACAATACCGCAAGCTCGAGCAGGCCGTAGGACAGCTCTTCCTGAATGATGCCGAGCTCAACAAAGCCCAGGCCAGAGCCGCCGTATTCCTGAGGGATCGCGACGCCCATCCAACCCAATTCAGCCATCTTGTCAAAGACATCAAGGGGCGCAATTTTTTCCCGGTCGCAACGTCTAGCGTATTCATCAGGCATTTCCTTGCGCACGAAATCTCTGACGGAATCCCGCAGCAATAGTTGCTCTTCAGTAAATCCAAAATCCCGATCTGTGCGCATTTCCAATCCTCCTGTGGACGTCATTATTTTGTAAATTTGGTGTTCGATACCTGCCGGAATTATCCGCGCTAGTATGACTTCGGCATGCCGAGTTTTTGCGCAATAAATGCAAGGATCAGGTTGGTCGAAATCGGTGCTGTCCGCAAATGGCGGATCTCGCGCCAGACCCTTTCGACGTCATACTCGCGCGCGACGCCAAATCCGCCAAATGTCTGCATACAGGTATCGGCAGCGCTCCATGCTGCATCGGCGGCCATGTGCTTGGCAGCATTTGCCTCGTATCCGCAGGCCTGCCCCGCATCCAGCAGGGCGGCGGCGCGACGCGCCATCAGGTCTGCTGCGTCAACTTCGGCGTAAGCCTGAGCGATTGGAAACTGGATACCTTGATTTTTTGCAATCGGATTGCCGAACACGATGCGCTCATTGGCATAGTCGACGGCCTTTTTGGTTAACCAGTTGCCCGTGCCGATCGCGATACCACAGGCCAGCGTGCGCTCTGCGTTCATGCTGGACAGGATGTAGGAAAAACCTTCGCCCTCTTCACCGATCAGGTCGACCGCAGGTACAACGGCATCGTTGAAAAATACTTCATAGGTTAGATGGTTGGTCATAATGTCGATTGGTTTAATCTCGACAGTGCCATCTTTTAGCGCCTGTTTGATGTCGAGCAGAAACACCGACAACCCATGCTTTCGGTGCTTCACTTCGTCAAGTGGTGTGGTGCGCGCCAGAAGCAGCATCAGATCCGAATGCGCAACGCGCGACGTCCAGATTTTCTGACCATTGATCAGATATTTATCACCGTGTCGCACTGCCCGTGTCTTGAGCTTGAGCGTCTCCGAGCCAGCGCCCGGCTCGGTGACACCAAAGGCCTGCAAGCGCAGCTCGCCGGTGGCAATCTTGGGCAGGTAGCGCTGTTTCTGGTCTGCATTGCCGTGCTTAAGAACCGTCCCCATCGTATACATCTGGGCAAAACAGGCCCCCGCATTGCACCCTTCTTCGTGAACTGTCTGAAGGATAAGTTGAGCTGCGCGATACGGT
>Ga0209345_10002149_pt1 | contig 22300 bp, 21 predicted proteins | sample Cruoilmetagenom7_FD_187294 | JGI IMG/M metagenome (GOLD analysis project Ga0209345, IMG submission 187294) | Oil polluted marine microbial communities from Coal Oil Point, Santa Barbara, California, USA - Sample 7 (SPAdes) (version 2) | ecosystem: Environmental > Aquatic > Marine > Oil seeps ... | reverse complement strand
TACTTTAATGTTTGGTGCTGTTGATATAAATACAGCTAATCAGAAAGAACTGAGTACTTTAAATGGTATTGGTAAGATAAAAGCTAGTGCTATAATAGAATATAGAAGTTCTAAATGTTTTAAAACTATTGATGAACTTGCAAATATTAAAGGTATCGGTAAAAAAACAATTCTTAAAAATAAAGATAATTTAACTGCTAGTGAGTGTAATAAATAATTTCTATAGTCTAGAGTTTAATCTAGACTATCATATGTCCTACAAACTTACTCATATTATCCATAATCTCTGAGCCTTTTCTAAAACTCATTCCACATGCCTCATAAGCAAAGAAAACTCCTGCTTGATATTTTGAGCCATTTTTATCTTTAGGAAAATCTACATACTCTTGATATACTTTTTTATAGTTCTCATATGGTCCATCAGTTTGTTCAGTTACAGAGCCATCAGCATTAATAATTTTAGTATTTGCACCTTCTCTGCCAAATACAGCTTTTTCAACTTGCTTGATACCCTCTAATGGTTCAAATGATGTTTTAAGTAAATATGGTGAATCTGGAAAGAGATCACTAAGAATTTTTAGCATACCTTTTGATTGAAAAAGTAGGGTGTATGCAGGGTTTAGTATAATTGCTTTTTGATTTTGCATAATATTATTCAAAGTTGTAGCCAACTCTGGTTCATTATGAGCTATATCTTCCCAAGGATAGAGTTTAAACCAGTATTCATAAGGATTTTCATCAGCGTCATAGATTCCATTTTCATCAAAGTGAGTATTTTCTAAGTATTCAAAACTTGTATTAAAACCAGCATCTGTAGCTATTTGTTGAAGTAATTTTGTTGTAGCTTCTTCTTCATCATTTCCTGAAATTGATGAGAAAAGTATTTTCCAACCATCATATCTATCATCGAAAATATCAGTATCATCAAAAAGGGTAATTAATCTTTTAAAATTATTTGTTATTGCTTTATAAACATTGTTAAATTGACTTTGTTCATCCATGTCATTGTGCTTTAGCAGTGCCCATTGGAGTAGGGCAGTCTCAAAAAGTGAGGTAGGAGTATCTGCATTAAACTCTATTAGTCTTATAGCCTTACCATCAATCCCACCAGCTAAATCAAATCTTCCATATATATGCCAGTGAACATCATTTTCCCAAGATTTTTTAATACTCTCAACTAAGTTAAATGGAATTCCTAAATCAAAAAACAGGTTATTTTCGATTACATATTCCGCAGCCTCTACATACATATCGTATATTTCATTGGTCGCAGTATAAAAAGCTTCAGCTTCATCAGGTGAAATTTTTACAAGCTCATCACTTACGTACTTTGTTCCATCAGAGTCTGTATGCCAAGTAAACCCTAGCTCATCTAAGATTTTATCATCAAGTGGATTTACTTTTTGTAATCTAACCACTATTAGCTTCCGTAACTTCTAGAAGATGAAGTTCTCGAAGAGCTACCAAAGAAACTTTTTCTTGTACTACTTTTTGAAGTTCTTGAAGCAGCTGAACGACTATATGCACTTTTATTAGAGCTTGCAGAGTTTTTTGAAAAGTTTTTGTTATTCATCAAAGCATTTCCAATCATATTTCCAAGTAGTGAACCAGCTGCAACAGCGAGTATAGTTCCTGCTAAGCCCATACCAGCACTTCCACCACCATCTTGTATAGTTTCACTAGTTCCATCTTGAACTTTTTGATACTCTTGCTCAGCCAAAGCTTTCATTTCAGCTTCATTCATAAAACGCTCAGTAGTATTTCCATTTTCATCTTTTTCACGGATGATAGCACGACTAGCACCCTCTGTAGGCATCTCTTCAACAACTATATATTTTCCATTTGTTTGTTGCTCTATTACTAAAAATCTGTTTTGTTGTTGCTCTTGTGGAGCTTCACATCCACTTAATATACTCATCATTACTACACCAGCACTACCTAGTGCTACTCCACCTGCTATCGAAGATATATGTTTCACTGTTTTAATTCCTTTTTATTTAAAGTTATAATTTTTTGAAGTTCATAATCATAAAATGTTATTTTATCTCTGCCATTATAATAAATATCACCATTGTACGTATGTATGGAGTCATAAAAAGTGATATTTTTATTAACAAATAATGTAGCCCCTAAAGATTTTCCAATACTAGGAATAAGTGTTAAAGAGGCAATTGAAAATAAAGTTCCTATAACTATTACGCTAAGTTTATTATTATCAATATACACAATTATATAGCCTATAATTGCACTAACAATTAGATAGATAAATATATTTTGATTATCTGCAAATAATATATTGTAATACAAATCAATTTTATAAAAATCTATATAGTTTTCTTTGATACCTAAAAATATAAAAAAATCTAAAATAAAAGTAAAAAATATACCAGTTAGAAATGCTTGAAAAACTTTACTCATCTTATCCTCACTTTCTTAGAATTATTTATCTTGATTAGGATGGATGAACTATTCTCAGTTAGCCCAGCTTTATCTTCTATAATTATATCAGCTTTGTATTCACAAAACTTTCTTGAGAATTTTTTACCAGCTTCATTTGCAGATGTGGAGTAGCTCCATTGAATATTTCTAAGTAGATTAGAATTTAAAGAATTTTTAGCAACTCTAAATGCTCTGTTTTTAACTATAAATGTAGTTTTTTTTGAGCGACGAACTAAATTTTTTTGGCATGTGGGAATTCTATTTCCATCTGTCAGATACTCTTTAAAACTAGAATATACTTTAATAAATTGTTTTGAAGTATCGCGAGTTTTTATCTCATAAAGTTTATCTTTATTTTGCGAGACGAAACCGACAGTTGTGTCGGTTTGCGATAGTATAACTGAAGTGTTTATGCTAGAAAGTCTTGCAGTGATTTCGGATTTGACCATGAATCATCTTTCATCTCATCAAGTGCTAATATTAGAGCTCTTGCTGCACTTAAAGTTGTAAAGTATGGGATACTTCTCTTTAGTACTTCTTGGCGAATAACTGTTGCATCTTTTTTAGATGTGTTGTTATCTGAAGTATTAATTGCCATTGAAATCTCATCATTTTTCATGCTGTCTTCAATATTTGGACGCCCTTCTGATATTTTAAGAACTCTTTGGCACTCAATTCCAGCTTTTTCAATAATAGACTGAGTACCTTTTGTAGCTACAAGTTTAAAGCCATGTCTATGAAGTCCTTCAGCAATCTCTGAAGCATGAACCTTATCAGTATCTACAAAAGATAAGAAACAAGTTCCCTCTGTTGGAATGTTATTGCCAGCCGATAGTTGAGCTTTTGCAAAAGAGATACCAAAGTTTGAACTAACACCCATAACTTCACCAGTTGATTTCATCTCAGGAGATAGTACCAAGTCTGCACCATAGAGTTTATGGAAAGGAAATACTGCTTCTTTTACTGATATATGGTCTTTTAGTTTTGGTTTTAAAAGACCGTTTAATTCTTGAACAACATTATATTTATCATAATATTCTAATGCACTCACAAGAGTTTCACCAACCATAACACGAGTTGCAACTTTTGCTAAAGGGATACCAGTGGCTTTTGAAACAAAAGGAACAGTTCTTGAAGCACGAGGATTTACCTCAATAAGATAAATTTCATTTTGATAAATCGCATACTGAACATTCATTAGTCCAACTACGCCAAGACCAAGAGCGATTGTTTTAGTTTGTTGTTCAACTTTTGCAATCATCTCATCAGATAGATTAACTGGAGGGAGTGAACAAGCACTGTCTCCTGAGTGAATTCCAGCCTCTTCAATATGTTGCATAACTGAACCAATATAAACATCAGTACCATCACTGATACAATCAACATCAAGCTCAATAGCTTGGTCAAGAAACTTGTCAATTAAAACTGGTGCTTCATTTGAAACACTAATAGCTAGTTCCATATATTGTGCAAGTTCTTCTTGAGAGTAAACGATTTTCATACCACGACCACCAAGAACAAAAGATGGACGAACTAGAACTGGAAAACCAAGTTTCTCAGCAATTGGACCAGCTTCTTCTTTCTTTCTTGCTAAACCATTTGCTGGTTGTTTTAGTCCATGTCTATTTACAAAGTCACTAAACTGTTCTCTATCTTCAGCTAAATCGATTACAGCAGATGGAGTACCAGCAATTTTTGCACCTATTTTAGTAAGTCCATCAGCAAGTTTAAGTGGAGTTTGTCCACCAAAGTGAACAATAATTCCATCAGGTTGCTCATTTTCAATAACTTCACGAACATGTTCAAAGTCAATTGGCTCAAAGTAAAGTACATCAGAAGTATCATAATCAGTTGAAACAGTTTCAGGATTACAGTTGTACATAATACACTCAATATCCATCTCTTTTAGTGCAAATGCAGCATGAACACAACAATAATCAAACTCAATACCTTGACCGATTCTATTTGGACCACCACCTAGTATAAGTACTTTTTTCTTATCACTTACACGATTAGTTACATTTGGAAGTTTAGTAATATTTGTAGTTGAGTATAGGTATGGAGTTAGTGCTTCAAATTCTGCTGAACAAGTATCAACTTCATTAAATTCTAGTTGAACTCCTAGAGCTTTTCTTTTTTCGTAAACTTCCATTTCACTAACTGTATAATTTGAGTTTTTAAGAATTAACTGAGAAATTCTTTTATCTGAAAAACCATCAACTTTTAAGTCTCTCATTAATTTTTCATCAAAAAGAACTTTATCAGTAATGTTTTTCTCAGAAATAATAAGCTCTTCTAATTGGTACAAGAACCATGGGTCAATTGCACAAGTGTCGAACATCTCTTCTACACTCATTCCACGACGAAAACCTTCAGCTACATAAAGCATTCTATCTGCATTTGGACGGCGAATCTCATGTTGAACAAACTCATCATCTGCATCTATCTCATCAAATCCACAAAGACCAGTTTCAAGTGAACATAGAGCTTTTTGCATAGACTCTTTAAATGTACGGCCTATTGCCATAACTTCACCAACAGACTTCATACTTGTACTTAAAGTATTTATAGCTTCTGGGAATTTTTCAAATGTAAAACGAGGTATTTTTGTTACAACATAATCTATTACCGGTTCAAATGATGCAGGAGTTCCAGTGATATCATTTGTAATCTCATCAAGTGTAAATCCCACGGCTAGTAAGGTTGCTACTTTAGCGATAGGGTAACCAGTAGCTTTAGATGCTAGTGCTGATGAACGAGATACACGCGGATTCATCTCAATAACAATCATTCTTCCAGTTTTTGGACAAATTGAAAACTGAACATTAGACCCACCAGTATCAACACCAATCTCCCTTAATATATCAAAACTTGCATCACGCATTCTTTGGTATTCTTTATCTGTAAGAGTTAGGGCAGGGGCAACTGTAATAGAATCACCGGTATGAACACCCATTGGGTCAAAGTTCTCAATTGCACAAACGATGATACAGTTATCAGCTTTATCACGGATAACTTCCATCTCATACTCTTTCCAGCCAAGCATAGATTCCATAATTTCGATTTCACTAACTGGAGAGGCTGATAAACCTTCTTGCGCTAATTTTTCAAACTCTTCCATATTGTATGCTACACCTGAACCACCACCTGCAAGTGTAAAAGAAGCTCTAGAAATTACTGGAAAACCGATTTCTTTTGCTTTTTCAATCGCTTCATCAACAGTGTAGGCATTAGCACTTTTTGGTAAATCCATACCGATTTTTATCATAGCCTCATTAAAAGCTGAACGGTCTTCACCTTTATGTATGGCTTCTGGAGTTGCACCTAAAAACTCTATACCTTCAAGCATACCTTTTTCATACATACTTGTAGCTACATTTAGTGCAGTTTGTCCACCCATAGTTGGAAGAACAGCATCAACATTTTCTTCTTTAATGATTTTTGCTATTACATCTTCTTTTATAGGTTCTATATAAGTTCTGTCTGCAAATTCGGGGTCTGTCATAATAGTAGCAGGGTTTGAGTTTATTAGAACTACACGGTAGCCTAACTCTTTTAGAGTTTTAACAGCTTGTGTTCCAGAATAGTCAAACTCACAAGCTTGACCAATAACTATTGGACCAGATCCTATAAGTAAAATAGTATTAATATCGGTGCGTTTTGGCATTATTTACCTTTTGAATAATCTCTTAAAAATTTAGAGATTATAGCTAAAGGGCACTTAAGATTTGATGAGTTTTTGAGAGTTTATCTAATAGTCAAATTTATATATAAGTGAAAGTAATCCAGAGTAGATATAATCATCTTCAACTATGGGACTAGAAGTTGCCTCATTAGATAGTTTATCCACTCTAAGGTTTGCAAGAGCAGAAAGTTTATCTGTTAGTGGATATTTTATATATGTCTGTGCTCCAACAGTAAGACCATCATTAGCCTTATAAACATCTCTAACACCTGATATTGTCTCATCTGAATCAACACCATAATAGTAATCAAGAAATTTAGATGACTGATAGATAAGTATTGCACTTGGGTAAAATTCAAACTTTCCTAACTCAAAGTCATAACCAAGTTCTGTTTTAAGAATCCAAGAATCATATCTATCTAATATATCTGTTAAAGCCATTATCTCTATATATGACTTATCTATACTTGCACTAAATGCTAACCCACCTTCTAATGAGCTATCTTTGTCTTTCATACCTCTTAGTGTGTATGAATCAGATGCTTTATATTGATTTACTCTAGGTTGAGCTGTTATAGAAAATCCCCAAGCATAATCATCATTTTTGTCACCTAAAAAGTATAAACCAGCTCTACTCCATCTTACATAAAAGATAGAGTTGTCAAAAAATACAACAGGGGAGGGAACTATAATATTTTTTACATCTTTATATGGCTGACTTTGAATATATGGACCTGCACCAACTGTAATTTCTTGAGCAAATAAATTACTTAACAATAAAATTGTATATATTAAATATCTCACTTTTCTTTCCTAATAATACGAAAATAACTTGGGTCATTCGCATGGTAGTACGGCGAAATAACGGCAGTTTGAAAACCATGTGACTTACTAGTAGAGATAACTTTACCAACCTTTAGACCTTTGAAAAATATTTCATCAAGACCAGATGTTGTCACTTCATCACCAGCTTTGATATTAAACCATGCAGGAATATACTTTACAAGCAAATTTTCTTCATTGTTTCCTTGTGCAATACCTGGGGCTAAAAAAGGACCAACTTGAACAGCATAGGTACTTTTTACATCTTTGTTGAGCAAGGCTAATGGGCGATTGTTTTTAGGAATAACAATCCCAGCAACAATCTCTTTATGTACTAAACCATATATTTTTGACGAATTATAATCATTTATTTCTATCCAAAGTCTATTAAAATCACCAAATTTTTCATAAGATATTGCACGAACAAGTTCAACTTTTGGATCACTTTTTAGTTTTGATTTGTTTTCTTTAAACAAATCATTTACTTCAGATGCAAGTTGTTGCATAACAAGATGGTTATTTTCATAATTTTGAATTTTTTCATTTAATATATCTATTTGAGATGCTTGAAATATATGTTTATTTATGGCTTCTTGTGTAAATTTTACACTTTTATGATAGTTTGATTTTAGATAGTTTAATGATTCTATAAATGGCTTTTGTATTGCATTAGTATAGTACATTGCACCAATAATAAGTGCAAAAAAGATTGATAAAAAGCTAAAGAGCTCTTTATTCATTGTCGAAAAGTTCTTGTAGTAAATCTATCTCTTCAAGTGCACGACCAGTTCCTCTTGCAACTGCTAGAAGTGGCTCATCAGCAACAAAAACAGGGATTTTTACAATATCAGATAGATATTTATCAAGTTGACGAATTAGACCACCACCACCTGTTAGAATAATACCGTGATTTACTATGTCTCCAGCTAAGTCTGGTGGCATTTTTTCTAGTACATCTCTTAGTGCTTCAGCTATCTCTTTAAGAGGCTCTTTCATAGCTTCTTTTGCATCTTCACTAGTTAATTCAACTGAACTTAGAAGTCCTTCAACCTGATCTCTACCGTTAACAACCATAGTTAGTTCTTCATCAAGAGAAACAGCAGTTCCGATGTTAATCTTAATCTCTTCAGCTACTCTCTCACCAACAAGTAAGTTGTATTTTTTTCTGATGTAGTTAACTATGCCAGCATCAATTTTATCACCAGCTGTACGGATAGACTTTGATAAAACAAGACCACCAAGAGAAACAACACCAATCTCAGTAGTACCACCACCAATATCAACAACTAAGTTTCCTTGAGGCTCACGAATATCAATACCAGCACCAATTGCAGCAGCCATTGGTTCTTCAATAAGAAAAACTTCTCTAGCTCCAGCACTTAAAGCAGATTCACGAACAGCTTTTCTCTCAACCTGAGTAAGACCATAAGGTACACAAATAATAATTCTTGGACTTATTAGGCTACTTCTTCCATGAGCTTTTTCAATGAACTTTCTAATCATCTTTTCAGTCATATCAAAGTCAGCTATTACACCATCTCTCATTGGACGGATTGCTTTAATATTTCCAGGAGTTTTACCAACCATCTCTTTTGCTTCATGTCCAACTGCTAAAACTCTTTGTTGACCATATTTTTCAGTTTTAACTGCTACAACTGAAGGTTCATTAATAATAATTCCTCTACCTTTAGCAATAACAATTGTATTCGCAGTTCCTAAATCTATTGAGAGGTCGTTTGAAAAAAGTCCTATTATTTTGTTAAATATCATCTTTGTCCCTTATGCTGTTTTTTTATTTTGTTTTTTTATATATACTGGGTTTTCGCCATTTTCTATAACTTCTTTAGTTATTAAAACTTCGTAACCACTATACTCAGGTAGCTCATACATAATATCAATCATATTTTCTTCTAAAATTGCACGAAGTCCACGAGCACCAGTTTTTCTCTTTAATGATTTTGCAGCTATAGCACGAAGAGCATCATCTTCAAAGTTAAGTTCAACTTCATCAATTGAGAAAAGTTTTTTGTATTGTTTAACTAGAGAGTTTTTTGGCTCAGTTAAAATACGAACCATATCTTCTTCAGTAATTTCACTAAGTGAAGCGATAATAGGAAGACGACCAACAAGTTCTGGGATAAGACCATAATGAACTAAATCATCAGGTTCAACCATATCGTAAGTAGTTTTTTGCTCATCCTTAGTCTTTTTATCTTGACCAAAGCCTAAAACATTTTCACCCTGTTTTTTCTTTAAAATTTCATCAAGACCATCAAAAGCACCACCACAGATAAATAAAATTCCAGTTGTATCAATAGAAGTAAAATCTTGATTTGGATGTTTTCTACCACCTTTTGGTGGGATGTTTACGATAGAGCCTTCTATTATTTTAAGTAAAGCTTGTTGAACACCTTCACCTGAAACATCTCTAGTGATAGAACGGTTTTCACTCATTCTAGAGATTTTATCTACTTCATCGATAAATACAATACCTTGTTGTGCTTTTTCAACATCACCATCAGCAGCCTGCAATAGTTTAGTTAAAATATTTTCAACATCTTCTCCAACATATCCAGCCTCAGTTAGGCTTGTTGCATCAGCAATAGCAATAGGAACATTTAAAACTCTAGCTATTGTCTGAGCCATAAGAGTTTTACCAGAACCAGTTGGTCCTATAAGTAAAACATTTGACTTTGCAATCTCTGTATCATCATCATTTAAGTTATTTGTTTTAAAGATTCTTTTGTAGTGGTTATATACAGCTACACTAAGAAGTTTTCTAGCTCTTTCTTGACCAATAATATAATCACTTAAAAAGTTATTTAATTCTTTTGGTGTCATAAGTTCTGTTACAGCATCTACAAGTTCTTTGTTTTGAGAACTATCTATATCTTGTTCATCACCAAACATAATTTTATATGCGGATGTAACACAGTTTTTACAAATATATACGCCATTTCCAGCAATAAGTGGATTTTCTTCACTTTCACTCGCGTCACAAAAGCTACAATGTCTATTTATCATTATAATCCTTTTCTCTCATATGGGATTCCTCTTTTTGTTTTTAGTACAAAGTCACACAGGTCATTTACATAATGGTTTGTTGTTTCTTCTAAAAGCTTACTAGCTGTGTCTTTTAGTGGTTGACCTGACTCAAATAATTCTCTATAGGCAGATTTGAGTGCATTAATATCATCACGCTCTAAATTTCGTCTTAGTCCAGTTAAGTTTAAACCTCTTAAACTTGCACGATTTCCTTCTGCCATACAAAATGGTGGAACATCTTGTGCAAGTGCTGAAGCTCCTCCAACCATAGCATAATCGCCAATATGGATAAATTGATGGATAGGTGTCATACCACCAATTACGACATAATCACCAAGTTCCACATGCCCAGCTAATGTTGCAGCATTTGCTAAAATACAGTGGTTTCCTATAATAACATCATGACCTAGATGAACATATCCCATAAAAAGATTATGATTACCAACTATTGTTTTACTGCCTCCACCCTTTGTGCCAGGGTTAAAAAGAGTAAATTCTCTAATAGTGTTGTTGTCACCAATTATTAGTTCTACGTCTTCACCATTGAATTTTAAATCTTGTGGAATAGAGCCTATTACGGCATGTGAAAATATTTTATTGTTTTTCCCAATAGTTGTTTTTCCGTAGATACAAGTGTTTTGTGCAATAGTAGTACCATCACCAATTGTTGTTTGACTAGAAACAAAACAAAAAGGACCTATCTCTACGTCAGAACCAATAACTGCACCATCTTCAATTATGGCATGTGGGGAAATTTTAGTACTCAAAATCTAACCTTTACCTGATTACTTATCAACAATCATAGCTTTTAATTCAGCTTCTGATACCATTTTATCATCAACAAAAGCTTCACCTTTTAACATCCAAATAGCGCCTTTTTGTTTTATAACACTTATGCGATATTCAAGTCTGTCACCAGGTCTAACAGGAGAGCGAAACTTAGCCTTATCTATGCTCATAAAGTAAACAACTTTATTCGCAGCTTCCTCTTTAGACATATCCATACTTTTAAATGCAAGGATACCACCAGCTTGAGCCATACCTTCTAGAATCATAACACCAGGATAGATAGGGTGACCTGGAAAGTGACCTTGAAATACATTATCGCCAATAGTTACATTTTTGTATCCAACAAGTGACTCATTTTGAGTAACTGCAGTAACACGGTCTAAAAGTAAAAAAGGGTAACGGTGAGGGATAATTTCTTGAATTTCCATAACGTCCATAGTCATATGCAAAAGCCTTTATAATAATTTTGGATATTTTAACAAAATTATTATTAGATTTTGATTAGTTTTTCTTGTACGTCTTCGTAAGTTTTTGCATTAAGTTCTATTGTTAGTTTTGTAGAAAGAATATCTTCAACTACTATGATAGGTGTTAAATCGTAATTTCCAAACTCAAAAGAGTTTCTAAACTGATGTTCTTCTTCGTAAGATGGGGGATTGTAGATTAAAGAATTTATATTTTTATAAGAAAATCCACATGCCAAATTAAAATCTTTTAAAGTTATAAACTTTATCTCTTCACGGTTAAAATAGTGAATATTTTTATTTGTAAATTCAACTCTGCCTTGTGCTTTTTTTCTTGGCAGTGTAGAGTATGAAAGTGCATAAGCAGGAATTATCTCTTTTTTACCTTTTATCAGTTTAAAGTTAAGCTGACGGTAATTTAAGAATTTTTGTTTAATTATTTTGTACTCTATATTTTCATCTTCAAGTTGCATTCTATATTTATACATCTCTAATCTTTCTTCGATAGAAGCTGGAAGAATTTGATTTGATATAGGAGAAAACATCTCATCCATCAAACGATCTTGTTGTTCTCTTTGCATAGTTAAACCAAAAAGACAACCGCAATAGTCTTGACGGTAAAGTTGCTCCTCTTTAGTAACACGACTTTGGTCTTGCGTACCACCACCAGCTCTATAATCAACAGCAATAAACTCAACACCATGCCTTTTATGAAAAATTTCACCACTACGTTTGAGTTGCTCTTGGGATTTTAGAGGGCTTACAAGTAGAGTTGTTGTAAATTTATCTTCAGCAAGTTCAAGTGCTTTATTTGCAGAGACTTCAAAGCGTTTATCAAAACAAACTTCACAGCGAGAGCCCTTTTCCGGTTCTGTTTCTAAACCTTTTACAGCTTGCATCCAACTCTCAAAATCATACTCACCCTCGATAACATCAATACCAAGTTTTTTACAAGAGCGTTGAACGTCTAAAAGTCTTAGTTGATATTCTGAATATGGATGGATATTTGGATCATAAAAAAAGCCTATTAGTTTTTCATCTGGAAAGTCAGCTTGAAGTTTTTCTAAAAAAAAGTGTGAGTCAACACTACAACAAATATGTACTAAAATGATTTTACCTTTTTTTGCAATTATAGCGATGTTTTAATAATTGAAAAATTAAATTATTTAGATATATTTTAGTAAAACACTACTATAATATTTGAAAATGATGATATATAAGGGTTAGTGATGTTAAGTGCAAATGATCAAATTAATGTTCTTTTAGATTTTGGAATACTTATTTCAAAAGAGAAAGATTTAGATAATCTTTTAGTAATTATGGCTAATTATGCTAAAACACTTTTACAAGCTGATAGATGTAGTATCTTTTTAGCTGACCATGAGACGAATGAACTGTACAGTACAGTTGCACATGGAACAGATGAAATTCGCTTTCCTATGGATAAAGGTATTGCTGGATATGCAGTAAAATCTAAAGAGATAGAGATAGTTGTAGATGCATATGATGATTTTCGTTTTAACAAAAAAGTTGATGAAGAAACAGGTTATATAACAAACTCTATTGTAACAGTTCCTCTTATTAATCATGAGGATGAGGTTATTGGAATATTTCAGGCATTAAATAAAGTAAATGGCTCGTTTACAGCAGTAGATGCGCAAACACTTTTGCTTATCGCTAATTATGCAGCATCTGCGATAGAGAATACTCATCTTTACAATAGCATGAAAGAGAGTCAAGAAAAACTTATCCTTAAAATTTCAACAGCAGCTGAATTTAAAGATAATGATACATCAGAACATACAAAACGTGTAGGTTTATATGCGAAGTTAATAGCACAACATTATGGGATGAGTGATGAAGATATAGAGCTTACACATATCACTGCTCCTATGCACGATGCTGGTAAAATAGGTATCGCTGATAATATACTGCTAAAGCCTGGTAAACTCACGGATGACGAGTTTGAAACGATGAAAAAACATACACTTTTTGGATATGATTTATTACATGATGAAAATGAGATGTTATTTACAGCAGGAATAATTGCTAAGCAACACCATGAAAAATATGATGGTTCTGGTTATCCAGAAGGTCTTAAGGCAGATGAGATTAATATTTTTGCTCGAATTACCGCCATAGCAGATGTATTTGATGCTTTAACATCAGAGCGTCCATATAAAAAAGCTTGGAGTTTTGAAGATGCAATGGAATATCTAAAAGACCAAAGTTCTAAACATTTTGATCCAAAATTTATTGAGATTTTTGTTAAGGAAGAAAAAAGTGTTCGAGAGATTTACACTACTTATAAAGATAAGCCCTGTAATCCACATGCCAAATAATTAGTTGGCATGTGGAAGTAGATTATTTACTCTCTACAACAGAGATGCTGTTAATCGCATCTTGACCTTGGATTTGGCTAAGAATATCAAAGCTATCACTATCATCTTCTTCAATAGCACCAAATACAGTGTGAACACCATCTAAGTGAGGTGTATCAACAAAAGTGATAAAAAATTGGCTTCCACCAGTATCTGGTCCAGCATGAGCCATTGAAAGTGTACCTGGTCTATGAACAGATGTATTAGTATTAGTCTCACATGCTATCGCCCAGTCAGGTCCACCAGTTCCAGTTCCAGTTGGACAACCACCTTGAGCCATAAAACCAGGGATAACACGGTGAAAGTTTAGGTTATCGTAAAAACCAGAGTTACCTAAGTGTGCAAAATTTGCAACAGTATTTGGAGCTTCTTCTGGAAATAATTTTAACCAGATATCACCTTTGCTAGTTGAAACTTTTGCATATTGTAATTTTGCTAATTCATCAGCGCTTAAATCGTACTCTTTTAGTTGTGCTCTTCCAAACATTATATACCTTTATATTTTAATTTTGAAATTATAGTTAAATTTTTAAATAATGTATAATGCTTTACATGAAAACCTTATTGAATGAAATTCATAAATACTTTTTACTTAAAGTAAATAGTATAACAATTAAACAAGCAAATATATTTACAACTTTATTTATTTTTATTTTTACAATTGTGTTTGCATACCTTTTAATCAAAGAAAATTATTATGATTATGAGAGAGCTTTATCAGAAGAGATGTTAACAGAAAAATCAAGTTTAAACTTGGAACAACAACATGAAGAGAAACAAAAGAAATTAAAAACACTTTTGATTAAAAATACTATAGCCATAGCAACTTTAGCTTTTATTTTGTTTGCGATAATGCTTGGCTTTTATAAAATATTTAATACCTTACTCCAAAGAGATATTCAAGCATTTTTAGACTTTTTTAAAGGTACTGCACATAATGAGCAGGTCCTAAATCCACATGCCATATTTTTTAAAGAGTTTAAAACAATGGTTGGATATGCGAATGAGATGGTAGATACTATAAATGATCAAAAATCTTCTCTAAAAGAACTCAATGTAGGACTAGAAGATAAAGTAAGGGAAAAGACAAAGGATTTAGAAAATATTTTAGATGTACAAAAAGAGTTTTTAAGATACACTGTCCATGAAACAAATACTCCGCTTAGTGTTATTTTAGCGAGTATAGAGTTATATGAAATAAACAATGTAAAAGATAGAAATCTATCTAAAATAGAAGCTGCTGCAAAAAATATATTTAATATTTATGATGATTTGAGTTACTTGGTAAAAAAAGAGCATGTCCAATACCCAAGAGTAGCTGTAGATATTGAAAAATTTGTAAAAAGCAGAATTGATTTTTTTAGTGAAGTTGCGACTTTATCAAAGATTGATTTCAATTTCAACTCTGAAGTACAAGGTATCTATATATATTTTAATGAAACAAAACTACAGAGGATTATCGACAATACAATAACTAATGCTATTAAATATACATATCAAAATGAGGTAGTTGATATTATACTAAAACAATCAGGTTGGCATGTGGATTTTTGTGTTGGTAGTCATTCACAGCCGATTAAAGATGTTGATAAAATATTTGATGAATACTATAGAGAAGATGTTAAAATTGACAAAAATATTCAAGGTTTTGGTATAGGACTGAGGCTTGTTAAAAATATTTGTGATGAAGAGAATGTTAAAATTTCTATATCATCAGATATGAATAGAAATATATTTACTTACACTTTTAAAGCGATGGGTGATTAGATGAAAATACTGTTACTTGAAGATGAAATCATGTTAAATGAATCTATACAAGAGTATTTAGAAACACTAGGGCATAGTATAGATACATTTTTTGACGGCTTAGAAGCTTTTGATGCTATTAAAGAAAACTCCTATGATTTGTTGATATTAGATATAAATGTTCCAAATATGGATGGACTTACATTTTTGGAAAATATTCATGAACTTAAAATTCATACACCAACAATCTATATTAGTGCATTAGTAGATATAGAAGATATTTCAAGAGCATATAATCTGGGTTGTTTTGATTACCTAAAAAAACCTTTTCATTTAAAAGAGTTAGCACTCAGGTTAGATAGAATTGTACTTTCAAATGAAGTTCCACGCGTGCATCTTCGACTTTCAAAAAACTATAGTTATGACCAAGAACACTCCACACTTCTTTTCAATGCAGTACCTCAAACATTAACTAAAAAGCAGTCTCAGATTATAGACTTACTTGCTAGAAACAGAGGGCGAGTAGTTGATTTTGACCAGTTTCAAAACTATGTCTGGAATGATATGATAGTTGACAATGCAACCATAAGAGCCGAGGTAAACAGACTTAAAAAAACTCTTCAAGAAGATGTAATACAAAATGTTCGTGGTATGGGGTATATGATAGAGAAGCCTTAAAAACTACTCTAAATTACTGTTACCAATCTTCACAACGAAAAAAATCACAATCTATTTTTCATAAAATATTCCTTTTGCTATGTTCATGCTATTTTTATAATTTACTATATGAGTGTTTAACTTTATATAGGGAGAAGAAAAATGAAAAAACATTTAGTTTTAAGTGCTCTAGCATTTGGACTTATTGGTTCATCTGTTCTTAGCGGTGCACAAGATTTAAGTACAATGTTTAGTGAAGGTAAGGTTAGTGGTCAGATTAGAGAGTTTAGTATCTCAAGAAGTGTTGAGTATAGCAATCCATCTAGTACAGATTATACGAGAGATGCAAATGCAATTGGTGGTTATTTAAAGTTTGATACAGCGTACTACAAAGGTTTAAGTCTAGGTACTGCACTATACACAACAAATGGTTTTATGCTCGGCAATCCAAGAACTGATAATACGGTAGTTGATCCAACATTATTAGGTAAAGATAATGAGTCATACTCTATGCTTGGTGAAGCATATTTACAGTTTAAGCATGAAAATACATCTTTTAAAGGTGGTCGTCAAAAACTAAATACACCTCTTGCTGGTGCAGATGATGCGAGAATGATTCCAAATCTATTTGAAGCTTATGTTCTGAGTAATACAGATATTGATGGAGTTACATTATTAGCTGCTCATGCAACTAAATTTGCACAAGGAACTTTTGGTCGTGCTTATGGTGCTGGTGGAATTTTAGGTGCAACTTCAGGTTATTCAGCAGTAGATGCCTCAGATCAAGTTGGTAAGTTTTTAAATATGGGTACTTACTCTGTTGGAGTTGCTACAGATGGTGTTTCAATTGCTTCAGCAACTTATACGGGAATCGATAATTTAAAATTACAAGTTTGGGATTATTATGCTTATGATATTTTAAATGCAATTTATGCACAAGTTGATTATTCTTGGATATGTGTTTTAAGTGATAGTATAAAACCATTTGCCTCTGCTCAATTAATTAAAGAGGATGATGTAGGAGATAAGCTACTTAAAGGCTTGGGTGGAACAGGTGAAATAGATAGTCTTTATTATGGACTTAAATTTGGTGCAAAAGTTGAAAATTTTACAACTTATTTAGCTTACTCATCAACAGGTAAAAATTCTACAACAGATGCTGCGAATGGAGCATATCAAAATGCAATAATTTCACCATGGGGTGGAATGCCAGCATTTACTCAAGGTATGGTTACTCGTCATGTTTTCTTAGCTGGTACTAAAACAACAAAAGTTGCAGCTTCTTATAACTGGAAAAACTTTGGACCTGATTTAAAAACCGTTCTTTATTATGCAGACTATGATATGGATACAAACAATGGTTATACATCAGCTGATGCAAGTGAGGCAGGTTTTGATATAATATATAATCTTGCATCTGTAAAAAATCTACAACTTCGTCTTCGTGGAAACTTTGCGGATGATTTTAATGTAAATTCAGCTGGTGATACTATTGGTTGGGATGAATACAGATTTATAGCTAACTATAGCTTTTAAAAAAGGAAAGAATAGATGAATAAAGAACTTGTTGATAAAATCAAGAATAATCCTGATTATCAGGAATTAGTTTCAAAAAGAAGTGGTTTTGCTATAAAACTATCAATAGCAATGTTGGTAGTGTATTTTACATTTATTTTAACTATAGCATTTAATCCATCAGCACTTGGTACGCCTTTGTCTTCAGACTCGGTGACAACTATAGGTATTCCAATAGGTATTGCAATAATTGTATTTGCATTTGTTTTAACTGGTATATATACTAAGCGTGCAAACAGTGAGTTTGATGATTTAAGTAATAAAATCAAACAAAGTATAAAGGAAGACTAAATGATGAATATGAATAGAATATTTTTATTTCTAATACTTGGAACAGTTGCAGTTTTTGCAGGTGGAGCTATTGAGGGTGAAGTTCAAAAGCAAGCACTTAACATGTCTGCTATTGTTATGTTCTTATTGTTTGTTGGTGGTACATTAGGTATTACTTACTGGGCAGCGAAAAGAACTAAATCTGCAAAAGACTTTTACACTGCAGGTGGTGGAATTACAGGTTTTCAAAATGGTATGGCAATTGCGGGTGATTATATGTCAGCTGCATCATTCTTAGGAATTTCTGGTCTTGTTTATTTAAAAGGTTATGATGGTCTTATCTACTCAATCGGTTTTTTAGTTGGTTGGCCAATTATCCTTTTCATGATTGCAGAGCCTTTAAGAAACTTAGGTAAATATACTTTTGCTGATGTTGCTTCTTATAGACTTCGTCAAACACCAATTCGTACACTTGCTGCTGCTGGATCTATCGCGACTGTAATCCTTTACCTTATAGCTCAAATGGTTGGTGCTGGTAAACTTATCCAACTTCTGTTTGGTCTTGAGTATGAAATAGCTGTTATTTTAGTTGGTGTACTAATGATTCTATATGTAACATTTGGTGGTATGCTTGCTACTACATGGGTACAGATAATTAAAGCATTTTTACTACTCTCAGGTGCAACATTTATGGCTTTAGCTGTTATGGCACACTTTGACTTTGACTTTAGTGCTCTTTTTGCAAAAGCAGTCGAGATGAAAAATACTGAATCTTTAGATATTATGAGCCCGGGTGGACTTGTATCTGATCCAATATCAGCTATTTCTTTAGCAGTTGCTCTAATGTTCGGTACAGCTGGTCTTCCTCATATTCTTATGAGATTTTTTACAGTTGCTGATGCAAAAGAAGCTCGTAAATCAGTTTTCTTTGCTACTGGTTTTATCGGTTATTTCTATATATTAACTTTCATCATCGGTTTTGGTGCGATTGTTATGGTTTTCCAAAATCCTGCATACTTGGATGTTGCAAAACAAGCTATTAGTGGTGGTTCTCCAATCCTTGGTGGTAAGAATATGGCTGCAATTCACTTAAGTCATGCTGTTGGTGGTGACTTCTTCTTAGGATTTATTTCAGCTGTTGCATTTGCTACTATTTTAGCGGTTGTCTCTGGTCTAACACTTGCAGGTGCGTCTGCGATTTCTCATGACCTTTATGCATCTGTTATTAAAAAAGGTAATGTAGATTCTATGAAAGAGATGAAAGTATCTAAAATGGCTACTGTTGCCCTTGGTATTATCTCTATATTTATGGGTATAGCGTTTGAGCAACAAAATATCGCATTCGTTGTTGGTCTTGCTTTTGCTATTGCAGCTTCAGCTAACTTTCCAATTTTATTCCTTTCTATGTATTGGAGTAAACTTACAACTAGAGGTGCAGTTATTGGTGGTTCTTTAGGTCTTGCTACTGCTGTTATGCTTGTAATACTTGGACCGATTGTATGGGTGCAGATTTTAGGAAATGCAGAAGCAATTTTCCCTTATAAATATCCAGCATTGTTTTCTGTAACAGTATCATTTATTGGTATCTGGTTCTTCTCAGTAACTGATAAAAGTCATGATGCTGAGGCTGAGATTGAAGCGTTTGAAGCTCAATATATTAGAAGTCAAACAGGTATAGGTGCAGAAGGTGCGTCTGAGCATTAATAGTTATTAATCTTGGCATGTGGAAATTCATTTCCACATGCCAACTACAATGGAGTAATTATTTTGAGTATTTTAGATCAAAGAAAACTTATTGAGTCTATTCATCCTTTTGAATTATTAAGTTCACAAGAGTTAGATAGTTTAATGGCTAAGATAGATATAGCATACTATCCTCAAGATACACTTTTAATCTCTAAAGATATTGATTCTATTGCATTTTATATCATAATCAAAGGTTCTGTTTCAGAATTAATTGATGATGAGATTCATAATGTTTATTCTAGTGGAGATAGTTTTGATGCTGATGCACTTATATATGGAAAGTGTGAAAGTAAGTTTATTGTTGATGAAGATCTCATATGTTATGAGATAAAAAAGGATAACTTTCTTGATTTAATGCAAAATAAAAATATTCAAAGCTATTTCTTGCAAGATTTTGTCACTAAACATCAACATCTAAAAGAGTATGATGCACAAAGTGACTTAACTCCATTTTTAATCTCAAGAGTCTCAGATATGTTCTTACATTCGGCATGTGTAGTTGATGCAAAGGAGAGTATCTATGATTCTTTACTTAAGCAGAAAAACTTAAAATCAAAAATCATTATTGTAAATGACAATGACAACTACTTAGTTGTAACAGATACAGACCTAAGAGAAAAAGTTCTTTTAGGTGATATTGATATAAAAGACAACATCAAAAAAATTGCAACTTCAGGTGTTATAAGCATAGATATAAATGACTTTTTATTTAATGCTTTACTTGTTATGACTCATAGTGCTATAAAAAGATTGGTTGTAACTCAAGATGGAAAAATAGTAGGTATATTAGAACAGTTAGATATGCTCAGTTATTTTGCCAACCATTCCCATCTAGTTGCAGTCCAAATCGATAAGGCTAGTAGTATTGATGATTTGAAGAATCTTCAAAATGATTTAAAAAACCTGATAACTATACTGAAAACAAAAGGTGTAAAAGTAAGGTATATAACAAAACTTGTTTCAACTCTAAATCAAAAAATTTATAAAAAAGTTTTTGATATGTGTGTTGATGACGAGTTAAAAGATAAATGCGCCTTTATCGTTATGGGAAGCGAAGGAAGAGATGAGCAAAGTGTTAAAACTGATCAAGACAATGCTTTAATTATCAAAGATGGTATAGATGTAAAACTTTTTGAAGAGCCAATGTTGAAACTAAATAGCTATTTACTTGAGATAGGATTTCCTAAATGTGAGGGTGATGTAATGGTAAGTAATGAGTTTTGGCGAAGAGATATAAGCTCTTTTAAAAAACTTATAGATGCATGGATATCAAGCATGAGTGATAAAAGTGTTCAAGAACTCAGTATATTTATGGACTCTAAGTGTGTAGCTGGAGACAACTCTTTGTTGGATGAGTTGGTTCTATATCTACATTTGAATTTTCACAATAGAGATGATGTATTAGCACATATTGCAAAAGCAGTTTTAAATTTTGAGACACCACTTTCACTATTCTCAGGTTTTGTTCTTGAAAAAGAGCATAACAACAAACTTGACTTAAAAAAGGGTGGAGTTTTTGCACTTGTGCATGGGATTAGAACATTGTCTTTACAGTATGAGATTAAACAAACAAATACAATAGAACGTATAAAAGAGTTAAACAACAAAGGTATAATCGATAAAAACTTTGCAACAGAGTTGATAGAGAGTTTTGATTCTTTATCATCTATAAGACTTAAAGCTATGCTTGAATCAAAAGACTTGGATGAGAGTAACTATATAAATCCAAAAAAACTTCAAAAGATTCAAAGAGATTTACTAAAAGATAGTTTTAAAATTATAAATAAATTTAAAAGGTTTATTAGTTTTCATTTTCATTTAGAGATGGTGAGTTAGTTGTGTTTGGAATGTGGAAAAGTTTTAAAACAAAGAGAAATCTGTCTAACTTAAAAGATAAAGATTTTAAGTTTTTATTTGATGAAGAATTGAGCGGTGAATATGTTGTTTTTGATACAGAGACAACAGGTTTAAATCCAAAAGAGGATGAGATACTTTCAATTGGTGCTGTAAAAATTAAAAACAATAAAATAATCACTTCAGAAACTTTTGAAGTATATATTAAAAACTTAAAAGAGATTGACTCTAAGAGTATTGAGATACACGGTATTAGAGCATGTGATTTACACAGTGCTAGAGATAGCGAGGAAGCTATAAAAGAGTTTTTACATTTTATAGGTTCACGCCCATTAGTAGGCTACTATTTAGAGTTTGATGTTGCAATGATTAACAAGTATATAAAACCTATGCTTGGAATAACATTGCCAAATAAGATGATTGAAGTTTCTGAGATTTATTTTGATAAAACAATTAGTTTAATACCTCAAGGAAATATTGATTTACGCTTCGATACAATCATGAAAAATTGTGACTTACCAAACATGGGAGCACATAATGCAGTTAATGATGCAATTATGACTGCAATGATATTTCTAAAATTAACAACAGATAAAAAAAGCAACTAGTTGCGTGGGCTTTCTGTCGAAGAAAACTAAGCGTTAGCGTAGATAACGGAATTACTTCCGGTATCGTAACCAAAGAGATGAGGGGTTCCCTTCATTTTATGAAATAAAATTAAGGAAAACAGATGTCAGAAAAACAAATATTTCAACCAAATCCAGAGTTTGCAAAAAATGCAAATATAAAAAGTATGGATGAGTATCATGCTCTTCAAAACAAAGCTA
>Ga0209345_10002148_pt1 | contig 22313 bp, 20 predicted proteins | sample Cruoilmetagenom7_FD_187294 | JGI IMG/M metagenome (GOLD analysis project Ga0209345, IMG submission 187294) | Oil polluted marine microbial communities from Coal Oil Point, Santa Barbara, California, USA - Sample 7 (SPAdes) (version 2) | ecosystem: Environmental > Aquatic > Marine > Oil seeps ... | reverse complement strand
TTGTTCGAGGGTCCCGACATTTGGTCGCCATCAACAAACACCAGTTTGTAATTGGTATTCCAGGTGCATGTGCCGTCATTCTTCAAGCGCCAGGTCTTGGTGAAGTTCTCATTCAGATCAAAATCGGTGCCATCTTCCACTGTTTCGCTTATAAATTTCGCGTGGTTGCAGGGATCTGGATCCTCGGGTGGATCTTCCGGAGTATCTGAAGGGGAGGTTGTGATTGTAGGTATTTGATCCTCATCCCCATCATCCTCTTCACCCTCTTTTGCTTCTATTGTCTGCGCGACAGCAGTCTGCAGTTTCTCCTCATCGCTCAGGTCTCCTGACCCTAAGCATGAAACTACCACAATCATGACTGCCATCCAGATGCAAACCAATTTATGTTTTCTGCTCATCTCGTTCCTCCTTTATGTATCAGGGAATGCTTATTTTTCAGAATAGAGATGACTTTGCAGGCTGCGCGCACACTGCCCGCGTTATTCATCAGAGGGAGGAGTTGTTTGAAACACTTGAATAGTGTAAGTCATACCACAGGTTCCATCGCCACGCCTCGAAAAATATCTGTGATAGGTAATTCTGTTGCTGGGCTTGGATGCAATACGATATAAATCGTTATAATCATAGGAAATAGCGCCTTCACACTGCAGATCGTCTGAATCTCCCAAGTCAAAATCGGCATCATACCAATTCAACCCGATCAATAGTTTATCTTCCTCCATCAGCGGCACCCATACCCTGTAATTTCCATCAACCGACAAAACACGTACGTTGTAGCAGGAATCATCTGCTAATCTCCAACAGTAGCCAAAATTAGGACCCATTTCACCAACACGAATTTCCTGTTCATTTACGTATAGGGTGCCGTAGGAACAACCCATGTAATCCTGATAATTATCTTCCTCTGCTAAGCCGCATCGTGCATCTACAAATCTATCACTGCTCATCCATCCTGTTTCATTCGGGCATTCGATATCACCGAAGATGCCTGCATCATCCCCGCTAAGGCAGTCCAGGTATAGCTGGTTGAATTCCACGGAAGCCATATTGTAGCAAGGGGCACTGGTAAACGTGCGTGGATTACTAGGCCAAGATTTAGTCCCGGTTATCGGGTCTCCCTGGTATGCGATAACACGGTAAGTAGCTGATTGGCCGCAAATAGGGCCAGATACATCACCTGAGCCATATGGTGTGTCACCAATTCTGAATTGAGTTAACCGAGGATAGTCTATTACAGCTGCCAGTGTATCGTCCTTTTGGATTATAAAACCATCAATAATATCGCGATATTCGTATGAGTATTCTATTTCTCCCAATGTGTCTGTATAACCATATCCCATATATAAATATGGCGCGGGTAGCACTCCCTCAACCAGTTCAGGCGTTCTTATTTCATACCCGATGGAAGTCCATCCATCGAACGACCTCATAGTTTGTTCAATCAAATGCCCATCCCAATCCCAGCTTCGGTGGTTTTCATATAATGTACCCAAGTTATACACAGCACCCGCGTCAAAAATAGCCCCCCAGCATTCCAACTCAACTTTCAAACTCGTTGTATCTTCATCCAGAATTACTATACGCTTATTCTCGCCGCTCAGCGCTTCTTTGATGTTCCACAGATTGCCGCCTGCCGTATGGATATATTCCCTATCATCTTCAGGAATGCGCTCTTTATCCGAACCCGCCAGAGTCAGGTAGCAGAACACTCCATCATATGCTGCGCTTTCAGTTTCCAGATAGAGCGCTTCCACTTCCAGCAGCCGTGAATTATATTCAAAAGTCGCACCACTCGGCAACCTGAATCTGGAAATCATATCCAGGATGGGCCTATCCGGTTCGCTCAGGAAACCCTCCAGCGGCTGGATAGGAATGCTGTAGTCCAGCATGGGTATGTACTCCTCCGCTTCTTCCTCTTCTGCAGCAGGCGCTTCAGCACTCGCATCACCAGGCGGGATGCCATCCCCGGGGGCAGGCGCTTCAGCACCCGCATTGCCAGGCGGAAGGTTCGCGGGTAGTTCCTTCACGACGACAGCAGCTTCGCTCACCTGTACAACCACAGAGACGACTGTGTCGCGGTTCTTGCTGTTATATGCGCGCGCGGTGAGGACATGCTGCCCAGCGGAATCAGGCTGCCAAAGCTCTACAAATGGAAAGGGCGTACTGCCCTGCGGCAACTCGCTTTTCTTGGACGCGTACAGCTCCCCATCCACCCACAGCTCTACATGCTCAATGCCCTCCTTATCGCGGGCGATGAATCGCACCAGCGAACCGCCCAATGAAACGCTCTGCTCGTGGAGGGGCTCGAGAAACTGGACAGAGGGCCGGCTGGCTAATTCAACAGCGAATAACTGATACGTGCCGAGCGACACGGCTGCTGCCAAACCCAGGAACACAATAATTCCAGTAATAATAAGGATCCTTTTGGTTTTCATTTTTCGGCTCGCTTGTCTTTTACAATAAACACTCCCCGACTTCGATGGTCTTCTGCCCGCTTTGGGAAGTGTTTCCACCTGCATCTTCAGCGGAAATGGTGTATTCCACCAATCCTCTATACTTGGCCATGCTCTGTTTTAGATCGTTGGGGCCGATGGTGATTTGATAGTTCCCGCCAGACCCGCTCATGGAGCGTTCCACCCAGGAACCGGTTTCTCCGCCTTTGACCACTCGAAAGCGGATGGACACATCACTGAGGCTGGATGCGTCGCTGACTGCTGCGCTGACTGAAAAAGCGTCCACTCCGCAGGTATGATAATTCCAGATTTTTCCAGGGGAATGGCTGACGTTTGTGATAACCGGCGGGTCCTGATCAGCTGGAGGCGGCGGGCTGGTCACTGAAATTGTCAATGATTCCTGCTTTTGCCCTGCCGTACTGCTGGCATTCAGCGTGTAGGTTGTGCTCTGGGAGGGGCAAACCTGCTGAGAACCGCTGGCAGAAACTACCTGACCGTCCAATGAAATACTGTCAGCGTGCTGTACATTCCAGTTCAGATCCGTGCAGTTACCCTGCCCTATCTGGTTTTGATCCGCCCAAAAAGAGATCGAGATCTCTGCGTCAGGTGCGGCGGTTTCCTGGGCAGCCGGTGCAACGCCAGGCGCGGTTGGTGATGGGGCAACCTCCTCTGGTTCGGTTATAGTAACAGCCACAAATGCAGGATTGCTCGGATCACTTTCAATGTCAAATGCGACCACAGAAATGATGTGATCCCCGGGATCGTTGATGATCAGATCCTGTAAATAAATGCTGAAGGTACTGCCGGGCTCCTCAGGCGCACCGCGGTGGTAGGGGATGCTGTCGATTGAACATTGCACTTCAGCCACTCCGCTTACCGCATAGACATGCGCCTGCAGATGGATAGTTTCACCCGCTTGATAGGATGAATTCTTGAAGGGTACATCAATCCAGGCTTTTTGAGTATTCCGTGAGATTGGCTTGCAAGCGCTGAATAGGACGGTGAAAAGGACAATTACTGCTAAGAAAATCCGGCTCAATCTCAAATGTTGTGATTTCATAAGAAACCAACTTTCTTTGAGTTTGATTCTCTATACAATATTATATGAAATGCATAACCTCTTGTCAACCAAAGTGTGCAATGACACTCATATCCCTGTCATCACGAGTGAAGAGACGCGATCTTCTGCTGTGTGCACTGAAGTATCAACAAAAATGAAGGAGGAATTAATAAGTAATTCATTCATAGGAGAATGGGATCGCCACACCCCACCACACACGGTTCGCGATGACATAATTATTTAAGAAAGGGATTGCTGTGTCGTGCTGTATGCTCCTCAGGATTGTACTAATAAAAATTCCAAGGTAAATTATTTGCAATTATGTGTAGGTTTGAATTCTCTGACCAATTTCCTTAATTACTTGCTGGATTAACACCGCCGGCATCATACCCACGATTCCAAACACCACTGCTAACTCTCCCCACAGAGTTGTTTCCGTGCTCGGCTTACCCTTTATTCGCAAGCGCAGCGCATCAAACATATTCCCCCAGGCATTACCGATCATGATCGCTCGGATATACGCGAGAATATCGCGTGTCATTTCATCTCCATATGTATCACGCATATGCTGAACCGCTTCCGATTGGGGCTTACCGCCAAATTCAGCATAATGCTGCGCAAAGTACAGGGCTGTTAATTCTTCCCGCGGCGCTTCATTAAAATTACCGGCTAACGTATGTTCGATCTCACCTTTATCCATACCAGCTTTGAGTGCCACTTGAGCGTGAAAATATGAGCAGTAACGGCAGCCGTTCACGTCTGTAACAGCCATCATGATCCGCTCTGAAAATTCACGGCTCACCCGGCGGGCTTTCCCCGCTTCGCGCATATCCCGAATGTTAATTAACATATCAGTCAGCAGCCGGTAGAACGCGCATGGGCCATACAACCGCTTCATGAATCGCTGGTCTTTGGTCATGTAGGTATTTTTCCTTTAATTGACAATCTCAGAACAACCTCGGTATCCACATTGGCACACGCTGTATATAATCCCGGTATGTATCTCCAAAAATGCCCAGCATTAATTTTTCCTCGTGTTTCGCCAGCCATTGGTAAACAAGCATAACGAACAAGAACGCGATCGCACCAATTAGAGAAAGAGTTAAGCACAATACACCAAGATAAACCAGCATTGCCCCAAGGTAGATTGGATGACGCACCTCAGAGAACATGCCTTCAGTGATCATGATTGGTTCTGGGCGGAGATCACGGAATACGATCTGGATACCGTACAGCGCCAGCCATCCGCCAAAAGCGATCAAAACCAAACCAATCGGCAGACGTACCATGAATGGTATTTTGTCATTAAAAAGTTGATGTGACCAGAAGAAGAAGTAATCAGCCGTAATCGCAGCTGTAAATATGATCAGCATGATCAACTGCAGGGTATCCCCGAAGGGATGCTCACCCGCCAGGTCCGGTCTGTTTTCGTGATCTTTGTATAATTCTTCATTGATAATGGGCTTTTCAGTCATTCTCTCTCCATTGATTCAAACTTAGAAACTGAACCATTGTACCGTACTTGGCGGATGGCAAACATGTATGAAGATCCAATTGAAATAAAAGAAAATATCCGGGTAAATATTAGTGCCAATCATCTTAATTAATGGAGATTAGTAAAAATGAAATATCGTGTGCATCGTTTGAAAATACGCATGACGGAAGACCAACACAAATTAGAAGAATTTTTAAATTCTCTGGAAGGAGAAGTGGTATCGATTATCCCCAATATCTGCCATCTTGGTTTTGTCCATGTCGATTTCCTGCTAATTGTGGAAAAGATCACCTAATTCTTATAAATATCCGATTGGCTCAACATGCACGTAAGCACGGTCCACTTCCGGGAAAGCGGTTAACACGTCTATTGCCTGATCGCAAATAGCGTGCGCCTGATTCAATGACAATCCCCCATCCACATTGATATGCATATCAACTACTAATTTTGGTCCTGCATAATCAGTGATGATGTGATGGACATCCTCGACGCCGGCTATCTTTTTAACTGCTTCTAGAAATTTTGTTTGGGTTTCAGAATCTGCTCCCACGCCAGTCAGGTATCCCAGGTTATCACGCGCTTGCTCGAACACTGCTTTAAAGATCCACAGCGCGACAAATATCCCTGCGGCAGGGTCTAGCAACGGATGAATGAATTGTGAACCCAGAATCCCAAAAGCCGCTGCTAATGAAGTCCCTACGTCGCTGATGTTATCCTTCGCTGCCGCTTCCAGGCCCGGACTGGCAGTTTCACATGCGATCTTCCGGATCAGGATGAACATGATCGCCTTGATACCAACACTTACAGTCAATACTATCAGGGGAATGCCCAAAACGATCGATTCGCCCCCCTCGATAAAACGGACGAGAGATGAACGCCCCGCTGCGAAGCCCGCGAAGGCCATCGAGAAAGTAACAATCAATGCGGCGAAGGGTTCAAATCGGCTGTGTCCCTGCGGATGGCTGAGGTCCGGGGGACGCTGAGACATCCACAGTCCGATCACCAGCAGGATCGAATAGAGCACATCAGAGACAGAGTTAACCGCGTCCGCATACATGGCAGATGAACCGCTCCAGTACGCGGCAAATGATTTGATCACTGCCAGAAAGATATTCCCGGCTAATGTGATGAGCATAGCCCGCTGAAATAGTATCAGCGGCTGCTTTTGCTGATGAAAACTCCTTATCCAGCGCATTGTTCAACCTATGAGTAAATAAACTGCTTTAAGTATAAAACTTATTTCAGGATGGTAATGTGTTAATTTTTCTGTGATTCGATTTTCCAGAATTTGAACACAATTGAAAAAATCCAATCCACAACGGCCGCCAGCATGACACCAGCCGCATACACAGCAATATCGATTGGGTCAAAAGTCCGCCCTAAAATATATAATCCAAAATACTGCCCCACCTCAGCAAGAGTTGCCATCAGGAACACGACTCCTGCTTTTACCCACCATTTCTGCAAAAACACTGTTTTCTGTTCACTTACTGCAAGCAAAAAATAAAATCCAAAGGGAAGAGCCAAATCAGAAAAATAACTGGCGCTGAGAGTGAATATATGCTCGCTGGAATGACGCCCGATGCCGACCACATGCATCAAGCCCAAGACAACCTCTATCCCGATTACGAGATATTTTTTCTTTTGATTATTTTTCATGGTAATAAGTGTATAACATACACTATTACCAATGTAGCAAGGCTTATTGATCGGTCAGTTTTAAATCTGCTGCCCTTTGAATTGGCTCATATACAGGTTATAGTAGAAACCCTTCATCGCGAGAAGTTCTTCATGATTGCCCTGCTCAATTATTTCACCCTCATTGATAACCAGCACATAGTCCGCCTCGCGGATGGTGCTTAATCGGTGTGCAATCACGAAACTGGTGCGCCCTTCCATCAATCGCAGCAGCGCGCTCTGAATGCGTGCTTCAGTGCGTGTGTCAACACTGCTGGTTGCCTCATCCAAAATAAGAATGCCCGGATTTGCCAGGATCGCACGGCTGATCGCTAAAAGTTGGCGCTGCCCCAGGCTGAGATTGCTGGCGCGCTCGGATAATTTTGTCTGGTATCCATCTGGAAGTTGGCGGATGAAATGGTCTGCATCTGCCATTTTTGCCGCTTCAACACACTCTTCATCCGTGGCGTCCAATCTGCCATATCGAATATTTTCCATCACAGTATCTGAAAATAAGAAGGTATCCTGAAGGACTATCCCTAAATTTTTACGCAGGTCATCTTTTTTAATTTCTCGGATATCCTTCCCGTCAATACGAATGTTTCCGCTGTCAATATCATAAAAACGGGTCAGCAAGTTGATGATTGTTGTCTTTCCAGCTCCAGTCGGCCCGACGAGCGCGATGGTATGGCCGGTCAGTGCTTCAAATGTCATATCCTTGATAACTGGCACATCTTTCACATAGCTGAAGCGCACATTTTTAAATTCAACATGGCCTTCCACATCGGGGAGTGCGGCTGCGGTTGGTGAATCTTTTAATTCCGACTGAGTATCTATGATCTCAAATACACGCTCCGCCCCCGCAAGTGCCGATTGAATCGAGTTATACATATTGGAGAGTTGACGGACTGGTTGGAGAAATTGACGGCTGTAGGTAATAAAGGTCGCAATCAACCCAACCGTTACCAAACCCTGTATAGCCAGCCACCCGCCTAATCCAGCCAGAACGATCACAAAGAGGTTGCCAATCTGGCCGGTGAGCGGCATCAGCAAGAAGGCATACGTATTTGCGATCTTTCCGGTTTCATATACGGCCTGATTATGTTCTTTAAAGGTTGCGATGGCGGTTTCACTTCGCCGGAATGCCTTGACCACGCGCTGTCCGCTGACTGTTTCCTCGATCGTGCCGTTTAGCTGGCCAAGCTGTTTTTGCAGATCACGAAAACCGCGCCGAGTGTATTTGGCTATGAACATCGTGAACAAAGCCATAATCGGGACCACCAGAACGGAAGTTAGAGCCAGCCACACATTCAAGGCAAACATTGCGATTAAAATACCGACTAACGTAAGCACATTTGCCATCAATGATGTAACATTTGTTGAGACTGCGTGGTTGACTGCATTGATATCATTCGTCAGACGGCTCATCAGGTCTCCAGCCGGGTTGCGGTCAAAGAAACTCAATGAAAGCAGCTGCAGCTGTTGGAAAAGGTCAGTGCGCATTTTCTTTAAAGCTTTCTGGGAGGCATTTGCCATGATCCAATTGGCTATCGCCTGCAGCCCCAGTGAAAACACAAATGCAGCCAGCATGATCAGAGATATCCGCGTCAATCCGGGAAGGTCTTTTTCTGTGATGTATTCATCAATTGCTATGCCCAGTAAGTAAGGACCCGCTAATCCCGCTAATGCATATAAGACCACGAGAATGAATACAATAATTAGTTCTGTTTTATACGTTGCGAAGTAGTAAGCAATGCGTTTTAAAGTTGTTTTCGTATCTTTTGCTTTCTCTACTGAACGTGGACCGCGTCCCATTCCATGTGGCCCCCCACTGGGTTGTTTGTTCTGTTTGGTTTGTTCTGCCATCGGTTATTCTCCGGTACCAAATTGCTTATTTTTTTCATTAATTGATAACTGGTTGCCATCACCCAGTTGGGAATCATAGATCTCACGATAAATCGGGCTTGTTTTCATCAATTCTTGATGAGTTCCTTCAGCTGCGATCTTTCCTCGATCTATTACGACTATCTTGTCAGCCCTCAGCACAGTGCTGATGCGCTGCGCGACGACGAAGGTAGTACTGTTTTTTATCAGCTCTTCTAATTCGTCCTGGATCTTTGTTTCAGTTTCCACATCCACAGAACTGGTGGAATCATCCAGAATTAAAATTTCAGGTTTCAACAAGATCGCTCTCGCGATCGCGATACGCTGTTTCTGCCCGCCGGATAGGTTCACACCACGCGCCGCAATTTGTGTATCGTATCCCTTTGGGAGTTCCAAGATGAAATCGTGTGCCTGGGCAGCTTTCGAGGCTGTGATCATTTCCGCCTCGCTCGCGTTCGGTTTTCCGTAGCAAATATTCTCCCGGACTGTACCTGTGAATAAGATTGTTTCCTGCGGAGTGATACCAATATGCGCTAACACTGAATCCTGCTGAATATCTCTGATATCCTGGCCATCGATCATCACTCGCCCCTCTGATACATCATAGAAACGTGGGATCAGGTTAATCAATGTCGATTTCCCAGAGCCTGTCGCGCCTAAGATAGCCACATTTTCACCCGGTTCAACTGTCAGGTTGATTTCATCCAAGACTTTCTCTTCACAATTTCCGTTATAAAAGAAACTGACATCCTCAAATTCAACCCGCCCTTCAATTGAATCGGGCAGCCTGATTGCATCGGGTACGTCTTTCACTTCCGGGACAGTACTGAGTACTTCATCAAGTCGTTCTGCCGAAGCCATCCCGCTTGCGGCCACATTAGCGAGCATTGCCATGATTAAGAGCGGCGTCATAGTTGTCATTAAATAATTTGAAAAAGCTACGATTCCGCCAACAGTCAAATCACCATTGATCGCCTGTCTACCACCCACCCAAACAATGAGAAGCACTCCAATGTTGATCAAGAACATCAGTATTGGAAAAATCAGTGAGATGTACTGCATGACTTTAATGTGAATACCGGTGTATTCTTCATTAACATCTTCAAATCGTTTTTCCTCATACTGCCCGCGGACAAATGCTTTAACCACACGTACACCAGCGATATTCTCTTGAAGAATATTATTAAGGTTGTCCAATTTCTTTTGTAACTGCCTGAAGATGGGTCCTATTTTTGAGATAAACAGCAAGATAAATAACAATGTGAATAGAAGCAACGGGACGATTTTTAAAGTTAAACTGGCATCCGTTGTTACCATGAGGATAATACTGCCAACGATTAACAGTGGTCCTCGTGTTCCAATACGCATGCTCATACGGTATGTCTGCTGCAATACACTGATATCGCTCGTTAAGCGTACAACGAGATCACCAGTCCTTAATTGATCAAGATTTGCATAGGACAATTCCTGGATTTTCACGAAAATGTCTTCCCGCAAATCACGAGCGAATGCTTCCCCGACCTGCACGGATAGTACATTATTTCCGATAGAAAACAATGTGCTCAGCACTGATAGTCCAAGCATTATTAGAGTGGTGCGGGTTATAACTGCCATGTCATTCTGATAAATACCGTCATCAATTACGCGCTGCACCAAACGTGGTATTGCAAGATCCATGAACACCACACACACCAATAAGATCGTTGCAAAAACAACCTGCTTCCAGTATGGTTTTAGAAATGATAGAAATTTGAACAGTATTTTCATAGGTTGCCTATTTCTTAATGTTTTAATTGATTACTTTTTTTATACTTTCTAAAGCGGAGAACAATATACGAAGTTCCTCATTGCTGAGAATTGAAAATTGATCAGCAAGAATCCTTACATGTTTTTTATTCAGATCTTTAATCAATTTCTTTCCTGTGTCTGTCAAAGATAACTGAATATTTCGGCGATCATCTGGGTCACGCTTACGGTTCACCAGCCCATTTTGAACCAATTCATCAACCACCCGGCTGATATTTGGGCGGCTGACGTGCATACAGTCCGCCAGCGCACTTACAGATGCACCCCTTTGTGAAATGCGGCGAATCGTATGAAATTGCGAGGATGTAATTCCATATTCACTAGTTGCCAGATCGTGTATCTGGGAGCGTGTGATATGCCACAGCGGCAGTATTACCTGCCGGAATAATTCCATTGTTTCCTTTAATAACTGTGAATCACTTCTTCGTTTTTCGTCCATTTTTTCACACTCTGATTAATAGTTAACATCATTATTAGTTAACATAAGCAACTATTATATATGGTTATATTGAAATGTCAAGGGTTTATTGGGAGAATTAATTCTAATTAGGTTTGCATGAATAATTCAGCAAACATTGAGGAAAAGGTTCAAAGAACTCTCGCTATTACTCATCGGTTAGGACAGTAAACTAAAAAATCCTTATTAGATTTAACTTGTATATAAAGTTACCTAAATTAGGCTTCTTCCTTTAACCTTCTTGATATCCCTCCAGGAAATGCTGCACTTTGGACGCGATAACAGCCCGGCAGTACGGCTGGTTTGGATTATTCGCGAAATAATTGGAATGATACTCTTCTGCGGGAAAGAAAACATCCAGCGCTTCGATTTCAGTCACGATCGGATTTTTAAACATGGCGCTGGCATCCGCATCTTTCAAGGATGATTCTGCGAGCTCCTTTTGTTCTTTATTTTCATAAAGGATGATCGAGCGGTACTGCGTGCCGATATCATTTCCCTGTCGATTCAGAGTGGTTGGGTCATGCGCGTGCCAAAAAATTTCAAGGAGGTTTGAAAAAGACACAATTTTTGGTTCATAAGTGATTCGAATGACCTCCGCATGACCGGTTGTTCCTGTGCAAACCATTTTATAAGATGGGTTGTCCTCGTGCCCTCCGGCGTAACCGGGTTCTACTTTTTCCACACCTTTTACTCGTTTGTAGATCGCCTCTGTACACCAAAAACATCCTCCACCGAAAACAGCTGTCTCCTTATTCGTCAACTTTCCTCGCGTTGAATTTCATTGATAATGAATTTACACAATGCCGCGTGTTTTTTTCAGTATATTCTTCCCCTTTAAAAACATGCCCCAGGTGTGCCCCGCATGCCTCGCAAGTGATTTCTGTTCTACGTCCATCCGCGTCCTTGCTACGGTGCACCGCGCCAGGAATCTCATCATCAAAACTAGGCCATCCGCATCCCGAATGAAATTTATCTTCAGAGCGATACAATGGTGTTTCACACCGCCGACAGATGTAAGTGCCAGCAGCAAAATGATCATTGTATTCGCCTGAGAATGGCGCTTCAGTACCTTTATGTTCAATAATGTGGTCTTCTTCTGGTGTTAGAGAGTTTAATTTCATATTTAATCCTTCTGTTTGATTGTAACGATCTCGCTTCCCAACTTAGATTAATAGTTTATCAAAATTTAAAATAATAGGTAGAGTTATATATCCGCCCTTTTTGCAGCTGTCAATGTGTTTTTCATTAACATGGATATTGTAAGCGGTCCTACTCCGCCCGGAACCGGCGTGATCGCGGAGGCAACCTCGATAGCTTCTTCGAAAGCCACGTCCCCCACCAAACGGTATCCCCTTTTCTTACTGCTGTCTTCCACTCTATTTACTCCCACATCAATAACAACCGCACCGGGTTTAATCCAGCTTCCTTTTACCATCTCAGGTTTTCCGATCGCAGCGACGAGAATGTCAGCTTCTTTCGCGATCAAAGGGAGATCTTTCGTCCGTGAATGGCAGATAGTTACTGTCGTATTCTCTCTCAGAAGGAGAAGAGATACCGGCATTCCAACAATATTCGACCGCCCGATGATAACAGCTCGCTTCCCTTCCAGTGTAGTTGTATATTTTTTTAGTAAATACATAATACCTGAAGGTGTGCAGGGCGTAAAAAGCGGCTGCCGTCCTTTTTGAGCCAACCGACCAATATTGACGGGATGGAACCCATCCACATCTTTTACCAATGGAACGGCATTTAATATACTTTCATCATCAAGCCCTGATGGGAGAGGAAGCTGAACAAGGATACCGTGGATCTTTGTATCGTTGGCAAGGTTATCGATCATTCCTTCAATTTTTTGCTGTGAAATATCTGCTGGAAGATTTATCGCAAAAGATTTAATACCCGTTTCATCACAGGCACGATGTTTCGCTCGTACATACGATTGAGAGGCAGGATCCTCACCCACCAAAACCGTAGCTAAACCCGGGATGGGTAAATCCTTCGCTGATCGTTCTTCAACTTCATTCTTCACCGCCTCCCTAATCAAATTTGCCGCCGCTTTTCCATCAATGATGATTGCACTCATTTTTCTCCTTCTTTTGGTTACTTTCCGGATTATACATTACAGTAAATTTGATTCTCAATATATGTGATAAGAATATAAAATAAGATAGAATACATTCATAATAATCATGACTGACAAAAAATCTGATTTATTAGCGATCGACCTCGGAAATACAAATCTGACAATCGGCCTATTTCAAGGCAGTGAACTCACCGAACATTGGCGCCTATCAACAGACCACAAGAGAATGCAGGATGAATACGGCCTTCAATTTCTTGGTTTACTCGATAACAGAGGTGTTTCCTCAACTAATTTTTCTGGCATCGTTTTATCTTCCGTTGTCCCACCACTGACAGAAAAGGTAGTTCAAGCATGCGAGGTATATCTGGGGAAAACACCGGTTATCATCAGTTCTGACCTGAAACTGAATGTGAAAATCCGTTATGATGATCCAACCTCTGTCGGCGCTGATCGAATCGCGGATGCAGTTGCAACCAGAGCTTTATTCTCCAGCCCGGCTTGTGTGATTGATTTTGGGACAGCTACAACCTTTAATGCAATTAACAAAGATGATGAATATTTAGGCGGAGCCATCCTCCCCGGTATCGGTTTATCGGCTGAAGTGCTTTTCGAACGGACGGCCAAACTCCCCTCAGTTGAATTATCTGCACCGCCTTCAATCATCGGTACAAACACTCGCCACGCTATGCAATCCGGCCTCATCCATGGGTATGTCGCCCTGGTAGAAGGTATGGTTATGCGTTTCAAGCAGGAATTAGGAGATGAAGCGGTTGTGATAGCAACCGGTGGTCACGTTCATCGTATTAGCAGCTACACAAATGTAATTGATCATATTAAACCCTGGCTAACTTTAGAAGGGATGCGGATCATTTGGGAAATGAACAGGTGAAATATGGGTAACCCGATAAGTGGAAAAAGGATTGTGATTGGGATCACAGGATCAATCGCTGCATATAAATCCGCTGATCTTGCTTCTCACCTGACAAAACTTGGAGCAGATGTTAACGTGATTCTCACCGAAGCTGGCGAAAAATTCATCAGCCCATTATCCATCCAGTCTGTTAGTGGGAAAAAGGCATTTACGGAACAGGACCTCTGGGGTGGTGAGGGACATGTCGTGCACATTAATCTTGCGCATACGGCAGATTTACTTGTTATTGCCCCCGCAACCGCGAATACAATCGCGAAACTTGCTAGCGGTATCGCCGACAATTTACTCACAGTTACCGTGCTGGCAGCAGTTTGTCCAGTTATCATCGCGCCAGCAATGGATGCAGGCATGTATAAAAACGCAATCACGCAAAAAAATATAAGTTTATTAAAAGAAAGAGGGTATAAATTTATCGGTCCTGCTGAAGGTCATCTCGCCTCTGGATTGAAGGGCCCAGGCAGGATGGTTGAACCAATTGAGATTGTGAACACGATCAGATACTATCTCTCACGTGGAAATCCACTCCATGGTAAAAAAATCGTTATTACTGCTGGCGGGACGCAGGAAGCAGTTGATCCCGTCCGCATCCTAACCAATTATTCTTCCGGAAAACAAGGCTATGCCATGGCACAGGCAGCGTTGGACACAGGCGGTGATGTAACCCTTATTTCCGCGCCAACGTCACTTACACCCCCGACTGGCTGCAAATTGATGCATATAAAAAGTGCTGAGGAGATGCACACCGCTGTCCTTGAAGAGATCATGGACGCGCAGGCATTGATTATGGTGGCTGCTGTAGCTGATTTCCGCCCCAAAGCTATAAAAACGGAGAAGATTAAGAAAGATCTGGGCCTGGATGTAATTAAACTCAAACCTACCAAGGATATCTTAAAAGATGTTGCAGAAGTAAAGAAAACAAAAAAACTGGACCTCAAAGTGATTGGTTTTGCAGCAGAAAGTAAAGACCTAAAAGTGAACGCCAGAGAAAAGCTAAATGAGAAAAACATGGATATGATCATCGCTAACGACATATCTGATCCGCAGGCTGGTTTTCTTGTGGATACAAACAAGGTCTTATTGATGTATTCAGACGGATCTACAGAACAATTACCCATGATGTCAAAGAACGATGTCGCAGAGAAGGTCATTCAGCATTTGCAATCCTGGTTGATCGAAGGAGCCGGTTAAGATATGCGTATACTTATATTTTCTGACATTCATTCAAATCTCACCGCATTGGAAGCAGTCTTATCAATTGTGGGTAATATGGATGCGTATTGGTGTTTAGGTGATCTGGTTGGTTATGGACCCGATCCAAATGAATGCATCGAGCGGGTACGTGAACTCCCCAATCTAATATGCGTACGAGGTAACCATGATGCTGCCACCTTAGGCGAAGTTGACCAGCAAACCTTTAATCACGAAGCCAGTTTAGCGATCACGTGGACAAAACGTGTGCTGAATGCCGAAAGCCAGGAATTCTTATTGAGCCTTCCCGAAAAGTTAGTTGTTGGTGATGTCACCCTGGTCCACGGAAGCCCGCGCAATCCAGTGTGGGATTATGTGATGGATTATATGACAGCGGTAAGAATGTTCTCGTATTACGAGACCCGCATCTGCATGGTAGGACATACGCATGTTCCAGCTATTTGGAAGGAAGATGCCAAAAAGCCTTCCCCGATACATGTGATGGATTACCAAAAAACACCCATCCTTTCCAAAACGATCCTCAATCCTGGTTCTGTCGGGCAGCCGCGCGACCACGATCCCAGAGCATCCTACGCGATCTTTGACTCGGTTAAGAGCACCTGGGAACTTCGCCGAACCTCTTATGATTACAGTGTGGTTCAGGATCGCATTAAAGCAAGCGGATTGCCCTGGCGCCACGCCCTCAGATTAGCGGAAGGTTGGTAAGGGAACTTTTTTATCCCCATTTTCGTCTTAATCCAAACATAAAAAACGAGGTAAATAAGGAGAAGAAAATGAAAAAAAGCAAAATACTGTTGGTAATTTTATCCGTGTCTATCATGCTTTCTTCATGCGCTCTCGCGGCGAAGGCCACTGAAGGGAGTTTGGATTATGGGGCGGAACAGAAGATGGGATTGCCTATGACATCTGCTGAAGCACCTCGAATGGAAATGGCAGAGGATGTTTATGAAGAAGAACTTACGGCAGGCTCCAGTTTTGATTCAACAGTTGTCGATACTGAACGGATCGTGATCAAGAACGCTAGTTTATCCATTGTGGTCCCAGAACCCTCGTCCGCGATGGAATCGATCACAAAAATGGCAGAGGGGATGGGCGGTTTCGTTGTCAACTCAAACATGTATAAAACCACAACCAGTCAAGGCCTGGAGGTACCAGTCGCCAATATCACTGTTCGTGTTCCTGTCGAAAAACTAGATCAGGCTCTAAACCAAATCAAAGATCTGGTAAAAGATCCGGAAATTGACATTCTAAATGAAGATGTTTCCGGGCAGGATGTCACCAGCGAAGTAACTGACCTGGAATCCCGACTGCGCAATTTGGAAGCAGCCGAAGAACAATTGCTTATAATCATGGATAATGCCACTGAAACCGAAGATGTCATTACAGTTTTCCGTGAACTGACATCTGTAAGGGAGGAAATCGAGATGATCCAGGGGCAGGTCAAATATTATCGAGAATCAGCCCAATTATCAGCGGTCAGCGTTTACCTGCAGGCAAAGGCCGCCTTAGAACCAATCACGATCGGCGGATGGCAGCCCGGCGTTGAAGCCCAAAGAGCGCTGCAGGCCCTAATCAATGGCGGACAGTTCCTGGCGAACACCCTCATCTGGTTGGTAATTTTCGCAATCCCGATCCTTGCCGTGATCTTCCTGCCAATCTTCTTTATCGTCCGCTACTTTAGAAAGAGAAAGCAGAAGAAAGTTGTAAAACCAGCACAAAAAGAGAAGAAAGTATCCTGAAAAAACCATTCACCCCGGAGTACTCCGGGGTGAATTCTTTAATAGGTAATGGATAATATATCCGGATCTTCACCTTCAAAGAAGAACCGATAACTGCTATCTTTAGTCCGCACCCACTTCACCACCTTTCCTTGGTAGATTGCGGATTGGGGTAACCTAGGAAGAGAAAGTTCAATATATCCTGCCAATTGCTTATCGCGTGAAAATTGCAGATTCAATTCCCCTTCTCCTATTTGGAATCTTTCAATTTCTAATCCCTGAGAAATATGTAGATTGCTCCCAATATAAGAACCCTCACCCTTTCGCAATGTACGGACTGCAAGCAATAAAGTCGCATGCGGAAGGATTGTACCTGAAAACAGCAAGTCATTCTCACCCACCACCCAGGAAGTGCTATCCCAAAATGAGCTGACAATATATTCTTCGCTTTTTAGACCAAATGCTTCGCATCTTAAGGAAACGTTGAGTGGCTGATCTTTCCAATTGGAATAAGAAACAAGATGCCAAGCCCCCACCGATCCATTCAAGTCTACCCTCAGGCGACTTGGTGTTCCTGGTGCCATCCAATCAATTACACGCACCCGTTGGTTCATTGGTGGGATCAGAACCTTAGCAATCTTGAGTCGTTCTTCCGATAAAGTCTCCATATTATCTGATAAGAGAACTGATCCTCCTGTTAGAGCAATCACAGTTGCCAGCGTTTGGACTTCTTCTAGTGTTAAAGAAGAATCCTTATGTACCAGCAGGCAATCAGGATCGTTGACCCACCATCGGTTGTGCAAAAATGACCGGGTTATGATATTGTGAATAGAATTTCCCGCTGAGGGCATATGCGGCTCTTTCCTAAAGGGGAAGCTGATATTGAAGTACGTGGGAGTCCAATGTCCACTAACATCCGCACCTATCCTCATGATATCTACTAAACCTAACATAGAACCAAGCGGCGCCCCACAGCCAAGCAAAGTGGTTTCGTTTCCAGCAGCGTTACGAATTGCATCCATACCAGTCCGCAATACCTGTGCCCGAGTTTTCGTATCGTCATGATATTTCCCTTGGAGAGCGGCAGCGTAAAGAAAATCGAGCTTAAGGTATGGAAACCCCCAGTCATTGACAGCCGTATCAACAACTTTACATACATATTCCAACGCACCCGGTGCAGTTAGGTCCAGTGCTTTGCCTAATGCATTCCACATAAAACCTGCCCGAGCCAATCGCTTATTCTTTTTCCTCAGCAACCATTCCGGATGACCTCTTGCTAATTCAGAACGTGGATGTACGATAAACGGCGCCAGCCATATCCCGGGAGTGAATTCATTATCATGGATTTTCTTCGCGAGTGTTTTCACTCCATCCGGAAATTTCGCGTTGAAATCGAACCAGTCCCCTACTTCCTTTTGATACCCATCATCAATCTGAAACAGATTTAATGGAAGATTTTTTCTAATATCATTTAATACATCTACATTCTTCTTAAGTATGTTTGGGGAAATATCTTGATAATAATAATACCAGGAACACCATCCTGTCGGAGGTGATGATAGTTCACTAATTTCATGCTCACCTTCAACTGCTTCTAAATATGGAGAAAGCGGTTGAGGGTCATCAAAATTACATGTACTGCAAACTGCCCAATCTGTTTTTATAGAAGCATTCGGATGTAAACGGGCATTATCTCCATTCGCCCACATTTGTATTTGCGGGGTTTTTCTCAAGTTTGCCGTAACAGTCCCAAAATGTTGCTTTTGGGACAGGAAACCCAGCACAAATCCTTTATTGCTTTTTGTATCCACTACAACCCCAAAGAAATCACTACTGAACAACCCTTTTTTCTGGAAAGTTGGAGTACCAGGATTAATAACCATCGGCTCTTGCAGAAATCCCAGTCGCGACCGCCGCATACACTGGTTGCTGCAGTATGCCCCGGAATATGACCAGGACTGCCAGCCATTAGAGAAAAATCTCAGGTCCTGTTCATTCTCTCGCTCATTGATCTTAATATTTGTTGCTACCTTATCTGCAGGTTCAAGTAAAAATATTTTCTCCAAAAAAATTGGTGCTTCGGAAAAATTACTAATCGTAAGCCGCCATAATATGATCGGTTGGATTACCCCTAGTTTAAATTCAACTTCCCAGCCAATCTTCAAACCCTCATCTTTGCCAGAAAATTGAAGTGCTCTGGATTTTGATAAGTGATGTGATTCTGGAATAGTTGATTTGCGCAGGGTAATTTCAAAGGAAAATTGCTTTCCGGAAACTAATCTGCCAGAGACAGCCATCTTATTGTTTGCTATAACAGGAAATTTTTCGTGCTGGGAATAAATACTGAACGATCCTGTTCGCCGATCATTAACGACCCGAAAACTTGCGTTTTCTAAGACTGCCATGTTCTTCATACTCCTTACGGAGTTGCTGTAGGTTGGTATTCGTATAAATTGAAGTAAAGGCCTTTTTCCAAAACAGTTAATGTATCTGTGAAAATCCAGCGATACGGATCGCTATCTAACAATACCAGTTCCTCCCCATAAATATATTTCACATTATTTTCAACCAGATACTGAGTTGTTTCCCCATTTTGTAATTTTTTATAATAATCCGCGCTGTTGATCAAGCCATCAAGGTTTATTATCGTCCGGTCTGGTATAAAATATGCGGTCAACCCTCCCCCGGTCATCCCTATCACATCCTCTGGTTCGGTGTGAGATCTAATGAATCGCGCCTCCCCATCGAGATCGTATTGATGATGAACTTGTCCATCTAGTGGAAATTGCTGGAGAATTGACACAGAAAACGTTCCCCATAATGCAATGCACACAAGGAAAGTTAAGATAGAAGCAAATATTTTCCCCGATGATCTCTCTTCAATCATCTCGATGAAAATGGTTAATAGGATGCTCAAGAATAGAATAATCAGGATCATTTCCCCTATCCAATACCAACCTCTAACATGTAAATAACCTGTCGATTTATACGACATAGCATGAAATAAAGCACCCGTTAATAACGGGAACAGTGCGAGGCTGTGTGCGTATTTTTTGAATTTTTCAGATTTCCTGACAATCAAGAGATATATAATAGCAAAAAATATTACCCACACAATAACCACAATATATAAATGTTCAAACATGTTTTCCGCTTGAGAAAATCCGAGAAATGTTTTCAGCTTGCTGACCGCAAGACCAAGAGGCTGTGTAAGCAGCCAGAATGGGCCACTCTCACGGCTTTGATCAAACAGACCTTTAATCACTCCAGAAAAAGTTTTTATTGGCTGTCCGTAAACCGTATTCGGTAATGTTCCCCACCAGCGTTTTATCTGACCGCTGACCGGCATCGCTGAGCCTGCGTATTGAGAATTGACAATCAGATAAATGATGAGAGTAATACTGATCGACGAGAAATAACCTAAAGCCCTACTCATCCAAATTCGCCAATTGGTTTTTAAAGAAACATCCTCTTTAATAGATTCGTTTTCCAAATTTCTCTCTTGTTGATACAAACGATGTCCGCTAATCAGGATTAATGAGAGGGCCCAATCGATCAATACTGCGGAACGTGGAAAACCCTTCAATATATGCAGAACATCGTGAAAGATAAAAAAAATAATAAAAATCAATCCGCTCGATAAGCTGATAGCAGAAAATGTATTAATGAGAAACTTGATCGCATTTTTATCATTATTAGATTCATAACAGCGGAAAAAATAAAGGAATGTTGGTTTAATAACCAGCGAAAAGCCGATAAGAAGATATAGAAAAGGCAGATAATTAAAAATATATTCATTAGCATTTAATCGAAAGAAGAAACTAGCCGTAGCTGAAAACAATATCAGCAGAAAATCTATTTGGGAAATGCTGTTCATCTTTTTCCCCTGGAACACCAACCATACACCTGCCATAATTAACAAGAAGATATTATCCAGACGACTTAATAGAAGACCAGCTCCGCACAAACCAACCCAAAAGATTTCTTTAGATTGGTTTTCATTACCCTCGCCCCACGACAACCTGGAGAGGAAGTAAATGAAAGCTATCAGCATAAAAGCGTTCAGCCCCGTTTCAAGCCCTGATTTTGTAGTTATTTCATGAATAGGTGGAAAGAACATCCAGAAAATCGCGGCTATCCATGCGGTAGTTTTTGAAAACTTCTCAGATAATATTAAAAAAAGCAAATAACCCGAAGCAGCGTTCAGGAAAATCTGAACAGCAGCTAGAACCCGCAGAGGGAGAAAAAGATCATATCTGGCCAACGCGAAAACTGGCACACAAATAATCATCCACAAAGGATGAAAACCATTCGTTGGCGCAATACCATCAAAAGTAATTCCATTTCCTTCGGCAATATTTTGGGCAGTCTTAAAATAGTAGAAAGCATCATCAGTTATTATCCAATTCATAAAATTATCTGGTTGTGATAGAAGAACAAATATCTGCGGCAGAAAATTGAGAATCAGAATGATTGCAAATATAAGAATTTTTTTATTTTTCATATCCATTTGGAATATTATGCCCACAGATCATGCGAAAACCTGCAGATTTTTTACTAAGATAATCCTAAAATCTTTCCCGTCGCCGTATCAATATCTATATCCATGAAGGCCGGTCGCGTTGGCAGTCCGGGCATTGTACTGATCTTCCCTATCACCGGGTATAAAAATCCCGCACCAACGGATGCGCGCACATCCCTGACGGGAATGATGAATCCTTTTGGAACCCCCTTTAGTTTAGGATCGTGACTTAAACTAAGGTGCGTCTTTGCCATACAGATCGGTAGTTTATCAAACCCAAGCCGTGTATATTCAGCAATACGATCTTCAGCTTCTGGTGAATACTCCACCATCTCTGCACCATAAATCTCTTTGGCAATCGTTTCAATTTTCTGTTTGATCGGCCAATCCAGCGGGTATAGAAATTTAAAATCGGAAGGCTGTTCTGCAGCTCTAACAACCGCCTCCGCAAGGTCAACAGCTCCCTTACCCCCTAATCCCCAATGGTTGCTAATCACCGCATCCACTGCCCCGCCCTCTTCCACGGCCATCTTACGCACCAATTCCAATTCTGCTGGTGTATCTGTGTAGAATTGATTAACCGCCACCACAACCGGTACGCCGAATTTTTTCGCGATTGAGATATGATGCAGAAGGTTTTCCATTCCTTTATGGAGAAGCTCTATATCTTCCTTTAGGTATATATAATCAAGCGGTTTTCCAGCAGAAACGATCGGTCCACCGCCGTGCATCTTTAGTGCGCGGACCGTAGCCACCAGCACAACGACAGATGGCACTAAACCGGAGTAACGGCATTTTATATTAAAATATTTTTCCATCCCCATATCAGCGCCAAAGCCTGATTCGGTAATCACATAATCTACCAGTTTTAATCCGATCTTATCAGCAAGTATCGAACTGTTGCCGTGCGCAATATTCGCAAAAGGGCCTGCGTGCACAAATACCGGCGTCCCTTCCAGCGTTTGCATCAACGTTGGTTTTATAGCATCCTTCATTAATGCTGTTAGTGCACCTG
>Ga0209345_10002147_pt1 | contig 22321 bp, 16 predicted proteins | sample Cruoilmetagenom7_FD_187294 | JGI IMG/M metagenome (GOLD analysis project Ga0209345, IMG submission 187294) | Oil polluted marine microbial communities from Coal Oil Point, Santa Barbara, California, USA - Sample 7 (SPAdes) (version 2) | ecosystem: Environmental > Aquatic > Marine > Oil seeps ... | reverse complement strand
CTTACTTACTTACTTACTTACTCTGTTCTCTTTAATCATGTTTTGGCGAATTCGTCTAAAAAATTTTATCATATACTTAATTTTTTAGTTTCTATTTGTCAGAATTTGTTTTAGGTTCAATAATTAAAAATTCAGCAATACTGTCACCAATATTTAAAAATTCATGACATTCTATTCCGTTATTATAAAATTCTGTTCCTATTGGTGCATCTATTTCACGAGTACCAGTTGTGTCTTTGATACGAAATTTACTTCCTTTTATGGTATATCCAAAATGAGGAGCATGAATAATGTCTTTCATGTCCAACCCTTGGGGAAAGTACATTTTAATACCCTGATTTTTGGGTTGTAATCAACCACAACACAAACAGATTCATTATTCCATCCTGCTTGTAATGGATCTGGTAAAGAAGTTTTGTTTTCACAGCCCATTAGGCATAAAAACAACAGAGTAGTTAATTAGAATTTCGAAATAATGCCTATGTTTCGTACTTTAGAGCGCAAGTTTTCAAGGAGTTTACTCATGGTATAAGGTTTTTCTAATAGAGAATGTTATCAAGAATACGATCTAAATTACGCTCCATGAGCATATACTTTTTATCAGCTAAGAAAACTTCATACATTTCTTTTCTAAATTCTGAAAGCTCCATACAGGAATAGTTATGTAAATGCATATTGATATCAACTTTTTTAAATCGGTCATCTTCAGAATCTTTTTTAAATTCTGTGTGTAATTTCTGAAAAGTTTTAGAGTCTGACTTTGCTTTTATAAGATTAAGTTCTTCTTCAGTTTCATTAGAATCTGCATTTGCACAAAGTAGTAGAATGTAGATTTGTAATTCTTTTTTAGTCCATGTTTTCCCCTCTGAATTCATATTTTAATTTTTAAATGGTAATGTATTTTTGGTTGATTATAATTATTTATTTTTTAAGACGGATTCTTTTCTTATAGGTTAATTGTCTCCAAATCCATTCTAATGGTCCAAACTTAAAATGTTTAAGCCACCAAGTACTCATAACAATTTGAAAGATGAAAATGGTTAAGGTAATTCCCATTATAAAAGTAATTCCAAACTTTCCAGTGTAACCAAACCCAATTCCATAAAATATGGTTATTGCTATAAATGTTTGAAAAATGTAATTTGATAAGGCTGTTTTGCCAACAGGAGCAAACCAATACAATAATTTATAACCTTTTCTATATATAAGCGCTAATAAAGCTGCATAACCCATCGCAAGAGGTACTGTTCCAAAAGCGTAAGAAAGTGTGTTTAGAAAATTCCAGATAAGTTCTGGACCTGAAAAGAATTCAATATACGTTCTGAAAATACTTATAGGTAGTCCAATACAAACTCCCCAAAGTGCAACTTTCTTTAAAAACTTCGTGTTATTTAATAAATCTTCGTTAATGATTTTTCTTCCAGCCCAAACACCTAATAGAAAAATACCAAGCACTTTAAAGATTCTACCTTCTCTTAAAATATTCCCTATTCTAATAAAAGCGTTTCCTAAGTTCATTTTAAAAAACTCTATAATGTCTTCATTTAATAAGTATGCTTGCATATCGAACCTCATTACACCTTGCCATTCCACCATTTTAAAACCCATATTTTCAGCATATTTTGTATTTATTTGATATAAGTGCATTGGGTAATTAAAATTTGCAACATGTATTATAAACCAATTCACCAGAGGAATTAAGATTAAAATAATAGCCCAAGTTATAAGCTTTTTGTTGGACATGTTAACAAACCAAATAAGTACAAAACCAAGTAAAGCATAGAGTGTTAAAATATCTCCTAACCAAAAAAGACATAAATGTATAAGTCCGATTATTAAAAGCCAGAACATTCTGCGTCTAAAAAAAGGAGCAAAGGGTTTGCTATATTTATTTAATTTGTTGAATTGTATGGCGCATCCAATACCAAAAAGTAAAGAAAATATGGAATAGAATTTACCATCTATAAGTGTAAATGAAATGAAGTCTATATAAGGATCTATAGCTAAGTCTGTGAATGGGATATGGCCATCTTCAGGAAAAAAGAAGAACCCAGAAAAATAAATAATATTAGCTGCGAAAATAAAAAAGATAGCAATACCTCTTATGATGTCTAAAAAGTCAATTCTTTCTTCTTTAGTAACAGGTTGTAAATTCTGGTTGGTTTTCAATATGTCTTAATTTTAATGCTATTAATAAAAAGACTTAGGGTTGTTTAATTTTTTATTGAATGAAATGTTGTAGTACAAATCTGTATAAAAAAGTTAGTTTTCATGGTCTTTTAAACGCTATTAAAAAGACTTGAGGAGAGATAAAGATAATAAAAAACTACATATTAACAAATTCGTAACCTGCTATTTGAAAAGGTTTTAAGTTGATTTCTGTTTCGTTTAATAGAATTCCATGTTCTAAAAAAGATTTTAAATTAGTTAACCAGAAAGCCCAACCGTTGCTGCAACCATAAAATATTTCTAATTTACTTTTTTCATCTAAAGGAATCTTAGATTGGTTTAAAGATAGCAATACAGCTTGCTCTTTTTGTTCAATTGTAACTGTAACTTCGCAATTGCCAACAAAAGAGGATTTAATAAAATCTACACATTAGCTTTAAGAATTTTTCCTTCTTCTTTTCCATTCCAATTATGCCAAAACCAAGTATAGACATCATTAGGTTGAATAAATTCAGATGTATTAAGAAGCTTTACTTGTCTTAAAAATTCAGCATCTTTAAGAAACCAAGACGTTAATCCTTCTTTCGTAGCCCAACACCAATATAGTTTTTCTACAGTAGTATGAATATGTGTACATTTTGTAAATCCGTTCCAATCTAACTTTTTCATAATTAACAGTTTACTGTTAAAAATACAAAATTTAAAATCAATCAGTAAAACACTTCATCGAAGTTTTTTTTAATATTATCTTGTTTTTTATAAATGAAACACTCTTTATTAATAGCTTTGAAAAAAACAACAACACATGAAAACAAAACTACCTTTCTTATTTTTATTATTACCTGTATTATTTTTTGCACAAGCACCAATTAATGATTTCTTTAGTGTTCCTATGTCAACTTATGCCATTGTGGAATCTAATCCAGCCATTGACCAAAGTGCATCTGGAGCAGGATTAGTATGGGATTTTACGAATCTAACTTCTTTGGGTACAAACACAGATACCTATGCTGTACCTACAGCTGGTGAGTTAACAACATATCCTGGGACTACAGAAGTTTCGACAGTTACTACATCTGGCTCTATGGAAGAAAATAAAATTTTTGCTAAAGATATTGCAGGTGCTTTTTCATTTACCGGCGTTTCTACTGCTGGTGTTGAATTAAATTATATTACGGATAATGCTTTTCTTGGTACACTTCCTTTGAGTTTTACAGACACAACTTCCGATGCAGTAGCTGGGACTTTTACAAGCGATTCTGGATCAGGGACTTTTGCTGGAACAATTACAACTACCGTTGATGCACATGGAACTTTAAGTATGAACGATCTTGGAGAAGGCGATTATAGTGGTAGTGTTACCAGACTAAAAGTAGTTCAAGATTTAACCTTAACTGTATCTATATTTACAGGAACTGTTTTTCAAACGTCTTATTATTATTATGATAACAGTAATGGTAATTTAGTTTTTAGATCCAATACTGCTGATATAGAATTTGCCATTGCTGGTATAGATGATACGATAACACTTAATGAAAGTTTCTTAACAAATCCATTATCGACACCTAACAATGTGTTTGTTGAAAATGAGATTAAGGTGATACCTAATCCAGTTTCAGATATTCTGAATATTAAATTAAATCAGAATGAAATAATTAAAACTATAATTCTTACAGATGTTAGTGGGAGAGAAGTTTTAAGAGTCCAAGAAAATATTAGTAGTTTAAACGTTAGTCAATTAAAAACAGGTTTATATCTAGCTAATATTATAACTGACAAAGGGGTTTTCGTTAAGAAATTTGTCAAGAATTAACAATTCAATTTTATTTAAAAAATAAAAACCGATGACTTTTAAAGTCATCGGTTTTTTTAGTTTTGCTATTAATTTAATGACTCATCAAGGCTCTTTTAGCTTCTGCTTCTAAATTGATATACGGGGTTCCTTCTACTGTCACTCCAACAAAGTCAATTGTACCTCCACTAAATTTGCTAGGCGATGGGTATAGTTCACTTACTGCATCTGCACTATCATAGCCTACACATAAACCATCACCAGATAAGGTGAATTTAGCAGGTTGCGTTCTCATAGGACCTTCAGCTACTAATTTTTCGTCGATATAAAGTTTGGTTGTACCAACAGATTCGCCTTTGTTCCCTGTTTTTTCTCTAGTAAATTCCATACCTAAAGTATGATTACCTGGAGTTAGTTTTATATTAGATTCAAATACTTGTTCTGGTTTTATACCTAAGAAATTATAAACATAATATAATTTCTCATTTTTAATGAATAGCGTATGACCTCCAAAACGAGATCCGTGAGCAAATACAACCCCTGAAGTTTTATTGGTAACTTCAACATTAGTTAATATTTTATAAGAACGACCTCTAACGTTTACTGCATTCCCTTCTGGAACAGCAGCAGCGAATGGATAATAAATATAGCGATCTCTTGCTGGTTCTGCTGAAGGTCTTTCAATACCAATAATTTCAGCAGCACTTCTGTCATCTAAAGGAAGGACATTGTTTTTCTCAGCTTCTACAAACCAAGCGTCAATTAATTCTTTTAATTTCTCAGGATTTTCTTTTGCAAGATCATTAGATTCAGATCTATCTACTGCAACGTGGTATAATTCCCAATCATCTTTATCAAAATTACTTCTTCCAGATAGAGGTGCGTGAATAGCAGCTGCTTTCCAGCCATCTTTCCAAATCCCTCTCGATCCTAGCATCGCGAAGTATTGAACTTCTTTTTGTGTTGCATCATTTGGTTTTGCATCAAAGGTATAAGCCATGGATACTCCTGATAATGGTACTTGTTTTACACCATTATGTACTTCTGGCATTTCAATACCTATTGCTTCTAATAAAGTAGGAACAATATCTACTGAATGATGGTATTGATGACGAATTTCTCCTCTAGCTTTTATTCCTTTTGGCCAAGAAATTACTAATGGATCGTTAGTTCCTCCAGCATATTGTGAATAACGTTTAAACATTTTAAACGGAGCTGAAAAAGCAGATGCCCATCCTGTTGGATAATGCTCATACGTTTCTGGTCCACCTAAAACATCTAAGTATTGCATGTTTTCTGATAATTCATCTGGATATCCATTAAAGAATTTATTTTCATTAACAGAGCCGTTTGGACTACCTTCACCTGAAGCGCCATTATCTGCTGCATACAATACAATAGTGTTTTCTAATTGCCCACTTTCTTCCAAATAGTCAATAACTCTACCTACTTGTGCATCTGTATATTCAGAAAAAGCAGCATATACTTCTGCCATTTTTGCAAACAATTTCTTTTCATCGTCATTTAAAGTATCCCAAGGGCGTACCATATCAATAGCTTCTGCCATATCTTCACGCATAGGGTTCATTGGAGTATTAACAGTACCTTCTGGCATAATTCCTTTTTCTATCATACGTTCTGTAACCCAATCCCTGTAGGCATCATAACCTGCGTCAAACTTTCCTTTGTATTTTGCAATGTAATCTTCTGGAGCGTGATGAGGTGCATGGTTAGCTCCTGGATTGTACCACATATACCAAGGTTTAGAAGGGTTGGTTGCTTGTTGATCACGAATCATTCCTAACGCATGGTCTGCTAAATCTTTAGAAAGGTGGTACCCTTCTTCAAATTCTTTTTCTACAAAATGATTGTCTTCAATTAAATCTGGATACCATTGGTTGGTTTCTCCACCAATAAAACCGTAAAAACGATCCCAACCCATTTGTAAAGGCCATTGTTTTTTGCTTGCACCAGAAGCTACATCTTGTTCAGGTACGTTATGGTTTTTTCCAATCCAAAAAGTACTATAGCCATTTTCTTGTAAAATTGCTGAAAAGGGAACTACTTCTGGTCCCATTCTTCCATTTGCTCCAGGAAAACCATCGGCAGTTTCTGTAATCGCAGCCATCCCATTTAAGTGGTGATTTCTTCCTGTTTGTATGGTAGAACGTGTTGGTGAACACAAAGCTGTGGTATGCCATTGTGTATAAGTCAAACCGTTTGCAGCTAACTTATCCATGGTTGGCATATTAATACCTCCACCATAAGGAGACCAAGCACCTAAACCTGTATCATCATATAGAATAAAAAGAACATTTGGAGCGCCTTCTGGAGCTGATTTTGGTGTGTAAGCTGCCCAATCTGATTCTGAATCACGGACATCTAGTGCAATTTTTCCATTGAAGCCATCTTTAGCTACAGCAGTTTTTTCAGTTTTAGTATCTTGTTTTGTGTCACAAGAAACAATTAACAACATGCAAAAAAGTGAGCTAAAAAAATAGATTGCTCTTTGCAAATTGATTGTTTGTTTTTTCATAATTAGTTGTTATGTAGTTATTATTAATGTATATAAAGTTATGGATAACTTTAGGACTATACAAAACTACCCGTATTGAACTTAAAAAAAAATATCATTTGATAACTTTTAAGTTTTTTTTAATTCTATGTAGAGTTAAGGGTTTGATACCTAAAAAACTTGCGATGTGTTTATCAAATGTTGTTTTTAGATACATAGGATTCTGCTTAATTAAATCTAAATACCGTTCTTTTGGTGTCATGTAAACAAAAGTATAAATACGATGTGAAAATGCTGAAATTATCTCTTTTAAAAGATTGATATGAAGCAACATTATTTTAGGGTTTTTATAGCCCAATGCTTCTAATTCTTCAACGTTGAATTTAAGGATATGTGTATCACCTATTGCTTCGGTATTCAGTATTTGTGGTTTGTCTTCGAAAACTCTTGCATCACCAAAAAAATAACCTTCTGCTCTTAAGTGACAATTAAGCTCATGACCATTTTCATTAATGCTGTAAGCTCTTGAACAGCCTTTTAAAATTAAAAAAAGGTGTTTATCTAATCGGCCACATTTAAGTATTATCTCTTTGTTTTTATAAACTTCATATTGAGATAGGTTTAAAAAAAGTTCTATTTCCTTTTTTTTTAGATAAGGAATATATTGTTCGACCAATTGTTCAATTTCTGTTTTAGATAAAGACATAATAATTTAAAGAAATTATATTTTATGGTTTTGCTTAATGAATTAATACAAATTTAATAGGTTCTATAAAAAACGAATAACAATTCAATTTTTTTTTTTGAACAGACTAGAAATGTTTCAATTTAATAATAGTTCCTATAGAATTTATTGGTTAAAAGTATTAGGTTGTTTACTTTTGTGCAACAAAAAATTAAGAGATTCCTTTCTTTTAATGAAATAACAAATAATTCAATAAAGATGAATTTACACGAATATCAAGGAAAAGAGATATTAGCAAACTTTGGAGTACGTATTCAAAGAGGAATGGTAGCAAAAAATGCTCAAGAAGCTGTTGCTGCTGCTAAACAATTAACTGCTGAAACAGGAACAGGTTGGCACGTAATTAAAGCTCAGGTTCACGCTGGTGGACGTGGAAAAGGCGGAGGAGTTAAACTTGCTAAAAACCTTCAAGAAGTTGAACAGATTGCAGGTCAGATAATAGGTATGAATTTAATTACACCACAAACGTCTGCTGAAGGTAAGAAAGTTCATCAAGTTTTAATTGCAGAGGATGTTTATTATCCAGGTGAAACTGAAACGAGTGAATTCTATATGTCTGTACTTTTAAATCGTGCTACTGGTAAGAACATGATTATGTATTCTACAGAAGGTGGAATGGATATTGAAACAGTTGCTGAACAAACACCACACTTAATTTTTACTGAAGAAGTAGATCCTTCTGTTGGCTTAATGCCTTTTCAAGCTAGACGTATAGCTTTTAATTTAGGATTAGATGGTCTTGCATTTAAAGAAATGACGAAGTTTGTTTCTGCTTTATATACTGCTTATGTGCAGTCAGATTCTTCTTTATTCGAAATCAATCCAGTTTTAAAAACTAGCGATAATAAAATTATGGCTGTAGATGCTAAGGTGACTATTGACGACAATGCACTTTACAGACATAAAGATTATAACGATTTACGTGATTTACGTGAAGAAAATCCTATTGAAGTTGAAGCAGGAGCTTTAGGACTTAATTATGTGGACTTAGACGGAAACGTTGGTTGTATGGTTAATGGAGCTGGACTTGCAATGGCAACCATGGATTTAATAAAACAAGCAGGTGGAGAACCAGCTAATTTTTTAGATGTTGGAGGTACTGCAGATGCTGCTAGAGTAGAAGCTGCTTTTAAAATTATATTAAAAGATCCAAATGTAAAAGCTATTTTAATTAACATATTTGGTGGTATTGTAAGATGTGATCGTGTGGCTCAAGGTGTTATTGATGCTTATAAAAACATGGGTAACATTGCTGTACCTATTATTGTTAGATTACAAGGAACAAATGCAGATATCGCTAAAGAATTAATTGATAATTCTGGTCTAGATGTATTGAGCGCTACAGAATTCCAAGAAGCTGCAGATAAAGTACAGAAAGTATTGTCTTAAATTATATAGAAATTTATTCTTAGCAAAGAAGCGAAGAAGTTTAATAAAAAAAAGAGCAACCATTTTGGTTGCTCTTTTTTTTAGTCTTAAAAAATTAACAGACTAGTAATCATTTTGTTAATGAGTATCTAAAATAATGTTAAGTATTCGTTAAACAGATGTATGTCCTGTAACAATTTTATTTTAATCAAGTCTATTTAGTATAAATCAATTAAAAACGAATATTATGAAAACTATTAAAAAATTAGTGCTTGTTTTAGCAATTACTTTTTCAAGCGTGCTTTCTGCAAGCACAAATCCAACAAATGAAGAGCCTTCAGTTTTATCTACAGAAATTGCAGCCTTATTAGACAGTCCGAATTTTAGAATAGCTGATGAGTTATTAGCTAAAGTAACTTTTGTTCTAAATCAAAAGAATGAGATTGTAGTATTAAATGTAGATACAGATAATAGTCAGTTAGAAGGCTATATTAAGAGTAGATTAAACTACAATAAATTGCCAACACAAACGGCTGATAAAGGTATAACTTATGTTGTGCCAGTTAGATTAACCGTTAAGTAGAAAAAGTTTTTAAATAAAAAAAGAGCAACTAATCATTGCTCTTTTTTTGTGTTTTATAGTTTGGTCTTTTTTCATCTTTTTTTGGCATTGGTCCTCTTAAGTGGATGACCAAGCCATTTAAGAAATTTCTTAAAATCTGATCGCCACATTCCATGTAATTTGGATGATCTTCCTTTCTAAAAAAGGCACCAAGTTCACTCTTAGAAATTCTAAAATCTACTAATTCTAAGATTTTTACAATTTCATCATCTCGTAGTTTTAAAGCGACTCTTAATTTTTTAAAAATATCGTTGTTTGTCATGTTAAAAAATATTGTTTTTATGGTTCATTATTAAAAAAATCGACCAAATGCATAGTGATTTCAATAGGTTGATAGTCAGTGTTTTAATAAATTATTATTTTGAAATGTAAGATAATAACGATGAAACGCATTAAATTTTTCGACAAGTTACAAATTATAAGGGATTATTAAATGTTGTTTATAAGTATCTTTATAATGTAATTATTAATCCATTCCTCCCATGATTAACAAGGTTGAAAAACTAAGCCTTTTGTCTGAAATGATTTCATTCGCAAAAAATGAAAGCAATTTAAAGCCGATTGAATATAACTTTTTATTAGCAATTGCGAAACAATTAGATATATCAAGAGAAGACTTCGATTATTTAATAGAGCATCCCATAAATTATATTCATTTAGAATCTCATAGCGAACGTATTGTACAGTTTCATAGATTGGTTTTATTAATGAATATTGATAAAGAACATACACATAAAGAAAGAATAAAACTGTTTAATTACGGAATTCGTATGGGCTTAAGTCATGAGTCAATAAATAAAGTTTTGTACTTAATGGAGAGTTTTCCAAATAAAATAGTACCACCAGATGTGTTGATTGATATATTTAAGGTTCAGTATAATTAATTTTTTTAATCGTTATTAGAATTATTTATGGATTCCTTAATCTAACTCTCCGAATTTTTCTTACGAAAAGCCCACCTCTCTTTAGCAAAAGAAAGGAATATATCTTACTAAATATTGTTACTACATAATAAGCTCTCCTTTTAATTTTAAGAGGAGAATGAATTTCAATTTTCACTAAGAAAATTGGAAGAAAGAGGTGTTTTAAAACAAAAAAAGAGATTTTAATTTAAACTTTTAGTTTTTCAAGCTTCACTTGATATGCTTTAATTTCATCTCTAAATTTTGCTGCTTGCAAAAAATCTAAGGCTTTTGCAGCTTCTTCCATGAATTTTCTTTTTTCACGAATTTTCTTTTCAAGTTCACCTTTAGTAAGATATTTGCTTTCAGGCTCAGCTGCTTTTAAGGCTTCCAATTCGTAACTATAAGTACTTACTGAATTTTTCGATAAAGCATTATCAAGACTTTTATTTAAGGCTTTTGGAGTAATATTATTTTCAGTATTATAAGCAATTTGTTTTTCGCGTCTGTAATTAGTTTCATCGATGGTTCTTTGCATGCTCTTGGTAATTTTATCGGCATACATAATAGCTTTTCCGTTTAGATTTCTTGCAGCTCTACCAACCGTTTGTGTTAATGATCTTGCCGAACGTAAAAAACCTTCTTTATCTGCATCAAGAATAGCAACTAAAGAGACTTCAGGTAAATCTAATCCTTCACGAAGTAAATTGACTCCAACTAAGACATCAAACATACCAGCACGTAAATCTTGCATAATTTGTACGCGTTCTAACGTATCTACATCACTATGGATATATCTTACACGAATTTGAATTCGTGCTAAATATTTTGTCAATTCTTCAGCCATACGTTTAGTTAGGGTTGTAACCAAAGTACGCTCGTCTTTCTCTACTCTAATCTGGATTTCTTCAATTAAATCGTCTATTTGGTTTAAACTAGGTCTTACTTCAATTGTAGGATCTAAAAGGCCAGTAGGACGAATTACTTGCTCGACATAAACACCATCTGTTTTTTGAAGCTCGTAATCTGCAGGAGTTGCACTTACATAAATTACTTGATTTTGCTGTGCTTCAAATTCTTCAAATTTTAAAGGTCTATTGTCCATAGCTGCTGGTAATCTAAACCCATATTCTACCAGATTTTCCTTTCTACTTCTGTCTCCACCATACATGGCATGAACTTGCGAAATGGTTACGTGACTTTCATCAACCACCATTAAATAATCGTCTGGAAAATAGTCTAACAAACAGAAAGGTCTAGTTCCTGGTTGCCTGCCATCTAGATACCTGGAATAGTTTTCAATTCCTGAACAATAACCTAGTTCACGAATCATTTCTAAATCGAATTCGGTTCGCTCCTTAAGTCTTTTGGCTTCAAGATGTTTTCCAATTTCCTTGAAATAATCATATTGCTTTACTAAATCGTCTTGAATATCTTTGATAGCTCCTTGTAAGATATCTGGAGACGTAACAAACATATTTGCTGGATAAATATTTAGTCTATCGTATTTTTCAATCAGTTCATTGGTTTGAATATTGAACGCTTCAATTTCTTCAATCTCATCACCAAAAAAGTGGATTCTAAAAGCATGATCGTCATAACTTGGAAACACATCAACTGTATCTCCTTTTATCCTGAAATTCCCATGATTAAATTCAGCTTCAGTTCTGGAATACAAACTTTGAACGAGTCTATGAAGCAATTTAGTTCGTGAAATAACTTGATCTTTTTCAAGTGAAATGACGTTTTTTTGAAATTCAGCAGGATTTCCAATACCATATAAACAAGACACCGAAGCAACTACCAAAACATCTCGTCTGCCAGAAAGAAGGGAAGAAGTAGTACTTAATCTCATTTTTTCAATTTCCTCATTTATTGAAAGATCTTTTTCAATATAAACGCCTGATACTGGAATATAGGCTTCAGGTTGATAATAGTCGTAATAGGACACAAAATATTCGACTGCATTCTCAGGAAAAAACTGTTTAAACTCAGAATATAATTGTGCCGCTAGTGTCTTGTTATGTGCTAAAACTAAAGTAGGCTTTTGTACTTTTTCAATAACATTTGCAACTGTAAATGTTTTACCAGAACCAGTAACACCAAGTAGTGTTTGGTATTTTTCTTGAGTATCTAGACCTTCTGCTAATTGTTTAATAGCTTGAGGTTGATCTCCAGTTGGACTAAATTCTGATTTTATCTTAAATTTCATTGAATAAGTGACTAAAGTACTAGAATTGTCTAAATTACTTAAAGTAGTTGGATTTTGGAATTTTGAATGAAACTTTCGTTTATCGTTTTAATGTAAAATGACCACGATATTCTTTTCCATTTGTTAAAGTAACTACAAACCAATAATCGTCGCTTGGCTGAGACTCTCCATTAAATGTGCCATTCCAGCCATTGCCAAAAGCACTTAATTCTTTAATAAGTTTTCCATGACGATTGAAAACCTTTACAATAACATGAGTTTCCAAATAGTTTAATCCAACAGGTTTCCAATAATCATTATAACCATCGCCATTTGGAGTGAAAAATTTAGGAAAACCTAATACTGAAACGTCTTCAGTTACAACGCCACAACCATTTTTATCTATCACATAAACAGTATGATATCCAGCCGAAACATTTGTAAATACATTACTATTTTGAAAACTACCATTATCTAAAGCGTATTCGTAATCTCCTTCGCCAGAAACTTGTATAGTAATTGAATTATTATTTGTTGCTTCAGTAACAAAAACATCATCAATAGTTGCAATATTAGAAGGCAAAACAGTTATGGTTCTTGAGCTTGAACAGCCATAAATATTAGTAACAGTTACTATATAAATTCCAGTTTCATTAACTAAAATCTGTTCTGAATTCTGCATCAAATCTATACTGCCTAATTCCCATTGATAAGTAAAGTCTGAAGGTAAACCATTTGTAATTCCAGCTTCTAAAATGATGGTTTCTGGATAGGTGTTTAAACAATAAATGGATTCCTCGTTTGGTTCTAATTCAGGAATAGGAAACACAATTAAATTTATGGATGTGTAAGCATAGCACATACCATTATCTATAATTTGTACATAAAGTGTGTCCAAATAAGGACTGTCTATATTCTCATAAGTTCCAGAAAGCCCATTTTCTTGATTTTCTAAATCATTTTGAGAACTATAAAATAAAACACTTGCTGAGTTAGGCACGTCACTTTGGGAGATGACAAAATTTGAAATATCATTTAGATTAAAATTTAATACACCATCATTATTGTCATCACAAGAATCATAAGAAGGCAATATGATAGTGTTATTAGCAAAATCTAATGTGACTTCTGCTATTGAGATACATCCATTTGAATTTGAAACTCTAGCATAAACAATTTGCATGAGTGATGTGTTTTCATAATTCGTTGGATTAGGAATAGGACTCGCACCTGATTCTGCTTCTACTTGTGATAAATAAAAGTTTTCAATAGTTAAAGAATTGTCATTATTTGTAATGGCAGCTAGTGCATCAAATAAATTATAATTTGTAAATCCATCTAAATTTGTATCGCAAGCTACTAATGTTGTATTACTTCCTATTGGATTAGGTACATATTCTATTATAGCTTCTCCATTAAGGATACAACCATTTATTGTTGCTTCTACACTATATATTCCAGCTTCAATAACATTTAAAATAGTATTCGTTTCTCCTATTAGTTCTACGCCATCTTTAAACCACTTATATGTATTTGTGTTTCCAGGTTCGGTAACTTGTAGTTGAACGGTTTCATTTTCACAAAGTGCAGTTCCATTAGCAATTAATAAATCTGGACCAATATCTGTTGCAAGTTGAAAACCACCAGCTTCAAGGAATACTGCTGAGTCGTATCTGTAATTTTGTTCATCAGCAATAACTAATTTTACATGATAGATTTCATTTGGAATGACATTAGCAGTAGCTGTTAAAACAGTTGTTTGACCATTGAAATTTATAGGCGCATTGGTATCATTCCAACTTCCAAAATAAGATTCATTTATTGGGTCGCAAGCACCTGGAATACCAGAATGAACAGTTGTTACTTTTACTGGAGTTTGAGTACCAGGAATTACAGCAATATTTTCATAATTTGATTCGCCTACTTTTCTAATTAAAAAACCAAACAAATCTGAATATCGACATGTATTTGCATTTCCTTCTTGATATTCTTCTGAAGCAAAAAGATATCTAAATCTTATTTGATTTGCGACTACTGCTCTAAAGTTAAACTCTAAAATAGTTGCATTTAGCGTATTCGATTCGTTTAATGCATTTTCTAAGTCTAAATCTCCAATCCATCCAGATGCATCATCGTCACTTAAAGACATATTTGGTCCTTGGACATTTGTTAGTTTTCCAGTACTAAGTACGATGCCATTTTGAAAAGGAAAAGAAGAACCATTAGCATCAAAATAACCATAACTTTCATCTGTACCATTAAAATTTCCACCTATAACATTGGTGACAACCACATCCGAAATGCAATTGCTACCAATTAAGATATCTTCAATGAGTTCTTGAGCAGTATAAGTGTTGCTGTCTGTAATTACATTTTGGGAAAACGTAACAGAAGAAATGAAAATAAAAATGATTAATAAATAGGGCTTCATTAATAGTTCTTAGTTTGCAAAGATAACTATTAATGATTTTTTTTAAAGTATAAAATTTGTTAAAGACGTTTAGGAATTTTTATCTTTTTAAAGCAAAATGACGTTTCACTTCAAACTCAATGTCTCCTTTCTTTACCTTGGCTAAAAACCAATAATCATTAGAAGGCATGTGTTCACCTCTATAGGTTCCATCCCAACCAGGTGAACTATGATTTAAAGTTTTAATTAGTTTTCCATACCTGTCAAAAATATAAACAACAGTTCCTGTAAGTTGGCTGACTCCAGTTATATGCCAAGTATCGTTATAGCCATCGTTATTTGGTGTAAAAAATAATGGTGCATCAATAATAACAATGGTTTTTATAGCAGAAGCACAACCATTTAAATCGATTACTTCAATAATATGTGGTCCAAGAGTGACATTGTAGAATACGTTCGATTCTTGTGGAACACCATGATCTAATGTGTATAAATAATTACCAATACCACTAATGGTTACTGTAATATTGTTTGGATTTGAAAAATCGATGGTTTCAGTAAATTCTATGGTTGCTTGTTCAGATTCTATTACGTTAAACGTAGAAGTGGTTTGGCATCCATCTATTGAAGTGACAGTTACTGTATAGTTTCCAATGTCTGTTATCTCAATTACTGGAGTTGAAACATTTGTTGACCATAAATACGTGTCATCAGCAAAACCAGTTTCAGCAGAAACCACCAATGGTAAATTATCTAAACAAACTGTTTGATCTGGAATATCTACATTTGGTTTTCTGTTAACAATAGTTATAAATGAGGTCGTGTTAAAACAACTTGTTAAATTATTTTCAATTCGTACATAAATCGTCTGTTGGTCGAAAGCATTATAATTTAAATCTGAAATGGCATTCGTATTGTCCATAGCTTCTTCTTCCAACTCAAAATAACTTACTGTAAATTGATTTGGATCTTGAGTGCCAAGAACAATGGAGGTTTGTTGTGATAAATTGAAAACCAACATACTGTCAAAATCATTATCGCAAGCAATTAAATTAGGAGGTTGGTTAGCAATTGGTGTTGGATTTACTAATAAATTAAATGAAGCAACAGCATCACAACCAGTATCCGTATAAATTGCGTGTACAAAAATAGTATCGTTATTAGAGGTGTAATTGTAATCTGTGCTTAATTGGTTTTGAGTGTTTAGAGCATCTGTTAACGTAGCGTAAAATGATAAATCGACAGGTTGTTGTGTTCCAATTAAACTTTCAACAGCATCTAATAAATTATAAGTATTTGTATTGTTATCGCAAGTTTCAATAGTTGTTGTATCTATAGCAGGAGGTAAGTTTACTATTAATTCTAAAGGAATGTTTACATAGCAATTAGAGACTGTATTCGTTACTTTTATATAAACAGTTTGTGGGTTGGACGTGTTGTTATAGGCACTAGGGTTTGGAATTGTCATATTATTATTGTCAGCGTCTTCAATAGTTTCATGATAGGTTACTAAAATATCATCTTGTCTAATATCTAACACTTCAGCTTCAGAAACAGTTAAATTAAAATTAACCGAACCATCTTGGTCTGTATCGCATTCTGTTAAAGCAGATGCTGAATTTACTAAAGGAACTTGAATAACATTTAAACCAAATTCTGCTATAGCATGACAGTATGTGCCATTTTCTACTCGAGCATATATTTGCTGAGGATTTGTTTGATTTGTATAATCTAAAGGTAATTGGTTTTGTTCGTTTTCAGCATCTAACAATGACTCGTAAAATGTAATTGTTAATGTTTCTGGGCTATTTTGAGACATTTCAGTAATAATAGCATCTAAGTCAAATAATTCTTGGCTGTCGTTAGATTGGTCATCACATAAAAAGGTGTCTAGAGGTGCATCAAAAAGAGGAATAGAGCCTACTTCAATTACAAAAGAAGACACTCCAAAACAATCTTCATCACTGATGTTTTCAATTCTAACATGAATGGTTTGAGGATTGGATTGATTTTCAAAAGCAACCGTTTTGTCAATTATATTTGATCTACTTAACGCATCAGATGCATTTTCAAAATATAGCACACGTTTACCAGTTTGACCATTTAATATTTCGGAATCTTTATCTTGAAAAAAGAAATCTGCTGTTTGGTTACCATCTGTTTCACAATTTCTAAAATTACTTATACTTGTAATTGCAGGTTCCGTATTTACTATAATAGCAAAGGTAACTATTGCATAGCAAGTTGTGACATCGCTTTCAACTCTTACATAAACCGTTTGAGTATTGGCATTGTAAGAAGTCGTGTTATTTATAGGGTTATTATCCGTATTTGCATCATCTTCAGATGTGTGAAAAGTAATATTTAGGTTTGATGTGCTAGAAACAATTTCAGAAATTTTATTATCTAAATTTATAATTGAAAAGGCATCTTGGTCATCATCGCAAATAACAACATCCATTGGCTGTGTTACTGAAGGAGCAGGAACAACGTTTATTTCTAGAGGAGAAATATCATGACAATTAGTTTCTGTATTTCTTACTCTGGCGTAAACAATTTGTGGATTTACAGTGTTTGTAAAAAATGGAGGTAAAATATTATCTTGATTTTCAGCATCTTCTAGTGTTAAAAAGTATAGTACATCAGCATTTGCTATTCCAGTACTTACATACGTGTTAAACACAGCTAATTCAATTGGCGTAATGCCATCATTGTCTGTGTCGCAATAATTTACTGGGTTTAAAGGTTGAATAATAACAGGAGGATCAATAATTAAATTGATATTAGCAAAATGAGTACAATCGTCATTTTTTATAGTTACAAATAATTGATGAGGACTAACAGTTACTTCATATAATTGATTAATATCAATTGGATTAGCCTCATTGTTTTGATCTTCTTCAGTTTCATAAAAGGCAATAGTAGCATCTAGAATATTATTTACTATCGTATTTCCGATGTTCTCTAAATTAAAATCAGCAATTCCATCGTTAGATGCGTCGTCACAAACAGAATAATCTCTAATGTTTGATTCAGATTCCAGAATATTTGTGTATAATTCTATAGTAGAAATGGCTACACAACCTGTCACATCATCTACAACTCTTATATAAACTATTTGAAGATTAGGAGTTGTGTTTTGATAATTTTCTATGTCTTGAATTGGGTTGTCGCCTGTTTGTGCATCTTCATAAGTTGTGTGAAAAGAGGTCGTAACATTAGTTAATCCTAAAAGTACGTCATCTACTATAGACGAAAGATCAAAGGTTTCAAAACCATCTCCATCTTGTTCGCATGCATTAATTGTTTGTGTATCTGTACTAATATTTGGGTTGTCTAAAACTGTAATTACAATAGAGGAAGTGCTTAAACAGCCAGTGTTAGCGTCAATAACTCTAATAAATAGTTGTTCTGTCTGATTTGTATTTACATAAGGAGATGCAATTGGGTTTGTTCCAGAATCTGCTTCAGCTTGAGAATAATGATACGTAACAATTAAGTTAGTGTTCCCATTTGTAATTTCATTATTTGCCTGTGTTAAGTCTATTTGTGTAAAACCATCTGATGTGGCATCATCACAAACATCTAAAGGTTGTGGATCTGTTATTGCTGGTAACGGATTCACTACTAAATTAAAATTTGCAAAAGCTAAACAACCATTGTCTACATCTTCAATATTTACATAAATAGTCTGTGGGTTTGTGGAGTTTTGAATGGGATTAGTAATCGGGTTTGAATTATTTTGAGCATCATTTAAGCTATAATGATAACTAATAATGTAATTAGATGCAGGAACAGATCCTATAACATCTGAGTCTTTAATACTTAAATCAAAAGTTTCAACTCCATCATTACTTGGGTCGTCACATATTTCATAATCTGAAATAATTCCTGCAGATTGTTCAGAATTTAATGTGACTTCAATTTCGTCTGTAATAACACAATTGGTATTGCTAATAGGTATATTTATAACTACAGAATAAGTGCCAGTGGTTACAGCTGTTAATGTTTCAGAACTCTCACCTGTAAGTAATTGTCCATCTAAAAACCATTCGTAAGTTGCTAATGGGTTTTGTGTATCAGCATTTAAGATAATGTCTTCAGCACATGTTGTAATGTCTGGGCCTAAATCTACAGAAGCATTAAAACTATTTCCTTCTATAAATACAGCTGAATCAAAATTTTCATCTGTCTGGTCAGCAATCACTAATTTTATATGATATTGGACATTAGGTTGAATGGAAGCAGTAGCAGATAAAACTGTTGTTCTACCATTAAAATTTGTATCACCAAGATTATGTCCATCAAAATATTGTTCATTTTCGGCAGGACAAAAACCTACTATTTCTTCGTGAACTGTATTTGTATTTACAGGAATATTTGTTCCAGAAATTAATGCCACGTTTGTATAAGGCGCTGGAGAACCAGTTTGTTTTATTAAAAATGCAAATCCATCTGAATATTCGCAAGGATAATTAGCATAGTATTCTTCTGAAGCTAAAATATAATTAAACTGTACTTGATTAGAAACCGAAATAAAATCGAATTCAATAGATGTAGCATTAAGTGTATTTGTGATTCCTAGAGCGTTTTCTAAATCAGTATCTGTTCCCCAATTTGTTTCACCTTCATTTAAGGGGTTGGCATTAACCGTATTTCCAGCAGCAGCTGCAGAACCAGTTGAAAGTAGAATTCCGTTTTCAAATGGAAAATTAGAAGATGCCTTTTCAAAATAGCCATAACTAGCAATTTGATTCACAGAACCATTGCTATTTGATTGAATGTTTGTGACTTCAACACACCCTAAAATAAGATGCGTTTCAATAAGTTCATTTAGTGAAACATTATCGTTTATAGAAATTTGCTGTGAGTAGGTATTTTGAAAAAAAACCATAAAAATAACAACTAATAAATAGCTATAATTCTTAAGCATGATATTATTCTTTTTCTTTATTATTTTCAAGGCAATTCTGATTTGGGATTAATCAATGGCCAAAGTAAGCTAAAAATAGACAAAATGCAAAAAATAACGATAAAATGCATTGTTTGGATCTAAACTACCTATTTAAGTACACCCAACCCGTTAAGGTTTTATAATTTGAATCGTTGAGGTAAAGCACGTAAAAATAAGTACCTACAGGTAATATTTTGCCAGTATTATTGAGACCTTTATTGGCTAAGCCAAGCCAAGGGCTTTCGTTGTTGCCTTCAAAAATGAGGGTTCCATATCTATTGTAAATTAATAACTTATGCTTTTCAAAAATATTGTATAACCCTTGAATATTAAACCAATCGTTATATCCATCGTTATTTGGAGTGAAAACTTCTGGAATACGTGGAGGACAGTTTTCAACAATTAAATCGAAAAAATAAACCTCGTAACAGGGTTGACCTTCTACTCTAAGATAGATGGTTTGTGGCACCATAGTATTCTGGTAATTAGAAGCATTTAAAATTTCATTCGATTCATTTTGTAAATCTTCAAGTGTTTCGAAAAATGATGTCGCCTGTCCATTTGTGTCAATAGAATTTAATTGTGTGCTTAAATCAAAATAAGCTGTATTAAAGCTTTCATCGCAATTTGTTAATGGCTGAAGTGGCGTAAGTGTTATTTCTAATAATTGAACATTTTGGTTCGCTTCGTTGTTAAATTCATTGAACTCGGTGATTACTCCAGTGCCATCTCCAACATCATCTACAGATAATGTTATTGTGAAATTACTAGGTAAATGATCTGGAATAATAACTGTAGCTTGACCACTTAAAGAACCACCAATGCTAATAGTAGCTGTTGTTAATGTAGTTCCAATTAGTTCATTATTTGCATAAATAGCAATAGGCACATTAGCAGGAAGGACATCATTACAATTTATATTATAAACGGTATAATTAATGATTAAATCTCTACTGCCACAAGCTAGTTGTACGTTGTTTATTTGAATGGTAGGATCTGGCAGTTGGCTATTTAAAACAGTAATGATGTTATTTATAATTATTAAATCTGCTTGCCAGACTCCAGTTGTGTCAAAATCTCCAGTTGTTAATTTAATATCTACTGTAGTGTCTCCAATAGCAATATTATCTTGGATGTTATAGACATCTATATCGCCATTATAAAATGTGTTGCTGTTTGTAAAGGTATTAGTGCCATTAAAAGCATTGTTCGCTGGATTTAATGGTGGATTAGAAATAAGATTATTATTTATAAATAAAGATTCACCATAAGCAAGATTAGAGTCACCTTCCCAAGTTAAAAAACCAATTTTTGCACCTTCATTATCTAAAACATTTACATTGTCTAAAGTAATTGTTTTCTCACCTACATTTTTATTAATTATTTCTAGACCTTGAAATAATTTTACTTGGTTTAGAGGTAAGTTTAAATCTTCATAAATAATGTATATACACCAACCTGCAAAATCTGTTTTATTTCTACAATAGCCTATGTTACTTTCTAAAGTTTCAGTGATATCAAGATTAGATAATGTATATGTAGTTTCGCCAGTATTGGTTATAAAATCTGTTATTTCAGCATAGCATGAAAAATAGGTTAGAGTTCCATAGATTGGATGCCCTGTATCGTAATCAACAAGATATATGTCGTCTGCAATTATAGACGTACCGTTTAAATCTACTTCTTGGTCTCCTTCACCAGAACCTGCCCAATAAAGATAGGCAGCAACAACATTCGTATTAGGTGGTAGTAATAAATCTGCATCAGATTCTGTTAATTTATCACATAAATTTCCATCAGTAGCATTTTCAACAGGATTTAGAGTGTTCCCTATAGCAAGATAATTGTATCTACCATTGAATTGTTGAAACAAATTTATCTCTTGACTAAAAGAATAATTTATAGTCAAAAAAGTGATTAGTAGTAAATATTTTATAGGTTGATTCATTCAATAATAAATATTGAAATAAAAGTACAACTTTTAAACTTATCGTTTTAGGGTAAAATGGCTTTGAAATTCTCTTCCATCTTGAAGTGTTGCAGAAAACCAGTAATCGCTTGAAGGAAGACGTTCTCCATTAAATGTGCCATCCCAACCATCTCCAAGAGGATTTAATTGTTTTACTAGTTTTCCGTATCTATCGAAAATACGAATCATAGTATTTGGTTGAAATAGATTAGAAACACCTTTTACATTCCATGTATCATTATAACCATCTCCATTTGGAGTGAAAAATTTAGGAAAAGCAATTATAGAAACGTCTTGGGTTACAATACCACAATCGTTTTTAACATCCTTTACAGCAACTGTATAAATACCACCATAAACATTGTAAAAAATATTTTCTGTTTGATAAGAAGCATATAAACCATCTTGATCGTATAAAGCATATAGATATTCACCTTCGCCTGAAACAAGAACTGTAATGGTATTGTTTTCTGATGCATCCACTACAATAATATCGTTAAACGTAGCTGTGTTTGAAGGTAGAACGGTTATGGTTCTAGATTTAGAACAACCATGAATGTTTGTTGCTGTTACTGTATAAGTTCCTAGTTCATTAATTTGAGTGGTTTCTGTCAAATCTCCATTAGACCATACATATGTGTAATTATTTGGAGAATCGTTAATTATTCCAGCTGAAATAGGAAT
>Ga0209345_10002145_pt1 | contig 22326 bp, 36 predicted proteins | sample Cruoilmetagenom7_FD_187294 | JGI IMG/M metagenome (GOLD analysis project Ga0209345, IMG submission 187294) | Oil polluted marine microbial communities from Coal Oil Point, Santa Barbara, California, USA - Sample 7 (SPAdes) (version 2) | ecosystem: Environmental > Aquatic > Marine > Oil seeps ... | reverse complement strand
ATGTATATTATGTAACGTAGGGGTACCCCCCCCCGTGTATATTACACACATTACACACATACATACATCCATACACATATTACCTGTATTACCTATATAAGATATATATATAGAGTATATATATATATGTGTGTTGTGTGTTGTGTGTAATGTAATTGTGTGTGTGTAAAATGCCGGGGGAGGGGGGGGTACGTTACATTTTGAGTTACATGGTTACATGGTTACATGGTTACATCATTACAATGGTTACAAATGATAGATTGTTCAAATGCCAAACGATCTGTTACATTGAAAGAATAAGCGATAAACTAACTTAAATGGAGATGTAAGATGTATGATAATCAAAAGGTGAAGGTAGAAGCTAGTATACCAGTGCAGAGTAGAATAGATGTAAGGACATTAGCTGATCTAGTAGGATACTGGGAAGAAGAAGGAGTGCATATTAGGACTATGAGTCAGTTGGTGAGTTGGAGCTTGGATATGTGCAGGGATATCTTGGAGAATAATGGAAAGTTAGAGAGTATTAAGTTAGTAACAGATGGATATAATAAATTAATGGAGACTGGATTACATCAGCCAGGAGTTATGAAACAAGGGAAGAGAAAGATAACTAGAGCTATGGGATTTGAGGAATTGAGATTAGAAGGGACTGATCCAAGAGGGTATGCTAAAGATGAATATAATAAGATGCACAATGATAGGAGTGTAAAGGCTAGTCCGGATACGAGTAGAAGTTTGATAAGTGATAAAATGTGGAATGGGGCTATGGAGAGAATTAAGGAAGAGGAAGAGAAGGAGTTGAAAGAGGAGATAGAGATGAATAAGGTTAAGTTGGGAGAAAAGATGGTTAAGATAAAGATGACAAGTGGTGAGTTAGAGGAGTTAGAGGAGGATAGGAAGGTTAAGGATGAGAAGCAATTAGATGAGTTTAAGAAGATGTAGAAGTGCATAGCTTGCTATGCAATATGAAGCTGCATTTGGACATTTAACGCTGCATTTGGGTTGTAATAGTTCGTTTTATTATTAAACAATCTGCGTGCCAAATCATCTGTAATCCATTACTGTAATTGCATTCTATAATCACGATTTTGCTTGACAACTTGAATTATTGGTGATATAATGTGTTATTGGATTAAGATTGATTATGTTAACCTTTAAATGGGGGGTGTAAGATGAACGAAATAGAACAAATAAGAGAAGAAGTGGCAGAAATGAAAGAAGAGACGGGAAAGACAGAGAGTACAAACCTAATTAAAATAAAAAGAGAAGACCTGATAGAGCTTCAAGAAACCCTCAGGAATAGCATCTCAAACCTAAAAAGAGCCCAAGTTCATGTTGAATACATATTAATCCTTGATAAGATGTCAACTTATAATGAAAGCTAACCTTTACATGTAAGGAGTGCTAAATGGACATAGGTACAATACTTATGGTGTATGTAATAGGTATATTAGTTGGTGCACTGATTACATATGTATTTGTAAAATAAACACTTAAAAGTTTATGATCATTTAACCACTTTAGGGCTTGGGACTTGATTCAATTAAGACACATGTGATAAGATGTGTTGAATAAGATTGGTGCTAGGGAATCAAGAGGTGGTTATTTAAAAGGAGGAAGAACAATGAGAGGTAAGAAAGCAAAAGCCTTAAGAAAAAAGATTTACGGCGATATGTCAATTAGACAGACTCAATATAAAACACTTCCAACTAGTGGAATGTTCTTTCCTAATATAGATGCATTTGCAACATCAGATCAAGTCATATGTGTTGGCTTAAGACAAAAATATCAACAAGCAAAAAAGGAGGGAAAAGAGGTATAATAAATGAAGAATGATAATGAACAACTCTGGAGAACAAAAGATGGAAGAAAGATTGCTGTTAAAGATATGCATTTAACACATATAGAAAACACTTTAAAAATGTTAAAAAGAAAGGGTTTTATAGATCCAGAAACATACAACTTCTACATAAACTGTACACCACCTACTGCAGATGGAGCCTTAATGGCTTTTGAACAAGAATTAGATATAGTTTTAAGTTCACCAGTATCTCCATTTATAGGTATATTTGAAAGAGAGATAGAAAGGAGAAAGAATAGTGAGGAATAAGACATTAAAGCAACAATGGCAATTTGAAAGAACTTTTCATCATGTGGGTACATTAGTTAGAGTTAAAGATGTATTACACAGAATAGCTGATGCTGATTCTACCTTACCTCACAAAGCTGAAAACATTAGATCAGCCCTCCGGTACTTAGATGGACTTGATTTTCAAAACTGATTTAGATAAATCTTGTAAGAAGTTTATTAATGAATCTTTTTAGGTAAAATAGTGGACATAGACTTAACACAACTAAATGAAGGAGGTATTTATGACACTGACAAAGGAACAAAAGAAGAATCTGAGGATACTGTTATTTAAAGGAGAATATCTTATGAGTGATAAAACTTAGATTATAATTTTAACAGTGTTATCGTTTATTGGCTTACTTTATAGTATATTGGTAATGAAAGGGGGCTTTTGTGGCTAAAATAGAACTAGACAAAATAAATGAATTAGTTAAAATGGCGAAACTTCGGCACCCTGAGGGAATAGAGCCGTGTACTCCAGCTTTTACTATAAATGCGAACAATAAAATTCTCTTTTGGTATAGATTTAAATTACCAAATACAGAAGATTTAACTATAACAGTTGAAATAATAGAATGAAAACGAAAATATTAACAGTTATTATATTTACTTTGCTGGTTATTACAATGTTTATCCAACAAAGGAACTTTGCCATGCGTCTTTCTGTGTGCCAAGCCGAGTTGAATGAATATAGGCAAAACAAACTTTTGGTCTTAAAGAAAGCCAAGAACTACCATGGTGTCCTTTGGGCATATTGGGAGGGAGGTGAGTTTAGATTTATTAATGTCAAGGGAGTACCTTGTAAACTTTTTAGGGAGGTGAAATAGATGTACAGTAAACTAATAACGAAAGCGGTAAAAGGAAAGTATGATAGAGTGTTTGGTATAGTAGTCATGGTTGTAGTAGCTAATTGGTTATTGTATCTGTGTTTATTAATGAAATAAGGAGGAAAAATGAAAGGAGTCAAGGAAGAATTAGAAGATAAAACTATCAAGATGTCCATCTATCACCCTCCATCTCCTCGTGCTTATATCATTACCAGAGCACCTAAGCGAGGTGTTGTAAGGGTGTATTCAAAGGAGGAGATTAAAAGATTGTTTAACAATTAAATGAACTGGGAGGAAAAAGATGGAAAATAAAATAAAAGAAGTTGTGGAAGAAACCAAAGAAATGAAATTAAAGATTAAAGAGTTAGAGTCAACTATTTCTGACGAACTGGAAAAATACATAGCTGAAGCTACACTCCAAGAAGCTCTGGCCTCTGGATTCGTAAGATTTACTTTTCCAGTCCAACAAGGATTTTATAGGAGGTTCAAATGCAAGATATAAAAGAACTAAAACTAGTATGTAATAAAGCTTACTTGCAATGTAAGAAGACTCAAAGTAAACTCCGACGTATTAGAAAAGTATGTGAAAGGATAAACAAACAATATAAAAAAGAAAAAGAAGCTTACGAAGATGCTGATTACAAATTAGCTCTTCTCGATGAAAGATTTAAGAAGTGTAAGAATGGAAAAGAGAAAAAAGACGAAGGATTACTAATTAACCTTAACAAGCCCCAAATCCTAGCCATCGCAGAGGCACTGGGAATAACTTTAGATAAACAAGAAGGAGGTGAAGAGATAGATGAATAACACTATGTAAATACACAATAAAAATCATTGACACCAAACCCAACTAATGTCATAATCAATTTATGACATATGGGAATGAACAGTTCAATTCTCAAGTTGAAAAAGAGAGGTAAAGTAAATGTCACACCATTCAAGCTACGACAAAGATATTAGTGAAATATTTAGTAAGTCCAAGTTATATCAGAAACTAGCTAATCTGGGGGCTACTAAACAATTTCCAGATGGTAAGTTAACTGAACATGATGAGGGTGAAATTAAATTTGTTGTTATTACTGTTAATAACACAGTAGTAATAGAGTTTGGCCAACCTATATATTGGCTAGGTATGACTGGTAAGGAGGCAGTTGACCTAGGGCGAGTACTTTTAAAACATGGACGTGAACTGTACTAACAATTAAAAAAAAGGAGGTAAGAAATGATTGAGAAAGAGATTAGTGCAAAGGTTCCTGGAAAAGATGGCGCAGAAGACATGATTGCCACTATAGTCGTGGAATATCCAGAGACCATAGAAGAGGCAAAAGAGGTCTATGGTGAAGAGGCAGTTCTCACTAATGCATTTGCGAACTGGAGAGTAACCCTCCAGTCCAATATCCGAACCTCGCTTAAATCCGGTCTTGATCCTACCCAGGTGCACGATAAGCTTAGAGCGGCCAAGATGGGTATTGCCCAGACTGGCGGAAAGGTAGATGTCCAAGCAGCCTTCATTGCCAAGTTCAAGATGGCAAATCCGGAAGACCAAGAAAGAATGCTCGAAGACCTTCGGAACGCAGCACAAACGTAGACAACCTTTTTATGCCCTGGACAATTAAGTCCAGGGCGTTTATTTTAACTACAAATGTACAGTGTAGTGTGAATATAATAAGATTGTTTAATAAATTAACAATCTTCAATGAAAGGAGTAAAAGGAAATGAAGAAAGTAATCCGCACTAAGAATTTTTCCCTTCCACAATCCCTTAGAATGTCTCGTAATCTACAACAAAAGTTTGGTTTGTATTCTGATGTTGGGGTAACCTATCGTTGCTACTCAACTGGCGATTTAGAAATTGCATATAGATTATATGTCTTAGACATATATAATAGGTCATTTAAAAGCTGGTCAGGCCTTCTTAACAAATACGAAGAATTAATGAAAGAGGACTAAATGTCTGAATGGCAAAGATGGAAGGGAATAATGAAAGCCTGCCCGTTTGAAGAAAGGCGTCTTGCTAAATGGCAACCTCCTTACATTGTACAACCTAAATATGATGGAGTTAGATGCAGAGCTATACCAATCAAAACTGGGGGTTATTTACTCCTTTCAAGTGAAGAAAATCCTATCTTCTCCGTCCCTCATATAAATAAGGCTTTGGAAAGTCTAAGTTTGGGTATTGAATTAGATGGTGAACTTTACTGTCATGGAATGAGTTTTCAAGATATACTTTCCATCACTTCACGCACTGTGAACTTCCATCCAGATTATCGAAATATAGAATATCACATCTTTGACCTTGCACAAGAAAACAAACCACAGATGGCAAGAATTATTGATTTAGACATTATACAACTAAGCCATCCTTTAATCAAAGCACCTTTTTGGCTCTGTTATTCATTAGAAGACATAATGAGAGTTTATGACAAACTAATCAATATGGACTATGAAGGTATTATAGTCCGCTATCTTTATGCACTCTACGTTCGTAAACGTAGTGTGTGGGTTATGAAATTCAAACCGAAAAAGGAGGATAACTATGCCATTATTGGATGTTCACAGGAGATTAGTATCGAAAATGTGGCAAAGAACTCACTCGGATCTTTCATATGTAAAAGTGGGGACGGAGATACATTCTCTGTTGGGACAGGCTTTTCTAAAGACACACGCAGAGAACTATGGAAGAAAAGAGAAGAGCTCCCTGGAAAAATCTGTAAAGTACAATATCAACACTTAACTTCTGGAAAGAAAGTTCCACGCTTTCCAGTCTTTGTGGAGGTAATAGAAGAATGAAAGGACAAGAAGTAATAAATGAAGAAGCTAGACTAATAAAGATTGCTCGGGACTTTAAATACGAGAAGGAAATACAACCTATAATAAACACAGCACATAGTAAACTTCTGGAAATTCATGCCAGGACTCTTGCATGTCATTGTGAATGCTTAGGAATGAATGCCGAGAACTCTTGGGCGGTGTGCTTGGGCAAAAGCCCAACTTATGACAATAGAAGATATAATGATGTAATGAAAAAGTGGGGACTTGTCAATGATGAACTTGAACCTTTAATTTAAGGAGGAGAAAAAATGAGTAAGTGGGAATTTTACATTGCTGGGGTACAACATCATCAAAGTAACGATGTGATAGGTTATTTAAAATGTGGCACAATCTTAGGCCTAGATCCAGAACCAACTAACAAATACGATCCTAATGCTGTTAGGATTACTTTTAGTAATGAAGAAAATCAGACACTATGTATGCTAGGTTATGTACCGGCTAGGTTTAGTCCAGAAGTATCTGCATTCCTAGAATGTAACGACAAAGTTACCTGTATAATTAGTGAACTAGCCATCGAAAAGAAACCCTGGGAAAGGATAAAGGTGGTCATAGAGGAAAAGGAGGAGGAAAAATCTAAATGAAACACTTATACTGCGCACAATGTGGTAAGGAACTACTATTCATTCGCAAAGCACTTCCCAAACAAGGAAAGATAGTTGACTTGGTAGAACCACATAACTGTGAAACATCTAAGTCTGACCTTGATCTTAAATTCGGTGTCCAGAATATCAAGTTAAAACCTGGGTCTGAAGAATTAAACAAAACCTTTGACAAATTCAAGATTGTTAAAAAAATAAACGATCTTATACCTGTATCATCAGAGATAGGTGACAAAAGATCAAGTGACCATGTGCGAAGGGAACTACAAGAATCTGCAGCCCCAGTTGGAATTACTAACTTTGTCAAAGATTCTAAGGAGACTAATTAATGCGAAAAGTGTTTATAACAAACAGGTCGGCACATGACTTTGGCCCTGCCGAGAAATATGGAAAGTTGATCTTTCTTTCTGAAGGGCCAATAAATAGATATGCTACTAACAGTATGCATAGAATGTTTGAAAGTATGATGAAGGACAGTTCAAAAACTGATCATATTGTTCTATGCTCACTTAACGTGATGAACTCTATCGCATGTTCAGTCTTCGTTCACAAACATGGAAGGCTTAACTTACTTCTATTTAAAGATGGAAAGTATATCGAAAGAAACTTGGTGTTTTGAGGGAGGTTGATAGGTTAGTAAAGGAGGTAACATGGAGGTAGAACAATCAATCAGTATCATATCAGATACTTTTGATGGAAACTAGATATTTATGAGTATAAGACAGCTTCTTACTAAATGTCGAAAGTATGTTCTTCAGGCAAATTACACAGCAGAAGCACGACATGATGATATTGATGGAGACTATTACATGGATAGTGTTCAGTATGAGATTATGAAAGAGACAGAAAATTTACTTGGTCAAATAGATGATTTAATTAAGGAGACAAATAATGATAACAGAAAGGACACTTAGGAAATGGAGAAAGGAAGCGCTTGTATGTAGAAATAGTATAAAAGACAACCCACATACAGAGCGAACTGTTGAACTATGTGAGCGCATCTTGCGTATGACCCAGGAACTCTTAGATCAACATTTAATATGGAAGGAGACAAGGTAATGAAAAAATATAAGGTAGAACAAGTATGGATACATAAAGGAAATACTTGTGTAGTCATAATGACTTCAATGGGTCACAGATGTGGTTATGTAGGTATCTCTATAAATCATATATTATATGAAGAGAGGTACGATGAGAAAGTAGAATACCTTTCAGACCTAAAGGAAGCACTTGGTAAAGCAGAGGTTGGAAAAAGGGGTATTATAGATGTCTTATTGTTTAGTTATAGAGATGGAGTTTCACCTGTTATGCTATTTGACGTACACGGGAGTCTTACATATAGCAATAACAATCCTTTATATCCAATCAACCTTCGGTATAACTTTCAACTCAAGCATAGAAGCAAGGCTACTATTTTCTATACTCCTTGGTGGTATGGCTTTGACTGTGCACATCATGGAGATGCTACTGATATGACAGTTGTAGATGATTTTACAAAGAAACTAAATTTAAAGTGTCCAACTGGTGATGTCCTCAGATCCTTAGAATACTGTATTAACGAATGTAATAACTTATCTTCACAACTGGAGGATATAAAAGATGATTGAAGAGCATTTAACATGGCAAATCCTAGACTCATCCAAACTTGATACCTACCTAGACTGCCCACGTAAGTACTTCTATGAATACATCTTAGGTTGGCGTCGAGATGCTCCTGCACATGATCTTTACTTCGGCAATGCTTGGCACATAGCACGGGAATATCAACTAATCCATGGCTATGGTGATGTAAAAGGTGCCTACGCAGCATTTTTAGACTTCTACCGCAAAGAGTTTCCTGAAAGCACCGATGAAATCTATCGGCCCAAAGACCCTATGGGAGTAGTCTTTGCACTCACTAAATTTTCCAAAGAACGCCAGTCAGACCTTGTAGAGAATGAACTACTCTACTCTGAAATTTCAGGTACTGTACCTATTGATGAAAAAGGAAGAGTCCTCCACTATCGAATGGACTCTGTAATGCGGCGTAAGGAGGATGACAAGATCTTCTCATGGGATCATAAGTCTGCCAAACGCTTTTCTCGTCAGTGGGCTGAAAAGTTTCACCTCAGCATTCAAAATGGTACTTATACTCATTGCCTTTATTGCATGTATCCTGTTGAACAAGTTATTGGTATAGAATTTTGTGGTACTGAATTTAAGTATCTTAAGAAGGGAAGCAAGATAAATCCACAAGGTTATCAAATCAACTTTCAACGAGTCCCTGCATGGAAAACTCCAGAACAAATGAATATCTGGTTGTGGAATGTGGTTGATTTAGTAGATAGCGTTGAAAGAGAAATGGATAGACTTGCAGATGCCAGGAATAATGATCAAGTCATGATGTGCTTTCCTATGAACACTAACTCATGTACAGAGTACCGGGGCTGTGCTTATCATGATTATTGCCTAAGTTGGGCTAATCCACTTCAACGATGCCAAGAACCTCCACTAGGATTTAAGATCGAATACTGGAATCCGGCGGAGATGGAGACTACAAATAAGAAAAACTTAACATGGGGAGGAGGTGAATAAAGAGATGGACCTTAAAGAAGCTATTGAATGGCTTCACAACAAGTGGTCTATGACAAACATAATACCACAATACCCACTTGAAACTTGGCAAGTTCGAATAGCGGAGGCGGATGCAGCTATGATACAGCAAGTATATTGGATTGTTAAGGCATATGAAGATTTAAAAACACTAAAATAGAAGGAGATAAAATGCCTTATAATCCTATGAAAGAACTTGAGAGGGTTGTCAACTATTACAACCAAGACCCTTTACAAAAACGCTTCTCTGCAATCATCTCAGGAGAATCCAACTCAGGCAAAACCTTCTTACTCCATACTGCACGATTTCCTATACATATAGACTCCTTCGACCCAGGTGGTACTAAGTGTCTACTACCATGGATTAAGAAGGGTGATATAGTAGTCGATACCCAGTGGGAAAACGAAAATCCATTTACTCCTACAGCATTTGCAGAGTGGATGAAGACTACTAACATCCGTCTTGAGTCAAACTACTTCGATATGTTTGGAACTTATTCACTTGACAGCTTAACCACCTTTGGTGATGCAGTGATGAACTATCAACTAAACATGAAAAATCGTGCAGGTGAAACTCCACAGCGTAATCATGACTACATGCCACAAAAAGTGTTTATCCAAAACTACATTCGGAAACTAATGAACCTAACATGTGATTTCATCTTAACTGGTCACCTTAACACCATCGAAGATATAATTAGCATAGACCCTAAAACTGGCATTACAAGGAAGAATGTCAAGTATCGTCTTAATACAACAGGTAGGGCAGTAGTTGCCTTGCCATTATTATTTGATGAACTCTATGTAATCGTAGGCAAGGGTGAAGGTAAAGATGGCCCTAAGCGTGAGATGCTTATAGATTCACTTGGCACTTACATCGCTCGGAGTCGTCTCAAGTCAGATGGAAAACTAAGTGCAATAGAAGAACCTAACATCAAGAAGTTACTTAAGAAAGTAGGTCTTAGTTGGGAAGATAAACTTAAATTAACATCTCTAGCAGGAGGATAGGGAAAATCAAAGACCGTTTAATTTATTAACAATCTATTGGAGGTGAAAATGGATAAAAATAATTGTCATGCAAGTGAAAAGATTACTGGTGTAAAGGCTCCTACTGATCTATGGATAGATAGACCATATAGTATGATGTGTAGAACCTGTATATGGTTTATACAGAAGGTTGGAATTGATGTGGATAAAGCTATTGTGGGACGATGCAGACGACGTTGTCCAACTATGAATGGATTTCCTGTAGTATTTCTAACAGATTGGTGTGGAGATCACAGGATTGACGAGAATAAACTTCAAGAAAAGGAGAAACCTCATGTCCTTAACCGATTACAGTGACCTAGAACAAGAAATCAAAGATGCTCCGGAACCAAAGATCTTACCAGTCGGATCTGAAGTAAAGGCAAGAATCATCTCAGTTCGTTCAGGTATAAGTGACAAGAACGACTGCGTATGGTATCAGCCTGTGTTTGATGTCCCAGATGATCCTTTGGTAATTGAGTTTAATACATTCTTTTGGGAACTAGATCGTGATAAGTTAACCGAGAAACAGTTCGCACGTTCTATATCTGATTTTCAGAAGTTCGCCAAATGCTTTGATATCGACTACTCCCGTCCATTTTCCTGGGAAGATGACCTGATAGGAAAAGAAGGTTGGGTCATACTGGGTGTGAAGAAAGATGACACCTATGGCGATGGCAATACGGTGAAGAAGTTCATAATGCCAAGATAACTTCATTCCGCAGCCGGGAGCGGTTAAGTCCCGGCATCTTGATAATAGAGGATCTAACCAATGATCTCCATACGAGATGAAAGATTAATAAGGCGAGTTAAGGAACTAAGAGCTCAAAATCTAACACAACCAAAAATAGCCTCAATTATGGGAGTTAGTCAATGGATTGTGTCAAAGATTCTCGATGAGAAGAAGTTGATAGATGTAAAACTCTACAATGAATTGATGAAGATAAAGGAGGAAAGAGACAGTGGAAAAAGCAATAAAACATGACAAGGGTAAACTAAGATATGACCTAGTCCCACCTGACGCTTTGAATGAACTAGCCCATGTCTACACCTATGGTGCATCTAAATATACTGACAGAAACTGGGAAAAAGGAATGGATTATGGCAGAGTCTTTGCAGCTATCCAACGACATCTATGGGCATTTTGGAGTGGTGAAGAATTAGATAAGGAGAGTAACCTTCATCATCTAGCCCATGCAGCCTGGGGATGTTTAACTTTACTATCATACTCAATTAGAAGGGTTGGAGAAGACGATAGAGTAAAAACTATAACAAGTAGACCAAAAGAAGTAATCCCAAGATTACTAAGAAAGGAAAACAATGAAAATAGTGAAAATCAACTCCAAGATAAACACTCCTAGCAGATGGGACAACTACTTCCACAATATCTGTGAGGTAGTCTCATCTAAATCTCCTTGCCTATCACGTAAGATAGGAGCCATTTTAGTCCAAGACAACTCTATTGTTGCAACTGGTTACAACGGCCCTCCACGTGGAACTCCTCATTGTGGTCATGAAAGGATTATGAGAGACAAAGTCCTTGTTGAAAAACTTCATAAAGTCAAACATAGATGGGAACCCAATACATTAAAAACTACCTGCCCACGTAAAATCTTAGGTTATGAATCTGGTGAAGGTATGCAATGGTGCACTGCTCAACATGCAGAGGAAAATGTAATCTCTAACGCTGCACGTTTAGGAGTTAGTACAGTCGAAACAACTTTATATATAAACTGTATCATGCCATGTAAGAATTGCTTTGGTACTTTAATTAACAGTGGAGTCTCAGAAATAGTGATTGAAAACACTAAACTATACGACAAACACACTCAATTTCTTATCAGCAATTCAGGTATAAGAATAAGGGAGTTTGAATTATAAAGATCATTAAATTATTAAACAATCTTAGGGAGGCAATGATGAGTGGAGAACAAGAACAAGAATACAAATACAGATTCTCATTTGAAATCTCGGATGAACAAAAGGCTAAAGCCGACAGATTACTAGACACCTATGGCATCCGCAAGGCTATAATGTCTGTTGTTTTAGATGATTTACTTAACTTAATTGAAAAACACGGACAGGTAATTGTGGGTATATTGTTAGAAGGTGCTGTTAAACCAAGAGAGATAATGCCTAGTCTAGCAAAAGCAGAAAAAGCTGGAGAGGCTATTAGGAGATAAAAAATGTCTACAATCGAAGACTTAAACCTATCATCTATCACTGATCTAAGTGCAGAAGAGGGTATAGAACTCCTGCGTCAAATGCGTTTATCTCGACGTCAGCCGGTGAAGAAGGTGTCTAAGGCCACTAAACAAAAAAAGGCCCAGACAAAATCTATAGGTAAAATTTCTAAATCACAAGCTGAAGAATTGTTAAAGTTATTAGAAACATAACTCTTTGTACTTTTATAAATCCCTGGAAAAATTTCGGAGGCCCAAATACTATGTCTGAAATCAGTGTTGGACAACTAGCAATGATCCCTTTAGCTAATATCAAAGTAGGTGAGCGTGCTAGGGAAGAACTTGGAAACCTAAATGAAATCGAAACTTCAATAAAAGAACGTGGACTAATCTCACCTTTAGCAGTTAAACAGATCAATGATGATGAGTATTTTTTACTGGCTGGTGAACGTAGATATCTCGTCCTGCAAAAAAACAAGGTCGAATACATCCCTGTTAGAATATTTCCTGAAGATATAACAGAGATAGAAATGAAATCTATAGAACTTGCTGAAAACTTCTACCGCAAAGACTTTGAATTCTATGAATATGACAACTTGGTTAGAGAAGTCCATCAACTTCAACAAGACCTTCATGGGATTAAAGCTCCAGGTCCTGACCAACAAGGTTGGGGTACTGAAGACACAGGTGACATGGTAGGTATTTCCAAAGCAGGAGTCTCCACTGCCATCAAACGAGCTAATGCACGAGATGCTTTTCCCGAACTATTCAACTCCTGTAAAACACAGAAGGATGCATCTAATGTTATAAAAAAGATGGATGAAGTTGTAATAAAAGATGCTATTGCAAAGAAGCTTGAACTTAGAAGACAGGATAGTTCTTTAAGTAAACTATCTGATTGCTTTGTTCTTTGTGACTTTTTCCAAGGCATAAAGAAAATCCCAGATGGTGTAATGCACTTGGTTGAAATAGACCCTCCTTATGCTATTGATTTGAATAAGAAGAAAATGTCTGAAGGGGAAAGTATCTATCAACAAGGAGATTATAATGAAGTAGATGTTCATGAATATCAAGAATTTCTTACTAGAACTTTTCAAGAATGTTATCGAGTGATGACTACTCACTCATGGCTTATTTGTTGGTTCGCTCCTGAGCCGTGGTTTGAGATAGTTTATCAAGAACTATGCAATGCAGGATTTAATACAACAAGAATGTGTGGTGTGTGGACTAAGCCTACAGGTCAATCTATGCGCCCAGAAATTTACCTATCTAATTCATATGAGATGTTCTTCTATGCTTGGAAAGGTAGGCCGGCACTTAATAAAGCTGGTAGAGGTAACATCTTTAATATCCCACCAGTCCCACCCAATCAAAAAATCCATCCTACAGAACGCCCAGTGGAACTAATGCATGAGATATATGAAACATTTGCTTTTCCTGGTTCACGTGTACTAATACCGTTTGCAGGTTCTGGAAGTGGCATCATAGCTGCTAGTGACCTTGGCATGAGTCCTCTGGGATTTGAACTATCAAAGGGTTATAGAGATTCTTTCTTAATTAAATTACATGGGATGAAACAGATTGATCAATAATTGAACGAACTTTGGAGGAAAAATGAAAAAAACCTACATCCCACCTTCTGGCAGCCCTAATGCTACCCTTGCCTGTTGTGGTGAGCAACCTGGTGTTACAGAAGTACGCCAAGGCAAACCATTTGTTGGACCTGCTGGACATGGCCTGGACGAATGTCTAACAATGGCTAAAATTCCAAGGTCAGGAATCTACCTAACCAATGTAATTAAAGACCTTGACGCACCACTCTCACATTATATAGATCTTTCATCTAATGGAAAATATACTATATCCAAAGAAGGTTATCAATATATCCAGGAGTTAGCCGAAGAACTTAAATCCTTAAACCTTAACATAATAGTAGCCCTCGGCAACATTCCTTTAATTGCCCTGTGCAACCGTGTAGGGATTACCAAGTGGCGTGGAAGCATACTTGAGTCAACCATAGTTCCTGGTTTGAAGGTAATTCCTACTTTTCATCCATCTACATTCATCCCACCTAAATTTAACTACTTAAACAAACCACTTATTGTAAACGACTTGGTAAAGGCTAAGAATGAAAGTCAATCTCCAAATATTTATAGAACTGTCAGAAACATCCATATCAAGCCTACATTTTATGAGTGTACTGGTACCTTAAGCCACTGCTATGAAGCTGGCCTGCATGGCCAAACCATAGATATCGACATCGAAGTTATCAATGGTGAATTGGACTGCATAGCCTTTGCTTGGTCTCCAACTGAAGCCCTCTGCATTCCATTCCGTGATAAGAGTGGTGATTACTTTACCATCGAACAAGAATATGAACTAATGCTTTTGATAGCAAAGATTATTCAAGAAGAAAAAATATCTAAGCGTGGGGCTAACTTTATATTTGACTCTCAATTTATGTATCATAAGTATGGTATGATACCTAGAGGGGAGTTGCATTGTACACAAATAGCACAGAAGATAATGCTTCCAGATTTCCCTGCGGGCCTTGACTTCGTTACCACAAGTCATACTGACATACCATACTACAAACAAGATGGTAAGCAATGGATGAAGATGGGAGTTGGCACTTGGGAAGAGTGGTGGAACTACAACGGCATGGATGCTATTGCCACAGCAGCTGCGCACCCTAGGCAAATTGAAGACTTAATAAAGCAAGAGAACATGGAAACTTATGAACGCCAACGTAAGTTAATCAAACCTTTAATCTACATGGGTGAGAGAGGAATTAGAGTTGATATAGATGGGATGTTAGAGTATAAAAAAGAAGAGCAAAATAAGTTAGACATTCTTGTCGAAGAACTTCATGAGGAAGTAGGCTACAAAATCAATCACAACTCACCACAACAACTAATGAATTATTTCTATAAAGAACTAAAAATAAAACCATACAAGAAAAGAAATGCAGAAGGAAAGTATGTTGTGACTACGGATGTAGATGCCTTGAAACGTATATCCAGACGTGGTTATAAGGCAGCTCAGATCATGTTAGACATCCGTAGTCTAAGCAAACGCATATCAACTTATCTGAATATAGGAAAGGTGGATAAAGATGGACGCTATAGAAGTTCGTATAAGCCAGTTGGAGCTGAAACAGGGAGACTTAGTAGTGGCGAAACTATCTTTGGTACGGGAGGCAACCAACAAAACTGGCCACATGACCTCCTCAGATTCTTCCTCTTTGATGAAGGATATATCGGATACAGTTTCGACTTATCTCAAATCGAGAACAGAATCGTTGCCTATGTTGGAGGAGTCATCTCTCAAATCAAAGCCTTCGAGCAAGGAATAGATCTCCACCGTCTCACAGCATCAGTCATCTTAGGCAAACCCTATGACAAAATCTCGTCTAAAGATGGTTCTTCATCCCTTGGTGATGGTAGACAAAGTGAAAGATTTTGGGGTAAGAAAGGCAATCATGCTACGAACTATGACGTTGGCTATAAGACCTTTGCACTTAAAAACGAGATGACTGAGCCTGAGGCTAAGTACATCATAGAAAAAATCCACCTAGGCTATCCACAAATTAGAGGTGGCTTCCACCAAGTTATCCAAAACATGCTTAAGAAAGATAGAATAGTCACAAACTTATTTAACCGCAAAAGGTTATTCCTAGGCCCAATCATACCTTCTCCACCAAGAGTATCAAGATCAGCGTGTCTAGCCACCTATCGTGAGGCCTATGCACAATTACCACAATCAACTTGCGCAGACAAGATTAATGAACAAGGAGTTGAATACATCTATTACAACCAAGACTTATTCGCACCTATTGAACTCCTAACTCAAATACATGACTCAGTAGTATTTCAAATTCCTTTATCAATCCCTTTAGAAGAACACGCTAGGATGTTATTATTAATTAAAAACTCACTAGAAACTCCTCTATACTGGCACGAAACTGAGATTAAAACTCCCTGTGATTTAACTATAGGCTTAAATATGTGCAAGGAAGACATGATAGAACTTAAAAGTAAAGAAATTCCAACTAATATTAATTTACTAGCTATGAAATTAAAGGAGGTTTACAATGGAATTAGTAAGACCTAGTTTTGAGATTATGAGGGTTATGGGACTTGGATCATCTATTGAATTCATAGAGGAATGTGGCCGAGTGTGTTATAAGTCAGAAGATAAAATATCTCCTGGATCAGCCAAAAAGTTCGTTCAAAAAATAAACAATCTCGGACATGAATCAGTTATAGAACATTCTGCTATGACAGTTAAGTTTATCTGTGATAGGGGTGTAAGTCATGAGTTGGTTCGACATAGACTTTGTGCATTTAGTCAAGAGAGTACAAGGTACTGTAATTATAAGAATGAAGTTACCTTTGTTATTCCTCCTTGGATAGTTATTGAAGAAGGGATATATAGCACTGATTATATTGATCCAAGAAAAATAGATAGAGAAACAAATACCTGGTTTTGTGGTATGAAGTATGCAAAGGATAGTTATTTAACATTATTAGATTTTGGTTGGTCTCCTCAACAAGCTCGCTCTGTCTTACCTAACTCCCTCAAGACTGAAATAGTAGTAACTGCTAACTTTAGAGAATGGAAACATATCTTCACCCTACGCTGCTCCAAAGCCGCTCATCCACAGATGAGAGAACTTATGATACCACTTCATAAAGAATGTAAGAAATTGATCCCTATAATCTTCGACGAGATAGAATATGAAAAGGACTAACAAAATATGCCTGATACAGATAGGAACCTACCAAACTGGATCGACGCCTATCTTCGTTACACTCATAATTCAGAACCACCTTACCTATTTCGTAAATGGACTGCTATTTCCTGCATCGCTTCAGCAATGCAAAGGAAGTGTTATATAAAGTGGGGAACTGCCCTTACATTCTACCCTAATCTCTATGTGGTCCTAGTAGGCCCATCAGCTACTGGCAAAGGTACTGCTATGAGTCCTGGACTAGAACTAATCTCCAACATTCCTTCCATAAGATTAAGTGCACAAGCCACATCACTTCAAGCACTTATCAGACGTATGAAGGAAGTCAACTTAACTGACATAGATTCTAGAACAGGTATACAAGTTTATCATTCCTCCTTAACAATATTTTCTAAAGAATTCACAGTTTTCCTTGGCTATCAAAATAGAGAATTAATGGCTGCCTTATGTGATTGGTATGACTGTGATCAAAAGTGGGCGTATGAAACTATTTCACGAAAAGAAGAAGAAATAATAGGTGTATGGGTTAACTTATTTGGTGGTACTACACCTGACTTAATACAAAGTTCCCTTCCTATTGAATCAATAGGTGGTGGTCTAACCAGTCGAATCATCTTTGTATATGAAGAGAGGAAAGGAAAGTTAATAACTGTCCCCGTTCAAGGAAATAAAGAAAAGGAACTTTATCAACTATTACTTTACGACCTGGAGAAAATATCTTTGTTATCAGGTGAGTTTACTTACACAGAAAAGTTTGTAGAGACCTGGACTGAGTGGTGTATAGAAGCTGAAAAAAATCCACCTTTCTATGATCCAAAGTTTGATGGTTATCTAGGAAGACGCAGACCTCATTTGATGAAACTATCTATGATTATAAGTGCTTCCCATGGACAACATGATATGGTGTTGAGTAGAGATGATTTAGAAGAGGCTATTAAGATCTTGGATGAAGTAGAGATTAAGATGGGACTTGTATTTAAAGGGGTAGGAAAGAGTGATATAGCAGGATTGATCAATAAGGTGACTGGTTATCTAGTCACCTCAGCTACTGATGAAGTACCATTTTGGCAGTTTGCTAGACACTTCAGTGATGATATGGATAAAGGTATGATGGACAGAGTGTTAGATACTTTAAATGCAAGTAATATAGCTAAGGTGATTAGTAGACCTGGCATGGATAATGTTATTAAGGTTATTGAGAGTAGAGAGAAGATACTTAAAGGAGGATAAAAAAATGAAGATATCTAAAGGAATTGAAATGACTTGAATGAATATATCGTTTAAATATTAAACAAACTATCTTCTACTCTCATGATATTCACTCTTGAGTTCTATTAACTTGTCATAAAATCTAGGAATACTCTTATCAGACACATATCCTGCATCGAATAGTTTTTCAAGTTCTACTTCTTCCAGTTCCATCTTTTCACTATCTGATGAGGCCTTCCAGATTTTAAAGTAGTCTTTAGCCTTGGCTTCAGGTGAGGTATGAAACATAGTACTCCATGAATTACGATTAGGTAATTCCGCTACATCTTTGATAAAGTTCTTCTTTCTTTCTAGTGCAACTTTAATATGTTCTTCTTCAAAATTACCAATAAATTCGTCTATTTTCTCTTCACTTCCTACTCCTCTCCAATAAAAACCCTCAGCGTGAAAATTCAACTCATCATTCCTTAACATACCTTCAAGAGATTCTTCCTTTCTAATCTTTCTTCTATCCACAGTTCTGTAAGCTCTAGGAACTGTAACACTCATTAAGTTTTTAAGTCCTGGAGTCTTTGACAATGTTATAGCCCAATGTTGTCTACGTAATCTAGGATCAAGATCATTAAACGCAGCGTCGTACAACTTACCAATAGCCCAGACATATTCATTCTGTGTTGGTAATAACTGTCCAGCAGCAGCTTCTAGTCTAGGTGCTGACAAGTCAGTCTTTCCACTAATATCCTTAGCTATCTGTGAAACGTCTGTGTCAAACTTACCTTCCTTACCACTATCTGGCCAATTAAACTTTTCCGGAACTACCTTCTTATCTCTCCAGACTTCTATATTTTTAAAGTAGGCAAACCAAGCACTTAGAGTAGGTGACAAGGGAGTATCTGCTGGAAGAGCACTAACTATAGAATTCACTATTGCTTTATAATTAGGTTCTATATCTGTCTTACCTGTCTCATAAAGCATCTTTTGTGTAAGACCTCTAAAGATATTATACATGGTAGCCATCATTGGATCGAGAGGGAATTTCAGATTAATATATCTCTTGTTTCCATCCTCGTCTATGAAATTAAGTGAGTCAGGAAAGAAAGGTATAACTGCAGCTCTAGTATGTTCATGCTCAGGAGTATCTCTCCATGCTTCAGTAGCGTATAAGATAGAAGCTATTGTAAGTCCGACAGTTGGGACAGCTATGTTGCCAACCCTGGCTGCAAAGTCTACTGGATTTTCTTTAGCTGCCCTAAGAAATGTCCTATTTGCATTATAACTAGCACTAATAAATGGCCCGAAGACTTTATCAGTTTCCTTAACTAACCATCCACCTTGATTATAAGGCAACCTTTCAACTGCTACATTCACAGCTTCCTCAACTAACTTATCGTTCTTCCATGCCTCTTCTAATGTAATACCTTCTCTTTCAGCCAAGATTTTAAGTGCTCTTTCTGTAACAGCTACCCTATTCCACATCTCCATGCTTTTTGATACGAAAGAAAGATCATTCATAGCCCTATCCCACTTGTTCGGTGGCTTGATACCACGGCCTATGATTGCCCTTTCACGCATTGCTAAGAAAGGCATCATACCACCATGTTTCATATAGACACCTGTCTTTGGCCCTTGAGTAAAGACATCGTGGAAGGTATTAGTCATATCTTTGCCTATTTGCCCCAAAAATACAGGTAAATGATAAGAATATAACTTCTTCCAAGGTCTTTTTCCCCCAGTCTTTTCATGTTTAGCAGGATCAAATATTCTAGCAGAAAAAAATGTATGGCCTAAATCCATGGTAAGGCCTCTAGTAATAGCCCATGCTGCAGATGTTCCAACAGCTAGTGATCTGACTAAGTTAATACCAAAAACATTGGTAAGTACCCTTGTCAACTGATAACTCATATGACCACCTTTTGACATAACCTGCAAAGCCACATCAGGGTGGAAATACATAGTTTTCATCTTACCATCTTTATACCAGTAGTCTCTTATCCAACCTTTTGGAACTTTACGTTCTGGTCTATTTAAAATCTTATCATTTTCTCTAATAATTACATAAGGATTATCAACATGTTTTGTGTCAAATTCTACCCATGAAAGTTTTGATTTCTGGTTGTCTATACGTCTATATATTCTATTAGCTGTCTCATTATATAAGACTCTGGTGTCAGTCTCTATCATACTTATAGGACTCTTGCCTAAGAAGTCTATGCCTGAATCACTTTGTTTTATTAACTTATCACCAAGTTTGACCTTATACTTTTGATCATATAAGTTCTGTACATTTACTGATCTTATTTTCCTATAATTATGAGCTTTTAATAACTCACCTTCCTCAGGACTTTTAAGTCCTACTTCAACCATGTCATCTATCCACATCTTTACATGATCAAATAGTATATTGCTAGCCTTTACAGCTTTGGCTTTTTCTGCTGGAGTTAACTTCCCAAATAATTCTATGAGTTCACCAAAGGCCTTTGTTTGTGCAGGAGACATTCCCTTAGGTGGCTTAAATGATCCTGTAGATTTATAACCATAGATATCCTCCAACCGTTGAACCAAGTTAACAGCATCCACTGCACTGGAGAGATTAGAAGGAACATCTTTATATGCTTCCTTTCTCATTTCATGTTGCATTCTTAATGAATGTCCAGTAGCACCTGACTCAGCATCTATAGCTTTGACTACATCATGTCCGTCTTGGCCATAGTTTTTTATTAAACTCCTACGTAATATTCCAGACTGCTCATGTAAGGCTCGGTAGGTATGAATCTTTGACCTGCGCAGGAATCTATCCATATCAAAGTTTTTGGCTCTTCTAGAAGCCTCAAATGCGTTATAGAATTGTTCGGCCTTTTTTACTGTGTCAGCTTCCCCTGGAGTTAGTTTGGAATAGTCCATTCTTAACTTGCCTAACTTATCTCTTTTAAGCTTAGACATAATAGATCTAGCTAGCTTAGTTACTTTATCTAAAGGGATTCCAACAGGGAGGTCAATCCCAGATGGTTCAATTTTTAAACGGTCTGGACGTTCTAATCCTCTCGCCCAATCTGCAGCTTCACTCACAGTTTCCTTCCACATTAAGTGGTCTTCACCTACCATAAAGTCCTTGCGAAACTCATCTGCTCTTGCAGATAGTTTACTAAGAATATCTCTACCTTTAGCTATATCAACTGCCTCATCTCCATGATACCACTTATTAACATCATTGAGTAACTTCTGCGTATACAATTCTACATCTTCATTAACAGCCTTCTCACGCTCAGCGTAGAGCTTACCAAGACTATCAGCTTCTTCCTTTGTTTGAAAGAAAGGACTTTTCTCACCTTTGAGACTAGAAACTTCTACACCCATTAGTTGATCTGTCTTGGTGATAGGCTCTACATCTTTTAAATACTCTGCACCTTCAGCACCTTCAATAGCTTCCCTATAAAATTGGGCTTCTGTAGATTTATCTACCATATTTTGAATTAGTTCTTTCTTTTCTGGCCCAGTTGCATCTTGTGCTTTTTCTCTAATAGCATCAAATTCTTTAACACTTTCTTCCCTGAGTTTTCTTAACTCTGCTACTTGAGTTTCTGAGGCTTCCCGGCCAAAGGCTACTGCTTCATTAGTATTTCCAAATCTAGGAATTGGTATCTCTATAGGTTCAACAACCTTAGCCTCTTCCTTAGGTTTTACCTTCTTAGCCTTCGGTCTAGCCTTAGCTTTGGCCTTCTCAATCTTGTCATATTCTTTCTTAGACTTCCTATACATCTTTGCCCTAGCAATTTCCTCAGCCTGACGACCCATTTCTTCTCTAATCAAAGCATCTTCACCAATACTATCAAACACTTCCCTGGTTCTCAATTCAAGATCATGTTTCTCAGCTTCTAATACCTTCTTTTGTGCTTGTTTTATTATTTCACTGGGTACTTCTTCAATAGCCTGTTCTTTTTTAATAATACTATCAGCTTCCTTTGTTATATCTTCCAATTTCTTAGCAACTTCTATCCTCTTACCTTTACCATGAAGTAACATTCCCAAGACTGCAAAGCCAGCAATGTCACCAGTGAACTTTGCAGCACCTCTAATATTCGGATGATTAGCAAAGCCTTCCCATTCAGCTATTGTATGACCTAAAGCCGAAAGCGCAGTTACAGGAGCCATAGCTATCTGACCTATCATCTGTGACT
>Ga0209345_10002142_pt1 | contig 22357 bp, 20 predicted proteins | sample Cruoilmetagenom7_FD_187294 | JGI IMG/M metagenome (GOLD analysis project Ga0209345, IMG submission 187294) | Oil polluted marine microbial communities from Coal Oil Point, Santa Barbara, California, USA - Sample 7 (SPAdes) (version 2) | ecosystem: Environmental > Aquatic > Marine > Oil seeps ... | reverse complement strand
ATTTTATAATTAGTATCACAATTTATTTCAAAATTATAAGTTGAATTTTCATTTGTAAATACTGTTTTAACAAGATTATTTCCGCTATATAAATTTACTTTAGCATTTACAACTTTGGTGTTGTCTTCTGTATTTGTAACAGTTCCTTTAATATTTTGGTTGCAAATTTTCTTTACTAGCTCAAACTGCTTTTTTAAACCTAAATCATATTGTCTGCTGGTGGTAAAACCATATTCCTGACTTATATAGTTTTCTTTTGAAACGATAATTTTATAGCTGTTTTCACATTCAAATTCTAAAATTGATTCTTGATTGTTAGATTCAATTGTTTTTACAAGTTTTTCATTTTTATAAAGTTGAATTAATGCACCATAAAGAGGCTTTAGAAGATTATTTACAACTGTAATATTAATATTTTGTTTACAGTCAAGTGGTTCAAGTTCAATGGTTTCAAAAATTACTTTTTTAAGTTCATTAGTTGTTGAAACATTAAGTTCTGTAGTTTTATAATTTCGTTTTTCAATTTTAATTTTAAAGTCTTTATTGCAGTCAAGCGTAAAATTTAATTTAAAACTTTCTAAATTAATTTCATCAATGACAGTATCATTGGAAATTAAACTAACTTTAAGGTTGTTTAATTCTTGTTTTGTGTTTTTATCTACAATGGTACCAGTAAAGTTTTGATAGTATTTTACGGAACTTAAAGCAATTTTTTTTGCTAAGGATTCATTGTATTCTTTTGAAGTAGTAAAAAATATTGAATTAGTAATGTAGCCATCTTTTGAAGCAACTATTTTATATTTACTATTACAATCAATATTAATCGCATTTAAATTTTCAATACTATCTATATTTACTTCTTCATTATTTTTAAAAACCTTTAAGGTTACGTCATTTAATATTTCGCTAGTTTCTTGTTGAACAACCTCTAAGTTTAATGTTTGAAAACAATCTTTTGGAGTCATTGATACATTCTCAATTGTCTTTTCTTCAAATTCTACATATGTTGCGAAAAATAATTCTGCATTTTCATAATTTTCTTTTGAAACCTCAAGTTTATATTCTATCTCACAATCAACTTTAAAACTATAATAACCATCATTTCCAGTAGTCATTTCATCAACAACTTCATTATTCGTTGTTAATTGAATATTCACATTTGATAATTGTTCTTTCGAGTTAATATCTAAAATGTTACCCGAAATTTCTTTAGTGCATTCAACTTCAAAAGGTATTCTAATAAAACTATAAATATCTGCGTCTCCTTTTCCTTTTTTACGTGTTGAACTAAAAAAACCAGAATTGTTAGCTTCGTTTATAACAAAAGCAAAATCATCAACCCTTGTGTTTATTGGTTCTGGTAATTTTTCAGCTTTTTGGTATGTTCCATTAACAAAATTACTTCTAAAAATATCCAGTCCGCCAGTACTGTTATGACCATAAGTGGAAAAATAAATAGTTCCGTTTTCTGCTGCATGAGGAAACATTTCAGGAAGTTTAGTATTTACATTTGGACCTAAATTTCTTGGTTCACTGCAAGTTCCGTCTTCAAGAATATCTACAACATAAACATCTGTATTTCCATAGCCACCAGGCATATCTGAGATGAAAAACAATTGATTTTCATCTTTACTTAATTCTGGGCTTCTAACTGAATATTCTTCACTATTAAAAGGTAAATGCTCAATGTTTAAAATTTCTAAATCATTTGTAATGGAAGCTTTAACAATATGTAACGTTTTCCATTTTGCAGAATCTTTCCTGCTTGTGGTATTGTAAAAATTATTCCAAGCAAAATAAACTGTTTTTTGATCTTTGGTAAATGAAACATCTGATACATAGAATTTATTATCAACTTCTTGCGTAAATTTTTGCTCATTTATGATATCTCTATCTTTAATTTTTCCTTGGTATAAATCAACATACAATTGGCGGTTATTTCTTCTTCTATCAGCTACAAAAGATTTGTCATTAGCTGTCTTTTTGGAAGAAGCATAAATAACAGTTGAATCATTTAGATAAGAAATTCCTAGTTCTGCAAATCTAGAATTTATAGATGTATTAAAAACGTCATAAGTTTCATTTTGAGCAACTAGCTGTAATGATACTATTAACAAAAAGTATAAAACAAGCTTTTTTTTCATAAAAAATTTATTTTTTGATTTTCTCAAACACCCAAGCTGGTCCAATAAGTAAAAATTGTAAATCTTTAAAAAATGAAGGCTTTTTTCCTTCAAGCTTATGTCCGTAAAATTGTCCAATCCAGGCAACTATAAAAAGTATTAATGAGGTTAAGAATAACGGTAAATATAACGATAAATAGCTGTTAAAAATTACACAAACAGCAGAGAAAATGAACATTGATACAAATGATTTAAATGAATGGATTAAGTAAAATAATAATACAAAGAGGATTATTACTGCCGCCCAATTTGTAATAAATTGATTTTCAAACTGTAACAGGTTACCTATTATTTAGACGGAATTGACATTAACATTCCTACAATACTAAAATAAATTACTGGAACACAGATAAAATGAATTTTTTGATTGGTGATATTTTGATGACTTTCGGCATACTCATCAAACCATTGTTGCATTGACTTCATAAAAAGAACGGTTAACATTCGTTAACTATATTTAACATTTGATTAAGAATTTTTACTAATATAAATAGCACCTTTGGTGCAGTTAAAATATGAATAAAGATAAATAATTTTAACAATAAAATAAAACCTTGATATATAAACAACTAACTATGAAATTTGCTAAAAAATCATTAAAATATTCATTGTTGTTTTTAACAGTTTTTTGTACTCAATTAACGTTTGCACAAAAAATCACTGGAACAGTAATTGATGAAGATAAAGCACCGTTGGAATTTGTATCGGTGGCTTTATTACAACCAAAAGATTCTTTATTGGTTAGTTATACATCTACAGGTAAGGACGGTAAATTTAGTTTGTCTGGATTTAAAGAAGGACGCTATATGATGCAAATTTTCTTAATGACGTATCAAGCCGATCAACGTATTATTAATGTTACTAAAGAACCAAAAGATTTTGGAACTATAACTTTAAATAGAGAAGTAAACCAATTAGACGAGGTTGTTATTAATGCAATTATACCTATTAAAATTAAGCAAGATACCACAGCATTTAATGCAAATGCATTTAAGGTAAAGCAAGATGATAATGTTGAAGATTTAGTTAAGAAATTACCTGGTGTTCAAATTGGAACTGATGGAACTGTGACTGCTCAAGGAGAAGAGGTTACTAAGATTTTAGTCGATGGAAAGGAGTTTTTTACAAATGATCCTCAAATTGCATTGAAAAATCTAACAGCAGATGCTATTAAAAGTGTTCAGATTATTGATGAAGAAAGTGATGATACTCGAACCACAGGAATAAAAGATGGTGAGAAAACTAAGATTATGAACCTTGTTTTAAAAGAAGGTAAAAAATCAGGTTATTTTGGTAAAATGGGAGCTGGTATTGGAACAAATGATCGTTATACTTCCAACTTTGATTTAAATAGATTTACTGCGAACTCTCAATTGGCAATGTTTGGAAACTTGAATAACATAAACAATTCAGGAGCTACTGTTTTTCAAAGAGGTGGAGGCAAAGCAAGTAATAAAAGTGGTTACTTAACTACTGGTACTGCAGGAGCAAATTATAATTATGAGTTTAAAAAAGACTACAACTTTAATATAGATTATAATTTTGGGCATTCAGACAGAGAAGAGGAAGAAGAATCAAAAAGAACTGAGTTTACAAATGACACATCTTTTTCTTCAGAAAGAGAAAGTGATTCTCAAGATATATCAAACAATCATAATGTAAACTTTAGTTTACGTGATAGATCTACTGAAGGTAAATATGTTGAACTTAGAGGTAGTTTTAAAAATGATTCAAGAGAGTCAGATAGTTTTAATTCTACTGTTTATTATGATAATAATGACGTTGAAGACACTAATAGTGAACGAACTACAACTAGTGAGGATGATAGAGATAGCGGAAGTTTAAGGTTTTCTTATCGTAAAAAAATTAATGAAAAAGGTAGAAATATTAGAGTTCAAAGTGGGTTGTCATTTAACGATAACCACGATATGAATTGGCAAAATTCAAAGAATAAATATGATGTTTCTGATAGTTCTTTAATGAGTGAATCAAACGAAACAACAACGAGAGATGAAAGAAATAAAGGGTTAGATTATAATACTTCTTTTAGATATATGGAACCTATTGTGGCGCATCATTTAGTAAGTTTTTCGAGTAGTGTAAGAAATGAAAATGAGGATGAAACATTAGATCAGAACAGGACTACAAATGGCTTGGAAGATAATCTTGCTTATAATTTAGATTATAACAAACAAGTTTACAATCATCAGTTAGGATATGTTTTTAGCCAGGATAAATTTCAACTATATATGTCTGGAGCCTATGAAACAATGGTTCAAAAGTTAGATGTTGACAATAACCAAGTTATTGACAATAAGTACAATAACTTTTTACCAAGAGTTTATGGTAGCTATGAATATAAAAAAGGACACAGAATTAGATTTAGATATAGCAAGGAAACTAGGTTGCCAAGTGCAAATGAAGTAACTCCAATTGTAAATGATTTTAATCCACTTTATATCAGTGTTGGTAACACAGATTTAACACCTGAAAAAAGTAATAATTATTTTGCTATGCTGGGATCTCACGATTTTACTAAAGCTACAAGTTTTTTCGCAATGTTTAGATATACAAATTCAACCAATGCTATTATTGTAAATAGAAGTATTGATGATAATTATGTACGAACTTCTACGTATGAAAACTATGGAGATAAATCTAATTTAACAGCTTTTTTAAGTTATAGTAGAAAAATTGAGAATATTAGCTTAAGGTATAATATTAGATTAAGGGGAGGGATAAATGATTATACCACAATTATTGATGGTGCTTATAACGATACTAATAGTAAATCTACAAATATTGAAGTAAGTTTCAGTAATGAAAATAAGAATAAGGTTGATTTAAATATTGGAGCTAAATTTGATATTAACAAAACGACATATTCATTACAAGGACAGGATAGAGACTTTTTCAGCCAAAACTATTTTACAAAATTTGATTGGGATATTACAAATGATTTAACATTTAATACTCAGTTCGATTATACAATGTATACCGATAATAACTTCGATTCTCAAAATATTCCAATTTGGAATATGGCATTGGAATATGCATTCTTAAAAGGAAAAAGAGGGAATTTAAAGTTCCAAGTTTTTGATATTTTAGATGAAGATGTTGGATTGGTTCGTACAAGTACTGAAAATTATTTTGAAGAAACTTTCAAGAAAACCTTAGGTACCTATGCAATGGTAAGTTTCACCTACAATATTAAGCCACCTACGGGAAGAAGTACTAAAAGAGGTAATAGTGGTAGAAGTCGTTATGGTAGAATGCACTAAAATTTAATTAAATCCATTGTTTTGCTTGCATTAAACTTTTAATATGAGCAAAATGATGGTTACAATGCCAAGTATATATTCCAATGTTTTCCTTAAGGGTTACTATTTCATATCCATCAGGATGGATAAATGATTTATTAAGTTGTTCATTTGTTAATCCTTTTAGCAAATGCGCCCATTTTGCATGTACTGCTTTTAAATGATGAATTGATAAAGAAATAGGACCAGATTTACTATCGAATAATTCAGCCCATCTATCTTCAAAATATGTTTTAATAATTGGCTTGTCTTCAGTTAAAGACCATTTAAAACGTGTATAGCTATTATGGTGGCTATCAGCACAATGATGAATTACTTGTCTAATAGTCCAGCCATTTTTTCTATATGGAGTATCTAACTGATCTTCTGATAAATTTTCAACTAACTTCTCTAATTTATTGGGGAATTCCTCTATTGTTGAAATCCATTCAGCGAGATGTACACTTTCAATATTGTTAGGAATTTCAAGTTTTCCTATGGGGTATTTCAATTTTTCAATCATTTATCAACTTTATTAAGTTTGTCAAGTTGTCTTTTTGCTCCTTGATTACCAGAATCTAGAGATAATGATTTTTCATAATTCTCGATTGCCTGTAAAGTGTCACCACTTTTTGCATAAGCTTCGCCTAAACTATCATAAACATTCGCACTTTCTGGGTGTAACGCTACATTTATCTTGAAAATATTTACAGCTCTTTCAAAGTTTTCATCCCTCAACTCTCTATATCCAAAAGAATTTAAATCATTTTCGTTTAAAGTAGGGTCTAAGGAATCTTTATTTTTTATAAGTAAAAAGCCTTCAAAGGCTTTATCGAATTCATTATTGGCTAAATATTCACTTGGAATTTTTTCTTCAGATGTTAATTTTCGGTAATTATACTTTAGCGAAATAGTATCTTCTTTTGGTACTAAATTAATGTATTGTTTTTTATCTGCTGGATTTTCAGAAAATTGAATTTTTTCATTCATTTCTTTTACAAAAAAGGAGTTTTCATCTACTCTTAAAGGTTTTATTTTTTCAGCTCCACGCCATTTTAAATACAACTCATTTTCTTCAAAATAAACTTCTAAAATCTCATTTGAATTGTATAAATATCGTCCTTTAGTTTTATTTATAAACTCTTCACTATTATTGTTTGAAGAGCAACTAAAAAGTAATGTAAGAGCTAGAATTGTAAATAAAGAATAAATTTTCATAAGTAATAAATCTATAAAATGAAAGGCTTAAAGTTAATTTTAAGACGCTAAATTAATAGAAATGTTACAATTTTTTTAATGAAAGCGTGATGGCGGTGCTTCTAACTATTTAAAAAACAATAAAGAATTTTTGTAAGTTTTAATACTTATTATCCTATCCTACTTTACTAATTTGAGTAAGCCTTTTTAAGTTGATAATTTTAATTTTTCTGTCAGAAACTTTTATAATTTCTTCTTTGTTAAATTTTGAAAGTGTATTAATAACGCTTTCTTTTGAGTAGCCTAACATATTTGCCAAGTCTTTTCTTACCATTGGTAAAGTGTAACTGTTAGATTTATAAACTCGAGCAAAATCTAATAATAATATTGAAAGTGCTCCATCAATATTTTTTTGAGATAATGTAGTTAATCTATGTAACAAACCATTTGAAACTCCAGACATGTGTTTAATTAAATTTAAAGCAAAGTCGCCATTGGTTTTAATGAAGTTTTCAAAAACATTTTTTTTAATAAAGCTAACTTTAGTTTTTTCTATTGCTGTAGCTGTAAAATCAAAATTTTTGAATGCAAAACAACATATAATTCCTATAAAAGAATGCGACTCAACTAAAGCAACTGTTGATGGCTTGTCATCATTTATTATTTCTAGCTTAACCAGGCCATTAATTAAATAAAGCAAATTGTTTACCGCTAAACCTCTTTTAATTATAATTTCACCAGGCTCAAATTCAACATCAGTTTTGTTTTTAACTAAGACTGTTTTTTCTTCTTCAGTTAAAATATTTAGACATTCTTTTGCATCTAAAAAATCAAAATCATAGTGGATTTTTGTATTTAAAAAATCTGGCATAGTGAAAGAATTATAATTTCATACAGTACAATGCAAAATTACATCATTATCATCTAAAAATTAAACTTAAACTTGTTAAATATTGAAATGGTAAAAGTTTACTTAAAATTTAATTGTGTTTTACTTTTATATCAAAGAATTAGAGTCCAAAAAATGGGTTAATTATTTTGTAAGTGAGTTGTTTGTTTAAATATATGTATAATTTTTAAATTTACTGTAATGAGAGATATAGTTTTAAAAGCGTTAATAATTCTACCAATTATTGCATTTGCAGATTATGTAATAATGGCTGTAGTAGGTTGTGCAAGTTGTGCGTTAGGATCAACTTCTAATTTTTATCAATGTGCTTTTTGTACCATAGGGAAATTAGTACTTGGAGTCTCCATTTTATTATTTATGGGTATTTTATATTTTGAAATGCGAACTATGAAACAAAGAAATAAGCAAGTAGGTAGTTAAGTGAACTGTAATAGTAGTTTAATTATTATACAAACTCTTTCGTGATTTGTTGAGTAACATAATCCGAGTTACTCTCAATAAAAAAGCATTGACAGAATTGTCAATGCTTTTTAAATATATAAAAACTATAAATTGTTATTTTACATCCATTAATTCAACATCAAAAATAAGTGTTGCATCTGGTGGGATTACACCTCCAGCACCACGACTTCCATATGCCAAATCTGAAGGGATTACAAAACGAGCTTTATCTCCAACTTTTAACAATTGAATTCCTTCGTCCCACCCAGCAATAACTTGCCCTACACCAATTGTAAAATCGATAGGTTGTTTGCGTTGGTAAGAAGAGTCAAAAACTTGCCCATCAAGTAATTGTCCTTTATAATGAACCGAAACATTGTTGCCTTTAACAGCTTGTTTTCCAGTACCTTTTTGTAAAACTTTATAACGCAATCCGCTTGGAGTTTCATCATATCCAGCTGCAATTTTGTCCATTTGTTCTTTCATTGCTTGTCTAGCTTCTTCTTCTCTTTTTGCTCTTGAACCTTCAAATATTCTAAAAGATTCAATAGCATTAAACTTTTCAGCAGCTTCACCTACACGAATAATTTCAATTGATTCTAAATCATCACCTTGGGCTACAAGATCTACAATATCCTGACCTTCAACAACGTTTCCGAAAACTGTATGTTTATTGTCTAACCAAGGAGTTGCAACGTGTGTAATAAAAAATTGACTTCCGTTTGAAGCTGGTCCTGAATTTGCCATAGATAAAATACCTGGTGCGTTGTGTTTTAATTCAGGATGAAATTCATCATCAAAAGTATATCCTGGCGAACCTGTTCCGGTTCCTAAAGGGCAACCACCTTGAATCATAAAATCTGCTATAACTCTATGAAATTTTAATCCGTCGTAATATGGTTTACCTTGTGGTTTAGCATTATTTTCTAAGTTTCCTTCAGCCAACGCTACAAAGTTCCCTACAGTTCCAGGTGTTTTTTCAAATTCTAAATTAACTAATATTTCCCCTTTTGAGGTATTAAATTTTGCGTATAATCCGTTATTCATTTTCTTAATTTTTAAAGAGTTGCAAAGATACACACTTTAAAAAGAAATAAAAGTAACAACTTAATTATTTGTAATGTTAAAAATTACCAATTAAATTTAAGTAGTTTTCTTTTGTTAAACACCAACGATTCACCTCTTGTTCAAAATTTAATGAACCAGGGATTGTTGTGTATTTTTTTTTAAATTTAAAACCAATTTTTTCCAGTGTTTTATTAGGTGCTGGATTTAACGCATAAGGTTCACAAAACAGCGTTTTTAGTTTAAGATTTTCAAAGTATAGTGGAATAGATTTTTTAATTAAAGTTGTCCCAATTCCTTTTTTACGATTGTTTGGATGCCACAAGTGCAAGTGCATTGTTGCAGACTCGCCAAATTTAATTTGGTTAACATTAGTATGCCCAATTTGTTTACCATTTAATTCCCAAATTAGCGCATATGACAGTTTATTTTCAATGGGTGAATTAACTTGTTCAATAAGCATTTTTAAAAACTCGTTTCTAGGTGGCAATTTAGTTATATCAGCTCCCATATGAATCAATTGTTCAGGAGTTAAATGATACCAATAATTTAAAAGAGGTTCAATATCCTTAATTTCAATTTTTCGTACGTTTAGCTTGTCCAAAAGTTATTATTAAAAAGTTAGTTTCTATTTTTTTTTGAAAAATGAATATAATAAAAAGGCTTCCAAATTAATGAAAGCCTATGTTTAAAGTATTTTTAATATACTATTTTAATTCGTTTAAAATATGCTCAATTGCTTTGTCTAATTGAGGATGGTTATTTTCTAAACGGTCTTTAAAGTTTTTACCAATATAAATGTCAGGGCTTACACCTTCTGTTTCTAAATCTTTACCGCCTAATGTATAACAACCCCAAGAAGGAAGTCGATAAGACGATCCATCAACTAATCCTTTTCCCGAAGTAAAAATAATCCAGCGATACGTTTCTGTTCCTATAATTTTTCCAAGTTTTAATTCTTTAAAGCCAGCAGCAGTCATTTCAGCATCAGAAAGAGATTGTTCATTAATTAATAAAACTATTGGTTTATCGGAGAAACCAAAATTTGATTGTCCAGTTAATTTTCCTTCACGATATTTCCAATTTAAATATGTTTTCTGACTTAAAAATTGCAACACTTCATCGTGAACATTTCCACCAGTATTGTAACGTAAATCTAATATTAAACCATCTTTATACGCTTCATCACTAACTAAATCGTGCTTAAATTTAACCAATTCACCACCTGTCATATTTTTCATATGAACATAAGCAACTTTGTTATTTGTTTTTGAATTTACATACTCTTGGTTACTATCTTGCCATTCATCGTATAATAAGGTGCTAATATTTCTACTTGAAGTTGGGTGCACTTTTACTTTATGCTTTGTTCCATTTCTTTCAAAAGTTAATACCACTTCATTTATAGTTTTTGGTACTGTAAAGTATTTTTCTCTATTCTCTTTTGAATCAATTTTATCGCCATTTACTTCAACTAGTTTATCTCCTTTTCTAATATTTTTACCAGTAACATCTGTAGGGCTTTGTTTCACTATTTTTTCAACAATAAACGGATTTTCTGCACTGAATAAAATACCTGTAGCAATGCTTCTTGTTCCGTGATAAATGTCTTCCTCTTTTCCACTAGAGTTAAATCCAAAATGAGAAGTATTTAATTCACCTAACATATCATTGAAGATTAAGCGTAAATCGGCTCTTGAAACAATGTGAGGTAGAAATTTAGCATATCTATCTCTTAATTTACCCCAATCTTGGCCGTGAAACGTTTCATTGTAAAAGTTTTCTTCCATTCCTGCCCAAGCTTCATAATACATTTGATAAAATTCGTTTGAAAGTGATTTGGTAAAACTATGCGAAATCACAATTTCTTTTAATTTATTTCCTGAAACATCTAGCGTATTAATTGTGCCGCCAACTAAAATGTAATTTCCTTTTTTTGCTGAAACAAATTGATAACCATTTATTCGTTTATCGCTTACACTTTCAGTCTTGTTTCTTTCAAAGGGCTCTATAGTTGTTTTCCATAATTTTGGAGTTCCTTCGCTGTGATTTGATATATAGAATACAAAGGTTTTATCATCTTTATTAACTACAAATGGACTTCTTTGCTGACCAAATGAAGGACTAATTGCTGTAAGTCGCTCCATAATGTCTTTTGTATTTATAGTAACAATTGGTTTTTTGTCCTTGTCTTTGTCATTTTCCTGAAGTTCAGGTTTAAATAATTCCGCTACTTTATCAGACTTAAATGGCGCTTCAAACTTATCTAAAGCCATTTGATAAATTTTTGCATTCGTAGTTCCAAAAGGATAGCCAGGTTGCATTCTATCCGATTCAAAATACAAGTATTTACCATCAGGAGACCATATAGGATTTGATTCTGAAACTTTCGTATTTGTTAAGTTTATGGTTGTTTTTGAAGCAATATTGTATAACATAATGTCGTCCTCAAAATCGCGTTTGGCATTAAAAACTATGTATTTATCATCTGGAGAAAATTGTGGATTTGGGTTTCTAAAACCCCATAACTCATCTTTTACAATAGTTTCACTTTTTAAAGTTTCCAAATCAATGAAACACACTTCATTTCTTCCTCTTAAAAAAACGCCTTTTGTTCTGTCACTATTTAGGGTTAATTCTCGGTTGGTTTGATTGTTTTTTGTAAGCTGTTTTTGTTTTGACGAACCATCTGCATTTATCGTGAACCAATTGTAGTATCCATTAAATGATTCTGAATACAATAAGGTTTTATTGTTTTTCAACCATTTTACTTCTTGAACTGCTTCTAATTCATTTGTCGTAATTTCTTTTACAAATTTTCCTTTTATGTCAGAAACAAATAGTTTTCCTCTAGAAACAAAAGCAATTTTTTTTTCATCAGGAGAAATGTCAAAATTGGTGATTTTTCCTTTTGTGTCGAATGATTGTGTTTTGGCTAAGGTGTTATTTTTAGTAATATTTATAGTTGGCTTTGAAGTTTTTCCAGTGGCAACATCATACACGTGGATTTGATAATCCTTTCTAAAAACTACTTTAGTACCATTAGCATTCACTTTTGGCCACATAATGGATGTTGTGAAAGATGTTAATTGTTTTTTAGCACCATTTTCAAAAGTATATAAATTGTATTCGCCATTAAATTCGTCCGATTTAAAGAATAAATTTCCGTTTTTGTCGAATGTTACACCAAAATCTTTACCTCTATAATCTGTATGTTTTTTAAATTCTTTGGTTTTTAAATTATACGATTTCACATCAGGATTGTAATCTCCTTTATAGCGTTTTCTATGTGCAAAACGTCCGCTCTCCCAACTTTCGTTAAAGTATATTTCATCATTAATAGGATTTTCAACTACGTTATGAATGGTATTAAAATAATGTTCGAATAATCGTTCAGGCGTGCCTCCTTTTAAAGGAACGGTATAGGTTGTTAACGAATTGTAACGCCCTGAGACAAAATAGATTTTTGAACTATCCCAGCCCCAAGAAGATACACTATCGCCAGAATCGTGAAAAGTTAGTTGTTTAATGTTTCCACCAGAAATTGGCATTACATATACATCATTATTTCCGTATTGATTGCTGGAAAAGGCCAACCATTTTCCATCGGGAGAAACACTTGGACTGGTTTCATTACCATTCATTGCAGTTATTCTAAAAGCATCACCACCATTTGTTGCTACTCGCCATAAATCGCCTTGATAACTAAAAATAATAGTTTCACCGTTTGGGGTTAAAGTAGGTTGAAGTGTGAAAAAAGATTCTTGTGACTGTGCGTTAATTCCTAGAATAAAGCAGAATAATGCTAAAAACAATTCTTTTTTAAAGTGTATCATTTTGTTAAAATTTGGTTTAAGTATTTAATGTGACATTAAATTTACCAATTTTAAATAAAGACAAAGTTAAATTTTATGTTAAAAAAAATCCGCTAACATAGCGGATTTTGTAAATAATATAAATGGTTTAAGTATTTTTAACTTAAATGAAAATCAGTATTATTAGGGTTTTCAATTTGATGAACTTCTGCAGTAAAACCGCAGCCTTTTTTAGATGATCCACAAGATGCAAATAGTAATAAAACTGCTATAATTGCTGCTATTTTTGTTAACTTTTTCATTTGAATAGGGGTTTAATATATGTCTAAAGTTACATAAAAATTATTTACTTAATTTTTCTAAAGTAAAAAGAATCAATTCCTCAACTGGTTTGTATGGGTTTTCACTAAAAGTTCCATTAGCTCTATTCGCAATAATTGCATTCATGGAACAAGCATGGTGACCTAATAATTTCGACAATCCATAAATTGCTGAAGTTTCCATTTCTAAGTTGGTAATTCTTTGATTTTTGTATTTAAAACAATCAATTTTAGAATTTAAATCGGGGTCTTGAATGGGTAATCTTAAAACTCTCCCTTGTGGTCCATAAAAACCTACGGCAGTTGCAGTAACTCCTTTAAAAACTTTCTGATCACTTAATTTATCTTCTAATTCTTGACTATTTTTTACAATATATGGTCTTGCCTTATGAGGATGCCAATTAGTGTGTTTTATAAAAGCGTCTTCAAAATCAGTTTCTAAGACGTTTTTACAATCATACGAAAGTAGCATGCCATCGAATCCTAAACCATATTTAGCCAGAACGAAACTATCTACAGGAATGTCTTTTTGAAGAGATCCTGAAGTTCCAATTCTAACGATATTTAAAGGAGTATGCGTTTTTTTTACGGTTCTTTTTTCAAGATCAATATTTACTAAGGCATCGAGTTCGTTCATAACAATGTCAATATTGTCAGGACCAATACCAGTTGACATTACTGTTAGACGTTTGCCTTTATAAGTTCCTGTAACAGTTTTGAATTCTCTTTTTTGAGTTTCAAATTCCAAAGAATCAAAATGTTTTGAAATGGCTGAAACTCTATTTTGATCGCCAACAAAAATAATATCTGTAGCAATATTTTCTGGTTTTAAATTTAAGTGGTAAACACTTCCATCTGGGTTCAGAATAAGTTCTGAAGGTGCTATTTTATTCATAATTAATTTATCCGCCAACGCGTTTTATTTGGTATCCTTCTTTTTTAAGGATTCCCATTATTTTATCTCTATAATTTCCTTGTATAATTATTTCTCCATCTTTTACACTACCGCCAACTCCACATTTTTTTTTCAAAAGTTTACCTAGTTGTTTTAAATCTTCTTCACTTCCTTCAAAACCTTTAATAACTGTTACGGTTTTTCCGCCTCTTCCTTTGTTTGAAAAATGAGCTTCTAAATTTTGTTCACTTGGTTTTAGAGTATTTTCATTTTTGTTATTTTCATATTCAAAATTATCATTGGTTGAAAACACAAACCCTCCTAAGTCTTCTAAACTACTTAACTTTTTCTTCGCCATAAAATCAATAATTATTTCGATTTGTTTTTAATCTTATCCCAAGCTAAAATAAGCACTGCAATCGTTTCAAAGACCAAACCAATTGCTAAAATTAAACTTGCTTGTGGATTTTTTGTAATTTTTAAAATAGCACCAGCTATAATTAAAAATATACCAAAAGTGAAGAAGGATATTACTTTTTTTGAGATCATTTTATCAAGCCTAATTCTTTTAAACGTACAGTTAAAAATTCACCAGCTGTGATGTCATCATATGCCTTTGGATTTTTTTCAGAAATACATTCTGGCAAACAATTTAACGACATTTCGCTAATAGGATGTGTAAAAAACGGTATGGAATAACGTGGTTTTTCCCAATCTTCTTTTGGCGGATTTACAACGCGATGAATCGTAGATCTTAGTTTATTATTTGTTAAACGCTCTAACATATCGCCAACATTAATAACCAATTGCTCAGGAAGTGCCGTAACAGGAATCCAGTCACCTTTTTTATTTTGAACTTCTAAACCAGATGCCGAAGCACCCATTAAAAGTGTTATTAAATTAATATCTCCGTGTGCAGCAGCTCTAACCGCTCCTTTTGGCTCTCCTTGAATAGGCGGGTAGTGAATTGGACGTAAAATACTATTGCCGTTAGTTACATACTCATCGAAATATAATTCGTCTAAACCAATATATAAAGAGAGGGCTCGCAATACATAAATAGCTGTTTTTTCCAGCATTTTGTATGTTTCCATTCCAATTGAATTGAAATGAGGAATTTCAGAAACTTCAACATTATTTGGGTATTCTACTTTTAATTTATCATTCCCAACAACGTCCTGACCAAAATGCCAAAACTCTTTTAAGTCGCCTTCGCTTCTTCCTTTTGCACTTTCCTTTCCAAATGATGTATAACCTCTTTGACCTCCAATACCATCTATTTCATATGATTCTTTAACTTCTTCAGGTAAATCGAAAAAACTTTTTACTTCGTTATATAAATTATTGGAAAGATGATCACTTAAAAAATGACCTTTTAAGGCTACAAAACCAATTTCTTCATAGGCTTCGCCGATTTCTTTAATGAATTTTTGCTTTCTTTTTGGATCATTCGATATAAAATCGGATAAATCTACACTAGGAATATTTTTCATACTTCTAACTTTTAAAATTCTAAAATACGAATTTATTTACTCTTCTTTACATTAGGAATTAAATAGCTAATGGAGTAATTAAAACTTACACCAATATTATTTAAACTTACATTATTGAAACCGGGAACAAAAAGATTTTGAAAATTATCGGGTTCTTTTGTGTTAATCATTTTATTTATACTAAGACTTGCACCTAAATAAAGGTTATTGTAAGTTTCAACTTTTAAACCTACCACAAATTCAAACCAACTTGAGGTTAAATCATTTAATTTGGTGTCTGGGGTTTTTTCTAATTCTTCAAAATATGTTCCTTCAATATTTGGAGTATAACTATTTATAGTTTGGTCGAAAAAACTAAAACCATATCTAACACCTAGAAAGATTTCGTTGCTCATTCCTTTCCAGTTTTTATATAAATTTATGTTTGCTCCAATTTTAAAAAAAGAGCCTTTTGTTGTGAAATTCATATAATCTTCATCGGTAGTTTTATCAACAGTTCCAAATTCTGCAGCAACATAATAGTTTTTATAAATGCGATAATCTGCTAGAATTTCTAATCCCTTGGAATCTTCATCTATGAAAGAAATTATTGGTTTACTTAAATCTACACCTATTCTTAAACCGTGTTTTTCGGTTTTTGGTTGAATTGAATCTGTAGCTTTTTGTGTAATTGAATCTTGTGCAAGTTGAGCAAAAGAAAAACTAGAAACCAATAGACTAATGAAAAATACTAATATGTGCCGTTGTATCATGATTAATTATTGATTGCTTTATACTAATATTTTTAATCCAATTTTTTGTGATTGCTGTTGTATCTACATTTTCAAAATTTGTTTTGTAGCCACAAGAGCGAGAAACAAAAATATCATTTAATTCATAGGTGAAGTTTATCGTATCTATTTGCTCTTCAGATGCAAATAAGTATTTTGTAAAATCTTCATAAAGATTTAAAGGAATGGCTATTGAATCTAAACTTTGGTTTGTATAAATACTATCCAATCCATCAGCCCAAACGGTTAATTTACTCACAGCTTTTATTGTGGTTGGATTTGCGTCTTCATAAAACCGAATCACCATTTTTGGTGTGGTATCTTCTACACAAAAGTCATCTTTTTCGCAGCTAATTACGATAAAGCATAAAGTTAGAATGTAATAAATATATTTTTTCATTTACTAGTTATTTCAGTTGCAAAAGTACAACATTCTCAACATGATGTGTTTGTGGAAACATATCAACAGCTTGGCATTTAACAATATCATATTTATCTTTCATTAATGCTAAATCTCGCGCTTGTGTTGCTGAGTTACAGCTAACATACACAATTTTTTTAGGAGCTATTTCTAAAATTTTAGCAACCACATTTTTGTGCATTCCATCTCGCGGCGGGTCTGTAACAATTACATCTGGTACACCATGTGTTTTTATAAAATCATTATTAAACACATTTTTCATATCACCTGCAAAGAATTCAACGTTTTTAATGTTGTTTAATTGTGCGTTAAGTTTGGCATCTTCAATTGCTTCTGGCACTGATTCTACGCCAATTACTTTTTTTGCATTCTTCGCAATAAACTGAGCAATGGTTCCTGTTCCCGTATAAAAATCATATACAACTTCATTTCCTGTTAATCCAGCAAAATCTCGTGTTATTTTGTACAATTCATAGGCTTGTGTAGAATTTGTTTGATAAAATGATTTTGGACCGATTTTAAATTTTAAACCTTCCATTTCTTCAAAAATATGATCTTGTCCTTTAAATAAAATAATATTTTGGTCATACAAAGTATCATTTCCTTTATTGTTAATTACATATTGAAGCGATGTAATTTGTTGAAATTCCTCTGCAAGCGCATTTAATAAACCTTCTCGTTTTTCTTTTTCTTCTTTAAAAAACTGAATAACAACCATTATTTCTCCTGTTGAAGAAATACGCAACATAATGGTACGTAATAAGCCTGATTGTTCTCTTGGGTTGTAAAATTCCAATCCGTTTTCTATTCCATAGTTTTTAATAAAATTACGAATAGCATTGGATGGATCTTCTTGCAAATGACATTTTTGAACATCTAAAATTTTATCCCACATTCCAGAAACATGAAATCCACAAGCATTTCTATTGTCAATTTCTTTTTCAGAATTTATTTCCTCTAAGGTTAACCAACGACTATTTGAGAAAGAAAACTCCATTTTATTTCTATAGAAATAGGTTTTTTCGCAACCTAGAATAGGTGTAATTTCTGGCAATTCTAAATGACCAATACGAATTAGGTTGTTGGTAACCTCTTTTTCTTTATAAGCAAGTTGGTGTTCATAGCCCATATTTTGCCATTTACAACCACCGCAATGTTCAAAATGTTCACAAACAGATTCCGTTCTTTTGTCTGAATACTTATGAAACTTTATTGCCGTACCTTCAAAATATGCTTTTCTTTTTTTACCAGTTCTAATATCAACTACATCTCCAGGAACTGTATTTGTTAAAAAAATAACACGTCCGTCTGGTGCTTTTGCAATGGTTTTTCCCCTTGCTCCAGCATCAATTACTTCTATGTTTTCAAAAATTAATGGTGTTTTTCTTCTTGCCATGATGCAAATGTACTATTTTAACATAAAAAAAGCACCTCGTATAGAGATGCTTTTAATTAAATTGTTTGGTGTATTATTTTACACTTCTCATATATGCAGCAAGTGCAGCTAATTCATCTCCAGATAAGTCTTTTACAAAACCATCTAAGTTAGCTTTCATTACAGCAACTTGACCAGGATCTGTATCTACAATTGCAGGAGCTTCACCTTTTAAAAACTTAACCATGTTTCCTTTTTGCTCAGCGTAAACTTTGTTAATATCTTTAATTGAAGGCCCAATAACTTTTACATCAGGTTGGTGACAAGTAGTACACGTTTTTTCAGTAAATAATTTTTTACCTAATGCAATATTGTCTACAGCATCAGTTACTTCAGTAGCAACTTCTTTTGCAGCCTCTTTTACCTGCTCAGTTTTTGTTTCAACTTCTTTTTTTACTTCTTCTTTTTTCTTATCTCCACAGCTAGTGAAAACAAAGGCAACTAATGCTAAGAAAATTACTGCTTTTTTCATTTTTTTTGTTTTATTAATTGTTATGACAAATTTATCTAAAAAATTGGAATGACTATGTGATTTTGATAACAATTTAATATAGTTATTAATACTTTTTTTTGAACCACTAAAAAATCGACTTATATTTTGTAATTTGCCAATCTTATAGGGTGATTTCTCTCCTGAAATGAGGAATTAATAATTTTTTAATTTAGAATTTTATTGAGATGATTTCAGAAAAAATAACATCACAACAAGCAATTGATTTAGAAAACAAGTATGGAGCTCATAACTATCACCCACTTCCTGTAGTTTTAAGTAAAGGGGAAGGCGTGTATGTTTGGGATGTAGAAGGGGAAAAATATTACGATTTTTTATCGGCTTACTCTGCGGTGAATCAAGGACATTGCCACCCAAAAATAATTAAGGCTTTAAACGATCAAGGAAGTAAATTAACTTTAACATCACGTGCATTTTATAATGATGTTTTGGGGCATTACGAAAAATATGTAACAGAATATTTTGGATTTGATAAAGTTTTACCAATGAATACTGGGGCTGAGGCTGTTGAGACGGCGATTAAACTTTGTAGAAAGTACGCTTACGAAAAAAAGAATATTCCAGAAAATAAAGCAGAAATTATAGTTTGTGAGAATAATTTTCACGGACGAACAACAACGATTATTTCTTTTTCAAATGACGAAGACGCTAGAAGGAATTTTGGACCTTATACCGATGGATTTATAAAAATTGCATACGATAATCTTGAAGCTTTAGAAAATATTTTAAAAAATAAAAGCAATGTTGCAGGCTTTTTGGTTGAACCTATTCAAGGAGAAGCAGGAGTTTATGTACCAACTGAAGGATATTTGGCAAAAGCAAAAGCGTTATGTGAAAAGTATGGTGTATTATTTATTGCTGATGAAGTACAAACTGGTGTAGCTAGAACAGGGGAGTTGTTAGCGGTAAATCACGAAAATGTTCAGCCAGATATTTTAATTTTAGGAAAAGCTCTAAGTGGTGGTGTCTATCCAGTTTCTGCAGTTTTTGCGAATGATGAAATTATGAATGTTATTAAACCAGGTCAACACGGATCTACTTTTGGCGGAAATCCTTTGGCTTGTGCTGTTGCTATTGCTGCTTTAGAAGTTGTTAAAGAGGAAAAATTAGCTGAAAATGCTGAAAAACTAGGTCAGTTATTTAGATCAGAAATTAAAACAAGATTGGTTGATAAATGCGGTTTGGTAAAATTAGTTAGAGGAAAAGGATTGTTAAATGCTATTGTAATCAATGATTCTGAAGACAGTTCCACCGCTTGGGATATTTGTATGAAATTAAGAGACAATGGCTTATTGGCAAAACCAACTCACGGAAATATCATTCGTTTTGCCCCACCTTTGGTAATGAATGAAGAACAATTGTTAGATTGTGTTTCAATAATTGAGAAAACAATAATAGAATTTAATCATTAAAATTGCAATTTTTCTTAATATTGATTAATTTTGAGTATATCTTAATCAAAAATGTCACTACAGAGAAAACAATTTATTACTATTATATTAATCGTTTTTACTTGTACTCTTTATAGTCAAGATTATTTAAAATCAGCAACAGTAACCGGGAGCGGAGTAACAACTGATGATTCTCAGGCTTGGTCTGATTTAGTCACGACAACAATTGATGTGACTGGCGTAACAAAAATTTTGGTTACTGCAAGTATAAATATGCGACCTGATGGTTCAAATACTCAGGGAAGAGAAGGTCAATATAGAATTTATAGTACCGATTTACCTGATGATAGTGGAATAATTAGAAGACAGGTTAAAAGTATTAGTGAAACAGGTGTCCTTAGTTGGGGGATAGGAACGTTGGTTCATATATTTGATGTTTCTTCAGTATCATCTCCTACTTTTTTTTCTGTAACTTTAGAGCATAAAAATAATGGTGGTGCGAGTATAAATAGAAATGTATTTTCTAAAGCTCGACTAACTGTTGTAGCCTTAACAACTACAACGAATGCTTATGAATTAAGTAACGATGTTCAGAGAATTAATGAAGGTAGCGAGGAGGTTTCTTCCACATCAACAGATTTTGCTGAAGTTACAGGCACAGTAACAAATGCTATTTCATTACCTTATAAAGGAAGTATTTGTGTAATGGCTTCAATTAATGGAAGGTCTAACGCTGCGGGCTCAATAGGTGAATATCAATTGGAAGCTTCTACTGATGGCACTAATTGGTCTCTTTTAGGCAGACCTGTTAAGCGATCTATGGTTAATACATGGGATGATGGAATTATTAGTTTGGTTGGTTTACTTCCAAATCAAAATCCAGGTTCAAATTATCAATTTAGAGTAGCTCACAAAAGAATTAGTGGTACGGCTCCCTTAATTACAAGAAATGTTAATATTGTAGCTGTAGGTTTATCCCATAGTGGTGCCTATAGTTTTCCTAGTTTTTATATCGAAAATATATCAGGATCAACAATTACCGGTATAAGTACCCCCGATGAGGAAGTTACTTCAACAAGTTTTACTTCTAATAATGCTATAAGTGCCGAGTTGCCAGATTTATTTGTTAGTGAGCAGTTCTTAGTTAGTGCGAGTGGGTTAGATACCAGTGTTAATCCAGACGAAAGGATGAGAGGAAAGAATCAGTTGTTTTTAGATGATGGATCAACAGTTATTAATGAAGATGCTTATTATAGATATATTCCTGATAATGCGAATTTTGGAAGCGGTGGAACCATTGGCTTGGTAGAAAATATGACTGCTTTAACACCTTACACTATTGGTATGAATCATGGTGTAGAGGCTATTTCAAGTTCTGGAACTAAAACCGCCGTATTAACTACTGAAGAAGTTATTTTAATGGGGTTTCAAACTTTTGATCAACCAAGTTCAACGTTAAGCACAAATGAAGAATTATTAGAGCAAGGTTTAACCTTGTTTACTAGAGAAAATGAGGTTGTTTTAAGAAGTGATAAATTAATTAATTCAAAAATAAAAGTTTACAATATATTGGGACAATTGATTGAGCAAGCTAATTTCAAGAACGAAAATGAGATGTCAATTAAAGTTAATTATAAAGGAGTAATAATTGTCTCTATTGAATTATCTAATGGAATATTTTCTAAGAAAATGTTATTGAAATAGCAACTTAAAATTAAATAAAAAAAGCAGCCAATTGGCTGCTTTTTTTATTTGAAAATATATTTTATCCTTTTCTTCTTTTTGAAGGTTTCGAGCCAAAGGCACTTTTATTTGAATCTGGTCTTTTTCTTCCAAATCCACTAAAATCTCCACCTCCTTTAGTTTTACGGTCTTTACTTCTACGTCTTCCACCACCACTTCTGCTATTTTCACTTTTTTCTCCACTGCCACCGCTATCTCTTCTTCTTCGGTTTCCACCACCGCCTCTACCGGAACGTTTTTTCTCTGTAACTTCTACATTAACACCTCTACCATCAAAGCTAACATCATTTTTTTCAAATGATGAAATAGTTTCGTCTGTGTAATTTTTATCTAATTCAAAAAATGAAAATGTGTCTAAAATTTCAATTTGACCAATTTCTATATTCTTTGCTATTTGTTGTTCATTAATTAATCCAATTAACCTAGCTGGATTTAATTTATCTTTTCTACCAATATTAATAAAGAAGC
>Ga0209345_10002141_pt1 | contig 22358 bp, 20 predicted proteins | sample Cruoilmetagenom7_FD_187294 | JGI IMG/M metagenome (GOLD analysis project Ga0209345, IMG submission 187294) | Oil polluted marine microbial communities from Coal Oil Point, Santa Barbara, California, USA - Sample 7 (SPAdes) (version 2) | ecosystem: Environmental > Aquatic > Marine > Oil seeps ... | reverse complement strand
ATAGGTGTTACTTCATTTTTACCAGTTATTCTATTTCCAATTTTAGGCGTTTTAGATGGCAAAGCAATTTCAAATGCTTACATAAATTATGTCATCTTTTTATTTATTGGTGGTTTTTTAATGGCTTTGGCTATGGAAAAATGGAATCTTCATAAAAGAATAGCTTTAAAAGTATTATCTATTGTTGGTGGAAGTCCGTTTATGATTTTATTTGGATTTATGTTTTCATCAGCATTTCTATCTATGTGGATGTCAAATACCGCCACAACAATGATGATGTTACCTATTGCGTTTTCAGTTTCAGCTGCTTTGGAAGAAGTTCACGGAAAAGCAAAAATTAAAAAGTTTATAATTGGCTTACTTTTAGCAATTGCCTATGCGTGTTCAATTGGTGGAGTTGCAACTTTAGTAGGTACACCACCAAATTTATCATTTATCCGTATTTTTGAAATTATGTATCCTGAAGGACCTTCCATTTCTTTTGGTCAATGGATTACTTTTGCATTTCCTATTACGGTAATTATGTTTTTTTTCACACTGTTTTTCTTATATTTCATCTATAAACCAACAAAAAAAATAGAAAAACTAAACAAATCATTTTTTAAAGAAAGGTATAATGCTTTAGGTAAAGTTACTCCAGAGCAAAAAAGAGTATTTATACTATTTATTACCTTAGCATTATTATGGGTTTTTAGAACAAATATTAACCTTGGATTTGTTACTATTACTGGTTGGAGCTCGTTGTTTGAACATCCTAAATATTTAAATGATGGCACAGTAGCCATGTTAATTGCAGTTATTTTATTTATTGTTCCTTCAACTAAAAAAAATGAAGCATTATTAACTTGGAAAATCACTAAAAAATTACCTTGGCATATTGTATTTTTATTTGGTGGTGGTTTTGCTTTAGCAAAAGGATTTATAGATTCTGGCTTATCTAATTACATTGGAAGCTTATTATCTAGCGCAGGTGGTTTATCTTCAACAACACTTGTAGCAACATTAACAGGTATGATGTCTTTACTTACTGAATTTACTTCAAACACAGCAACTACAGAAATGATGTTGCCTATTATTGGCGGTTTAGCTAACGAAATTCAGGTGAATCCATTATTAATAATGATACCGGTAACTTTAGCAGCTTCAATGGCTTTTATGTTGCCAATTGCAACACCACCAAACGCAATTATTTTTGGAACTAAAAAATTGAAAATGTTGGAAATGATGAAAACAGGATTTTTAATTAATATTGTAGCTATAATTGTTATAACAGTAATTACTATAACTTGGGGAACTATTGTTTTTGATATTGATACTACTGTTTTTCCAGAATGGGCAACTCAAACTGCTACTTCTTCTCAGCATTAATTTTTTGGGTTTTAAATCTAAAAATCATTGAGCGGTATATTAAGTATTGAGCCAATACATAAGCAAACATAATTATTATTTTATTTATGTGTTCTTCAAAATAATATTTATCTATTGCTAAAACGCAATCTGAAAGCATAAAAACAATTGCTCCAGTAAACATCAATAACGATTTTTTTGATCTTGTATTCAAAAAATCAATAAAAGAAAGTGCTCCAAATGTTGATAATGTTAAACCATAAATAATTACGGGCAACAACATTTCATGAAGCCCTTCTTTTAAATTAAAGATTAAAAAACTAAATACTAGCAAGAATGGAATAATTGCAAAGAATACTTTTAGCCAAGAATACTTTTGTACTTGAGATATTAGAATTTTAATAAACAAAAGATGCGTAATTAAAAATGAAACTAACCCTGCTATAAAAAATAATTCTCCTGTAAACAATAAAAATACATCACCTAAAAAAGAAAAAAACAAGGCTAAAATATACCATGGATTACGTTTAGTTACAGACAATATATATAATACAATTAATGAAAGTATTATTAGTGGTTTAAACGCAAATATAATAGTTGAAAATTTAAATATAACACCAACAATATCAGCTATTGAAACAAATAGAAATACCCATAATGCAACTCTAATTTTATTCATTTTAAAAATTTAATTCCAAGTTGGCAATATACAATTTTTATCTAGTTTTTTTAATAATGGTTTTATTCCATCTATTAAACTTTGCTGCATTATTTTTGAATCATCAGCATGGCATTCTAAACAAGAACCAACTAATAATAATTGTTGTTGTTCTTTAACCGTAAAAGGTCTAAAATCTAATCTTGTTGAATTTACAACACCTTCATCAACTTCTTTCAAAAATGGAACCCAAGCATCTTCTGGTAAATTATCGTTTGGATTATTAGCATATTCCGCGTTAAAATTCCATTTACCCATTCCGTTTTCAATACTATATGTTAACTCTCCTTTTCCATATCCTAAAGTTGCAGAATTAGAATGGCACGATTTACAATCTCTAACATTACTTGTTGTTGTATGTGGCGAATTTGGCGCATATAATCTATGAAAAGAAATAGCTGAACCAATTTCCTTTCCTGTATAACTACCCTTATCAATAGTCATAATCATTCCTGGTATCGCCGGTTCAATATGTTTTCCATCTTTATTTTCACGAACTCCCATTGCGGGTACTGATGAAGAAAACTCGGCAACGTGCTCTTTCCACTGTCCTTTACCATATTTTTTATCTAACAAATCAAATGCTCTTGGCTCATCTTTATCATATTCATTATGACAACCAATACAACGTGATGTCCAAGATGAATGACACGCTGCACAACTCACATTTTTATGTGCATTATCTCGTGAACAAATTTCAGGTTGCTTATTTAAAGGGTGAAGTTCACCATCTTTCTTTCCAATTAAAAAAGCATTTCCTTCAGCATCAATAAACGTATTTACCAGTGGGTGATTATCTTTTTTAACCGCAATCATTTCTTTATCATAATGTTTGTAATCTCTATGTAAAAACACTAAAATACTTTCAGCATCTAAAGAATCGTATGAGATTGTGTTTGGCTTTTCTTTAAAATGGCAATCGGCACATTGCAAAGTGACTGCTTGCTCTTCATGAGTGTATTTTTTACCATTTCCCATTACTTCATGTGAAGAATGACAATCTATACATAACATTCCTTTTGTATGATGTAAATCTTCTTCAATGTATTTATAAACTCGTTTATCTTCAACAGTTTTATAGTTCTTATTATTAATTACTTCCTCTTCACTTAACATCGTTTCTTGCCAACCTTCATAATTTGTTGAAATTCTACTTGAACGACTATGACATCCGTAACAATGCTCATCTTTCACAAAAATATCTGTTGAAGGATGAAATTTTGGCAACTCTTTTTTATCAGAAGATAAGTAAGTTGCTAAATCAGTTTTAGCTGCTGAAGAATAATTTAAATGGCATGCATTACAACCTCCACCTCTACTCATTTGTGTAATTTCACCAAACTCTTTTTTCTCAGCTCCTAAATGACAATTAGCGCATAAATCACGCATATGCTTATCTGCAGGTGAATCTGCAATATCTTTAATATGATAATGATAATCAGGTGAATCTGCTTCTCCAAAAATGTATTTATCTACCGCTACCAAACCGCTATTAGTAGTCATTAAAGAGTTTTCAATTTTAGATAATTCATTTGGGTGACATTTACCACAGGTTGCTTTAGCATCAGATAAGTTACCAGGTATTAAAACCATGCCTTTATGAGAATCTTCTTTATCTAAAGTATTAGGATTTCCTAAATGACAGCTTATACAGCCAATTAATTCAGGGTTATGATATTCTGAATACCCTTTTGTATTTAAATGACAATTTAAACAAGATTCCTCATTAATATTTTCAATTTTCACATATTGATTTTCAGATGGTGTTAATGAATTAACATATGCTTGGTTTTTTAATAAAAAAACGACTAATAAAACTAAAATTATTACTACAAAAAAAAAGATTTTAATGTATTTATTTTTCATAAAATAAGTATTGTGTCAAATTTACAATAAATATAAATTAACTTCTAATCTAAATAAAAAAGCTAGTTCATTGATACTTATTTCAATACATAATTCATTTTGTATTATGCCACTTAAGTTACATTTAAAAAATTGATTTTCAATTTGTTAATGTAACCATTGTTACTTCGTGTAAAACCACTATATGACATTTATCATTTTCTTAAATCTACCTTGTAGGTAACTTTACACCAGAAAAAAAACGAATAACTTATGACTACTTCAAGAAGAAAATTTATTAAAATTTCTGCCTTAGGACTAGGAGGTGTTGCGGCTACAACTGGTGCATTAAATGCATTTGGAGCCAATTCATATTTAGATGATTTAGTAAAACAAAAAGTTTCTAAAAAATTTAAAAGAACACCTACTTATTGCGAAGTTTGCTTTTGGAAATGTGCAGCTTGGACATATACTAATGAAGAAGGCGAAATTAAAAAAATTATTGGTAACGACGATGATACACATTCTTACGGTCGTTTATGCCCTAGAGGTACTGGTGGTGTTGGAATGTACACTGATAATGACAGACTTAAAACTCCACTAATTCGTACAACAGTAAATGGAGAAGAAACTTTTAGAAAAGCAAGTTGGGAAGAAGCCCTAGACTTAATTGCCTCTAAATTTAAAAGTTTAAAAGAAGAGCATGGTCCAGAGTCATTTGCTTTAATAAAACATGGTTCACCTGGTTCACATTTAGAACATTTATTTAAAGCTTATGGATCAGATACTATTGCTGAACCTGCTTACGCACAATGTAGAGGTCCTAGAGAAACTGGATTTAAAGCTACGTTTGGATCTTGGGTAGGCTCTCCAGAACCAACCGATATTAGAGATACTAAATGTTTAGTGCTTATTGGTTCTCACATTGGTGAAAACATGCACAACTCGCAAGTTCAAGAAATGTCTGATGCTATTGATAATGGAGCAACAATTATAACTGTTGATCCTAGACTTTCTACAGCAGCAAGTAAATCTACACATTGGTTAGCAATAAAACCTGCTACAGATATTGCTTTAATGCTTTCTTGGATGAATGTTCTAATTGAAGAAGGACTATATGATAAAGAATATGTTGAGAAATATGGTTTAGGATTTAATGAATTAAAAGAACATGTACGTCAATATACACCTGAATGGGCTTATGGTATTACAACTATAAAACCCGAAGAAATTAGAAAAACTGCGAGAGCAATGGCTCATGCAGCACCTTCAGTAATTATTCACCCAGGAAGACACGTAACATGGTATGGTGATGATACACAAAGAGCAAGAGCAATGGCTATGTTAAATGGTTTATTAGGTTCTTGGGGACGTCGTGGAGGATTCTACTTTAAAGAAAAAATTAAAGTGCCAAAATTCCCGCATCCAAAATTCCCACATCCAAAATGGGATTGGAGAGATATTGGTGCAAAATATCCTTTAGCTGAAATGGGAATAACAACTGAAGTTTTGAAAGCTGCTATTCCAAATAAAGACAATAAATATCCTGTAAAAGCATTAATGGTTGCTGGTACCAATTTAACCAAATCTATTCCTGACAGAAAAATATTGGAAGAAGCTTTAGATTCATTAGATTTTATGGTAGTAATTGATACTATGCCAATGGATGTAACTGGTTACGCTGATGTAGTTTTACCTGAATGTACTTATTTAGAACGTTATGACGGTATACGATCTGCAACTAACAGACACCCTTCTATTGCGGTTAGAGTTCCAGCTGTTACTCCAAAATACGATTCAAAACCAGTATGGTGGATGGCCAAACAAATTGGTGAACGTTTAGGATTAGGTGATTATTTCAATTACAACGACTTTAAAGAAGTAATAGAATGGCAATTGAAAGAAATGGGAACTTCTTTAGAAGAAATGGAAAAAATTGGAGTTAAAAATTATCCTCGTAAATCTGGTTCAATGTATATGAATGAAGATGAAGTTTATGATTTCCCAACTGTAAGTGGAAAAATTGAATTTTATTCTGAAGAGTTTAAAGAACTAGGTTTTGATCCTATGCCTAAATACACAGTACATCCTGAACCACCACAAGGTTTTTATAGACTGAACTACGGAAGAGCACCAATGCACACTTTTAGTAGAACAGCTAATAATCCTAATTTAAATGATTTAAAGAATGAAAATGATCTTTGGGTAAATCCAAAAGTTGCTAGAATTCTTGGAATTGAAACAGGCCAAAGAGTTTGGTTAAGAAATCAAGACGAAATTACTTCAACTTTTTCAATTAAAGTTAGAGTTACTGAAAGAGTACGTTGGGATTCTGTTTATATGGTTCACGGGTTTGGTCACGATAATAAAAAATTAACCCGAGCTTATGGTAAAGGAATAAACGACACTCAATTAATTTCAAAAGTAACTGTTGACCCAATTATGGGAGGTACAGGTATGAGAGGGAATTATGTTGAAATATTAACGGAAAACCCATTTAAAAATACTGAGATATGAGATATGCAATGGTAATAGACACATTAAAATGTGTTGGATGTAGTGATTGTGTTGTCGCTTGTCAAACAGAAAACGACGTACCAATTGGGTATTGTAGAGATTGGATTACTGAAACTGTAAGTGGTACGTATCCAAATCTAGATTTAGAATTAAAATCTGAAAGATGTAATCATTGTGAGAACGCACCTTGTGTTAGATGTTGTCCAACAGGAGCAAGTCACCAAATTGAAGGAGGAATTGTTTTAGTTACTCACGATGAATGTATTGGTTGTGGTGCTTGTATAGAATCTTGCCCTTACGATGCACGTTATCAACATCCTGATGGTTATGTAGATAAGTGTACTTTCTGTCATCATAGATTAGAAAAAGGACAACTTCCTGCTTGTGTATCAGTTTGTCCTACAAAGTGTATGTATTTTGGAGATTTAGACAACCCAAATAGTGAAGTGTCACAATTATTAAAAAACAGAAAGTACAAAACGTTAGCTCCTGAAGCAGGAACTGATCCACATGTTTTTTACTTAACTTAAAATTTAAATTATGCAAGAAGAATTATTTACAAGTGGAAGACATATACCAAATATAGATCCTTCATTACAAATATGGCACTGGCCAATATCACTTTACTTATTTTTAGGTGGTTTGGCTGCTGGAATTTTATTTTTTGCTGCTTTATTTTACTTAATGGGTAAAGACAAAGAATACCCAACTGCGGTAAAAGTAGCAACAGTTATACCTCCTATAGCATTATCAATAGGTTTGTTAGCATTAGTTTATGATTTAACTCATAAATTATATACTTGGCAATTATATATGACTTTTAGAATTGAATCTCCAATGTCTTGGGGAGCATGGGTTTTACTAATTGTAACTCCACTTTCATTTCTTTGGACATTTAGTTATTACCGAGAAGTTTACCCAAATTTAGAACGTAAATTAAAAGTATTTCAAAAATTTAAATTTTTGAATGCTGTTGAAAAATTTGTTCAAGAAAACAGAATATATATGGCATATGCCTTAATTCCTTTAACATTAGTTTTAGGTGTTTATACAGGTATATTATTATCAGCTTTTAATGCAAGACCTCTTTGGAATAATGCAATTTTAGGCCCTCTATTTTTAGTGTCTGGTTTATCAACTGGTGCAGCAGCTATTATTTTATTATCAAAAAGTGTAAAAGAAAGACACATGTTTGGTAAAATAGATTTAGCATTAATTATTATTGAATTGGCGTTAATAGTTCATATGATTATGGGATTTTATGCTGGGTCACAAGTTCAGCTAGAAGCTGTACAATTATTAGTTGGTGGAGAATTCACACTCATGTTTTTTGGGTTTGTTGTATTACTAGGATTAATAATTCCTGCAATACTAGAACTTATTGAACTTATTGGCTATAAAGTTCCTGTAGTTGTCCCTGCTCTACTAGTTATTTTAGGTGGATTAATATTTAGATTTGTAATGGTAGAAGCTGGTCAATTAACACGATTCCTTTATTAAAAAGTAACTTATGAAAAAAAATAATCAAACAAACAGACACGTTTATTGGAATCCTTACTTTGGTGGATTTCTACTTGGAATATTAATCTTATTTACTTTCTATATAACAGGTAGAGGATTAGGTGCCAGTGGAGCAATGAAAAGTGGTGTAGTAACTATTGTAGATACAGTTGCGCCTACTCATGCAGAAAGCAGTGCTTACTACAGTAAATTTATAAGTGAAGATAAATCTCCTATGAACACTTGGCTTGTTTTTGAAGCTTTAGGTGTACTAATTGGTGCATTTCTTTCTGGTGGTTTAACTGGAAGAATTGGTTGGAGAACACAACATTCTCCAAAAATTACACCAAAAAGAAGATTAGCTTTTGCTTTAGGAGGTGGTATTTTATTTGGGTTAGGAGCTCAAATTGCTAGAGGATGTACTAGCGGTGCTGCATTAAGTGGTATGGCTGTATTATCAACAGGTGGTTTTATAACAATGCTTGCCATTTTTGGTTCAGCATTCGCATTTGCCTACTTCTTTAGAAAAAATTGGATTTAATTAAAATTAAAAAATAAAAATATATGGGACCATTAATTCCTAACGGTATAATTCCACACGAATGGGATAGTATAATTGCCATTTTAATTGGTATAGTTTTCGGATTTGTTTTAGAAGCTTCTGGATTTTCATCTTCTAGAAAACTTGCCGGAGTATTTTACGGTTACGATTTTGCAGTATTAAAAGTATTTTTTACTGCAGCATTAGTAGCTTTAATAGGTATGTTTTATATGGATTACCTAGGCTATGTAGATATTAGTCAAATGTATGTTCATCCAACTTATTTATGGGGAGCAATAATAGGAGGTGTAATTATGGGAGCAGGTTTTGTTACTGGTGGTTTTTGTCCAGGAACAAGCTTATGTGCTGTTGCAATTGGTAAGATAGATGCAATAGTTTATGTAATTGGAATTATGATTGGAATATTTATCTTTTCAGAACTATTCTTTTTACTTCAACCACTCTACGAAGGTTCGTTCTTAGGTAATATAACCTTAGTTGATTCATTAGGTGTAAATCCGTATTGGTTTATATTCATATTTACCATTATAGCAATTATTTCTTTTGTGATATCTGATATTATTCGTAAAAGAAACAAAAAAATATTTTACTAATTAAACAACATAACAATGGTTAAAAAAAAGGTAGCAAAAGTTTTAGCTTTTAGATATATGGTTCTTGCAGGTATATTAATTATACTTGCCGGTGGACTAGTTTTATTACCAAAGTACGAAAAGCATGAAGGTATTAAACCTGAGCAATTACTTAGCAATGTGATTAGCCCAGAAAGATATATTACAACAGATTATTTAGCTGATAAACTAATAAGTCAAGATCCTTCATATTTATTAATTGATGTTAGAGACGAAGAAAGCTATACTACTTATAGCATTCCAAATGCAATTAACATTCCTTTAGCTAAATTATTAGATGAAGATTCTGAAATGTATTTAAATCAAGATCAATTTAACATCGTATTATTTTCAAACGATAATTTTTCAGCAGATCAAGCTTGGATTTTGTGTAACAGATTAGACTATAAAAACCTTCACGTTTTAAAAGGTGGTGTAAATATGTGGTACAACACTATTATAAACCCAATTAAACCTACTGAAGATATGCCAGCTGAAGCTTTTGAATTATTTACTTTCAGAAAAGCAGCAAGTATGTATTTTGGTGTAGCATATCCAGAACAATTTAAAGCTACTGTAGTAAAAAAAGTGATTCCTAAAAAGGTAATTACAGTTAAAAAGAAAAAGAAAGCACCAGCTGAAGGTGGTTGTTAATTATAAACACTTTATAAAAATCTCTTTATGAAAGAATTAGAAAAAACCAAGAGGATTTCAATAGCTTCAACGCTTTTTATTTTAATAGTACTTATAGCTGTATTATCATACGAAAGACCTAAACATTTGTACAAAGTAAATAGTATTGCTACACTTGAAAAACTAACAAGTGCAGATTACTTTGTTTCATTAAGCAATATAAATAATCCTGATTATGTTTTAATTGATGTTAGAAGTCAATTTGAATTTGAAAAAGGGCATTTAGAAAATGCAATAAATATATACACTGCTGAAATTTTAACAGATGACAATAGCGATGTTTTTGAAGAAATAAAAGAAAAAAATAAAACAGCTATTTTATATGGTGCAAATCCAAATGAAGTAAATGCTCCTTTTATGCTTTTATATCAATTAGGATACGATAATATTAAAATACTAGCTATTGAAAATAGTTACGAAGAAAATAAATTAATCTCAAAAAACGTTGAGATTGAAAAATCTGTAGCAAATATTAACGCCTTTATTGAAGAGTCTGTTAAAAAAGCTAGTAAAGGTTCAAAACAAAAAGTAGTTGTAAAAAAACCACGTAAAAAAACAATTTCTGTAAAGAAGAAAAAGAAAGCACCTGCTGAAGGTGGTTGTTAGTTTAGTTTTTGATTTCTGAAAGGGCTGTTTGTATTATTTCAAACAGCCTTTTTTTTTATTAAAAATTAAAAAAAATCAGCAACAAATGTTACTACAAATCAGTAACTTATAAGACAAGTGTCACATAAATACAAACCTACAATTGTTAATTTTACAGTAACAATAATATATAATTAAATACATCATGAAAAAAACAACATCATATTTAGCATTACTATTTATAACATTTACTTTACTAAGCGGATTTAAAAGTAATGCTCAGCAAAACATAGAAACTCCTTTATCTGAATTTGAATTAGTAGTAAAATACTTAGAATCAAATGGTAATTTCACAAATACAAAGGCTCCTGCCTTAGTTTTAGCAAATGAGATTAAAGAAAATTTAAAAAACGATAAATATCTAATAATAGATATTAGAAGTGAAAGTTGGTTTGAATATGGACATATTAAAAATGCGAAAAACGTAAAAGCCGCAGAACTATTAAACTATTTTGAAAATGACATAAAACCTGAGAATTTTGATAAAATAACTATTGTTTGTTATTCAGGGCAATCAGCAGCTTATTATACCAGCTTATTAAGACTTGCAGGGTACAATAATGTTTTTAATTTAAAATGGGGAATGAGCTCTTGGGCTGAGGAATTTGCAACAAATATTTGGTTGAAAAATTCAAAAAACACATATGCTAACAAATTAGAGCTAACCAGTAATGTAATGCCTGAAAAAGGGGAGTTACCTATTTTAAAAACAGGTAAACTAACTGCTGAAGAGGTTTTAAAAGCTAGAATTAAAGAAGTCTTAACCAAACCTTATAAAGAATACTATGTAAAAGCTGATACATTATTTAAAAACACTGATGCATATTTTATAGTTAACTATGTAAATGAAGAAAAATACAACTTAGGGCACATAAAAGGATCTATAAGATATCAGCCAAAGTCTTCACTTTCATCAACCGAAAATTTATTTACACTGCCAACTAACAAAAAAATAATTGTAAGCTGTATGACAGGACAATCTGCTGCTTACATAGTTGCATATTTAAATGTACTTGGGTATGATGTTGCAAATTTAGCTTACGGTGCAAATAGTTATATGAATTCTACACTTATTGAAAAAGGTTGGAATGGTTTTACAGAAAAAGAAATTAAAAATTATCCTGTATCAGAATAACAAAACTATAATTCTTTGTAACTAACGTTACTAAATTCATAAAAAAGAGGTTGTTTTTAAAACTAAAAACAACCTCTTTTTTTGTAAAAACCACAACTTACTTATCCCTTAGTATCGTTTTAAAATTACTTTACACCGCTCCAAAATTAACTTTTTTTACCACTTGTTTTTATATTAAAACATTATATCAAAAAACAACTTTCAACCTACTGATTATCAATACATTAATATGTAACAATTGTTACTGTAAAGAATAATTATGTATTGATATTATATGATAAATATCATATAAATAAAATCAACCCATATCTAATTTTGATGTAACAATTAGAACATTAAATTAATTTAAATTACTTATTAACATGAAAAAAACAGTTAAATACTTCGTACTATTTTTTATAGTAGCTACCTTTTTTAACAATCACAAAATTGTAGCACAAGATCAAATAAATAACTCAATTTCTGAAACACAACTTTTAGTTCAATATTTAGAGACTAATGGTGATTTTATTAATAGTGAAGCTCCTGCAATAATTTTAGCAGATGAAATTAAAGAAAATCTTAAAAACAAAAAATACCTTGTTTTAGATATTAGAAGCGAAAGTTGGTTTGAATATGGACATATTAAAAATGCTAAAAATATTAAAGCTGCTGATCTTCTAAATTATTTCAAAAATGACATTGATCCAAAAACATTTGATAAAATAACTATTGTATGCTATTCTGGTCAATCTGCAGCCTATTTCTCAAGTTTATTAAGACTTTATGGATACAATAATGTATATAACCTTAAATGGGGAATGAGCTCTTGGGATGAAGAATTTGCTACAAATGTTTGGGTTAAAAATTCAAAAGATAAATATCAGAATCAACTAGAACTTACAAGTAACTTAATTCCAGATAGAGGAGAATTGCCAATATTAAATACTGGAAAAACAAATGGAAAAGAAATTTTAAATGAACGCATTACAAAAGCTTTTGAAAAACCTTATAAAGCACATATTGTTAAAGTTGATTCTGTTTTTAATAACCCTACTAATTTTTACGTAGTAAATTACGTAAATGAAGAAAAATACAACTTAGGACACATAAAAGGAGCTGTAAGATATCAGCCGAAATCTTCTCTTACTTCAACAGAAAATTTATACACTTTACCAGCAAATAAAAAAATATTAGTAAGCTGTGATACAGGTTTATCTGCAGCTTATGTTGTAGCGTACCTTAATATTTTAGGTTACGATGTTGCTAACCTTGCCTATGGTGCAAATAGCTATATGAACAGCACTTTAATTGAAAAAGGTTGGAATGGATTTTCTAATCAAGAAATTAAAAATTACCCAATTGTAGAATAAAAATCGCCATAATGGCAAAACATCATTTATAAACATAAATATACAAAATCATGAAAAAAATATCATTATTATTAATTGGTCTATTATTAGTTCCTACACTATTATTAACATCCTGCGACAGAGGTGATGACCCACAAAGTGGAGAAGCAGCTTTACCTACATTCACACTTTTAAAAGAATACATGGAGGATAATAGTTTAGATATTAACAAAGTAATTACAAATGACGCTGGACAAAAATTTGTTGTAGGCGCACCCGCTTTAGCAGATTATGATGCAGCAGCATTTAAAGGCAAATATTACATTATGGATATTAGAAGTGCAGATGCATTTGCTACAAGCCATATTGATGGTGCCATAAACGTACCATTTGCAAATATTTTAACAGAAGCTGCTAACGCAGGGAGTAAAACAATTCTTGTTGTATGTTATACTGGTCAAACAGCTTGTTATGCAACAGCACTAATCCGTATGTATGGATATCCAAACACACAAGCACTAAAATGGGGTATGACAGGATGGTCTGATGCTACAGATTCTTGGACAAGTAAAACGGGAGATGTTGGTTCAGATAGTGGAAATTGGTCTTTTGGATCTGCTCCTGCAGTAAATTTTTATGACGAACCTGTACTTTCTAGCTTAAGTATTGATGGTGAAGAAATTTTAAAAAGTAGAGTTGAACAAGTTGTTGCAGCCGGTTTCAAAACAGCTTCAAATGCAGATGTAACAGCATCACCAAGTAACTATTTTATCAACAACTATTTTAGTGATGCTGATTATACAGGATTTGGTCATATAGATGGTGCTTACAAAATTTTACCACTTACATTATCCGATGGTCAATATAGAAATTTAGATCCTTCAGCTAAAGTAGTTACATACTGTTATACTGGGCAAACTTCAGCAGTTGTAACCGCTTGCTTAAATGTTTTAGGGTATGATGCATATAGTTTAACATTTGGTATGAATGGCTTAAGTCATAGCAGTTCTCAGTGGAGTTCAAACCAATGGGGAGTTGATAGCCATGCAAAAGGGCTTCCTTTAGTAGACTAATTAAAACATCACAATATTTAAAACTAAGGCTCTGAAAAACAACATTTAATTTAAATAATTGTTAATGATGTTTTTTAATAAATAAGTAACGTTTTTCGGAGCTTTTTAACTAAAAATGACATAAAATGAGAAAAAAAATAATAGTACTAGCTGCATTAATATTTGCACTTACAATAAACACATCATTTGCACAAGGTTGTGAAGATGATGTTGCCACAACAGCTACTTCCGGAGTGCCATCAACAAGTAGTTCAACTGTATTTGGATATATTCAACCACAATACAATACATATTTCACAGATCAAGGTGAAAATACTTTTAATTTTAAAAGAGCTAGACTTGGTGTACGAGGAAGAGTAAATCGTTCTTTTTCTTATTATGTAGTATTAGAAGCAAGTGCTTTTATTGGTGGTGGTGATGCCTATTTATTAGATGCATTTGTAACCTGGGACAAACATGAATGGGCTAAAGTATCTTTAGGTTCCTTTAAACAACCTTTTAGTAGAGAAGTTACTACTGCTTGTCATTCCTTAACAACTATTGACAGATCAATTGTAGCAGACCAATTAGTTGCTCCTCAAAGAGATATGGGACTTATGTTATTAGGTGGATCTAATAAAACAAAATTTAAATACTCTTTAGCGTTAATGAATGGAAGAGGATTAGGTGTTAATGATAATAATGAGAAAAAAGATATTATTGGACGTACTACTTATCAATTATTTGATTTTATGAATGTAGGAGCAAGTTTTAGATATGGATATCCTAATAATGCAGATGATACAAGAACAACCTATGGAATTGACGCTTCAGTTAAATACAAAGATTTTACAGTACAAGGAGAATATATTTATGATGAAGGTGATTATAACAGAGCTGCCGGAGGTGGTTGTGGTTCAGAGCCTTTAGAATTAGGAGAAAAAAGAGATGGTGCTTACATCATGGTTTCTTATGATGTAAATAAAAAGTTACAACCTGTTTTTAAATACGAATACTTTGATCAAGATATAGATATTAAAAAAATTGGTTACCAAGAAAGAATGACACTTGGTCTTAATTATTTCTTTAATAATAAAACTCGTCTCCAAATTAATTATCAAGCAAATATAGAAACCTATATTAATACTGATAATGATGCGCTATTAATGCAAGTACAAGTACGATTTTAATTAATTATTATTTTTTATTTGATAAAAAACTCCTGATAATTGTCAGGAGTTTTTTTTTGCATTTTTTGTAAATTTGAAGTTAATACTAAACCGAGAAATCAATGAATACAGATAAAGATTTTTTAAGAGGGAAGTTAAACGATTATTATTCTGAAATTTTCGAAAAAGAGCTTATAGATGAAATTATCTCATCAGGTATATATAGAACCATAGAGGGTGGTGGTACTTTAATAGATATTGGAGATAATATGACACATATACCTCTAATACTTGGCGGGGCCATTAAAATTATACGTGAAGATAAAAATGGAGATGAAATTACTTTATACTTTTTAGAAAAAGGAGATACCTGTGCAATTTCATTTGTAAATTGTATAAACAGAACAAATAGTATGTTTAGAGGAATAGCCGAAAAAGAAACTGAAGGTATTTTTGTGCCTGTAAATAAAGTTGATGAGTGGTTAAAGAAATATGAAACTTGGCGTCATTTTATTATTGATAGCTACCATATGCGTTTAATTGAAATGGTAGAATCTATTGATAGTTTAGCATTTATGAAATTAGATGACAGGCTACTTAAATTTTTAACCGATAAGGTTAAAATAATGAAAGACAATGTATTAATAATTACTCATCAAGAAATTGCTGATGATTTAAATACATCAAGAGTTGTAGTATCTCGTTTATTAAAACAACTTGAAAATGAAGGAAAAGTTAAAATTAGAAGAAATAGAATTATAATTGATAATATTTAAAAAAAAAGCTTCCAAATAGGAAGCTTTTTTTATTTAATTATATAACATTACACTAAAGTACTTGCTTTAGGAATTTGAATTTTAGAACTATACATTTGCCATAATTTAATACCACCAGCTAAGTTTAAAACATTATTTATATTATTATGTCTTAAAATTAATTCTGCCAAATAAGCTCTTAACCCTCTTCTACAAAAAATAATAACTGGCTTATTTTCATTTTTAATAAAGTCAATATAATTTCTAATTTCATCTAAGGGAATATTCACAGCATTTGGAATAGTTCCTGCTTCAAACTCTTCAACTGTTCTTGTATCAATTAATAGAAAATCATTGGGATTTGTTTCCTCTAAAAAAACATCCAAATCTTCAACTGAAATTTGTTCACCACTACCTTCCAACATATTTTCAGCAACAAAACTTGAAACTATAACAGGGTCTTTTGCTGGTGAAAATGGTGGTGCATATGCTAAATCTAATTGTGATAAATCTGTGATTTTTAATTTTGCATAAATGGCAGTACTTAAAACATCTACCCTTTTATCTACACCAACTTCACCAAATAATTCTGCACCTAAAATTTCTTCAGTTTCAGAATTGTAATAAATTTCAGTAAATAAATCTTTTTGATTTGGGTAATAACTTGGCGTTGAACCTGCAACGGTTAAAACTGTTTTAAAAGGAATATTTTTTTCTAATAAATATTTAGGATTTAAACCAGTTCTTGCCAATGTATATTCAAAAACTTTTACAATAGCTGTTTTATAAGCACCTTTAAAAACAATATTTTTACCTGCTGCATTTGCACCTGCTGCTCTTCCTCCTTTATTTGAATGTGTTCCTAAAGGAAAATAATCAAACTCATTGGTTTGTAAATTTTTAATTGAAACATTATCACCCGCAGCATACACATCATTTAAAGTGGTCTCCATTTTTTCATTTACTTTTAATGCGCCATTTTTAATATGTTCAGCTCCTTTTGAAATTAATAAATCTGTATTTGGTTTTATTCCAACACTTACTATTACAAAGTCGGTTTTTATAGTTGACTTACCGTCAATTTTAATAGCAATAATTTTACCATTTTCATTTAATTCAAATTCATTTACAATACTTGATGTTAAAACTTCAATTCCTTTATTTTTTAAAATTGTTTCAGCAAAGTTTCCAAACTTTTTTTGCCACATTGTTAAAATTTGATTTTCACCTTCAATTAAAGTGACACTTTTACCTGCTTCACTCAAATTTTCAGCAACTTCAACACCAATTAAACCAGCACCAATTATTGTAATGTGTTTTGAAGAACTTGCCAACCCTTCTTTCATTATTTTATCAAAATCTACCATTGATCTACACGTTGACCAATTTGTTGCTAAATTGATGTTTTTTATAGGTGGCACAACCGATTTTGCTCCTGTGGTAAAAACTAATTTATCATAACTATAATCGCTTTTACTTGAATACACAATTTTATTTTCAGTATCAATATTTATAATTTCTTCATTAACTTTTACATCAATATTAAACCTGTTTTTCATTAATGCTTCGTCTACAACAATTAAATCGCTTCTATTTTCTATTACACCAGAAAAGGCATAAGGCATACCACATGTTGCATAACTAATATTTGCTCCTTTTTCAAAAAGTAATATCTCGGCATTTTCATTCTCTCTTCTAGCCTTTGCTGCTGCTGAAGGACCTGCTGACAAACCTCCAATAATTATAATTCTTTTCATTTATATTTTTTAAATTCTATGCAAATTTTCAATAATTTTATGAGGTGTACTGTAATTATTATTACAATAACGTTTTCATTAATTTTTTGTAAAACTATTGAGTTGACCAGTACATTTTTAACGGACTATTTTTATTGAAAAATGATTGAATTGATACAAATACTATTCGCTACATTTTAGTATATTTGCAATTCTAAAAAACGAAGTGAGCATCTATGTTTAATAATTTAAGTGAAAAATTAGATAAAGCCTTTCATGTACTGAAAGGACACGGAAAAATAACTGAAGTAAATGTTGCAGAAACACTAAAAGAAGTTCGTAGAGCTCTTTTAGATGCCGATGTTAACTTTAAAATAGCCAAAAAATTTACATCAATTGTAAAAGAAAAAGCACTCGGTCAAAACGTATTAACTACGTTAAACCCAGGGCAATTAATGGTGAAAATTGTTAAAGATGAATTAACTAGTTTAATGGGAGGAGAAACTGTTGGGATAAACCTTTCAGGAACACCAACTGTTATATTAATGTCTGGTTTACAAGGTTCTGGTAAAACAACTTTTTCTGGTAAGCTTGCAAACTACTTAAAAGATAAAAAAGCCAAACAAGTATTATTAGTTGGTTGTGATGTGTATCGTCCTGCTGCAATAAATCAATTACAAGTTGTTGGTGAACAAATAGGTGTAGAAGTTTATGCTGAAGTTGGAAACCAAAACCCTGTTGAAATTTCAAAAAACGCCATAAAACATGCAAAAGCAACAGGCAAAAATGTTGTAATAATTGATACCGCTGGTCGTTTAGCTGTTGATGAAGAAATGATGACTGAAATTTCTAATATTCACAAAGCTGTAACTCCGCAAGAAACACTGTTTGTTGTAGATTCTATGACTGGGCAAGATGCCGTAAATACTGCTAAAGCTTTTAATGATATTTTAAATTTTGATGGTGTTATACTAACAAAATTAGATGGTGATACGCGTGGTGGTGCGGCTTTATCAATAAAATCTGTTGTAGATAAACCAATTAAATTTATTGGTACTGGTGAAAAAATGGAAGCAATTGATGTTTTCCATCCAGATCGTATGGCTGAGCGTATTTTAGGAATGGGTGATGTTGTTTCTTTAGTTGAACGTGCTCAAGAACAATACGATGAAGAAGAAGCTCGTAAAATTCAAAAGAAAATTGCGAAAAATCAATTCGGTTTTGATGATTTCTTGAAGCAAATTCAACAAATCAAAAAAATGGGAAACATGAAAGATTTAATGGGAATGATTCCAGGCGCTGGGAAAATGATGAAAGATGTTGATGTAGATGATGATGCTTTTAAAGGTATTGAAGCAATTATACATTCAATGACAATAAGTGAAAGAACTGATCCTAAAACAATTAATGCAAGTAGAAAAAAGAGAATTGCAAAAGGATCTGGTACATCAATACAAGAAGTAAATCAATTGCTAAAACAATTTACTCAAATGAGTAAAATGATGAAAATGATGCAAGGAGGCGGAGGCCGACAAATGATGCAAATGATGAAAGGAATGGGGAAATAAGTCTCAGTTTTCAGTTGCAGTTTTCATACTATTTATAGTAAATAAATAATTAATAGTTATGAGTTTCAAAAAGTTACTTTCATACCAAAAAGCATTTGACCTTTCAATGGAAATATTTGAATTATCAAAATCATTTCCAAAAGAAGAAACTTACTCATTAACAGATCAAATTAGAAGAAGTTCAAGGTCAGTTTGTGCCAATATTGCTGAAGCTTATCGAAAAAGGTTATATCCAAAGCATTTTATAAGTAAACTATCTGATTCTGATAGTGAAAATTCTGAAACACAAGTTTGGATTGATTTTTCATTTTCTTGCAATTATATTAATTCTGAACAACAACAAAATTTATCAACTAAAAGTATTGAAGTTGGAAAATTAATCAACTTTATGATTAATTTTCCTGAAAAGTTCGGTGTAAAACTGTAAACTGAAACTGATTTACTGTAAACTAATTTAACATGATTTTACTAGACGGAAAAAAGACTTCAGCTGATTTAAAAATAGAAATTGCTGAATCAGTTAAGCAATTAAAAATTCAAGGTAAAAAAACACCTCATTTAGCTGCCATTTTAGTAGGCACCGATGGAGCAAGTATGACTTATGTAAATGCCAAAGTAAAAGCTTGTGAACTTGTAGGTTTTAATTCAACATTAATTGATTTACCCGAAGAAACTTCTGAAGAAAAATTACTACAAGAAATAGATAAATTAAATAACAATATTGATATTGATGGTTTTATTGTTCAATTACCATTACCTAAGCATATTGATGAACAGAAAGTATTAATGGCGGTAAATCCAGATAAAGATGTTGATGGTTTTCATCCAACAAATGTTGGTAGAATGGCTTTAGACATGCCTTGTTTTTTACCAGCAACACCGTTTGGTATTTTAGAATTGTTAGAGCGTTATAACGTTGAAACCTCTGGAAAACATGTTGTAGTTATTGGAAGAAGCCATATTGTTGGTAGACCAATGAGTATTTTAATGAGTCAGAAACGACCTGCAGGGAACGCAACTGTAACAGTAGCACATAGTAGAACTAAAAATATGAAAGAGCTTACTCAGCAAGCTGATATTATTGTTGCCGCACTTGGTATTCCTGAATTTTTAACCGGTGATATGGTTAAAAATGGTGTTACCATTATTGATGTTGGAATTACAAGAGTTGATGATGCTACTAAAAAAAGAGGCTACCGTTTAGCTGGTGATGTTCATTTTGAAAGTGTAAGTAAAAAAGCTGAATTTATTACTCCAGTTCCAGGTGGTGTTGGACCAATGACTATTGCTATGCTTATGAAGAATACCTTGCTTGCGTGTGAAAGAAAATAATTAGTTCTTTTATAGTATATTAGTCATTTAATATCCTATAATTTGATCGATTCAATTTTTTTAAAAGATAACCATGATTTTATACTGTTTGGCAATCAACACTTAATTGCCTTACTTTTTTTTATCATTTTTGGTTATGTTTTGATAAAATGGGCTTCAAAACAATCTAAAGAAAAACAGCATACGGTTGGAAATATTTTTGCTTTTTCACTTTCTATAACTGTAATTATTTGGACTTTCTTAAAAATTTACACGAGAGGATTTAATATTAAAGAAGACCTTCCTTTACATCTTTGCAATTTTGTTGCGCTATTTTTACCCATTTTTACGTTAACTAAAAAGAAAATTTATTTTGATATTTTTCTTTTCTGGATTTTGGCAGGAACTACACATGCGGTTATAACACCAGATTTACGTAATGGCTTTCCTAACTTCGTTTTTTTAAAATATTGGTATGTACACGCAGGCTTAATTGTTTTTGTTTTTTATACAGTTTTAATCTATAAGTTTAAGCCAAATTTAAAAAGCGTAATCAATTCGTTCTTTGCATTACAGTTATATGCTCTAATCTTATTTACAATTAATAAAACAATAAAATCTAATTATTTTTATACAAACTCTAAACCTGAAGGACCTACTGCATTAGATTATCTAGGAGAATGGCCATATTATATTTTTACAATTGAGCTCATTTTAATACCCTATTTTTTATTAATTTATTTACCATTTTATCTGACTGAAAAAAAATAATTATATTCACAAATAATTAAAACAAAATCAATTTGGAAGATTCAATTTTTTTTAAAGAGAACTTTGAGTTTGTAATATTCGGTTTTCAGCACTTTTTAGTATTATTATTTTTTACAACTCTTGGTTTTTCCCTTATAAAGTATGCTTTAAAATCTAATCAAGAAATTAAAATAAAAACAGGAAATGATATTGCATATTTTATATCAGCTACAGTTATAATTTGGACAATTTATAAATTCTTCTCTAACCAATTTGACATTACCAACGATTTACCATTTCAGTTATGCTATTTTTTAGGTTTAGTAATGCCGCTATTTACAAGAACAAGGAAACAGTTATACTATGAAATTTTACTATTTTGGATTTTTGCAGGAACGTTTCAAGCTATAGTAACACCCGAAATGAAAAACGGATTTCCTCATGTTCATTTCCTATATTTTTGGATTGTACATTGTGGACTAATAATTATTATGCTTTATGCTACATTCGTTTATAAAATGAGGCCTAAATTAAAAAGTACATTAGTTTCTTTTATTGCGCTACAAGGTTATTTTATTTTTGTAACAATAATTAATAAAATTACAGGCGCTAATTATTTCTATTTAAATGCAAAACCAAATGCTCCTACTGTATTAGATTTTTTAGGTGAATGGCCTTATTATATAATTATGGCCGAACTTTTATTAATTCCTTATTTTTTAATTATTTATGTACCTTTTTATTTAACTAGAGTAAAAAATTAAATTTCTTCTCTGTTCACCAAACCAATTGAAAATGCTGGTAAACAAACTGCTAAATATTCACATTCAGCATCAAACGGATTTGAATATTGTACTCTGGCGCCTTTGCTAATTTTAATTGACTGTCCGGCTTCTAAAACAATAATTTCACCATCAACATTTAATTGTTTCTTACCTTTAATTATATATGTATATTCATCAAAATTAGGTGTTTGAAACGGTTCACTCCAACCTGATGGAGCTACCATATGGGCTAAACTTAATTCACCATTATCTGTAGTGTGTCCAAAATGTTCTTCAATTAATTTCCCATCAGTAGTTGGAATCACAAATGGTAATTTTTGTATTTTAT
>Ga0209345_10002140_pt1 | contig 22359 bp, 28 predicted proteins | sample Cruoilmetagenom7_FD_187294 | JGI IMG/M metagenome (GOLD analysis project Ga0209345, IMG submission 187294) | Oil polluted marine microbial communities from Coal Oil Point, Santa Barbara, California, USA - Sample 7 (SPAdes) (version 2) | ecosystem: Environmental > Aquatic > Marine > Oil seeps ... | reverse complement strand
TTGACTTTGTGACGATCAACGACAAACCCGGGGTAGTGTCCCAGAGAGATATCGTGAAGCGGACGACGCAGGTCCCCCAAATGGGCCCCTGGATTGCCTTTAAGATTGCTGATATGGCCGAGCGCGTTCTAGGTCGCCCTGTTACGTTCTCCAATCGTATCGTAACCCTATACCGCGACCCGCGAAAAGGGGCAGAGATGGCGATGCCTCTGTTGGGAGTGGACAACCCAGAGAAGGTAGGACCGATCTTCCTTGAGGCCTACCGCTATATGGACGCCCCTCCGCGTCTGGATCGCAAAGTCAATATACAAGAGGTGGAGACCGTCCTCTGTAAATGGAAGAGCGCCAGGAACGGGCGCTACAAGATCGGGACCGACACAAAACACCTTCGATCTTCTCTGAGTAATTGGGGAGACCTCGCCAGCTCTCTCCAAGACTTCGTCCCCCGCAAGTAAAACCGCTTGCCCGGCGCGGCTTAGAGAAGTAAAGTCCCCCTAGAACCTAGAAAGAGAGAACCATGAAACTCATCAACGTAAGAGGAACGAACGGAACCGGCAAGTCAACGGCAATTCGAACCTTCCTCCAGCACGAGCCCGCCAACTTCTCCGGTAACGAAAATTCGCCGGTGAAGAAGATCGACCTCCACTACTATACCGAAGAGATGAAGACCGGGACGAAAGACCGGTTTGTCGAAGGGTACGCCAATAATGACGACCTTGTGATCGTCGTCGGCGACTATTCGACAATGGCTGGAGGTATGGATAAAATTAAGAAATTCGAATACGCCTTCGCCGCGATCCGAAAGGCCGTCGAACTTGCTGAGCTTCACGAATTCAAGGCAGTTGTATTCGAAGGTATCCTCGCCTCAACCGTCTGGGGCTCTTGGGGAGCCTTCGCTGCGGAGATGCGCGACGAGGGTCATGAGTTTATTTTCATGGGACTAGAAGTCCCGCTCGACGTCGCCCTTGCCCGCATCCAACGACGCAACGGAGGTAAGCCTGTGAACGAGGAACAGGTCGCTGCTAAGATATCGGCGGTTGAATCCTCCCTTCAGAAAGCAGCAACCGCTGGTTTCCGGGTTGAAACCTGTATTGTAGACGAGGACCTGGAAGACGCTGGCCACAATACGATTATTGCGAACAGTCCGCAAGGGAACTTCTTGCGCGACATAGTCAACGGAGAGCCTCATGTCGGATAACGAAAAAGCTATCGGATCAGCTTTTGCTCCCGGCCCTCTTTGGGCTTGGATGGAAGAGCGCCACGCGATCTATATCCGGAAGAGTATCCGGGAGGGGATCGACCCAGGGACACTATACGTCCCGGAGGAGGCCGATCTCGAAGAAGCCGACCCGGATCACTTTGCTTTACACCCAAAAGGGACCTCGTTCACTCGGGACGCAGTCCTCGCCGAGGGTCGCTTCTGTAACGTCTTCCGCGAACTGGATACGGTTACAATCTGGGTCAGGGAGAATATCCGGGAGCCCTTCGCGGATCATCCGAACCTGTGGATCATGCTGGCAATTGCTCGGTACATCAACTGGCCGCCAACCTTAGAAATGTTGATCAATACCCCCGGGGCTTGGCCGCTCGCCTCCGATTGGGACCCAGCTGACATGGGGGATGCCCTCGACACCTATCAAGCGAAAGGGGTCAAAGTTTATACTGGGGCCTACATGATCAGAGCCGAAAGCAATCGGAAGGCAGAATGGTACAACTGGACCAAGAATCAGTATATCGCTCAGATCGTGATCGGACGTCTCTGGAAAGAGCGCGGCCACTTTGGTGAGTTATTCGCCTGTAAGGAGCTCAAGCTAAAAGAGGTCTGGGAAAGCCTTGCTAAAGAGAAAGACTTCATCGGTTGGGGGCCGTTCATGGCCTATGAAGTCGTCACTGACCTACGCCATACCCGCTATCTCGAAGAGGCACCGGATATCTACCAGTGGGGCAACGCCGGACCCGGTGCTCTTCGGGGTCTCAACCGTCTCCGGGACCTTCACCACAACACAGCCCTTAATCAGTCAACGGCTTCCGCCCTCATGCGCGAGCTACTCGATCTCGCCCGAGAGCGCGGCCACGAGGGTAAATGGGCCAGCTGGTTCCCTTGGGGCGATCTCGAAATTCGTGATATTGAGCACTCCCTTTGTGAAGTCGATAAGTGGCTCCGCATGAAACGTGGCGAGGGTAAGATGCGAGCCAAATATATTGAAGGGAGGGGATACTGATATGATCTATTCATCCTACAAGAACCTGAAGCCTAGCCGGGAGCCAGACTTCTTGATTGGGCCAAACAAAGACGACCCCTATATGCGGCGTTGGTGGCTGATCCCTCGGAACACTGAGTTCAATATCTACTACCACGAAGTGCTCCACGACGATGATGACCGGGCACTTCACGACCATCCTTGGCCGTCGATCTCGCTCTGCACCAAAGGCCGTATGGCCGAGGTGCTTCCGAGCGGAGAGAGCAGAGTTGTTAAGGAAGGAGACGTTGTCTTTCGCCCTCCAACTGACGCCCACCGCCTTGAGCTTATTCACGGCGAGCCCTGTGAAACGTTGTTTATAACGGGTCCCCGTATCCGCGAATGGGGCTTTCACTGCCCTAAGGGCTTCGTTGAGTGGACCGACTTCGTGGATCCAAATAATCCAGGCTCGCCTGGTCGTGGTTGCGGAGAGATGAGTTGACCGATTGGTTTGGATATATCCTGCTCGCAATCTGTGGCGTACTAGCGTTTATTCCTATTCGCTGGGACCCCGCGATCAAAATGAAACTTTGGCTTGAAAGGAAGTCTAAGAAATGAGATCATACAACTTCAGAAACGTCGAAGAGGCGCTCCCGGAAATGCTACGGGCGATTGAGCGCCTAGGTGTTGAACGCCCAAGCCGTAACGGCCCAGTGCGCCAGTTCGATCAGGACGTCGCGATCCGGTACGAGAACCCAACAGAGCGGGTTCTGTTCTTCCCGGAGCGGGATGCCAACCCTTTCTTCCACTTGGCCGAGTGTCTTTGGATGATTGCAGGACGCAATGATGTCGAGTTCCCAGCTCGATTTGTGAAGAACTTCGGTCAGTTCTCTGATAACGGAAAAACATTCAACGGGGCTTACGGCTACCGCTGGCGCTTCCACTTCGAGACGTCCGACGGCTACCCTATCGACCAGATACAGACGATTGTTCAAGCGTTGAAGAAGGACCCGACCGGTCGTCGTCTTCTTATCTCTATGTGGGACGGCCACCACGACTTTGGTCTGAACTCGAAAGACATTCCCTGTAACCTCTTAGCGATCCCGAAGATCGCTCCGAACGGGAAGCTAGACCTCACTGTCTTCAACCGGTCCAATGACCTTATCTGGGGCGCTCTTGGAGCGAACGCGGTTCACTTCTCGTTCCTCCAAGAATACCTAGCCGGTCTGATCGGCGTCGAAGTCGGGGCCTATACTCAGGTAAGCACTAATATGCATGCTTATACAGAGTTGGGCGGTATGTGGGATAAGTGCGCCCCTCTGATTGACCTTACGACGAAGATGGAGCCGTTCAGGGGACGCTATTCCAGGGGAACGGTCTCGGCCCTTCCAATCTTCTATAATAACGCCTCGACCAACGACCAAGTTTGGCGCGAGGATATTGGGATGCTGATTGAAGAAGGTCCCGTTGTTGGGATACGCATCCCCTGGCTTCGTCGCGTAGCTATCCCGATGCTTATGGCCCACCAGCATTATTCTGAAGGCGAGGGTTTGGACCGCTACGACGGGGCGATTGAGATCGTCTCCCAATGTCAGTCTGAGGACTGGAAACTCGCTGCTACTGAATGGCTGGAACGTCGCCGCCAGGCAGCAATTGATAAGGGGCTGGCCTAATGGTAGCGACAGATGCTCAAAGGCTTCGGGACATACGGGAAGGCAGCTATGTCGAACGTTGCCACACGAAGCCTCATATCGGAAGCTACAACAACGGCTTCCACACCTACGGTATGCTCTCCGCTTGCCTCCTGCTCCATCCTGGGCCTTCTCTGGCTCTACTCCGGGCGATCTCACTTCACGACACCTCCTCGGAGCGCGTCGTTGGGGATATGCCGCACGGCGGCAAGAAGGGCTTTCCTGAACTCGGGGCGGCTTACGAAGACGCCGAGGATTCAGTCCGGGAGGAGCGCGGTCTCCAAATACCCGATCTGAACCCGACAGAGGCGCGTTGGCTCAAGTGGCTCGACCTCCTCGACTTCTGGTGGTGGACCCAAGAACAGGAGAAGTTGGGTTCTCGTACCTACATCAAGGACCAAGAGGCGTGTGATCACATGATCGCACTCGGCTGGAACGATATCCCGCCGGAGCTTCAGCATGTTCTTCTCGATTGGTCTGGAGAAACAAAGGAATGGACACGTGGATAAGTTTGACCCCCAAGGCGAAGGATATCTCGCCGAACTCGACCAGATTGCTCGCGACGACGTAGCCGGTCTGAAGAAAGCCCAAGCGAGCTACGGGAACAGTTGGAAATCCCGTGGCGGCGTCGGAGCTTTCATGATGTTAGCTCGGAAGTGGGACAGGCTTGAGAACCGGTTGAAGAGAGTTGTCGCGGGAAGCCCAATCAAGAACGAGGCTCCCGGGGCGAACCGATACGACATCTTTGAGCACGTCGAAGCGGATCAGCGATCCGAGGGCGTGATCGACGATATCCGCGACCTCCGCCGCTACCTCCTGCTAGTCGAGAGCGACCTTGTCGCCCGAGGCTTCGGGGCCACTCACCGCGACAACGCTGAGGACAGCGAGAAGGCGGCTATGAACGCTCACCTACGTCTAGCAGCTGGGGGATACGCTCCTCCGATCCAAGGGCGGGTTCAACCTACCAGTGTTGAGGTCGTTGCCCCTCCACAAAGAGAGGAGAGCGCTATTGAGCGCCGTCTTCGCGAATTGAAGGAACTTCGCCTTTCTCAGGAAGAGGAGGGTAATGTGGTTGAGGGCTTTGGATTGGTCGATCACCCTTCCCCCTTCGGATACAACGAAGCGGAAGAAAAGTAATGGCGAAGAAGACTGACTCTGGTCTTCAACTTCCGATGTTTGAGCCGGAATGTGACTGGGTTCCCCCTGATCTAAACGATTTGCCTGACTGGTCGCGTTTTAACCGTGTCTGCGTAGACGTTGAGACTTGCGATCCCCAACTAAAACAGTTGGGGATCGGAGTTCGGCGCGGCGGGTACGTGACAGGCATATCTTTCTCCTGTCAGGTGAAGGGCGAGCCTATCGGTCGAGGCTACTATCTACCGATCAGACACTTTGGCGGGGACAACCTCGACATTGACCAAGTCTGGCGTTATCTCCAGGAGAACGCCAAGCGGTTCCGAGGCGAAGTTGTCGGTGCGCGGCTCGACTACGATCTCGACTACCTATGGGAGAACGGCGTTGTGTTTCCGCAGGTCGAGTTCTACCGAGACATTCAAATTGCCGACCCCCTTATCAACGAGCTTCAATTCAGCTACTCCCTGATCAATATCGGGAAGCGTTGGGGTGTGGAGAGTAAAAGCGAGCAGCTACTCCGCGAAGCCGCAGCGATCTACGGGGTCGATCCGAAGAAAGAGATGTGGAAACTCCCGGGGCGGTTCGTTGGAACCTACGCCGAGCGGGACGTGACGAGCCCTCTTGAAATCCTTGAGAAGCAGGAAGTCAAACTGCTTGAGAAAAACCGTTGGGGACGCTCTCGCTCCGATATCTGGGACGTTGAGTCAAAGGTCCTCCCGATCCTCGTCAAGATGAGACGCCGAGGCGTCGCCGTCGATTGGGAGAAGATTGACCAGATAGAGAAGTGGAGCCTAGACCGGGAACGTTGGAGCCTAGATATCGTCGCCCGGGAGACCGGAGTTCAGGTTGGCGTCGGGAACGTCAACAACTCGGAGGCTATGGGCCGGGCAATTGAAGCCTTCACCGGGGAGGAGCTACCTCTGACGACCCAAGGTCAGAAGGAGGTCACCCAAGACACATTCAAGAGGATCGGCGGAAAGGTCGGTTGGGCACTCGCTAATGCTCGGAAGGTCAACAAGCTCCGGACGACGTTCGTTGGGTCCCTTCGGACGTACCAAGTCAACGGTCGTATCCACTGTACATTTAACCAGATCGCCCGGGAGACCGAGGCCGGAGAACAGAAGGGTGCTCGCTACGGTCGTTGTAGCGCCGTGAACCCGAACCTCCAGCAGCAACCATCCCGCGACTATTTCGCAAAGATGTGGCGCTCAGTCTACATACCCGACGAGGGAGGTCTCTGGTGCTGTAACGACTATTCCCAGCAGGAGCCTCGCTGGACGACCCATTTCGCTGCCGAGATGAATCTACCAGGAGCGAGAGCCGCAGCCCAAGCCTACCACGATAACCCGAAGCTGGACAATCACGACTTCATGGCGAAGCTGACCGGCCTCCCTCGGAAGAGCGCCAAGAACTTGTATCTTGGTCTCTGCTACGGCGAGGGCGGAAAGAAGCTATGCCTCGATTTGGGTCTTCCAACCCGTTGGTGTGTAGCCTACCGCGACGGACGCCACCGCGTTCAGGAGTTCTTTGAGGACGGCTACGACGCGGCTATGCGTCGGGGAGAGATCGGTGAAGGCTTTGTCTACGAGACCGCTGGAGAAGAAGGGCAAAGGGTCATCGACACGTTCGACGACCGGGCTCCGTTCATCCGTAAGCTGGCCAAGGAGGCCGAGAAGCAAGCGAAGTCGGTCGGCGAGGTTCGGACGATCCTCGGACGGGTCCTAAACTTCGAGAAAGACAGCCGAGGCAACTACGACTTCACGCACCGAGCTTTGAACCGGATCATCCAAGGATCGTCTGCCGACCAGATGAAAAAGGCGATGGTTCAAATTGATGCGGAGGGCTACAACCTTCAGCTACAGGTTCACGACGAAACCGACTGTACAGTTGGCTCAGTAGCAGAGGGCGTTGCCATCGGTAAAATTATGACAGACGTCGTCCCGGGTCGAGTACCGTTCCGGGTTGATACGGAAATCGGTCCCAATTGGGGCTATATTAAAGAGGTCGAGCAGTGATGCAAAAGCTATGGAACCAGTTCAAGATCACCAAGTGGTCCCGGTCTAAATTTGGTCGGAGCGATAGCCTCCAGATTGCGATCAGGGCAAACACAGAGATGGCGGAGCTACTCACCGCCCTCTACAATGATAAACGAGCGGAGGTCCGGGGCGAAGCTGCGGACGTTCTGATCATCCTATTCCAAGTGGCTGAGGAAGAGGGCTTCGATCTGCTCGAAGAGGTAGAAAAGAAAATGGCTATCAACGTTACTCGCCGCTGGGCGAAGACCAAGTCAGGAGACTACCAACATGTTTAGCCATTGGGATAAACGCTTTGCTAACCTCGCCGCCGCCGTAGCTGTCTGGTCGAAGGACCCCTCAACCCAAGTCGGGGCGGTCATTACTCGTCCAGACAAGAGTGTGGTCTCTACCGGCTTTAACGGTTTCCCCCGGGGCTGTAACGACGACCCCGGTCTCTACGACCACCGTCCTACCAAGTATGCTCGGGTGGTTCACGCGGAGCTCAACGCGATCCTAACCGCCCGAGAGCCTCTCCATGGCTATACAATTCACGTGACACATTTCTGCTGTAACGAGTGCGCCAAAGCGATCATCCAGTCCGGGATCGCCCGGGTCGTTGCTCCCCTCCCCTCTGGAGCTATGGCAGAACGGTTCGAAGAGAGCTTCGGCCACGCGACGATCATGCTTGAAGAAGCTGGGGTCGAGATCGAACTTTATGGCGACTGAGACAGACGACCGGGCTTGGATTGTAAGAAAGTTATCGCACCGTCACGCGATCCCGGTCGAGAACCCAGCGAAGCCCGGAACGCCCGACGTCAACTACGACGGAGGGTGGATCGAGATGAAGCACCTGAAGGCTTGGCCCAAGCGACCAACGACGGCGATCAAAATTCCGACCTACACGTCCCAGCAACGGGTATTCGCCCGACGCCGAGACGCTTGCGGCGGAAAGATTTTCTTTCTACTCGTCGTAGGCTACGAATGGGCGCTAATGGACGGTCTTTGGGCTGCCGACAACATTGGAACCGCGACCCAGGCCGAGATCAGGCGCAATACGATCTACCTCTGGGATCAAAAACCAACGCGAAAGGAGTTGGACGAATGGCTATAGAGCAATTGACCTACGGAGAAGCTGAGGCGACGCTGCGGCGGCGATTAGCGATGAAGCTCCCCCGAACAAATGGGCGGCTGGCGACCGATAAAGTACAAGTTGCCTCTCCGCTAATTCATGCTATGGTCGAGGATGGGCCTGAGGTTCTGGGCGACTATGAGATCGCCTGGGTCTATCGCAAAAGATCAGGCTTGACCCAGGCCGAAGTCGCTTCTATGATTGGACGCTCGCGCCTTTGGGTATCACGAATGGAAAGCGGTCTCGAAGAGCCCTCCGAGCTGATTGAGTACTGGGAGACAAACTAAATGAAGACCGTCGAACCACGCTCAGATGTGGCGATCAAATTCCTCAAGGCTATGTTTCCGAAAGGTCCTTGGCTTCTTGTCTCTATAGACCCAGAAGAGCGAGCAAACCTACATGCTCAGACTTTCGGACCTAAAACAGTCAAGGACTGCGAGGCCTACCTCCAGCTTCATAACGGGAAGCACAACCTCTATTTCCACGTGAACCCGGTTATGGCGGCTATGTCGAAGAAGGCTCGCCGGGAAAACATAAAGTCAATGATTCAGCTACACGTGGACGTCGATCCGCGCAAGCCCGATCCGAAATTCGACGACGTTGAGCGAGCCGCTTTCCTGAAGGAGGAGCAAAAGAGAGCTTTTGAACTCTTGATGTCCGGTCGTCCCAAGGCAGTTCCAGAGCCGACCTACGTTGTGTACTCCGGCGGCGGGTACCAAGCCTTTTGGTCGCTCAAAGAACCGATCCCAATCGACGGTGATATCGAGAAGGCGGAAGAAGCTAAGCGGTACAACCAGCAGTTGGAGAGTATCTTCAAGGCAGATCACTGCCACAATATCGACCGCCTGATGCGGCTCCCGGGCTCTATCAACGTACCCGACGCGAAGAAGCGCTCTGTTGGGCGAGTTCCTGCCCTAGCTACTGTCGTATTCGAGAATACCAAGAACCGATACGACATATCAAAGTTCAAGAAGGCGGTTGATCCAGGCGTCCACGGAGCCGGTCTCAAGAGCGAGGTTGACAGCGTTCGGATTGACACGGGGAATATTGAGCGGGTATCTATCGACGACCTCAAGGCCTCTTATGAAGGCATTCCACCGTATATCCTCGGGATAATCGTCCAAGGCGACGAGATCGACGAGGCGCGGAAGCAGAAGAAGATAGACGAGGGGAAGGATACCAGCCGGTCGGCCTACCTTTTCGAGGTTGTTTGCGCTCTCGTCCGAGCTGAGGTCCCCGACCAGACAATCTACGCGATCATTACCGATCCGACCCTTGGGATCGGCGACGCGGTCTTATTGACTAAGAACGGGAAGAAGCTCTCGGCTATAAACGCCCACAACTACGCTGTGCGCCAGATTGAACGGGCCCATGAGTTCACCTTCAATCCAGCACTCTCGGAGATGAACCTGAAGCACGCCGTCATTGGTAACGCTGGAGGACGTTGCGAGGTGATTGAAGAGGTCTGGGACCCAGCTATGGAGCGCCACGCCCTAACCTTCCAGAGCTTCGCTGCGATCCGGAACCGGTACGACAATCAGAGGGTCCTGATCGGTAAGGACGCCAAGGGGCTAGACGTCTTCGCGCCTAAGGGCTCTTGGTGGCTTAACCAAGCTACCCGTCGCCAGTACGACACGATCACATTCTCGCCTACGGACGAGGTCAAGGGGGCCTATAACCTATGGCGTGGTTGGGCGGTTCAGCCGCTCCCTGGTGAAAAGCACGATCAGTTCCTCGACCATATCAGAGAGAACATCTGCGACGGGAACGAGGAGCATTCAGAATATCTCCTTAACTGGATGGCTCGCAACGTTCAGTTCCCGGCCTCGAACGGTCAAGTGGCGGTCGTTCTAAGGGGCCAACGCGGGACGGGTAAGTCTCAATTTGCCGAGCACTTCGGAACGCTCTTCGGTCGTCACTTCCTCCACACTTCAGAGAGTCAGCACCTCGTCGGCCACTTCAACCAACACCTCCGAGATTGCCTCCTGCTGTTCGGCGACGAAGCCTTCTTCGCTGGTGATAAGAAGCATGAAGGTGTGCTGAAGACCCTTGTGACCGAAAAGCATATGATGTACGAGAAGAAGGGGCAGGACCCTATGCCGGGGCCGAACTATATTCGGCTGATCCTCGCCTCGAACTCTGATTGGGTCATTCCCGCTGGGGAGCACGAGAGACGCTTTTTCGTACTGGATTGCGGTACTAAACGCCGACAAGACAACGCCTATTTTAAGAAGTTGTCTGAGGATATGAAAGACGGCGGCTATGAGTCATTGTTGTTCTATCTCCTTAACCGGGACATAAAGGGCTTCGAGGTTCGCAACTTTCCAAGGACCGAAGCTCTCCGAGATCAGCAGCGTCAGAGCCTTAACACGGACACTGACTTCTGGTTCCAGAAGCTGGTTGAAGGACGTCTATTTCCGGAGGACGCTGAGTGGCGCTTGGAGGTTCCAATCAAGAGCTTCTATTCTGAGTTCCGCCGCGCTTATCGCGGAGTGAGCCGAGCTGAGATGATGAGCGAGCGATCCTTCGCGAACCTAATGGCGAAGAAGGGCCTGAAGAAGCTTGGCCAAGCCTACAACCGGCCCTTGTCCTACCGAGACCACAACGGCGAGGACGTGACGATTGACAGTCCTATGATGTACGAGGTCCCGTCGTTGAAAGACGCTCGGGCCGCGTGGGAAAAGCTCCTCGGCGAAGTCGATTGGGGCGGAGTTATGAAAGCGAAGGAAAATGCCCAAGAAGAGGAAGACCTCCCTGGCTTCTAACCCGAAGCCCCGCGATCCGTCCAGTTGGGCTCGGTCGCGGGGTTGGTTACGCCAGCGGTTAATACCCAACAAGAAGAAAGATATGAGGCGCGGGGCCCAGAATAAAAGGCAATTCTTTGATCTGGAGTAAATTAATTGTCCGGGCGGGGTTTACTTCTTCGGTCTTGTTGCTTAGATAAGGGCCACAAGATCAGAAAAGGAGACGACTAAATGACCAACCTAGCTCTCAACCTAGCTCTCACCCTAGAATACCCGAGCGAGACGTCGATCAGAGCAATCATTATAGACCTCGACGCAGACGGGGACGGGACTGGCCACCAAAGCGTCCGGGATATCGCAGAGTGCGACACTGAGGACGGTCTTTGGGTCTGGATTGCTGACAACTATCCGAACCTCAATACCGTTCTAGTAGACGGGGAGCCAGTCGCGGCAGATTGTCTAACGCTCCGCGAGGCGGCTGAAACCTCTTTCCCGCGCGGGAGTAACCTCGAATTAGCAGACGCCCTTCTCCGTGGAGCCTTAGCTCTCGTACCAACCAAAGGCGACTTCCGGGACTTCTCAGACAGCGACCTCTCAGCGTCAGCGAGACTTTTGGTAGCCTCTGCCATAGAGGTTGAGCGTCTTCTCGATCTCAAACCTAGCGAAGACCGCCTCCGCCTCCGTCGCAACACGGCTATCAATCGGGCCGGGAGCCTCTACCGCCACTGGCTGAACCACTTTCTTCATACGACGGCGACCCCAGGGATCAAAGAGGTCCTCGTTCAGACAGACCAGTGGATCAACGTCACCGCCTCTAAGAAGTAATTTACCTGTAAGGCCAGAAAACACTTTACTTCTGCGAACGGGGAAAGTAAGATCGAAGATAGAAAAGGAGACTTACTCAATGTCACAGTTTACAATCATCTCAGCCGTTTCAATCGCTCTCGCCCTTGTTGCTGTCAACTATATCGGTTCAGGCCTAGGCGACGCTCTGGCCGACGGTATCGCCAACATGGACATCGGTGTTTTCGGAGCGAAAGAAACTGGCGCCAAGTTTCTCGACGTTTCCAACAACGTAATCAAACGGTAAAATCATGAACAACACACGGCGTAAAGCCCTCAAACAGGTCGAGATCAACCTAAAAGCTAAGCTCGACCAACTCTTCGAAGAGGCAAAGGGTGAACTTGAAACCCTCCGCGACGAGGAAGACGAAGCTCTGGAGAACCTCCCAGAGAGCCTTCAGTTGGCTGACCGAGGCTGCGCTATGACGGACGCTATCAACGAGGTTGACTACGCCATTGACTCTCTCGACGCGGAAGAGGTTCTCAGCGGCTTCTCAAGCTATATTGAGGACGCTACGATTTGACCCCGTCCTCTTTACTTTTAGCCTAGCCAGGACGATCCTCGGTAAAATTACTAATACGAAATTGCTTACAAACGAAAGCAAAACTCCCGTCACCAAATGTGGGGGCACATTGAAAGAAGGACTACATGAAGAAACTGTTTTTGACAACCGCAATCTTGCTAACGCCGACCTTGGCTGGCGCAGGATCATTTAACCCGGCACTGGAAGACCCAGTCGTCGTTCTCGACCCCAACACTCCCTCGGACAGACGTTGCCGTATTTTGTTTGGGCTGTTGCCTTGCTCGACCGGGTCTGTTACCGACGAGACCTTTGGGGATGACAATAGTGATGAGGGTTATGACCCAAATCCCCCGGAAACTGAATCCCCTGTTGACGACGATCCTGTTGACGACGATCCTGTTGACGACGATCCAGACGTCCCAGACGAAGACGACGATTGGGAACGTGAAAAGCCGGATCGCCCGGGCAACGACCGCCCCGACCAAGGCGGAAACAACGGCTGGGGTAACGGCGACCAAGACGCTCCCGGCGGCTCAGGTGGTCATAACAACGCAGAAAACAACTCAGGCGGAAATGATCGCCCGGGCAACAGCGGAGGTCGTAAGTAAATGACTATTCTGGGTGGGGGCACCTATTACCTTTTTCACTTTGCCGTGGGTGCTGTACTGATCCACGTCGTAGCGAATAACGCAGAGAAGAACGGGGACGATATGAACGTCCTCGCAACCATCTCTATCTTAGTTTTCTGGCCGATCTTGTTGCCAATAGCCGTAATCTTGGTGGTTGCAGCGAAGATCGCCTCCCAAATGAAAGGCTGACTGACATGTCAACTATAGACGCCGACCTCTCCGCTATCGGGAACCAAGCCGCCAAGATCATTAGCGTTTCCCACGTTGGGACGGTACAGCTGGCGATCCAGGAGGCCCATTGGTTGGCCCAGGCGGCTCAACAGAACTCGGATACAATCCGGAACGCTCTGGCCACCAATAAGGTTCCTCTAGCCGCGATCCGCGAGAGCGAGGCAATGGCTGACGGACTGGCGGTCCTAGCCCAGAAGGCAATTCGAGCGTTCAACGAACTCGCAAAGGTTGAAGCCGAGCGCCAAGCGCAGGAAGACAACGGTATCCCCGGGCAGTAGCCTCGGGAAGCCTACCCTAGAAAAGGAGAAAAGAACATGCTAACTCATGAACAACTCAGGGTTTACAAGAAGCGGGCTAGGGCCTACCGCAAAGTACCTCTTTTAAAGCTCTGGTGGAAAGCCGACCGGTGGCCCTGGCAGTATCGGATCGGGATCGCTAACCACCCTGACGACATGGGCAAGCCCTACGGCTGGAAGATACGGACCGGAGGTCTAGGGCGCTTCGGCGGAGGCTGGGAGTGGTCTCTCGGTATCGAGGTTGGCGGCTCAACGACGATCCTCAACCTCGTGTACGGGACCATTCGTATTACCACCGATGATCCGGTTGCCGCCGAGCGGAAGCGGGTCCTCGAACGGGTGAAGCGTGACCAGGAACGCAACGAGAAGCAACGGCTGGCTCAGAAGGGGGCTCTCGACACCTACGTCGCCCCGCAGCGGAAGAAGGGGCCTATAGACCATAAGGGGCGTACCCCTTCTGACTACAACTACGGGGACTGCGGGTTCTAGCGTTAAACCCCTACCAAACATAACGGCCATAGCAGGTCATCAATATTAAAATCGGAGAAAATCATGGACACCAATCGGCCAAGCCCCCTACCAACCCAGGAGCAGATAAAGCAGGATCAGATGAAACGCCGAGCGGCTAAGATTGATAGCCAAAATCGTGAGCATGAAGACCAGGCGATCCTCTTGTTGGCTAGCATAGGAAAGTTTATGAAGTCCCGCCGTCGGATCGTCCGGAAGTCCCGGGCCGAGCTTGAGGCAACACCGATGGAGGGTTTTCTGTCTTGGTGGGAGAAGCTCCGCTATGACGGCAACATCGCCCCAACCATGACGGAAGCAGCAAAGGTTCGGGCTATTCGCCGTATGGACCGTTGGCTGACGGCTAACCCAGGGAAGTCGGACCTGGAAGCTCCTATGCATATTCGTCTGAATCTCTCGCTCGCCTTGGGCCTCGTCTAATGCCCCCTGTAGCTGAAAGTCCTAAGCAAAAGCTCTCTCCGGATCAGATACGGCGGCTTCAAGCCGCCTACCTCCGGGCCGTACCTCCGGGGACAATTTGGAAGCACGAAAAGAGCGGTACTGTATACATAGTTATTGACGTTGGCTTCGTCGAAGCCGATCTCTCAGTCGTCGTTGTCTACCGGCAACTGGGGGGCTCGGGTAGTAGCCCCTCTGTTACTTGGACCCGCCCCTGTCATGAGTTCCTAGGCCGCTTCTTTGGCCCTATTACGGAGGACTCATAATGCTCACCGTTATCGTAGCTCGTGAGAACATCTTAATCGCTTCAACGGTCGATATAGGGAAAGCAAGTGCGGCCATAATTGACAACAGTCTTTGTATTACGTTCGGCGACCCCGACGGAAGGCTGTGGCAAGATAGGTCCCTCCTCCCGGGTTACGAGAAGCACCGGCACCAGCTCGGTACTGTTTGGTTGAAAGGCTATTGCTTAGACCGGATTGAAAATCTCCCTCGGATCGGGGCAATGGAATTCGAAGTGGAAGAGTTCCTACAGATAGACCTCAGCCGCCTCCACGAACTTCCGTGGCCAATGTTCCGGGAGGGGGCGAAAGTTGGGAAGGTCGGCTCTATCATCCGTGCTTGTTCTGACCGATGGAAATGCTACTTAGAGCACCTTGATCCCGGCCAAAAGCCGGTCAATCCGAAGATCGCCCTCGCAATACCGAATGTTGTATCAAAACAACTAAACTCAGATGAGTGGCGCACAGCCTTCAAACTTTAAAGGAACAAGAAATGAATATGAAAATACCCTATGCGCAGCTGGATATTGAAACCCTCGGGACCGAAACAGGCTCCGCAATCTATCAGATTGGCCTTCAAATATTTGAATTTGGAACTTGGAAGACCCTCGTCGCCGTCTCCCTCGAAGTGGACGTAACGGCAGAATTGCTGGCTGGGGCATCCGTCGATCCGGAGACTATCCAGTGGCACCGGGAGCGAGGCTACAACCGCCATGAGTCCTCCGTAGTTTACTCCCCGGCGATGGCAATGGATATGATTAGGGAATTACTAGACAATCTCGGCGTCCAATATATCTTCGCAAACTCGCCGAGTTTTGACTGTATTCAGATGGAAGCCTTTGCGAAGCGGCATGGGGAAGAAGGGGCAGTCGGCTCCTTCCGAAACTGGCTAGACCTTCGAACTCTGAAGTGGGTTTACGCTATTGAGTCTGGCTCGCATTGGCAGTCTACCGCAAGCAAAGACCCTCATGAAGCGATAGCCGACTGTTATGCTCAGACGCTCGACGTCCAGGGAATATCCGAGGCCCTTTTCACCGGGTTAAGCGAGATTGAGCGCTCGACTTAAGCTCTATTGGGCTCGGTATAACCGAATTGAGGCGGCTTCCGGGTCGCCTCTCTTTTTACCCATATGATAGGATTTAGGGCTGGGATCGTATGATCACATGATCTGTAAGCCCAAGGAAGTGGGAAGGCTCATGTGTTCATGCGTCATACGATCCGCTTTCAGTTCCGTAGTCTTCATGTATAGTATATCTCTGACTATTTTTAAGTAAGAAGTAAAGAAGTAATGAAAACACAATAGAAATGGACCAAATGACTTCATTCGATTGTAGTTGGGATCGTATGAATCATATGAACACATGAAGAGAGTTTGTTGTGGGCTTGACCCTTGTTCCAACTGCCTCTATGCTCTGATCACGTCGAAACAATCGGAGGCTCTTCGCGAGCGTAGGCGCGAGAGACCACCACGGAGCAAGATACAGTGGCAAAGAAGAAACTCACCAAGGATCAGGAAGAGGCTATCGCAGCCGAGGCGGCTCGGAAGCTACAAGAGCGCCGGGACCGTCAGGACAAGATGTATCAGCCGGACGATTGGAACGACGAATATGACGCCCCGATCTATGGTGGTGTTGTAGGCGACGACGATCCGATCACAGAGCCTGTAGGTGGATGGGGCTCTTGGAGACCGCAGATCAAGGAGCGCCGTATCCCGACGAAGTTTGACGACGCTGCAAAGGGTCGTTGCCTCGCTATGCTTCGTATGGGCCAGTCAATCCCGACCGCAGCTCGGGCGTCCGGGGTCGTACCCTCGACGGTCTATGACCACATGGAGCGGGAGCCAGAGTTTCAGGAAGCTGTGGACGAGGCTCGCGAACACTATAACAAGATCATCTTCAACGAGCTTCAGCGTCGCGTTCTTGAGGGTCTGCCAAAGCCGATAATCGGCGGACCTGATAAGGATACAGTTGTCGCAGTTGTCATGGAGAAGGACAGCAACCTCTTAATGAGCGAGCTTCGTCGTCGTATGCCTGAGTACAACGAGAAGAAAGACCTCAACGTCACCGGGGCAGGAGGCGTTATCGCTCTGCCCGAGACCCCCGCCACTGACGAGGAGCTTCAGGATTGGGCTGATAACTACGAGTACCCAGACTTGCCTGAGAACACGGTTGGCCTCGGCGATGCTATTGACAAGGCCAAGCAACAGGAGATTGAGGAGTGAGCGCCGCCCTACAGAGCGCCATAGACCAAACGCACGGCATCTACAGCTGGCGTATGACGGACGAGGGTCTCCGAGCCTTTGTCCAATCTACTCCTGGGGCTAAGCCTACCAAGTGCGACTGGGCACCGCTCGACGGCTCTCAACGGAACTTCCTCCGGTGTAACACGACCGAGGTCTTGTACGAAGGGACGCGAGGTCCAGGTAAGACTGACGCCCTCCTTTTTGACTTCACTCGGGACGTAGACAAAGGCTGGGGCCGGGAGTGGCGTGGTATCTTGTTCCGTCGTACCTATCCCGAGCTCCAAGACGTTATCGAGAAGAGCAAGAAATGGTTTCCTATGTTCTACCCGGAAGCCAAGTTCAATGAATCAAAGTCTGAGTGGTCCTTCCTGGACGGGGAGAAGCTCCTGTTCAGGCACTTCCTACGGATCGCCGACTATTGGGCCTACCACGGCCACGCCTACCCTTGGATGGCTTGGGAAGAGCTCACCACCTGGCCAGATATGAACGGTTACCACAAGATGAAGTCTTGTTCGCGTTCTCCTGTACCTGGAATGCCGATCCGTATTCGCTCGACCACGAACCCCTACGGCCCAGGCCATAACGCAGTGAAGTCGTACTTCCACCTGCCTATACCGGCTAACAAACCTTACCAGCTGTTGAAGAACCTGGAGGACAAGGACGGCAACCCGCAGCCCAACCGGGCGGTTTTCCGAGGCAAGCTCGTAGAGAACAAGGTCCTGCTATCGGCTGACCCCAGCTACGTCAACAGGCTCCGGTCTTCGGCGCGATCTGAGGCGGAGCTCAAGGCGTGGATGGAGGGTGACTGGAACATCGTTGCTGGAGGAATGTTTGACGACGTATGGGACGACACAGTCCACGTTCTTCCGAAGATACCCTGGGACATGATTCCGAGCACGTGGAAGATAGATCGCTCGTTTGACTGGGGCTCCTCCAAGCCCTTCGCAGTAGGTTGGTGGGCACATTCGGATGGCTCTGACCTGACCTTGCCGGACGGGACGGTTCGGTCTACTATCCGGGGCGACCTGATACGTGTCAGGGAATGGTATGGTTGGACCGGGGAACCCAATGAGGGGATCAAGGCCCTTGCAAAAGATATCTCGAAAGGTATTCGCGAACGTGAGAAGCTATGGGGCATCATCGGAAGAGTACAACCCGGCGTCGCCGATAGCTCGATCCATGATATCGAGAACGGGACCGGCATCGCTGCGGATATGTCGAAGAAAGTCCGACTTGATAGTGGCGAGCAGGTCAACGGGACTATGTGGCACCGCGCCGATAAGCGTCCAGGCTCTCGGAAACAGGGCTGGAACGCTATGCGGACCCGCTTCAAGGCCTCCAAGCGGGGGCCGAACGGCGAACCGCGAGAGAACAAGGGTTTGTTCATTACCGAGTATTGTGAGCAATTCCTTCGGACTGTACCGGTCCTCACGCGAGATGACAAAGACCAAGACGACGTCAACACAGAGACTGAAGACCACATCGCCGACGAAACGCGATATATGGTCCGTCACGCCGAGCGTCAATCCGGCGGTGGCACGACTAGAGGAACGTAAGGTATGACCGACACTGTAAACAACAAGCATCCGAGTTTCTCGGAGTTCGTTGAAGACTGGATCACTATGCGTCACACCTATCGCGGCTCTCGGGTTATCAAGGACCAGTCCACAGTCTACCTGCCCCCTACTGGTGCTCACCGGGAGGACGGCTATCCGAACGTGAACACGGTAGGATACAACGCTTATCACGCCTACAAGGACAGAGCGATCTTCCACGAGTTTGTCTCGGACGCGGTTGAAGGCGCTCTTGGCGTCATGCATATGAAGCCTCCGGTGATCGAGCTACCAGAGCAGCTTGAGTTTATGCGCGATAACGCGACGGCCAATGGTGAGAGCCTTGAGCAGCTTCTTCGTCGGATTAATGAGCAGCAGCTTGTCGCTGGTCGTCTTGGGCTGTTGGTAGACCTCCCGGCCTCTCCGTCGGCAAAGGTCCTGCCTTACATCGCCCTGTACCAGGCTGAAGCTATCATTAACTGGGACGACGCCCTTGGCTCCGATCTTCGCCTGGGCAACCTTAACCTCGTTGTGTTGAACGAGAGCGGGAACATTCGAAAGAATATCTTCACTTGGGATTGGGAAGAGCGCTATCGCGTCCTCTTGCTTGGTGACGCTACAGAGAACGAAGGCAAAGGAGAGGCTGCTGCTTACAAATACGGCGTCTTCGCCGGGGCGAACGCTACCTTCAACGAGGCTGTTATGGCGACCCCTTCAATTGGAGGTAACGTCCCGGGCTCTATTCCGTTCGTGTTTATCAATTCCAAGGATATTATTCCAAGCCCGGACGATCCTCCCCTCAAGGGCCTTGCTGATCTGTCAATTTCCGCGTACCGGGCGGAAGCAGACTACCAACAGAACCTTTATATGCAGGGCCAGGATACTCTGGTCACCTCAGGCTTTATCTCTGAGGACGCTGACAAGGCTCTTCGTACTGGTGCAGGGGCTCGGATTGATCTCCCTATGGGCGGAACAGCCGAATACATTGGGGTGTCTTCTGAAGGGCTATCTGAACAACGAACCGCTATTGAGAACCTCCTTGCCGAGGCTGGACAGAAGGGCGGTCAGTTGCTTGACTCCACGTCTCGTCAGAAGGAGAGCGGCGACGCTCTGGCCATTCGCGTTTCATCTCGGACGGCTACCCTTCAAACGGTCGCTTTATCAGGTGCCGCTGGCCTCGAACGGTCACTGCGCCACGCCGCTGAGTGGGTCGGGGCCGATCCTTCCTCAGTAGTGGTTACTCCGAACCTTGACTTTGTTGACGACCAGCTGGACAGCCGTTCTCTCGCCGAGTATATGACAGCTAAGACTATGGGCGCACCAATTTCTAACCAGACGATTCACTCGATTATGGAGAAGAAGGGCGTCACAGAGATCGACTTCGAAGAAGAAATGGCTTTGATAGCGGCTGAAGAGCCCTTAATTGAGGGCGATGATCGTGGTGTAGACGACGAGGACGAGGACGAGGACGAGAATGACGACACCAATACCAACGGAGGAGACGCTTAGTCTCCTTGAAGAGGCCCTGGACTCAGCCCTCTCTATACTTGAGCCCGGGGGAGATATCCTCGTCTGTAGGGGAGCTCGTCTTTGCGACGGCCTTTTTGACCCTAACCATCCAACTTGCCCTTGGTGCTATCGTATTGACTCCGAAGACGAAAGAAGTCTAAGAACGATGGCAGAGGACATTCTAAACCCTCCCGAGCATTAAGGAACAACCTATGCCGACTAAGGTCTCAGAGGAAGTTTTTATTCATGAGTACCTGGCGAACGAAGGGACCTACAAGGACCTTGCTGAGCGTCTTGGCCTATCACAGCGCACTGTATACAAGCGGATTAAGAGCTGTGTAGAAAAAGGGAAGCTCAACAAAGATCGAGCAGTCCCGAACTGGAAGCCCGGGTCGGGACGGAAAATCACCAAGGTTTCGACGCAGCTGGATCGGGACGGAACCCCTACTTCATATTCCGTACAAGAGATGCCGCAACTTGAGGACGACGTCTTCGCCGATCCCCTCGCCCGACCAGTCAGGGTCTCTACCCTTCGAGGGGCCGACGGGCAGATCAGGGCTCAGTGGGAGATAACGACCCCCGGCGAGGAAGAAGCAGCAAATAATATGAAGGAGATGGCCGAGGCCCTCTCCGAAGACATCACCAGGATTGAACCTACCCCTACTGAGGCTCTCCTCTACCAGCCCGACCTCACCAACCTGTATGTCCTATCGGACGCCCATATCGGCGGTTTGTCTTGGGCTCCTGAAGTTGGGGATGATTGGGACCTTGCTATTGCTGAGGTTATGTTCACGAAGGCAATGGCGACTATGATCCACGCCTCGCCTTCAGCCTCCAACGCTATCGTAGCCCTCCTCGGGGACTGGATGCACTATGATAAGTTTGAGGCTGTGACGACCCTGTCGGGTAATATATTGGACAGCGACGGTCGTCGCGGTAAGATGAACAAGACCGCGATCAGGATCGCTCGCCGGGTCGTCAACGAGGCCCTCCTTCATCACGAGACCGTCACCCTACTCGTCGCCGAGGGGAACCACGATATCATCGCAGCGAACTGGTTGCGCGAACTCTTCATTGTGGCCTTCGAGAACGAGCCCCGGGTCACAGTCGTCGAAGACGAGCGCCCATACTATGCAGTTCTGGTCGGGGACGTCTTCGTTGGGTTCCACCACGGTCACTACAAGTCCTTGGGAAAGGCTCCGAAGAACGCTGAGGACCTAACCGCGATCTTTGCAGACGAGTTTCGGGAGATGTGGGGTCAGGCAAAGAAAGTCTATATCCACACTGGCCACCTTCACTATGCGACTGAAGTCGAACCGAGAGGTGCCCGGGTCATACAACACCCAACGCTGGCTACCAGGGACGCCTACGCAGCACGCCGGGGGTGGGGTTCCCTTCGAGAGGCCCGAGGTATAACCTACCACAGCCGTTGGGGACAGACAGGCACAGTCAATATCTCCCCAGAAATGCTTGACGAAGTTTAGAAAGGATCGACCCTTGAAGAGATACCAGAAACTCGTAGTCATAGAACGCAATGGCAGGTACTTCGGACGCGCAGGGAATGGACCTGAGTGGGTAGATGAGTTGAGGTTCGCCTCAGTCTGGCCTGAAAAGCAGGGTAAGATGAAAGCTGACATTGATATCGGAATGCCTTGTAACCTTCTCCCGGTCGAACCGAAATTGATTGGGAATTGATATGGCCACCGTCAACGAGGAGTTCTTCGACGCCCTGGTGCGTCACCAAGTCTTCCTGCTCCGCCTCTCCCAGGGTATGCAGAAGAGCATAGAACGTATTCTTGACGAGACCGAGGCTGATATTGTTTCCCAGATCGCCCGTAGAGCTAAGCGTTTCCCGGATGGCCCGACCACACAGAACTTCATTCGCTTGAGGCTCCTTGAGAGGTCCATCCGAACGACCCGGCTCCGGGCTTGGGACGAGGTAACAGACCTTTGGGTCAAGGAGATGAGGGAGCTGGCGAAGACTGAGCCTGCTTTTGTCCAAGGCCTCCTCCACACAGTCGCGCCGGTAGTCCTTGATACGATCCTCCCCGGATCACCCCTTCTTGAGGCGCTCGTCAACGCTCGTCCGTACCAAGGAAAGGTTCTGAAGGATTGGGCCAAGGGAGTAGCGCAGACCGACCTTGACCGCATCCTCGGGTCAGTGAGGATCGGTATGGTTCAAGGCGAGAGCGCCTCCCAGATCAGCCGTCGGATTGTAGGCACAACTAGGACGTCCGGTCGTAATGGCCTTACAGAGATCACCCGGCGGAACGCTAACGCTATAACCCGGACAATTATAAACGGGGTCGCGAACTCCGCCCGGGACGCTTTCTTCGTAGCCAACACTGATCTCTTCTCGGAGGAGGTCTACGTTGCCACTCTCGATAGCCGGACA
>Ga0209345_10002139_pt1 | contig 22361 bp, 15 predicted proteins | sample Cruoilmetagenom7_FD_187294 | JGI IMG/M metagenome (GOLD analysis project Ga0209345, IMG submission 187294) | Oil polluted marine microbial communities from Coal Oil Point, Santa Barbara, California, USA - Sample 7 (SPAdes) (version 2) | ecosystem: Environmental > Aquatic > Marine > Oil seeps ... | reverse complement strand
ATAGTAAACGGTTGATCACCCAGGCACGTACCTGATCGGGAGAGCATCCCCCCGAATGCAGCAGATGATGAAACGGATGCTTGTCATGGTACCGCTCTGCCCCGATTTGGCGCAGTCGGGCTTCGAATTCCGCAGGTGATGCTGTCATATCGTTAATTCCATTCCGTCCTGAGCAATCGTCCACCCTGCCGCCTCGGCCTGTTTCTTTTGCTCTGACGTGGGGCGCAAAACGGGATTGGTGTTGTTCATGTGAACAAAGACCTTTTGCCTGACAGATATATCCTCGAATGCTGCAATGGATCCATTGGGCCCCGACATCGACATATGTCCCATGCGCTGTCCTGTCTTCTGGCTTAGACCCGCCGTGACCATTTCATCATCTTGCCACAGCGTACCGTCAAACATCACCATATCCGAACCGCTGATGCGATCGCGCAGATCATCTGTCATCGTCGAACAGCCCGGAATATAGAACACATTCTTTCCCTCGGCGCTTAGGTGCACACCTACGGTTTGTTCGCCCTGCAGATCGGTCTGTACGGTGGCCCCCTCAAGATAAAGAGGCACCTTACCCGGCACGGCGAACAACCGTGCGGTCAGGCCTGCCGCCAGTTCAAATTCCTGATCCAGTGCAATACTGCTACGGGTGACAAACGCCGGGTTCAACGCTGCGAATATCGGATTGTCGGCGATGACCTGATGAATTTCGGCAGTCGCGAATAATTCAAACGCCTGCTGCTCCCGCAGAGTCAAAAGCCCTGCAACATGGTCGATATCCCCATTTGTCAGCAACACCGACCGTAAGGGCGACTTGCGCAGACCTGTCGGGTGCAAGACAGAAGCACGCGCCATTTGATCGCGTATATCCGGGGATGCATTGAGAATCGCCCAGTCTGCCCCGTTCGCGCTGAACGCGACCGATGACTGGGTCTGAGGCGGTATCGCCCCTTTACGCGCAAGATTGCAGTTATCGCAGCCACAATTCCATTGTGGCAAACCGCCCCCTGCAGCAGCACCAAGAATTTGCGCGCGGAATGACATTAATTACCCCGCACGCATGGTTTCTTAGAACAAAACGCCGTCGTCGCTCTCGCGATCGCCGTCGGGACCGTACATGTTGATTTCCATGCCGCATTCGATTTCACGAATAATTGGTTTCGCCCATGCCATCTTAGTTCCTCCCAAAAAATAAAGCATACCAGTACAGTTTCGTTCTGGTAAGGTCGTATGTCTATGCGACCAAGGTGCAAGTTATACCCCGGTCCGATCTTCACGTTCTTTGATTCATACCACATTCAAAGCGGCAAAGCATCAGGCTAGACGTCACCGTTGATGGGCCGTCCCCTGCGGGCACCGATTACAATGCGCCCGCAGGATTATTAAAGATTGCGTCGAAACTATTTCGTTTCGGCACGCTCGCTCTGCAAGCCACGGAAGATGCAATAGCACAGCCCCAGCAAGATCACGGTGAACAGCAAACCTGTCGAGATGACCATCGATTGAAGTGCCGCCAGACCGCCGCCAAGCAACAGTGCAATCGCAACGGCACCTTCGAAGATGCACCAGAACACGCGCTGTGGCACAGGTGCGTCTACCTTGCCTCCTGCCGTGATCGTATCAATCACCAAAGAACCTGAATCCGATGACGTCACGAAGAAAACAATCACCAGCACGATACCGATAAACGAGGTGATCGGCGCCAGTGGCAGTTCCCCCAACATCTGGAACAATTGGCGCGGCAATTCCGCTGACTGGGCGCCTGTGAACCCGTCCGTGATAACCTGATGGATTGCAGTGCCGCCGAAAATCGACATCCAAGCCACGCAAACCAGCGACGGGATAACCAAGACGCAAATGATGAATTCACGCACCGAACGACCACGGCTGACACGTGCGATGAACATGCCGACGAAAGGTGACCAGCTAATCCACCACGCCCAATAGAACGCAGTCCAGCCTTGGCTAAAGTTCACATCTTCACGGCCAAAAGGATTGGCAAGACCGGGAAGATATTCGACGTAGGCTGTCAAACTGTCCCAGAAGAACGAGATCAGAAAGGCAGTCGGGCCGACGATCAGCGTGAACAGCGCCAGCAAACCGGCCAGGCCCATGTTGATCTCGGACAGGATTTTGACACCGCCATCAAGCCCGCGCAGCACCGATACCAGCGCCACCGCCGTGATCGCAGAGATCAGAATAACTTCTGTCGTGTTCCCCATCGGAATGCCGAACAGCTCGTTCAAACCAGCACTTGCTTGCGTGGCTCCCAAGCCAAGTGATGTCGCCAGACCAAAGAGCGTCGCAAACACTGCCAGAATGTCGATGACATGTCCCGGCCAGCCCCAGACACGGTCCCCGAAGATCGGATAAAACGCAGAGCGGATCGTCAGCGGAAGACCCTTGTTATAAGAGAACAGCGCCAGCGCGAGACCGACGATCGAATAAATCGCCCAAGGGTGCAGACCCCAGTGATAGATCGTTGCAGCCATCCCCAGCCGGATCGCTTCGTCCTGATTGTCCAAAGCACCAGCAAGCGGAGCCCAGTCAGTGCGCAGGCCACCTTCGGCAGCAGTACCGCCAACAGAAGATGAGAAATGCGACAGCGGCTCTGATACGCCGTAGAACATCAGGCCGATACCCATACCGGCGGCAAACAGCATCGAGAACCACCCCAGATAGGTATAGTCAGGGCTTGCCGTAGACCCACCAAGCCGGATCTTACCGAATGGCGAAACGATGAGGAACAATGCAAAAATAACAACCAAATCGGCCGAACCGATCAAGAACCAGTCAAAGTTCTTGGTTGTAAAATTGAACATGCCGCTAAAAATAGCGGCCGCCTGCTCTGGCAAAGCCAGCGTGAAAAACACAAAGGCCACGATAGCGGCCCCTGAAATGGCAAAAACAGGATTATGAATGTCAAAACCAAACGGGCCAACAGCCCCGTCAACGTTATCTTGACCGATCTCATACTCTGTATCGATGACATCCGAGGCTCCCTGTGGGGCAGGTATGCCTTGGTTCGTTGCTTCATCAGACAAATGAATCTCCTTTTCTAATTACGTCGATCCAAATCATCCCTTGTCAGCATCAGGGGCGGGCAACAGCCGAGTAATCCACTTACCGTTTCATCGCCTTGCGATAGTAGCAGCGGTTATACCGTTACCAAAAGAGAAAGGCCGCAATGCCAACATGGTTTTGATCACATCTACCTTGCGTAACAGCCTTCTGCCCAAAACCGCAACCAGTCATGGGCAGTGATATCCCACATTCAAATATGGACATGTGTCGCGAGATCAGCAGCGACTTACCCAACCGCGGGGATTCATGGTGATGTCTTCAAAAATGAATGTGATATACGAGCATGGATCGCAGTTGGGCAAACGAGGGCACACATGACGACACGGGTTCTGGTTCTGGGCAGCAGCGGACGCATCGGCACATTGTTGCGCCGCAGCTGGGCGCTGTCTGACGGTGCGGTTGCGCAACCGGAGACAGAGTTTGTCTTTCAAACGCGCCACGCCACCGCCGAACACACCCAGGATATTCTCTGGGACCCTCTACAAGAACCCTCTTCGTCCGTCGTGACTGCCGGCCCTTTTGACTGCATGATTGTGCTGTCGGGTATTGTCCCCAAACCAAGCGCCGATTTCACGCTGAATACGACCATCGCAATCGCAAGCATCACTGCGGCGGCGCGCCTTGGGATCGGGCAAGTCCTTCTGGCCTCCACCTCGGCAGTGTACGGAAACTACAGCGACAGCCCCTTTGCCGAAAACGCACCCCTGAAACCGGTCAATGACTACGGTCGCTCGAAACTGGAGATGGAGCAAGCGGCACAGGCCCACGCCCGTGCATCCGGCGTAGGCCTTTGCTGTTTGCGGATCGGCAATGTTGCAGGCGCGGATGCGTTGCTGTGCAATGGGGCCGCACTGGCGCCCGGTGAAACCCTGACGCTTGACTATTTTAGCGACGGGGGCACGCCTGAACGGTCCTATATCGGGCCAAAAAGCCTTGCCTGCGTATTCCGCTCATTGGTGGCGCAGCGCGACAGCCTGCCTTCGGCCCTCAACATCGCCACGCCACAACCGGTCACAATGCGCGCACTGGCCGAAGCCGCGCAAATGCCCCTTGTGCTTGTCCGCGCCAATGAGGAAGGCCACCAGCACATCACGCTGGACTGCGCCGCCTTGGAAGCACTGCACCAGTTTGCCGCCAAAGAGACGACCCCCGCAGAAATGGTCCGCCAGTGGAAAGACCTGCGCCAATAGCGCGGACCGCGTGCCAATCAGGCGCGGGGATAGGCCTTCAACGCGCGCGACAGCCGGTTCAACCCCTCTGACAGATTGACAGCCTCTCCGCCGCCAACACCCAACCGGATGTGGTTGGGTTGTTCATAAGAACTGCCCGGTAGCAAAAAGGTACGGTAGGGATCGGCAAGCAGAAAGCGGGCAAACGCTTCGCTATCGATGCCGTCCGGCAAATGCGCCAAACCGATCAGCCCCGCGCGCGGACTGACCCACTGCAGCCCGTCTTGCTGCGCGATCCAGTCGTTGATTTGGGCCAGATGTGACAACCCTTCGGTCCGTGCCTTGGTCAACGCGGGGTCATAGCGTTCCGGTCGCAAGGCAATTTCAGCGATGACCTCACCCATGATGTTCATGATCTCTGACGAGTTTTCGCGCAGGATCACTGCATCGCGGATCAACCCCGCATCGGGGCAAATGATCCAACCCGTGCGCAGCCCTTGCAGACCAAGCGCCTTGCTGACCGACCCTGTGGTGATCCCGCGCGCATACATGCCAGCAATACTGGGCGCGCGCGGCCCCTTCCATTCAAGGCCGGCGTAAACCTCATCCACCAGCAGCCACGCGCCCACGCGGTCGGCAATCTGCACGATCTCAACCAGTTCAGCCGCATCCAGCATATCGCCAGTCGGGTTGTTGGGGTTGGTCAGGAATATCATCCGCGTACGGGCCGTGACAGCATCCGCCAGCTCATCAATCGGCAGACGCCAGCCATCCGCTTCGTGCCGCGTTACCTTGACCACCGTTGCACCGATGGCCTTTGCCAATACCTCTGCTTGCGGCCAACCGGGGGTTTCGATCACGATCTCGTCGCCCGGTTGCAGCAGCTGCATGATCAACAGATAATTTGCCTCGGCGGCGCCGGCGGTGATCAGCACATCGGCAGGCGCGCAGACACCCGCCAAACCCGCCTGACGCAACACGTGGTCTTTCAGTTCTGGCAAGCCGCTGAAATCACGGTTGTTCCAATCCAGCGGCATGTCCGGATCAAGATCATCCAGAAAATCACCCAAACTGGGCGATTGCGCCAAAGAAAAGCCGACTATGGCTTCGGGCGCGGCTTCTGTCGTTTCAAGAAGATATTGAAATAACGTGTGTATCTTGACTTTCATGCCGTGCCCCCGTTTGCTTGGGCCATGAAAAACCATGTGCAGCTAAAGGGCAAACCCATTCGTCTGGCAGTGCTGGATTACGGGCTGTTTCAGGTCCACGCAAATGATCGCATCATCGGCATTTGCGGTTTTGTCATCCAGACCGACGCGGATGAAACCGTACTGATCGACACCGGATTTCCCGAAAAATATGCGCTGGATGCAGAGGCGGCCACGGCAGAGGATGATCTGGGCAGCTTTGGCCGTGTCCTGTCTGTCACGCCCGACAACATGCCCGCCGCGCAGCTGGCAAAGCTGGGGATAGCCCCGTCCGATATCACGTTGATGATCCAAAGCCACACACACATCGACCACGTGGGGCACATGGGCATGTGCCCCCACGCACCAATCCTGATTTCCGCTGCCGAACGCGCCCTGCCCCGCCCGCTTTATTGGTCGGGCAAACAGGCGATGGACTGGCCGAAAGCGGAATACCTGCTGGTAGAACGGGATTTCACCTTGGGCGAAGGGTTCGACGTGCTGCTGTGTCCCGGTCATGCGCCCGGTCAATTGGCTTTCTTGGTCACGCTGCCGCAAACGGGCGTGGTGCTGCTGACCTCTGACGCAATCAGTCGCGCGTCAGAAATTGACGAAGGCTTTGCCGGTTCTTGGGATGTGCCGCTGGCGATCCATCACGGCGACCGCCTGATGAAACTGGCGGCGGATCTGGATGCCATGGTGATCTTTGGACATTCACCCGAACAATGGCCCAGCTTAAGGAAAGCGCCCGATTGGTTTGAGTGATCGCTTAGCGCACGTCCCGTCCCTGATTGAGGATGATCACATTCCCGCTTGAGATATCGCCCGCAGGCGAGACCAGAAAGCCAACCCATGCTGCAATCTCTGACGGCTGCATGGCACGGCCATGGGGCATTTGCGCGATGGCATCGGCCAGCACCTCTTCGCTGACCACACCGAACAGCGGCGTTTCGGTCATGGCCGGCGCGATAGAGTTCACGGCAATCTTTTCGCGCGCATAGCGCCTAGCAAGGTCCTTGGTCAACGTATCAAGCGCAGCCTTTGAAGCGCGGTAATGCGGCGGATCGAAAGCATCAAAATTATACGCACCGTTGGATGAGATATTGACGATCTTGCGCACGCCTTCGCGCCCTTCCATCAGCTTGATCGCCGCCTGACAGCAGTGGAAAGCGCCAGAGAAATTCAGCGCCATTTGCCGTTCGAATTCGTCTTCGGGGATGTCAGGGAATTCGGACATAAAACAAGTGCCCGCGTTGTTCACAAGCACATCGACGCCGCCGAAATCTGCTGCGATCTGCTCAAACGCTTCCGAGATCGCGGGCTTGCGCATCAGATCGGTAACAATGCCTGTAAACGATGGATCGTCCGACATCTCCTTTAGCCCTGCGGCGTCCACATCAAGGCCCACCACCGCCAAGCCATCCGCGATCAACTGCGCGACAATCGCGCGGCCCATGCCACCTGCCGCACCGGTGACTACTGCAACCTTTTGCATATTCTTGTCCTTCTTATTTGCGTAGCGCATCGAACAGACGGCCCACATGTTCCGTCGTTGTAATCGCACCGGGCGAAAGGCGCAGGATCGTCCCGCGGGCATCTGCATAGATGCCCTGTCCGCGCAATTCGTCCACCCGCGCTGCGGCATCTTCAAGCTGCAACATGACAGAACCACCGCGCTGACCTTCGTTCCGAGGCGTGGTTATCCGGATGCCAGCGGCATCGGCCAGATCAATGATCGCGCCGGTTAGTGCGCGGTTGTGGGCAAGCAAACCCGTTTGCCCCGCGTGCCAGCGCAACGCCGGTACTGATCCGACGCACGCCATGACCGACGGCGTTCCATGCTCGAACCGCCGCGCATCAGGTGCGTAGGCGAAAGCGTCCAGATCCCATGAAAACGGGTTGTCCTGAGAGAACCAGCCGCGCAGCTCCGGCGTAACCTCTGCGATCAGGTCTGCACGCATTTGTACAATCCCCGCACCCGGCGTTCCGCAGAGCCATTTCAGCGTGGTGGACACCACAAAATCTACCGGAGTTTCCTGCAGCGAAAACGGGATAATCCCGACGCCCTGCGTCAGGTCCACCCCGACAAACGATCCCATCGCCTGCCCGTGTGCCAGCAACCGCGCCAGATCAGGCCGGTGCGATGCGGTCGAGGTGACAAACGTCAAAAGAGCCAGCCCCACATCCGGCCCCCAAGCCGCCAGCATATCGTCATCTTCAACCCAGAACGCCCCGTCGCGCAGCGGCACGGTATCCAATGTGAACCCCATGCGCGGAGCCAGCCCCGCCAGCAGAAAGTGCAACGAGGGAAAGCAATCCGCCGCGATCAGCACCCGCTTGCCGCGCAGCCGCTCACCCAATCCGCCCATCACTGAATAAAGCGCGGTCGTCACGTTATCCGCCGATGTCAGCGTGCCCGCGTCTGCCCGGATGAGGTCTGACCACAGCTGCAAAAACTCTGCCCTTGCGGTCAGCATCTTGGGCCATTGCGCATCATCATATGCGCCCCAGACATCGGTGAAATGCCCAAGTGCGGCGGCCATTTGTTCGGCCTTTCCAGGATATTGGCCAATAGAGTGATAGAGAAAATAGGCAGGGTCAGTCATTGCGCGCTCCGTTTGGGCCAAGCCTAAAGCTTGCGCGCATGTTCTTGAACCCCTGTCGCACGCACATTAGATGTTAGCGATGATGAAACACCTCCCCTCCCGACAAATCATCCTGCGCGGCGCCCATAATGTCCGTGATCTTGGCGGTTATGTGACTGCGCAAGGCGGCACCGTGCCATGGCGCCGGTTCTTGCGCGGTGATTGCCTGCACCGTCTGGACGAAGGAGAACCGGAGCGCCTGCATTTCGAAGGGCTGCGCATGGTTGTCGATCTGCGTACCGCCCGCAAAGTCCAGGAAGCGCCCAGCCGTCTGGACCGGATGCGTGGCGTTGAATGGGTGAACCTGCCGTTGTTCGATGCGCTTTCGCCCTCCGCACTGGCAGAGGTCGACGTGCCGGAAGGCCATCCGCTGCTGGCCATGTATGTCACCGCGATCGAAACCCGCGGCGAAGCGATTGCCGGTATTCTGGACCGGATCGCCAAAGTGCGCGAAGGCGCGGTTCTGTTCAACTGCACCGCCGGCAAGGACCGTACAGGCATCATTGCCGCGCTGTTGTTAGGACTGGCAGGCGTGTCGCATACAGACATCATCGCTGATTATGCGATGACCGAAACCCTGATCCCCGAACTGGTCGCCGAATTCCTCAGCCGGTCACGGGCGCGCGGTGGCGATGTCGAGGCCTATGCCACTCTGCTTGAAAGTCCCGCCAGTGCTATGGCGGGATTGCTGGGGCATCTCGATACCAAATACGGCTCTGTTATGGGGTATTTTGACCATATCGACATCTCCACCGAAACCCTCTCGCGGCTTCAGGTTCGTATGGGCGTTACAGGATGACCCGATGTTCGCGCTGGCCTTTGGCCTGCGTCTGAATCACAAAAGTCTTACCGTCATTCGGCCCTGCGCGATCCCCCATGCCCATAGTGGCAGAGGTGACATATAGCTGGTCCAAATCCGTGCCACCAAAGGCAGGGCAGCTTGCCTGCCGCGCCGGTATGCTGACCGCACCCATGAATCCGCCCTCTGTATCATAGCGCGCAACCCGTGAACGCCCCCAATGGGCAACCCACAAACACCCTTGCGCATCAATCACGGCCCCGTCGGGAAAGAACCCGTCGGTTTGCGTGTCGATGAACACCTCTGGCGCCGCCTTGGGCCAGCCTTCGGCGTCCAACGCCACGCGCATGACTTGCCGTGTATGGGTGTCCGTGAAATGGGCAAAGCGTCTATCCGGTGAAAAGCAGATCGCGTTGGACACGGTAATGTCGCGATACAGTGTTTCCACCGTCCCGCGATAATAGCGGTGAATGGCCCCTGCCCCTTTTTCCATATCCTTGCCCATAGAGCCGATCCAGAAGCCGCCGAACGGGTCCGCGCGCCCGTCGTTCGAGCGCGTGACCGCGTTATCTGCCTCCAGCGGGGCGACATGTTTCTGCGCACCAGTCTCAAGGTGATAGGTAAACAATTGTGTCTCTGAAGCGATGAACAGGCTGTCATGATCCAGCCAACCTGCCGCAGAAACACATTCCTCGAACTGATGCACCCGACCTTCGCCATAAAGACGCATGTTCACAATATCGAACCAGAACAGCGATTGCCGTTCCGGGTGCCACAGCGGTCCTTCCCCAAGGGTGCAAATGGTCGGGTCAAAAACGCTCATAGAAAATCTCCCATCGGACACATCCTGCCCGCTCCGATGGCCAGCCTAGCTGCTGCGCCCGACCAAGCCCATGGCAAATTTCTGCGCGGCAGGCCCGAAACACACCGGGGCGGTCCTTGCCCTCTGGCGCGATTGGCTCCAAAGTCGGCGCGAACTCAGAAGGGCCCCGCCATGACACAGACCACCCTGCGCCAGCACCTACAGGCACAAAGCACCGACACAGATCTGATGATCCTGATGGAGGACATCGCCACCGCCTGCCGGATGATCGCAGACCGCGTGCGTCACGGCGCATTTGCCGGTGTGTTGGGGGCCGCCGAGACCGAAAATGTGCAGGGCGAGACGCAAAAAGAACTCGACGTGATCTCGGACGAGGTGTTCCAGCAGATTGTTGGCGGAAACCCGTCGCTGGCCGCGCTCGTGTCCGAAGAAGTGGACGAGGTGAACTGGCGCAAGGAAGCACCACAGGCGGGTGATTTCGTGGTCTACTACGATCCGCTTGATGGTTCATCCAATCTGGACGTGAACCTGTCGGTCGGTACGATCTTTTCGATCGTGCGGCTGGACGCGGCGATCACGCCGCAGGCCAATGCCGTACAGATCAAAGGCACCGAACAGGTTGCTGCGGGCTACGCGATTTACGGGCCTTCCACGGGTCTGGTGATCACCACCGGACAGGGCGTGGACGGCTTCACACATCACCCGGGTTCAGGTGAGTTTCTGCTGACCCAGCCCGAGATGACAATCCCGCCACAGACACAGGAGTTCGCGATCAATGCCTCGCGCTATGATCTGTGGGAAAAGCCTGTACGCAGCTATATTGACGATTGCCTGCGCGGAGCGAACGGCCCGCGCGGCAAGAAATTCAACATGCGCTGGTGTGCCTCTATGGTGGCCGATGTCCACCGCATCCTGACGCGCGGCGGCGTGTTCCTGTATCCGCAAGACGCAGGTAATGCCGCACAAGGCGGCAAGCTGCGCCTGATGTATGAGGCAAACCCGATGGGCATGCTGGTGGAGCAGGCGGGCGGCGCGTCTTCAACCGGTCGTGGCCGGATCATGGAGGTGGCACCCACAGGACACCACCAGCGCGTGCCGGTCATTCTTGGCTCACGCGATGAAGTGGCCGTGATCGAGGAATATCACCGGAAGTAGAGCCTAATCCGCTTCTTCGAGACCTTGCGCAATGTGCGCATGGCCTTGCAGGATATCGTTATGGATGGCCTCGCCGACGGTTTCATAGTCACCGTCGCGCAGGGCCTGAATCGCGACCTCATGCATGTCCGGCAGCGGATCTGTCCGGGCCTGCTTCACCATCACCCGCAGGGACGGACCAACCCGCAGCCAGTGTGACGCCGCCGTGGCCATCAGAATTTCGGCCTCGGAATGGGCGTAGAGCGTCCAGTGGAAACGGTGGTTGTGGCGCAGATAGGCGCGGATGTCGCCAGCGGCCAGCGCTGTGTTGACCTCCTCGTCGATCTGTTCAAGCGTGTCTATATCCGCAGGCTCCATCCCGACGGCGGCCAACCGCGCGATTTGTGGCTCGATACCGGTGCGGGCATATGTCAGCTCTTGCAGCTGTTCTATCGTCAGTTCGGGAACCATCAGGCGACGGTTGTCGCTGGCCCGCAAAGCGCCTTCGGCGGTCAGGCGGCGAATAGCCTCACGCGCGGGCGTGATCCCCGTGCCAAGACGGTCAACGATGCCTTGAATCGTCACCGCTTCCCCCGGCAACAGCTCTCCGAACAGGATCAGGTCGCGGGCCTTGCGGTAGGTCACTTCGTGGTCGGGCAGCGGCGCGGTGGTAGAGCTCATCGGTCAGCCTATGGTTTACGTTATTGGTGCAGTATCATGGCAAGGTTTGCACGCCTTTACCATAAGGATCAGACACTAAGTTTGGCCTGAACCGCCCTGCCCGATCCTGCATAGCGTTTTGCGCGATTTTATTCTGCCATTTCGGGGGTGAACATGCGCTCCAGCGCCCAGCTTTCACTGCAACCGGCCATATCCGGATACAACCCTGCGGGCTGTTCCGCCAGCCATGCGCGACCCGATGAGATGCCACCGGTCACTTGTGGGCGAACAACCGGCGCGCCATGCCGCCCCCAAAAGCGCGGGATCGGTCGTGCCTAAATCTGCGACCAGGCGACTGAGACCTCCTGTGCGCGCGTCGGAAACTTCACGCCCCCACCCCAAACATCACGCGCTGTTACACAACCGTTCGCTCTACCGCCAATGCTGAACATGACTACCGAATCTGCGCTGCCATTGGCTGCCGCTATGCTCCCGCCTTTGTTTTGAAGTTCTTAAAATCTGTCCAGTTCCCGCCCGTCAGCGCCCCAAGAATGCCGCCCCGCCCCCGCGCGGGTGAGGAATCAGTTGCCAAACAGAGTGATTATCCGCTAAGAAACGAAATTAAAGGCGCTATCGGAATAAAGCGTTACTCAAAGAAGGCCGCAGAGCCTTCGTTAAAGGCGGTACAGGACAATGGGAAATCGGCCCGACAGCACCCCTATGGTGCAGTTTGATATCAATACCCGCATTCGGGAGAATGCGGAAGACCTTGCGGCAGCGCTTGATAGCCACATGCTGAAGGTCTTTGCGCCGGACGCGCGCAAAGAGCTGCGCCGCTTTTCGGCCGGAGAAGCGGCAGAGCTGCTTGGCATCTCCACCAGCTTCCTGCGCAAACTGCATTTTGATGAAAAAATCCCGGATGTAGAGTCTACTTCTGGCGGTAGACGGCAATACGATGCAGAGACCTTGCTGGATATTCGCAAAATTCTTGAGACCACCGCGAAGACGCCCGGAACCTATATGCGCGGCCGCCGCGAAGGCGATAAAGTTCAGGTACTGTCATTTCTGAACTTCAAAGGAGGCTCCGGCAAAACCACCAGCTCGATCCACACGGCCCAGCGTCTGGCGCTAAAGGGTCTGCGTGTGCTTGCCGTGGATATCGACCCTCAAGCGTCTCTAACAACACTGTTTGGCTATCGTCCCGAGGTGGATTTCCTGAACTCCGGCACGATCTATGACGCGATCCGCTATGATGATCCCCTGCCCTTTTCCCAGATTGTGCAAAAGACATTTTTCACCGGGATTGATCTGGCACCGGGCGGATTGCTGCTGCAGGAATTCGAACACGAAACACCACAAGCGTTGCGCGCCAATATCCAGCCCGCATTTTACGCGCGTATGGCCGCTGCCTTGCAAGAGGTCGAAGACCAATACGATGTGATTATCTTCGATTGCCCACCGCAACTGGGCTATCTGACGATGTCCGCGCTGTGTGCCTCTACCGGCGTGGTGATCACCATCGTGCCCAACATGCTGGATGTCGCGTCCATGTCGCAGTTCCTGCAAATGAGCGCGGACCTGCTGGATGTTGTGTCCGGTGCAGGTGCAGACATGACCTTTGATTTTATGCGTTTCCTGATCAACCGGTATGAACCGAACGACGGGCCGCAGCAGCAGGTCGTGGCCTTCTTGCGCCAGCTGTTCGGAGACGAAGTTATGGTCGCGCCGATGCTGAAATCCACCGCGATCAGCGACGCGGGCCTAACCCAACAAACGGTCTATGAGGTCGAGCGGAGCGCGTTTCACCGGAACACCTATGACCGCGCGCTGGATTCACTCAATCTTGTGAACGACGAGATTGAATCACTCTTGCAACAGGCATGGGGGCGTTAAATGGCACGTAAAGGCATCTTGGGAGGCGACATTCCCGCCAAATCACAACGGCGTCCCGCGCCCAGTGCCCCTACCCCACAGGCGCCTCGTGGTGCTGTCGGCGCGTTGCAATCTTCCCTGACCAAATTACAGGAAAACGCGGTCCAGGAAATTGACGTTGCCCTGATTGATGAGGCAGGCGTCGAAGACCGTTTGGGCGTAGATAGCGCGGCACAAACCCAATTGCGCGAAAGCCTTGCAACCTACGGCCAGCAAGTCCCCGTTCTGCTGCGCCCCCACCCGACCAAGGCTGGCCGGTACGAGATTGTCTATGGCCGCCGCCGCCTGATGGCGCTGCGCGATCTGGGTCAGCCGGTAAAGGCGATGATCCGGCAGTTGGACGATCATGCCTTGGTCATGGCGCAGGGGCAGGAAAACACCGCCCGTCAGGATCTGAGCTTTATCGAAAAAGCATCCTTTGCGGCGCAGTTGGCAGCGCAGGAATATGACCGGCAGACAATCGCCGCAGCGCTGTCGATTGATTTGCCGATGGTGTCGCGGATGCTCAAGGTCGGGACAGCATTCCCCCTGCCCTTCCTGCGCCAGATCGGTAGCGCACCCGGCATCGGGCGTGATCGCTGGATGGCGTTGGCGCAAGCGTTGGAACAAAACAATAGCACCGGCCATGCAACCGCACTGATGAACACGCCTGAATTCACGCAGCTTGGCTCTGACGAACGGTTTGACGCGGTGTTCAAGCGCGCCAGCCGTTCCGCCACAAAAGCCCCCAAAACCGCGCCGCGCCCGCGCACTCTGCGCAAGGCAGACGGCAGCGCGCTGGGGGATATCAAGACAACGAGCAAAGGTGTCACGCTTACGATCGCCGCGAAGACGGCAGACGGGTTTGACGCCTGGTTCGACAGTAACGCCGAGGCGCTGCTGCAAGACCTTCATGACCGCTGGCAAAAAGAGCGGTCAGAAGACTGAGGAAGTAGCAACAATAATAAGGAAGGCACGAACCCCAAGGACAAAAAAGAAAAGCCCCCCAGAATTTCTTCCGGAAGGCCGTTCTCGATCTTTGCACATCTGAGATAGCCCCCACCGGAAACTCTGTCAACTCTGCATCGCGGTGCAGGGCCGGGATACCTTTGTCTTTCGTGAAATTGTGATGAAACAGGACCACCGGACATCGTTTGGGCGGCACAATACCGCTGTGCCCGTGACACAAAGCCCCCGCAAGGATGACACAGGCTTGCACGACAAGTGGCAATTGCTGACTGCATTGACAGACGCTGCTGCTGATTTCGGGCTGAACCACCGCAGCCTATCTGTGCTGCGCGCCTTGATGAGCTTTCACCCCGACCGGATGATCGCCCCCACACCACTGAGCAGCATCGTCTTTCCCGCCAACCAGACTTTGTCAGAAAGGTTGGGTGGCATGCCAGAAAGCACGCTGCGGCGTCATTTGGCGGCGCTGGTGGCAAGCGGACTTGTCAGCCGTCATGACAGCGCCAACCGCAAACGCTTTGCGCGTGGTCGCGCGGGGCAGGGCCGTTTGGCCTTTGGGTTTGATCTATCGCCTATCGCACGGATGTCTGCGCAAATCACCGCACGCGCACAAGCGGCCCAAGATGTCCGCGCGGCACTACAAAGCCTCCGCGTGGAACTCGCGGCGCTCCGACAGCACATCATTGAGGGGCAGGGCCCGTGCGAACAAACTGAAGAAGCGTTCAGATTGCTGCGCCGCAAACCAGATGGCCCAGCGTTACAAGCCGCAATTGATCGGCTGACAATCATCCATGAAACAATCAAAACGAGCAGCTCTGTCAGCCAAAATGAGCGGCACATACAGACAGAATCTAAAATATTATCTGAAAGAGAAACCAACGCAGAAAACGATACGCCATCTTTCGAAGCTGTTGTCACGCAATGCTCAGAATACCAGAGCTTCTTTCCAGAACCTGTGCACAGCTGGCAGGATCTATCTCGTGTGGCACACGCCTTGGCACCAATGATGGGAATAGAAGCAAACGTCTATGCCCAAGCCTTGCACAGAATGGGGCCAAAGCGGGCGATCATCTCGATTCTATGTATTCTTGAATGTTTGAAATCCATCGGTAACCCCGGTGGGTATCTGCGGCGACTTGTCCAACAGGATGTGGCCGGACAGTTGGACTTGTTTTTCCTTCTAAACAAGACGACTAAGGGCAATCAGCTGCCAATTGTCAGCTGACAATTATAAATAACGTTATAAAACATGATGTTAGGTATTTGGCTGTACGTGGGAGTCAGCAATCCGGTCAAAATGCCCGTTTTTGGGGAATTCGCGCAACAAGGCCATAAAATTTATGGAATGCAGCGGATAGTCCAGTGTTTCCCCTTGCTTATAAATACCATCGTTGCCCATACCATTGTGTAATAGCGGGTGTTGCGCAGCGGGAATCTTGGTGTTTTGCGTTCTTCCCTGCGTTTTTGTTGAGAAAAGACGGGCGGTTAATGTTGCGAAATCAGATTCTTACCAGATTGCTAAGCGTATTTCTGGGGATAATGCTTTCTTTTGGTATGGTATTGCGTGCGGACGCGACGCCTTTCACTACGGCTGTTCCAGGAACTTCGCTGACGCTGCCGGCTGAGTACCCTGAGGCAGGCGGTGTCGCCTTTGTTCTGGTTGGTGTGAATGGCAACGCCTACTACCAGTTCTCAAACCCCACAGGCGCGTTCGTTGGCTTTCAATCAACCGGCGAACCAGCGGCGTTTCGTGGCAACCCTTTTACAATCAACAATCCGATCCAGCTTGATTGTGGGTTCTCGGCCTGTACCGACTATTTTGGCGGCGCCCTTGCCAATGTCTATATCAGATTTTCAGCCTATGACGGTGATACGCAAGTCAACGGTTTCGACCAAAATGACATCACGTTGCGGCTGAACGGTTTTACGGTTGGCAACTGGAGCAACGTCACCACAGACATCACCAACGCGGACGGTACGATCAGCTATGGGCAGGTTCAGGGCTTTGGCAACAACACCTTTAACACCGGCTGGTTCAGCACGACAAACTCTGCGCTGCTATCCAACATTCTGACAACGAACCAGACCACGACCCAGGTCTTTGACCGCGACCCCAACGATAACTATTGGGATTTCACCCTTGGTGGGACGCTGACAAATCCTAACATCGTTACGGTTGCGCCCGGTTATACGCTTGAGAAAACAGCGGACCCGACCAGCTATAGTTTCGTTGGTCAGGAAATTGAATTCTCCTACAAAGTCACGAACATCGGCTCTGTCCCGATCAGGCAGCTTGCCGTGGTTGATGACAAAATCAGCTCGGTTGAATGTCTGGACAGAGTCATTCTCGATGTAGAAAGGAATGACCCGAACCCTGATTTTGCTGTGTGTACCGGAACCTATACTGTCACACAGGAAGACATTGATACTCAAAGCGTGACCAACGTGGCCAGTGCAACCGGTGTGCCCGACTTTGGTAGACTTGGGACGTTGTCCGACAGCGTTACGATAACTGGCCCGGCTGCAGTGCCGGACCTTGTCGTGGAAAAGACCTCGACGCTTTCCAGCTTTGGTAATGCAGGAACTACCGTTCCTTATCGTTTCAACATTCGCAACGACAGCAACGTAACGCTGAGTAACTTCACCGTCAGCGATAGCCTTATTCCATCTTTGGTATGTAACGTTCCTGATCTTGCTCCGACCGAAAACTTCATCTGCGCAGGTAGCTATACGGTGCTGCAATCGGACGTAGATGACTACGCGGCGAATCCTGCCAACTTACTGAGTAATACGGTGACCGTATCAGCCGACACGCCGCGCGATGGCCGTGTGACCGAAACTGACACTCTTGATCTTCCCGGTCCTGTCGCAAACGTATCGCTGGAACTGACCAAAACGGCGTTGACTGCTGATTATGACGCGGTGGGCGAGGTGCTGAGCTACCAGCTTGTGATCGTTAATAACAGTAACGTGTCATTCCCTGCTGCCCCGACAGTGACAGACCCCGATGCCGACACGCTTAGCTGTCCGGCAGGGCCGGTGCCGCCCGGCAATAGCGTGACCTGTACAGCAACCCATGTAGTTGTTCAGGAGGACATCAACCAGGGTGAGTTCGTCAACACGGCTAGTGCGACCATTACAGTTGGTGGATCAACGGATACTGATTCCGATACCGCGACTGTTCCAGCCGTCCGCACAATTGGTTTGACCTTGGACAAGCAGCTGGACGCAGCGTCTCCAAGCCAGTTCACCACCACCGGTACCGCGCTTGAGTATGACTATATTCTGACCAACACCGGCAACGTTGATTTGCTGGCGCCCGAAGTCACTGATGACCTTGTGGCGGTCACCTGTACCGAAACGGTGATTTCGCCGCAGACTTCGATTACGTGTCAGTCGGCAGTCTATTCAACTAAGCAGAACGAACTGAGCACCGGCGGCGTCACCAATACGGCCACCGCAACCGCGACCATTGCCGGACCGGACGGCGGTACAACCACCTCTAATACTGACAGCGTTTTCGTACCTGCTGTACAGTTGCCAGCGATCAGCCTGACAAAAACAGCGCCGACTGTCACAGCGGCGGAATTCGAAGTGGGTGATATAATTACCTATACCTTCGAGGTAACCAATACAGGTAATGTTCGCCTCGCCAACAATACCGGTGTGTCCGAAATAACCATAACGGATGACAAGATCGGGACGTTCTCGTGCTTTGCTACGCCGTTCCAACCGGGCCAGACGCGGACATGTACTGCGGACTATATTGTGACAGCCACTGATGCGGCTGCGGGTGTCGTGGTCAATACGGCCACTGCCTTTGCCGGTCCGACCGCCTCCAATCAGGTCAGCGCGCAGGTCTCTCCTGATTTCAATCCCGAAGTGTCCCTGACCAAGGTCGCCGATACCGCCAGCGTCAACGCACTGAACAATACCATCTCCTATACCTTCACCGTGACCAACACCGGTGACCGTGTGCTGCGCAATCCCGAAGAACTGGTAACGATTGATGACGCGCTGCTAAGCAGCCCCGCGACCTGTGTCCAACCGCCCGTGCTGCCCGTGGGTGGTACGTTCCAGTGTACCGGCACGCGCAATGGTGTCACTCAAGCGGAGCTTGACGCAGGGCAGGTGGTTAACACGGCCACTGCTTCGTTCCCGTATGAGAATAATGGCGTCACGACGATCATCACCTCTGACGCGGCAACGGCCACAGTGCCGGTTGTGGCCAATCCTTTGGTTGAATTGGACAAGCAGGGACCGGCAGTATTCAACGCGGTCACACAAGAGCTGAGCTATAACTTTGTGGTCTCCAACCCCGGTAACGTGACTTTGCGCACCGCGACCGTCACCGACCCGCTTATTCCAAGCCTGTCATGTACGCTCACCGATATCGCGCCGGGCGACAGCGATAGCTGTACCGCGACTTATGCTGTCCAGCAACTGGATGTGGACCTTGAAACCATCCCGAACACCGCAACAGTTTCCGCGCAGCCTGCCCAAGGCGCACAGCAAAGCTTTAGCGATACCAGCACCGCGACCCTGCTTGCAGGTGCAGGTACGAAGACGGCCACCATCGACAAACAGGCCGACCGCACCGAATTTACAACGGTGGGCGAACAGATCACCTACACGTTCGAGGTTGAGAACACGGGCACCCAGACCCTGACCAATCTGACTGTGACAGACAGCCTTGATGGGGCCTACACCTGTTCCATCGCCAGCCTTGCTCCGACCGGGATCGACCGCACCTGTAGCTATGTGCATACGGTCACGCAGGATGATATCGATGCGGGCGAAGTGCTGAACACAGCCACTTTGTCTTCGGCTGATTTCGCAGACGAAACTGACAATGCACGGGTCGCCGGCCCTGATCGCATCGCCAGCTATACCTTCCTGAAATCCGCCCCCAGCGCGTTCACCGCTGCTGGTCAGAGCGTCGACTTCCTTTTTACGGTTGAGAACACGGGTACCGTGACGCTGACCAATATAACAATAACCGACCCGTTCTTCGGGACGCCGGTGAACTGCTCCATCCCCGAACTTGCACCGGGCGCGATAGATCGTACCTGCACGGCGACCTATGTGACCATGCAAGAGGATGTGAACACAGGACAGATCACCAATACTGCCGGGATCACGGTGGATGCACCTGCTGGTGTAGGCGATCCAGCTGATCAAACCTCAACCGCAGTTGTGCAAGCTCCGGCCGAGCAGGCGTCTGTTGTCGTGACCAAGGCATTTGATGATGGCGTATATACCGCTGTTTCGGATAGCGAAGTTTATACCTTTAGCGTGACCAACACTGGCAACGTGACGTTGACCAATCTGGTGCTGAACGACCCGGATCTGGGTTTCACCTGCTCGCTTGACGATTTGGAGCCGAATACATCGACCTCAACATGTTCCGTTGCCGATGGCGGCGGGGCGCTGACAGCGACCAAAACGTTTGACCAGAATAACGTTGATCTGGGCAGCTACACCAACACCGTCGAAGTCACGGGCCAGTCTTCTGTGCAGGGGACACCTGTTTCTGACGCGGCCACCGTGACCGTTGCAGGCCCCGAACAATTGCCCGCGCTGGAAATCGAAAAGACAACAACCACTGCGAATTTTGACGCGCTGGGACAGACGCTGTCCTATTCCTACCGCGTCTATAACCGTGGCAACATCACGCTGACCGCCCCGATCACCGTGTCCGATGACCAGATTACGTCGGTCAGCTGTCCCGCTTTGCCACCGGCTGGTCTGGCGATTGATGATTTCATTGATTGTACGGCAACCGCGACAGTGACCCAACCGATGCTGGATGCCGGCTTGATCACCAACGTCGCGACCGCGTCCATCACTCAACCGGTGATTCCGCAGGCGTTGAATGATCCGACAAGCGTGACGGCAACTTCTCCATCCGACAGCGTGACCATCTTTGCCGTACAAGAGCCAGAACTGCGCATCGACAAACGCGTGAAATCGGGGTCAAGCGCCAGCTATTCGGCCGTGAATGATGTGGTTACTTTCGAATATGTCGTGACCAACATCGGCAACGTCACGTTGTTGAACCAGATCACGGTTACCGATGACAAAATCACGACCGTGAACTGTGGGACACCGCCGTTGGTGCCGGGCGGTGTCGTGATCTGTGAGCAGGACTATCTGGCCGATCAAGTAGCGCTGGACGATGGCTTTGTCACAAATACAGCTACCGCCGATACGACGTTTGTGGATGATGACGGTCTCACCGTACCTGTTGCTTCGCCAAGCGATAGCGTCACGATCAACGCGGTTCAGACGATCGCGCTTGAGGTAGAGAAAACATATACCGGCACGGATCGTATCGGCGTCTTTGATGTGCCTCAAGAGCTGTATTATTCTGTTGTTTTGACCAACACAGGCAACGTGACGATTGATGGTCCGATTGTATTTGATGACAGCCTCGTGGACTTCCCGTCCGGCTTTAGCTGTCCTGTGTTGCCGAACAATGAACTGCTGCCTCAGCAGACGTATAGCTGCACCACAACGCATAATGTGACAGTGGATGATCTGGCGCTAGGCGCGGCGACAAACGTGGTGACGGCGACCGGCCAATTCAACGGCAACCCCGTTACCTCGCCCAGCGACGATGCAATCTATCCCGAAGATGCGGATCCAGCACTGTCGCTTGTCAAAGAAGCGCTGGCCGCGACAGGCACACCTGTTGACGGGACGGTTGCATTGGACAGCCTCACAGATGTCGTGAGCTATCGCTATTCCGTGACCAACACAGGCAACGTCGGACTGGTGGAAGAAATCACTATTGTCGACGATACGATCGCTGGCCCGCTGGTCTGTAAGACAGCCGCAACCGTGCCAGCGGAAGCATTAAGCACGACTGAAACCATCATTTGTGAGTTCGACTATACCCTGACGCAAGCTGATCTTGATCGCGGTTTTGTAACCAACAACGCAACCGCCCAAACGATATTCGGCAGCACGAACGTGGTTTCTCCGAACGCTGACGAGACGGTGACGATTGCAGAGGATCCATCGCTCACCGTTCTCAAAGAAATGATCACACCTGTCGGTACGGGTGCGATTTTGGGCCAGTCTCTGGAATACCGCCTGACGGCGACCAACGACGGCAACCAGACGCTGTCCGGTGTATCGCTAAGCGATCCGCTGGTGCCTGATCTGACCTGCGTCGTGCTGCCTGCGAATACAGCCGCGCCAAGCAACGTTGTGCTTTTGCCGACCGAGGCGCTGCAATGTAGCGGATTTTATGAAGTCACGCAGGCCAACGTAGATGCGCAATCTCTGGTGAACACAGCGACGGCGACCGGGACCGATCCGCAGGGTATCACCATTGATGGCACCGATGATCACGCGCTGACGCTGGTCCCGCCAATCGTTGAGATGGTCGTTACCAAGACCACAGATCGCCCCGTCGGACCAGAGACAGACTTTAGCGCCGTTGGCCAGAAGGTTACCTTTACCGTAGCGGTCGAGAACACGGGCAACATCACGTTGCAAACCGCGACCGTTACAGACAGCCGTCTTGTGGTGCCAACCAGCTGTACAATCGGCCCGATTGCGCCGCTGGCGACCGATGCGACCTGTACGTTCGAATATACGGTCACTCAGGCAGACATTGACGCGATCAATACAGATAGCGGTGAGACTTTCGGCGGCTTCACCAACGTGGCCTCTGTCACCGCGACGCCGAACAACGCAGCACTTGATCCGATCACCCGCGAAGATGACGTCTTTGTGCGTGGTCCCGACCGCGAGCCGGGGATGATCCTGTCGAAACTGGCCGACAAGTCCATCATCGACACCTATGACGAAGTGGTCACCTACACCTACACGGTGGCCAACGTCGGTAACGTGACCCTGACGGAAACACCGCAGATCGTCGACGACAAGATCGGCACATTCTCTTGTGAGCCTTTCCCCGTTGGCGGGATTGCGCCGCTGGATGAATACAGCTGCACGCAAACCTATAACAGA
>Ga0209345_10002138_pt1 | contig 22385 bp, 16 predicted proteins | sample Cruoilmetagenom7_FD_187294 | JGI IMG/M metagenome (GOLD analysis project Ga0209345, IMG submission 187294) | Oil polluted marine microbial communities from Coal Oil Point, Santa Barbara, California, USA - Sample 7 (SPAdes) (version 2) | ecosystem: Environmental > Aquatic > Marine > Oil seeps ... | reverse complement strand
CTGGCAGGGATATTTCTCCTTCCTGCAGGAGTTCGCCATCACTTTTTATTTGCCAGCGGGCATCAAAATAATCAAGGCTTGTAAAATTATACCGGTTGATTAAATTGATTTCACCATTGAGAAGATCAGTGGGTTCAAAATGGATGTACTGGTAGACTTTTTTTATTTCCTGTATTGCGGGACTTCCACTGCGGTCGGGGTATACCAATCCGTTCAAGCAGAAACTGCCATCATTGGGACTGTCATCGAAATCACCTCCGTAAGCCCAGTATTTCTCTCCGGATTCAGTATATTTTGTCAGTCCCTGGTCCACCCAGTCCCATACAAAAGCTCCCTGCATCCTCGGATTGGCATAGATCATATCCCAGTAATCCAACAATCCGCCTACACTGTTCCCCATGGCGTGGACATATTCACAGATGATCACCGGCCGTATTGAATCTTCATCATGAAATGTTTTCATGGTTTCAGGAGAGGCGTACATATCGGAGATGATATCAAACCTGGAAGGCCTTCTTTCTGGTCCATTCCGGTCAAGATGATCTTCATAGTGAATGGGGCGGGAGGGATCCCTTTCCCTGATCATGGCTTCCATGGCGTAATGGTTCTCTCCTAGTCCCGTTTCATTGCCAAGGGACCACACAATTACCGAAGGATGGTTTTTATCCCTTTCGACCATACGCCTCCCCCTGTCCAGGAAAGCTTCTTTCCATTCAGGGTCCTTCGCCAGGGTACTCTGCTGCCGCAGTTCGTGGCTTTCAATATTGGCCTCGTCCCAAAGGTAAATACCATAGATGTCGCAGAGCTCATACCAGCCTGGAGCATTGGGATAGTGGGATGTCCTGACGGCATTGATATTATGCTGCTTCATCAGGGTGATGTCCTTGACCATCAATTCCCTGCTCATGACCCTGCCGTTATCGGGGTGGATCTCGTGGCGATTGGTGCCTTTCAGGTCAACGGCTACCCCGTTTACCAGTAATTGTCCACCAGCAATTTCTACCTTACGGAAGCCCACCCAGGAGGAAATGACCTCTTCTGTTTTTCCCAGTTCATCCTTCAGCTCGAGGATCAGGGAGTAAAGATTAGGATCTTCGGCACTCCAAAGACTGGGCCGGATCACCTCCTGCTGGAACTGTATGGTCAATTCCTGCTGGTAGTTCAATGATTGGTTGATTTCCAGCTGCTGGTTGAGGATCTCCCTCTCTTTATCCATAAGCGAGATGTTTAGCTTTTTCGGTCTGCTGCGTTCCATCCCGGCATTCCTGACACTAACCCTCAGGTCAAAAATCGCATTGGTGTAGTCCTGATCAAGCTCAGTACTTACAAAGAAGTCACGCAAATGCATGGCAGGCCTTGCCATCAGGTAAACATCCCTGTAAATACCACTTAGCCGCCAGAAGTCCTGGTCCTCCAGGTAAGAGCCATCCGACCAGCGGTAGACCTCAACAGCAAGTGTATTATGGCCTTCCTGCAGGAAGGGGGTCAAGTCAAATTCAGCAGCTGTCATGCTGCCCTGGCTGTAACCCACCTTCATGCCATTTAACCATAGATAAAAGGCTGATTGTACCCCCTCAAAATGGATGTATACCTGCTTTCCATCCCAATTTTCGGCGATCTCAAACCCGGTACGGTAAGATCCCGTGGGATTGTTACGGTTAATATTCGGGGGTTCAGCTGGAAATGGATGTTTGATATTGGTATATATAGGTGTCCCATATCCCTTCAGTTGCCAGTTGGATGGGACCTCAATATCATCCCAATCAGTATCATTGTAATCCGGCAGGTAGAAATCCACCGGACGTTCTTCTGTGTCTGCCGACCAGTAAAATTTCCATGTTCCATTCAGCATCATGATGTTCTCTGAGTCCAGTTTGTCGCAGTGCAGGGCTGATTCAACATCAGGACAGGGGACAAGGCTGGCATGTGCATCTTGTTTATTGTAAGAAATAATACCGGGATTTTCCCAGTCATGCTGCAAGGGGGCATCCTGGGCATTTACCCCTCCCGGAACCATTACAACTGTGAAAACCAGGTAAGCAAGCCTGAAAACATTCAATGTTCTACCTATCATTTTATTTTTTCTTCTTACCGTAATCTTCAATGGCGTCCCACAGGTCTTTTTTCATTCTTGCTGCATCTATACGTGTATAAACATGAACTTTGCGCTGGACATTTTCCGGTGGTGTGATCACCTGCTTTTGTGATGACATCTCCGGATGTAGTATGGCCTGCATCAGGGCCAGACTCCCCATGGGAATGGAATCATTTTTAAGGTCCAGGACCTTCCAGTCCGCCATTATGTTTACAAAAAGGCTGTCCCTGAGGGGGAATCTGCCGAGGGACTGGCTGCGGTCAATGACGAGGTCCTGTCCAATGGTGGCAGGCATTATATACAAATCAAGGTCTTTTGTGTTGAGCAGGATATCCATAGCATCCAGGTCATTTTTAGTATTCCATTCATTTTTGTCCCAGACCCTCCGTGATGGCTCATACCAGGGCCCCATGATGTAGCAATTGATCTTTGCCGCAATATCAGGTACTGCAATGAGGGCTGTTGCCAGGTTGGTTACAGGTCCCAGGCATACCAGGTTCAGTTTTTCACCGGCAGGTGTTTCCGAAACTCTTTTAATGATATAGGCGGAAGCCCTGTTGGATGTGCGGTCCCTGTTTTTCAGGTTCACCACAGGCAAAGCAGCACCGGGCAGGTTGGGTATATTGGTCTGGTTAAAATGTTTTAGGATATACTGGTTAACAGCCTGGTTCATCTCGACTGTACTGTCATTTTCAAGGTCAGCCAACCTCCATTGCGCTGACAGGAGTCCATCTAATTTAAGCTCTTCTTCCAGGAGAAAGCGTATAATGGCCAAAATGTCATCCTGTCCGTGGGCGGCGTCAGTATCAATGATGAGGGTTAGCTTATCACGCCTCGTCAAATCCCTGAAAAAGCTAATGTTGCTTACCACCAGGTAAACCAGGAAGGCAATTACGATGAAGATAAATATCCTTTTCAGGATCCTTTTCAGAGCAGTTTTCATTTTACCTGGTATATCTGGTTTTAGCTGGCTTCTCTTCGAAATTTCAGGGAATTAATATAATTGAAAAATTTTCTGAACAAATCGAGTAGCAGGGTGATGTATACGAGAAAAGAGAATCCCCATAGGACCAATAAATTAAACCATTTCGTGTCTGTGAGCTGACTGTTGAACTGCTTAAAGGGAGCATAAAAATGTGCCCGGCCAAGGTTGGATTCCGGTTTCATGTATATGGGATCGCCTTTCTGTACCAGTCTTCCATTGATCTCAAGTATTTTCGTAAGATCCTGGTGATTCCTAACCTGTTCTGTAAGTCGTTCGTTATGATAATCCTGCTTGAGCTTGATTAGCGCCTCATTGCCAAGCGAGTCAATCTGTCCTGATAAGGCTTCTTCATTGAGGTGGTCGTATGAGTGCTGCCGCCTGGAACCGGATACCTCCTCAGAGCCCAGGGAGTCGATCAAAGTTCTTATCAACTCATCATTCTCGCGGCTGGTGGCTCTGGATACATCCTTGTAATGTTTGAGAACATAATAGCTTAGCCAGTCCTCCAGATTCAAGGCATATGTCTCATTAAAATCATTCATGTTCAGCCTTTCCTCATGCTCGAACTCAAAGATATCAGGTGGATCACCCAGTTTTATGACCTCGCGATATAATAAATCGAGGTTGGCTTCCAGGATCTGCTGGTCCCCGTTCACTCCCAGGTTCCTGTTACACTCATCCAGCTTGTTTAAAAGGCGGGGAATTAGAAAGCTTGTCTTGAATTGAGCTTCACTCTTCTGCTGTTCATAGGCATAAAAATGCCTGTCATAACGGTTGTTCTTGGCCTGTTCCACGGCAAGTGCCTCGTATGCCCACCTCGAAGCCATCATGTCCCCAATCGCAGGTACATAGACCTTGGAGGTGATGCTTTTATGAAGATCGTCAAATTTAACGGTGACCCCGCTGAGTAACAACTGGGGGATAAGGATCAGGGGGATGAGTATATATATGTTTACAATAGAGTTCATCCCGGCTGAGATATTCAGTCCCAGCATATTGGCGGTGAAGGCCGTGCTGAAAAGGATCAGCCAGTAGCTTAAGGTCATTCCCTTGATTTCAAGGATCCAGTTGCCAACAAGTACATAGAGCAGCATCTGAACGGCAGACAAGACAAACAGGTAAATGATCTTGGAATTAATATAACTGAACCAGCTCAGGTTTAGAAATGCTTCCCTCTGAAGTATTTTCCTGTCACGGATGATTTCTTCAGCGCTGACGATGAGTCCCATAAATATCGCGACAATGACAGACATAAATAGGTAAGCCGGCAGGTTCTTGTTTTCACTAAATATATACTGGTCCCCTTCTGCAAACTTTGTAAAATAGGCCAGAATGAATGCCAGCAGTGGGGCCTCAAGCAAGGTGAGCAGGACATATTGACGATTGGTCAGTTTGGAGATCAGGTTACGCAGAAAAAATACCTTAAACTGTATATTGATATCCGGAATCCTGAAAGAAGTGGCGGGCAGTATTTTTTTTGGTTCCTTAAAAGCAACTTCTTTAGCTATTTTTTCCTGGTAATGCTCATACCAGGTTTCGGGTGTTATTTTCCTCTCTTGAGAGTACTTCCCCTTATCATCAACCAATTTAGCTTCTACGATCTGCAGTATCTGGTCAGGGTTAACATTTCCACAGTTGCCACATTCAGCTTCACTGACTTCAGCAAAGCTGCTTAACTTTTTAAAATATACAATGGCATCTACAGGGTTTCCGGAGTAGACAGGGAATCCCCCTTTATCAAGTACCCATAGCTTATCAAACATCTTGAAAACATTTGAACTGGGCTGGTGGATGTTGGCGATGACAAGTTTACCCTTAATGGTTTGTTCCTTGAGCAGGCGAATGACATTCTCAGCATCCATGGATGATAAACCGGAAGTCGGTTCATCAATGAACAGGACCGATGGTTCCCGCATCAGTTCGAGGCCGATGTTTAATCGTTTCCTTTGTCCACCACTGATAAACTTGTTAAGGGGGGAGCCCACTTTAAGATCTTTTATCTCAGTGAGATCCAGTTCTGAAATTATATTGTTAACGGTTTCCAGCAGTTGCCTCTGGGAGTAATTTCCGAAACATAAGCGCGCATTATAGTAGAGGTTTTGGAACACGGTCAACTCTTCGAATAAAAGGTCATCCTGTGGGACAAACCCGATGATCCCTTTGACCTTGAATCGGTCCCTGTGCAGGTCATAATCATTGATACTGATCCGCCCGTTGGTCAAAGGTAACTGGCCACTCAAAAGGAATAGAAGGGTTGATTTCCCGACTCCAGATCCACCCATGATCCCTATCATCTGGCCGGAGTCTTCAGAAAAAGAAAACCTGCGAATACCGTTTTCACTGTTTTTGAAACGAAATTCAATGTCCATGGCATTCAGGGTGATCCGGATCTCCTGCGAAGATTGAAGTAACCTGCTTGCAACTTCTGAATAATAGATAGACCCGAATCCGCTGCCACGGATAATGGAACCGTTGTCAAAGAGATGTACCTTTCCGGTATCCAGCAGGTTGCCGTCTACAGTTAGGGTATCCGGACCCTGGTATTTCAGTACAAAAATATTCAGGCTTTTGAAATTCAGAAAAATGATCTTTCCTTGGATGCCAGGTTTGATAATCTTATTATCCTGAAACTCATAATCCGGCCTGTTTCTCTCGATCCAGTCCCCCTCCAATTCATCCTCTGATCCCTGTCCTTCTGCTTGAATATAAATGGTATAATCATCCGGGATCTGCTCATCTTTATCATCTTCCAGAAACAGTATTGCATTGTTAAGTTCTACCCCGGTTATCGAAAAGGTTTCAGCAACAAGGCTTACAAATTCCCTTTCCAGTTCAGAAACGAATTTATCTTCCAGTATGAATTCAATCAAACGGAGCAGTACGATGACCCTTTCATTTCGGTTCAATTCTTTTCGGATTTGCGTACAGATCCTGGTCACGTTTTCTGTATCCAGGGCAGCTGTTTGAAATCCAGTATCTTCCTGTGGTATGGCAAGGTCACGTTTATAGAAGTCTTGATAGTTCTCGAACAGGTGGATGTATTCGTCAATGACTTCCTTTTTATTCAGGTACCTAAGGAGGTATGAATGAACAATACTCTTTCCCGTATCTGATATGCCTTCTATTCTCACTGTGGCGAAAACAGCGAATAGATGCATCAGGGCATTGAGAATTGATTCACTCATAGCTTTACTTCTTAGGCAAAGTAAATGTAATGATTTTCAAAAAAAAAGCCCATCAGTTTCTCAACAAGAGAAATGCTGACAGGCCAGAAGTGTTTTTTAAGCTTCCGGTAATTAGGTGATGATCATCTTTCGGAGTGCCTCTGTTCTGTTGATAAGCTCTTTCAGCTGTTCTGAAGAAAAGTCAGTACCGGATTGCTGGTAAACCTCAAGCAGCCCTGATAGTCCCTCGAACACATCAGCTCCTGTATCGATCACACTGATGGGAGCCATTACTTCCAATAATTTTTCAAGAGATGCATTCTGATTCGCAATGATATCAATGATTTCTGTATTATCCTTGCTGATCATGCTTATCTGGGTTGTAATGTATAGCGCTTCTATCCAGCTACCAGCCATAACCAGTATGGACATATCATCCTGCTCATTGGAGGTCAGGTATTCATATGTTCTGACAAATGAATTGGAAATGATAAGGATGAGTGAATCTACATTATCCAGGTTGTGCTCGATGCTTTTTACCATGTTTTCATTAAATCCAGCTTCAATTTCAAGGTCCTCTAAAAGCTCTCGGGAAACATCCAGGTACTGGATGGTTTCCTGTGCCTGGTTATAGGTCGCAGCATAACTGAGGTCCGCACCATAGACTCCCAGGTTAAGGGCCCTGCTTTTCAAACTAATATACCTGTTCACATTGTCAACAGGATTACAAAGATTAAGTATATAGCTGGCACCAGCCTCAACCAGTAGTTTGGTAACCTCGAAAGAATTGGGAAGCGGATATTTCGAGATCTCCTGGATAACATCGGCCTTTCTGTCAGGGACTTCTTTTGGGTCCCGAACGGTCGTGGTTCCTTCGCTACCTGTCCTGTTCATACAGGCTGGGATTGACAGGAAGATAAATCCTGCCAGGAGGATGGATAATATTCCGTTGGTTTGGGTTTTTGTCTTTTTCATTGTAAAAAAATTATCTGTTTAATAAGAAATATTGGGACCAAAAATATAAATTTTATCAAGATGTTTTACGAAATGTATAATTACTTATTCAAATTACTATTTTTGTCAAAGTTCATCCCCAACAAGCTAATATATGAAAGTCGTACAGGAAATTTTCGGTCAGATTCCAAGCATAGGTGATGCAAGCCTTTATACAATAACAAATGCCAATGGCATAAGCCTTAAAATTTCGGATTATGGAGGTACTATACAATCTATCCTTGTGCCTGATAAGAGCGGAAAATCAGGTGATGTTGTCCTCGGATTTGACAGCCTGGAGGGTTATCTGCAGGACCATCCTTACATTGGAACCATTGTAGGGCGATGTGCTGGCAGGATCTCTAATGCCAGTTTTATTTTGGATGGCGTTAAATACAAACTGGCAAAAAACCATGGCAGGAATCATATTCATGGGGGAATAGCGGGTTTTGATAAAGTTTTGTGGCAAGCCGATGAGTTTTCCGATAAGAACAGCGCCGGAATTACCCTGAAATATGTAAGCCATGACCTGGAGGAAGGATACCCTGGCTACCTAAGGTTAAGTGTTACCTATACATTGAATGAAGACAATCAGGTTTGCCTTGATTACCATGCTACAGCAGATAAACCGACCCATCTGAACCTGACAAATCATTCTTATTTTAACCTGAACGGTACCGAAGCAGAGATATATGATCATGAATTATGGATACCTTCATCGAGGTATGTGGTTACGGATCAGGACCTGATACCCACTGGTGAGATCGGATCTGTAGAGGGTGGTCCGCTTGATTTCAGATCGGCCAAGCTCATTGGGAAAGATATCAACGAGGTTGAAGGTGGATATGATCTTTGCTATGTGCTTGAAGGTGATGGCAGGGAACCTATTTTAGCTGCGAGGGTTGTGCATCCTGAAAGCGGAAGGTGCATGGAAACTTTTACCACCGAGCCTGGTTTACAGTTATACAGTTCAAATTTCCTGGCAGACCTCAGGGGAAAAAATGGGACTCCCTACCGAAAGCACCTGGCTCTTTGCCTGGAAGCGCAGCATTACCCGGATACTCCCAATCAACCGGAATTCCCATCCACCATTATACGCCCTGGTGAGACTTACAGGCAGCGTACCATATATAAGTTTAGCATTGCCTAGCATAAACACAAAGCTTTTCCATTATGTATAGCAGAAGAAAATTCCTGCTCTCCTCCCTGGCCGCCTCACTTGGCATTACAATTCCCATTTCAGGCAAGCCAATATCAATTCGTCCGACAGCCAGTACGGGATCAGGTCCAGCCATCATCTCCACCTGGCCCCATGGTCTTGCTGCCAACGCTGCAGCCTGGAAAAAATTGGGTAAAGGAGGATCTGTACTGGATGCTGTAGAAGCCGGTGTCATGGTAAGCGAGGCCGATCCGGAAGTGACAAGTGTAGGGTACGGGGGACTCCCGGACAGTAGCGGAGAGGTTACCCTCGATGCATGTATTATGAACCCGGCCGGTGATGCAGGTGCCGTTGCCTGCCTAAGACATATTCTGCATCCCATCTCTGTGGCCAGGCTGGTTCTGGAAGAGACCCAACATGTAATGCTAGTCGGAGAGGGGGCCCTGGATTTTGCCCTGGACAAAGGATTTCAAAAAACCAACCTGCTTACCCCCCAGGCAAAAAAAGCCTGGGAGGAATGGAAAAAAAACCAGAAAACGGGTAAAACAGTTGCCATTGGACACGATACCATTGGGATGCTTGCAGTTGATGCCCGGGCTGACCTTGCAGGGGCATGTACCACCAGTGGGCTGGGCTATAAATTGCCTGGCAGGGTAGGGGATTCACCCATTATTGGAGCGGGACTCTTTGTCGATAATGAAGTAGGCGCGGCGACAGCCACGGGTGTCGGAGAACTTGTAATGAAAACACTCGGTTCCTTTTTAGTGGTGGAATTGATGAGGACCGGAGTAGACCCGGAAAATGCTTGCAAAATGGCACTTGAACGAATTGCCAATAAGATTCCATTGAAAACTGATATGCAGGTTGGATTTATTGCGATCAACAAGGCAGGGGAGACGGGCGGGTATGGTTTGCAAGAAAATTTCCAGTATGCAGTAATGAAGGGAGGCAGTAACCAGCTACAAACTGCTCCAACCCTGTTATAATACTATCTTTGTGGGGGTATTTAATCTTTATTAAAGCGGTTATACAGCCAGGCAAATGCCCCTCCAACGAGCAAGCCATCGATAAAACCATAAAGCAAGCCAAGCAAGCTTCCCAGCGGGCTAATGGTAAAGTATGGATAGATCTTTCCCACCAGGGTGGGCTGTCCCACACTGATCTGTCTGATATATAGCCACCACGTAAACCCAAAGATGAGCAGTCCCCAAATAATACCCAGGCTTAAAGCAGATGCACGTACGTTTAGTTTCATGGCAAAAATGATTATGAATACTTTTTACTACTGGGAAAGATACAAAATTCCGACAGGATAATAGATAAAACAATCTCTACCAAAAAACGTTTTATTATTTTTGAACCATCATAAGAGATCGTAGATGAAGAGAATTTTCCTCCTTGTTTTTTTTGTACTTGCTGTACAAGCCACATTTGCCGATGAAAAGGAACAAACAAGTGAAAAGGAACATACATGTTCCAGGCATTCTATGTATGGTATATCCAATGTACCGACACATGTCAGTGATTCAGCGCTCCTGGATTACGATGTTCATTTTTATGGGATAAACCTGGAAGTAAATGATTCCAGCACATATGTTCAGGGAAGTACACGGATATTGGCCTCTGCTCTTGAAGAAATTGATGAGGTGGTATTTGAATTATCCCTCAGTATGACAGTTGATTCAGTATTTTTAGATGGGGAGAAAGTACCAGCCTATTCGCATGGGAAGGACCTGGTCAGGATCATCCCTGAAGGCCCACTGGAGATTGGAAAACAATTCAATACCAGGATTTTCTACCATGGAATTGGTGGACAATATGGCTTTTTTTCAGGTATATCCAATCGCTTCGATAGTTTCTGGGGGAAGCATGTGACCTATACCCTTTCCGAACCTTTTCATGCTATGGACTGGTTTGCCTGCAAGCAAGTATTAACCGATAAGGCAGATTCTGCTTATGTATACCTTACTGTTGATGATCATTTGAAAGCTGGCTCAAACGGGTTGTTGACCGGAGTTGACAGTCTTCCCGGGAACCAGGTCAGGTATAAATGGGAAACTTTTTATCCCATCGCCTTTTACCTGCTTTCTCTGTCCGTCTCTGAGTATATTGATTATAGCTATTATTTGCATCCGGAGCAGTCACCTGATTCTTTCCTTTTCCAGAATTATATTTATGATACAGCGTCTTACCTTATCCAGAACAAGGAAAATATCGATGCGACAGGCGACATGATGGAATGGTTTTCCCGGACCTTTGGGAACTATCCATTCTGGCGAGAAAAATATGGTCATTGTCTGGCTCCTATGGGAGGAGGAATGGAACATCAAACAATGACAACCCTGGCTAATTTTGGCTTTAACCTTGTTTCCCACGAACTGGCACATCAGTGGTTTGGGGATAATGTTACCTGTGCCAGCTGGCAGGATATCTGGATCAATGAAGGATTTGCATCCTATGCAGAATACCTTGCCATTGAGAAGCTGGTTTCGAAACAGGAGGCGGATTACTGGATGGAGGCTGCACACGACAGGGTCTATACAGAACCGGAAGGCAGCGTATATATACCAGAAGAAGATGCGACAGATGAATTCCGCATATTCAGCTATGCCTTATCCTATAAAAAAGGGGCGGCTTTACTGCATATGATACGGTATGAACTGGATGATGATTCTGTTTTCTTCCAAACCCTGATAAATTTTCAGGAACAGTTTGCAGATTCTGTGGCCACCGGCGATGATTTCTTAGCGGTCCTGAATGAAACTTCAGGTAAAACATTCGATTGGTTTTTCGACCAGTGGTATTACGGCCAGGGATATCCTGAATTTAACATTACATGGTGGCAAACCACGGACAGTCTCTTTATCGTTGCAGAGCAAGAGGGCAGTTCACCGGCCACCCCTTTTTTCAGGACCACCCTGGATATAGGCCTGGACTTTGAGGATGGGCAGAACAGCAGTCTGCAAATAGCCTATGACAGTCCATCTAAAATCATACAGATTCCTATGAATCAACGGGTGCTGGATGTTATCCCAGATCCCGCGAACTGGATTGTTGACAATTCAGAGGTAGTCCAGCGTTACACAACAAATGCTTATTTCAGTGTTAATCCTAATCCATTTAACAATGAGTTAAATATTGTTTTTAATACCGGAGCTGCTGAGCGTGATATTTTGCTGACTGATATTAACGGCCGCCTGGTTGACAGGGTAAGTAGTTATTCCTGGAACGTCAAAATACCTACTTTTGATCTTGCACCAGGAGTATACCTCCTCAGGGTATTAGCGGGGAAAGATGATTATTCTGCCAAGGTGGTCAGGCAATAGGAATACTTCAGTATTTTTCAGGGACAAAAGTCTGGTCTGTGATGGGAGGCCTGACATATCCCTCATTATTGATAGGAGGGAGTTTGATCTTCTTGTATTTTACCTCCTCAAAGGGGATCATGCTCAGCAGGTGATGAATGCAATTCAGGCGGGCCTTTCTTTTATCATCCGCCTCAACAACCCACCAGGGTGAAGCTTTGGAGTCAGTGTAGGCAAACATCTCATCCTTGGCCTTTGAATACTCAATCCAGTGACTCCTGGAGCTCATGTCCATTTTGCTTAATTTCCAGTTTTTCGTACGGTCAGCCATACGTTCCCTGAACCTCTTCTCTTGCTCTTCATCACTGACCGAGAACCAGTATTTGATCATGATGATCCCGGAATGGATCAGCATTTCTTCAAAGCGTGGACAGGACCTGAGGAATTCCCAGTATTCCTCATCAGAACAGAATCCCATCACCTTCTCTACACCTGCCCTGTTATACCAGCTACGATCGAAAAGGACTATTTCACCGACGGCAGGAAGGTGGGAGACATATCGCTGGAAGTACCACTGATTCCTTTCTTTTTCAGTTGGAACACCAAGTGCTACCACCTTGCAGACACGGGGGTTCAGGCACTGAATAATCCGCTTTATCACCCCTCCTTTTCCAGCTGCATCCCTACCTTCAAATATCACAACTACCTTGAGTCCTTTTTCCTTGACCCATTCATGCATTTTTACCAGTTCCTCCTGGAGTTTCTCAAGTTCATTAAAATAATAACCTTTATTGAGCCTTTTTCCTTCAGCTGACTTCTGATGGTTGTTTTGTTTTCCTTTTTGGTTCATAGAAGAGTGTTTGTGAAGTAAATTTAGGGAATAAACAGTCCAAAAACAATCACCCTTTACTTCCTGTTTTCCTGGCTCCGTCACCCACTTCTCCCAGGTAAAAATCAGGTTTGAGCCCTGTTTTCGCATGGTATGCGGAACCCACTTCGGTAATAAAACGGTTTAAAGCTTCTTTGTGTAAAAGGCTTACGGTGCAACCACCAAACCCGGCGCCGGTCATCCTTGAGCCAAGCACCCCTTCCACTTTGCGGGCTTCCTCTACAAGCGTGTCCAGTTCTATGCCCGTTACTTCGTAGTCATCACGGAGTGAATCATGGGAGGCATACATCAATTGACCAAACAAAACAAGGTCAGATTGTTTGAGTGCCTTGACGGCATCCAATACCCGCCGGTTTTCTGACACCACATGGTGTGCCCTCCTCCTGACCCTTTTTTCCGGAATGAGATTTTGCAAGTCAAGAAACCTGGCATAGCTTAATTCTCCCAGGGCGGAAACTGGTTCTTTCTGGGAAATAGAAGCTACAGAACTTTCACACTCTGCCCGGCGTTCATTGTATTTAGAATCTGCCAATCCCCTCCGTTTATTGGTATTGGAGATCATCAACTTATAATCACCCAGTACAAGTGGTACCTGTTCATATTCCAGTGTGGAACAGTCCAGGTACACCGCATGCTCGGATTTACCCATCCCGGAAGCAAACTGATCCATGATGCCGCAGTTTACACCAACAAATTCATTCTCTGCCTTCTGGCCTATCTTGATCAGGTCTATCATATCAAGTCGCATGTCAAATAGATCATTCAGTGCCACAGCAGTAACCATTTCTATACTGGCGGATGAGGAGAGTCCTGCTGCATTGGGTACATCCCCGGAGAACAGCAAATCCATTCCCTTCATCTCAAATCCCCTTTTTACCAGCTGGTCCATCACGCCAAGAGGGTAATTTACCCATTTAGTATTATCCTGTTGGCTGAAACCTTTTTCAGGTACGCTGCAGGGCTGGTCAAAGTTGGTAGTGGAAAAATACATCCGGTCAGAACCATTTAACCTGACTACCAGGTAAGTGCCATATTGCAAGGCGCAGGGGAAAACATAGCCGCCATTGTAATCGGTATGTTCACCAATGAGATTTACCCTTCCAGGCGCAAAAAATGTAAGGCAAGACTGGTTTTTATTGCCATATAGTTCATAAAATTGTTTATGTAGAGAGTTGATGTCCATAAAAGATCTTTTATTGGATTCGAAAACAAATGTAACAAAAAAACACTCAAACCTTTGAGGGCTGGATCCGTACATTATGGACCTGAATTTCAGCAACAGAATCAAGTAGAAAGATTTATCTTTGCTGTTTATCAGGAGTCAGGTATGATCAGGATAATCAAGGATAATCGGCTGTGTTTTATACTGTATGCAATTTTGTTCTTAGGTGGATTGTTGCTTGTGATAGCAATACCAAAGCTGGAATTGCATGAATTTCTAAACGGTGCCCATACTACATTGCTTAACAGCTTTTTCAGTATGCTTACATTGCTGGGAGATGGCTGGTTTGCAGTCATTTTATCAATGCTGTTTCTCTTTATCCGGTTCAGGTATTTTTTCATGCTAATCCTGTCTTTTTGTGTATCAGGATTGATGGCACAGTTCCTGAAGAGGGTCGTGTTTTCTGATGTTCTCAGGCCGGCAGCATACCTGGATCAGATGCCTGGACTCGATTTGGTGCCGGGCATTGAATTACATCATACTCTGGCATTTCCTTCCGGGCATACCACAACTGCATTTGCAGTGCTTTTGCTGACAGGATTGATTATTAATAAAAAATATGCTGTATTTGGCTTGATGCTGGTAGCATGCCTGGCGGGTATTTCAAGGGTTTACCTGTCACAGCATTTCCTGATCGATGTACTGGGTGGTTCCCTGCTCGGTATTTTTTCAGCTTTGTTTTTTTATTGGTATTTTCGAACATTCAAATCTTCCTGGATGGACCGGTCACTGACCGGTAAAATCAGACGGAATACTTACAATTAAGAAGTGCTCAAAGATAGGCCCATCATTACAGAAATCCTGATCGCCCTTGGCGCATTATTGCTTTTTGTTCCTTTCCTGGGCGGTGTACACCTATTCGACTGGGACGAGATAAATTTTGCAGAATCTGCCAGGGAAATGATCCTTACAGGTGATTACCTTACCGTTCGCATTGACTTTGAAGCATTTTACCAGAAACCACCGCTTTTTATCTGGATGCAGGTATTATCAATGAAAATATTCGGGATCAATGAATTTGCTGCCAGGTTCCCGAATGTGATCTGCTCAATGTTCACCCTGGTTGTTCTCTTCCGGACCGGAAGGAGGATCTATGATACTGGCTTTGCCTGGTTTTGGGTGCTAAGTTATACGGGCTCCATACTGCCATTCCTCTATTTCAAATCAGGCATTATTGATCCATGGTTCAATCTTTTTATTTTTGCTGCCCTTTTGAACCTGATTCGTTTCCTGGATGCGGAGCGGGGAGAAAAACGCTGGCAGAACCTGGTCCTCTCAGCTGTGCTTCTCGGATTGGCCAACCTGACCAAGGGGCCTGTTTCAATCTTATTATTCGGACTGACGGTGGCTGGATTCTGGGCCCTGAATAAGTTCAGGTTAAAGATCCTGTGGAGTGAAATCCTGATATTTCTGCTAGTACTCACGGGTGTGGGCGGTTTATGGTTTATCATCCAGATTGCCATGGGGAATTTCAGTGTGATCCTTGATTTTATCCAATACCAGCTGCGGCTGCTCAGAACAGAAGACTCCGGTCACGGTGGCTTTATGTTTTATCATTTTGTGATCCTTTTTATCGGTGTATTTCCAGTCTCTGTATTTGCGCTGAAGGCCTTTCGACGAAGTTATTATGATGACAATTCACAGAAACGCTTCAAGCGTTGGATGATCGTTCTTTTCTGGGTAGTTCTTGTGGTATTTTCCCTGGTGAAAACAAAGATTGTACATTATTCATCACTTTGCTATCTACCTTTGACTTTTCTGGGAGCATATGTGATTTACAAGATCATCCATGAGAGGATAAAAAATTACCGTTGGCTGAATATTATATATGCTTCATTTGGTATTTTCATAGGGCTTGCCTTCTCCATCACCCCGATTCTTGCTTCACGAATGGATGATATCCTGGAAATGGGTTATTTCAGTGATCCCTTTACCCAGGCGAATATGAGAGCTGATGTATATTGGAGCGGTTTCGAAGGACTGATAGGAGGGATGTTTATCATAGGCATTATTGTGACGCTGATACTGCTCAGAAAAAACAAAAAGACTGCCTACTTTGCCATGCTGCTTAACGTTACCCTGTTCCTGAATCTTATACTGTTTTTTACTGCCGGGAAGATTGAGGTTTATTCCCAGCGTGCATTGATAGAATTTTGTAAGGACAAGAAGGGAAAGAACTGTTATGTGAATACCCTGGGTATGAAAAGTTATGCGCATCTCTTCTATGCAGCCAAACCCATACCTGAAAATCAGTTATCCCAGGACCGGGAATGGCTCCTGAAAGGAAACATAGACAAACCTGCATACTTTATATTGCGCAGTAAGACCCTTAAAGGTTTCCAGGAATCCTATCCCGATCTGGAACTGCTTTATGAGAAGAACGGTTTTTCGTTCTGTCTCAGGATTCCTGCGAGTATTAATCAAATGAATACCAGATGATCAGAGATAAAAGCATCTCCGTTGTTATGCCTGCTTACAATGCAGAGAAAACACTGAAAAAAACATTCAGCGATATACCAATGGACATTGTAGATCATATTATCCTGGTCGATGACAAAAGCAATGACCAGACCGTGATCGTAGCCAGGGAACTGGGCATTAAACATATCATTGAACACGAGGAAAACTTAGGCTATGGAGGCAACCAGAAGTCTTGCTACCTGAAAGCCCTGGATCTCAAAGCTGACATAGTTGTGATGCTTCATCCAGACTATCAGTATGATCCTAAATTGATCCATTCCATGTGTTACCTGATAGCAAACGGTGTTTATGAGGTTGTACTTGGCTCGAGGATACTTGGCAGGGGAGCACTCAAAGGTGGGATGCCCATATATAAATACATAGCAAACCGTTTTTTAACCCTGTTCCAGAACCTCATGATCAGGCAAAAACTATCTGAATACCATACGGGCTTTCGAGCATTTTCTGCCAATGTCCTACGGAGCATAAATTACGAAGTAAATTCTGATGATTTTGTATTTGATAACCAGATGCTTGCCCAAATCTTTTATGCAGGATTCGAGATTGCAGAAATCACCTGCCCAACCAAGTATTTTGAAGAAGCATCATCCATTAATATTAAGAGAAGTATTAAATATGGTATGGGAGTGATGGGAGTATCTTTTCGCTATTTCCTTGCCAGGAAGAAAATCCTGATAAGCAAGATTTTCAGGGAATCTATTAATTAAGAATACTATTCCGTAATATAAATTTAGCACTGTGATTATACGTACAAAATCCTACCCCCGGGCAGCATTGCTGGGAAACCCCTCTGACGGATACTTTGGCAAGACCATTGCCTTCCTTTTTAGAAATTTCTCAGCTGAAGTAATTCTTTATGAGACCCCGGAAATCGAAATCCTGCCGGCTGATTATGATTCCAATGTCTTCGACAGTATATCTGAGCTGAGTGACGATGTGGAATTATTTGGGTATTATGGCGGCATCAGGCTGTTAAAGGCTGCGGTGAAACGCTTTCATGATTATTGCAAAACAGAAAATATTCAGCTCCACGATCACAATTTTACTTTACGATATTCCTCTAATATCCCGTACCGGCTTGGACTGGCAGGGTCGAGTGCGATCATTACAGCATGTTTCAGGGCCCTGATGGAATTCTACCAGGTAAAGATTCCACTGCATTTTATGGCCAACCTTGTTTTGTCCGTTGAAACAGAAGAACTGGGCATAGGAGCCGGTCTCCAGGACAGGGTAGCACAGGCCTATGAAGTGCCGATATTCATGGACTTTGACCAGGAGATAATGGAATCCAGGAACTACGGTATCTATGAACCAGTTGAAAGAAAATATCTGCAAAACCTGTATATAGCATATCAGAATGATCTTTCGGAAGGTTCAGAGGTAGTTCACAATGATTTCAGGGAGAGGTATAACTTTGGTGTCCCAGAAGTCGTAGAAGCCATAAATAGTTGGGCTGAAATCACCATTCAAGGCAGGAAAGCCCTGGAATCAGGTGACCGGGACAGGCTGAATCAGTTGATCAACCAGAATTTTGACCTGAGAAGATCCGTAATGAATATAAGCCATAAGAACATCGAGATGGTAGAACTTGCCAGGTCAGAAGGTGCTTCCGCCAAATTCACCGGATCAGGTGGGGCCATTATTGGTACTTATGAGGATGACAAAATGTATAAAACCATGAAGAAGGTCCTGGCCAGGAAGAATATTACAATTATTAAACCGCAAATCTTATAAGCAGAGTAAACTATGTCTGTTATTAAAAAAGCAGTAATACCTGCCGCCGGATTCGGGACACGATTTCTGCCGGCAACCAAATCGCAGCCGAAAGAGATGCTTCCAATTGTTGACAAACCTACCATTCAATATGTTGTAGAAGAAGCTGTTGAAGCGGGTATAACCGATATCCTTATGATTATTGGGAAGGGAAAAAGGGCCATTGAAGAACATTTTGACAGGAATATGGAACTTGAATACCAGCTAGAAGAAAAGAAGCAGTTCGAAATACTCGAGAAGGTTCGCTCCATAACCAACCTGGCACATATACATTTCATTTGGCAAAGGGAGTTGAATGGATTGGGAGATGCCATCCGCTACGCACACCACCATGTTAATAATGAACCATTTGCCGTCCTGCTCGGAGATACATTGATTGAAAGTGGACATGGATCCGTTACCAGGCAGTTGATTGAGGTATTCGATAAATACAAAGGTTCTGTTGTCGCCCTGGAGGAGGTCGAGCGGGAGCTCGTATGCAGGTATGGGATAATAGGAGGAGAAGAGGTTGAAGACAATGTATACAAGGTTTCAAATTTCATTGAGAAACCATCTGTCGAGGAATCTCCCTCAAACCTTGCAATTGCATCCCGATACGTATTTACACCTGAAATCTTTGATTACCTCAAACGAGTGCAACCAGGAAAGAATAATGAAATCCAGTTGACTGATGCTATGCACCTTATGCTCAGGGACCATTATATGTATGGTTTTAGATTTGACGGCATCAGGTATGATATAGGGAATAAACTTGATTTCCTGAAAACAAATGTTATCTACGGATCAAAGAGGGAGGACCTGGGGGCAGATTTTATTGCCTGGTTGAAACAATTTGTTGATAACCATTAGATTAAGCTTATCTAAAATGTCTTATTTTTATTATTCAATCAATACCCCTGGCATGAATAAAGCGAAAAGATTCTTGTATGGCATACTGATGCTTCTGTTTATTATTGCATTCAGCTCCTGTGAAACAGAACCATGGATGCCCCTATTCAATCCGGATAACCTCAATGATTTTACCCAGCTGGGTGGTGAGGCGAAATATGAACTGGAAAATGGTGTGATCATCGGAACTACGGTAGCCAATACAGAGAACAGTTTCCTGGCGACGAAAAAGCTGTATGGTGACTTTATTCTCAAGTACAGCATTATGGTTGACACCCTGCTTAATTCAGGCGTACAAATCCGTAGCAATGCCTATCTAAATGGCAGGGTACACGGTTACCAGGTAGAGATTGACCCGACAACGAGAGGCCATAGCGGTGGCATATATGATGAAGCCCGCAGGGCTTGGTTGCAAGACCTGGGGGATAATATGGCCGGTCGAGATGCTTTTAAAAATGGAAAATGGAATCATTACCGGGTCGAGGCCATCGGAAATTCCATCAAGACCTGGGTCAATGGGGTCTTGTGTGCCAACCTGGTGGATGTGGTAGATAAAACTGGTTTTATTGCTTTCCAGGTACACAGTATCAACGCGGCCCAAAACCCTGCCACAGTGGGTGTGCAGGTAAAATGGAAAGATATCGGGATCATTACCGAAAACCTGGAGACATATCAGTCCGGCGGTGAAGATCCCTTTCCAACAAAGGTATTCTCGCTATCAAACCAGCTGACTGAAATTGAAAAAGCCGATGGATGGGAATTGCTGTTTGATGGGAAGTCAACTGAAAAATGGAGGGGTGCACACAAAGAAACATTTCCGGAAGAGGGGTGGAAGGTTGAGGATGGTGTCCTGGCTTTGTACGCTGAGAGAGGTGGTGAGTCCAGTGGGGCAGGTGATATTATTACCCGGGAACAGTTTTCAAATTTTGAGTTTTGCCTGGAATTCAAACTTACACCTGGTGCGAACAGCGGGATAAAGTATTTTGTTACTGAAAATGAAGAAACGACCGGATCTGCAATCGGACTGGAATATCAACTCCTGGACGATGAAAGGCATGGGGATGCGAAGGCAGGCATGGATGGCAACCGTACAACAGCTTCACTCTATGATCTTATCCCGGCAGGGGAAAAGCGAATCAGGGAACCCGGAATGTGGAATATGGTAAGAATAGTATCGAAAGACAACAAAGTGGAACATTACCTGAATGGGAGCAAACAGGTTGAATTTGTTCGAGGTTCTCCAGCATTCAGGGACCTTGTAGCAATCAGCAAATATAAGATATGGGAAAATTTTGGTGAAGCAGAGGCAGGACATATCCTTTTACAGGAACACGGAAATAATGTTTCTTTCAGGAATATAAAAATCAGAAGGTTGGACTGATAAACCCTAACCTAATAAAAACATATTATGAAGAACAAACTGACAATTTTAGTAATTGCTATTCTTCTACTTGGAAGTTGTGGTACAAAACAAAAAAAGGAAGTTGGCGACCTGGAGTCATCCTTGAAAAAAGGGGTGGTTCTCGTTGATTACCGTGAAAAACAAAAGGTGGATATTTACATCGATGGAGATCTATTTACCTCGTACATCTATCCGTCTGATCTTGAAAAACCGGTTCTCTTTCCCATCCGGACTGCATCGGGAACCCTGATCACCAGGGGATATCCGCTTGATCCAAGGGAGAGAGAAAATGTTGACCATCCACATCATACTGGACTTTGGTTCAATTTTGGTGATGTGAATGGTTATGACTTCTGGGGTAATTCATCAGCCATACCGGAAGAAAGGAAAGAACATTATGGTCGGGTATTGCACAGGGGTGTAAAACGTGCCGAGAGCCGTGACGATGGGGGTGTACTTGAAATCGCCGCCGACTGGCAGATACCTGCTGAAGGAGAAAGATGGCATACCGTCCTGCAGGAGCAGACTATATTCGAATTTAGTGGTGATGAAGATACCCGCTTCATTGACAGGATCACCCGGCTTACCGCTCAGGAAGATCCGGTCGTTTTTGGCGATACCAAGGAAGGAATGTTTGCAGTGAGGCTGGACAGGGCATTCATGTTTCCCTATGAAGAGCCGCAGCGATTTACAGATGAAAATGGAAATCCTCGAACTGAGAAGGTCATGGACAATGAGGGAATGAATGGACAATATTTGAACAGTGAAGGGGTTGAGGGTATGGCAGTATGGGGTAAGCGTGCTGTTTGGACTGCCCTTTCATCCAATATCGGAGATGAAGATATTACCATCGCCATAATTGACCATCCAGATAATATTAACCATCCTACATACTGGCATGCGAGAGGTTATGGATTATTCTCTGTCAACAATCTGGGTGCAGCTGCGTTTGATAAAAACGTTGAACCCTCAAAGGTCGAACTTTCCCCAGGTGAATCTATCGTTTTCAAACACAGGGTCTACATTACATCAAGGTATCATGCCACGGAAGAGCAGCTGAATGCACAGTTTGAAAATTTCAGCCAGTTATATTGACCCTGTTGCCTGATTGACTGCTTTCAATGGCAGCCTCGATCACCTTTACAACCAGATTGGCCTGGACAGCCTTGACTTCCAGCTCTGCTTTTCCTGTAAGAGCCTGGTAAATGTTTTCATAATAAGCGGGGTAATTGCCTGGAAGGGTTTTATAGGGACCATTAAAAGCCCCGATTTCCGTATTTAACCGGCCCCATTCATCCTGGGCTTCTCTTCCCCAGGCTGGGCTACCTGGTAATTCACCTTTTTTCAGGGCTTCTTCCTGAGGATCGATCCCATGCTTCAGGAATGATCCTTCAGTTCCATGCAGTAGATAACGTGGTCCAGGTTCCCTAACCAGGTAACTTGCCTTAATCGTGACTTTCACTTCAGGGTACCCGAGCCAGAGTGTGAATGCATCATCGATCTTTCCACCTGTCCGCTGTATCCTGATATCAGCATTGATGTGCTCGGGTGTGCCAAACAATACAAGGGCCTGGTCGATCAGGTGAGAGCCAAGGTTGTAAAGGGTCCCTGTCCCATCTGCTGGATCTTCCTTCCAGGTGTTCTGCTGAATGAAATTCCTGTACCGGTCAAAATGTGCTTCATACTCTACAAGGCGGCCTAGCAAACCTTTTTCAAGAATCTCCCTGACCGTCAGAAAATCACCGTCCCATCGGCGATTCTGGAAAACACTAAGCAGGCGCTTATGATTTTTAGCGATGCTTATTAATTTATCACCTTCAATGCTGTCCATTACAAATGGCTTCTCCAGGATCACATGCTTTCCAGCCTCCAGGGCTTCCCTGGCCATTTCAAAATGAAAGCGGTCGGGTGTATTTACCACAACAAGCTCAATGCGGTCTTCATTTAATAATTCCTGATAATTCCTGATAATTTTTGCCTGCGGGTACCTCTCCCGGGAAAGGCTGCGCTTACGCTCAAAGATGGAAAC
>Ga0209345_10002135_pt1 | contig 22394 bp, 19 predicted proteins | sample Cruoilmetagenom7_FD_187294 | JGI IMG/M metagenome (GOLD analysis project Ga0209345, IMG submission 187294) | Oil polluted marine microbial communities from Coal Oil Point, Santa Barbara, California, USA - Sample 7 (SPAdes) (version 2) | ecosystem: Environmental > Aquatic > Marine > Oil seeps ... | reverse complement strand
CCGCTTGATTATCTCAAGCTGGACCGGGCAATGGTTGATGGGATTGATGATACGCCCAAGGATCTGGTTGTTTTTCAGGCGATTGTGGCAATGGCCAAGGCGTTGGATTTACAAATCATCGCAGAAGGAATTGAAACAACGCAGCAGCGCGAATTGATCGCGCGCGAGGGCTGTGAATTCTATCAAGGTTTTCTGCGGGCAGCACCGATGAATGCGGAAGATTTCCTCAAACTTTCCATGGCGCGCGATTAAAAGCTGGGATCAGCGTTTAGCGGCTTTTCGTGCAACCGCGCTAAGCCCCTTGGTCAGTTGGAACAGGCCATTCAGCCGCGATATCGGATCATTCCACGCGCGGTTAATCACCAATTTCATGTCAGGCCGCAATTTGGCCGTTCCCTGCAAGCGGTCAACATAGGCCAGTAATCCGGCCGGATCGGGGAAATTATCCTCGTGGAAGCTGACCAATGTTCCGCGCAGCCCGACATCAATTTTGGAAATATTGGCCTTGATCGCCTGATGCTTGATTTCAATCAGGCGGATGAGGTTGCTGGTGGCTTGTGGCAATGCGCCGAACCGGTCGATCATTTCTGCCGCCATCGCTTCTATTTCGGCTTTGTCCCGGGCATCGTTCAACCGGCGATAAAGGGCCATTCGCACGGTCAGGTCGGGCACGTAATCTTCTGGTATCATGATGGGCGCATCAACAGTGATCTGCGGGCTGATGCCTTTGGTTTCCCGTTCCAGCCCCATATCGCCGGCCTTAACTGCCAATATCGCATCTTCCAGCATCGATTGGTATAATTCAAAGCCCACTTCGCGGATATGGCCGGATTGTTCATCCCCCAGCAAATTGCCAGCGCCGCGAATATCCAGATCGTGGCTGGCAAGCTGGAAGCCGGCGCCCAAACTGTCGAGATCGCCCAGCACCTTAAGCCGTTTTTCTGCAACCTCTGACAGCACTTGATCGCGCGGATGGGTCAGATAGGCATAGGCGCGCAGTTTGGATCGCCCGACCCGGCCCCTTAATTGGTAAAGCTGGGCGAGGCCGAAACGGTCTGCGCGGTGAATGATAATGGTGTTGGCCGAGGGGATATCCAGCCCGCTTTCCACGATAGTAGTAGATAGCAGCACTTCATATTTGCGTTCGTAAAACGCGCTCATCCGGTCTTCGACTTCGGTCGGGGACATTTGGCCATGCGCGCTGATGGATTTCACCTCTGGCACATGTTCGTGCAGCCATTCTTCCAGCGATGCCATATCCGCGATGCGCGGGACGACAATAAAGCTTTGTCCGCCGCGGTGATGTTCGCGCAGCAATGCCTCGCGCATTACCATATCATCCCATTCCATCACATATGTGCGGACCGCCAGACGATCGACAGGCGGTGTTTGGATGGTGGATAATTCGCGCAGTCCCGCCATCGCCATTTGCAATGTGCGCGGGATCGGCGTGGCAGTCAGGGTCAACACATGCACATCGGCGCGCAATTGTTTCAGTTTTTCCTTGTGGGTCACACCAAAACGCTGTTCTTCATCAACGATCACAAGGCCCAGATTTTTAAACTGAGTAGTTTTGGACAGGATCGCATGGGTGCCAATCACCACATCCATGGTGCCAGCCTCCAGCCCCTCGCGGGTTTCCTTTGCTTCTTTTGGCGGGACCAGCCGCGACAGGCGGCCCACATTCAGCGGAAATCCGGCAAAACGCTCTGCAAAATTGGTGTAATGTTGGCGGGCAAGCAGGGTGGTGGGGGCAACAATGGCCACTTGCTCCCCGTTCATGGCCGCCACGAATGCGGCGCGTAAGGCCACCTCGGTTTTACCAAAGCCCACATCACCGCACACCAGCCGGTCCATCGGGCGGCCGCTTTCCAGATCACCCAGCACATCGTTGATTGCGCGGTCCTGATCATCGGTTTCCTCCCATGGGAAACGTTCAACGAATTGATTGAATGATGATGGATCAGCCGCCAGCACGGGCGCTTTACGCAGGGCGCGGGCCGCAGCGGTTCGCATCAATTCGCTGGCAATTTCGCGAATGCGCTGTTTCAGCCGCGCACTGCGGCGCTGCCATGCTTCGCCGCCCAGCCTGTCGAGCTGGACAAAATCCTCTGACGATCCGTAGCGTGATAGAACCTCTAGGTTTTCTACCGGGATATAGAGCTTGTCGCCCCCGGCATATTCTAGGCAAACGCAATCATGCTGACTTTTTCCCGCAGCGATCGGTTCCAGCCCCAGATACCGGCCGATGCCATGATCGCTGTGGACCACCAGATCACCTGTGCTGAGCGCGGATAATTCTGCCATGAAGGCATCGGCATCTTTGCGCTTCTTTTTGCGCCGCACCAGCCGGTCGCCCAGAATATCTTGTTCGGTCAGCAGTTCAAACTGGTCGTTGGCAAATCCGCTTTCCAGCGGCAGGACCATCGCTGCCGGTTTGCCTTTGGCCGATAGGCCCAGTGCCTGTTGCCAATTATCGGCCAGATTTGTTTCGATACCCGCTTCGGACAGGATCGATGCAATACGCGCGCGGCTGCCGGCGGAATATGTTGCCAGCAATGGCCGTTTGCCCGCCTTGCCAATTGCGCGCAGATGTTGGGCCGCGGCGGCATAGATATTGTCCCCGCGCGCGCGTTCAGGCGTGAAATCGCGGGCAGAAGAAAACCCGAAATCAAGCACATGATCATTTTCAGGTTCAGCAAAGATCACCGCCCGGTGGACCGGCCAATTTTTGAGCGAATGTTCAAATTCCCCGCGCGATAGATAGAGCGCATTTTCATCTATCGGGCGGTAGCTGCCAGCTTTTTGGCCAGCGGCATCCTGGCGTGATTGGTGGTAATCGGTGATGTCGCTCAGGCGTTCGTCACCGGCTGCAATGGCGTTTGCATCCACCACAATTTGATCGTCCGGTGAAAGATGATCGAACAAAGTCGCCAGCTTTTCCTCAAACAGCGGCAACCAATGTTCCATGCCTGCCTGCCGCCGCGCATCGCTGACGGCTTGATACAGCGGATCGCTGGTGGCCTCTGCGCCAAACATTTCGCGGTAACGGCCGCGGAACCGTTTGATTGTGTCTTCGGCCAGCAATGCCTCGCTGGCAGGCAGCAGCAAATGTGATTGCGCGGTGCCCGTGCTCATTTGCGTGGCGGGATCAAACAGGCGCAAACTTTCCAGCTCGTCCCCGAAGAAATCCATCCGTAGGCCTTGTTCCAGGCCCGATGGAAACACATCGAAAATTGAACCGCGCACCGCATATTCACCAGCATCGATCACTGTATCGGTGCGTGAATAACCCTGGCGTTGCAGCAATTGAGACAGGCTAGCATGGCCGATCTGGATGCCGGGTTCGAACAATCGCACAGATTCGCGAATGCGGAACGGGGTTAGCACCCGTTGCAGCACAGCATTGACCGTTGTTACCAGCAATTGCGCGCCTGCTTTTCCTGATTGCAGGCTGTGAAGGGCTGACAATCGTTTGGCGCTGACCGACAGGGCCGGGCTGGCCCGGTCATAAGGCAGGCAATCCCATGCCGGAAATTCGATTACTTGCAATTCAGGCGCGAAATAATGGGCCGTTTCGGTAATCGTGCGCATTGCTGCATCATCTGCGGCGATGAACACAGCGCGGCCTTTTGATGCGCGCGCCAGATCAGCCAGCATAAGCGGCTGCGCCCCGCGCGCGAGGGAGGACAGCGTTAGCGGCGTCTTGGCCGTGAGGATGCGGGAAATATCGGGCATTGATTGCTCAAAAATTGTTTAAATTACAGGATTTGCTCAATCTACGGCCGGGCGCAGGCCCTTCAACGGGGGATATCCACGTAATCAAGCAGCATCATCAAATCCATTTGCGGCCCTGCAATATGGTCGGGCACAATTTGCGATTTCAGGATCCAAGCTAGGATGTCGAAATCTTCTTCGTCGAGCAGTTTTTCAAACCATTCCAGCTCTGCTTCGCCCCATGACGCGTGATACCGGTCGAAAAAACCGCCGATCATATAATCAGCCTCGCGCGTGCCGCGGTGCCATGAGCGAAACTTGCAGCGATCGAGGCGGGTCTTTTTTGGCATAGGGTGCGGGTAGGGCACTCGCCATTGCCGCGCAAGCGGCTATAGAAAAGCGATGCGCCCCGAAGCCCTTAATCCCCTGTTTGCCGAAACCGAAGCTTTGGAGGGCGTCGGCCCGAAGCTGAAAAAGCCGCTCGATAAATTGGGCCTGTTGCGGGTGCGGGATATTATTTTCCATTTGCCTGAACGGTTCATCACGCGGCGCCCGATCGATAATCTGGACGCTGCGCAAGAGGGCGAACAGATTGTCATTGCGTTAAATGTGATAGAACATCGCGCATCCCATGGGCGCGGGCCATATCGCGTTCTGGCGCAGGACGGGGCCGGCAATGTCTGTTCGCTGACCTATTTCGGGCGGGCATCCTATACGGCCAAGAAACTGCTGCCGGTGGGCGAAACGCGCTGGGTGGCCGGGCGGCTCGATCATTATGGCGATATGCTGCAAATCGTCCATCCAGACCATGTGGTTGAAGATGGCGGCGATACGCTGGCCCGGTTGAGCGAGCCTGTTTACCGCCTGTCGGAAGGTTTAACCCAGCCCAAAATTGCGGCCTTGGTTAAACAGGCCCTGGCCCGCCTGCCTGACATGCCGGAATGGATTGAGGTGGCGCAATTGGCAAAGGAGGGCTGGCCTGCATGGGCCGATGCCTTGCGAAGCGCGCATAAGGGCGAGGGGGAAGGGCCGCGTGATCGGCTCGCCTATGATGAATTGCTGGCCAACAGTCTGGCCCTGATGTTGGTGCGCGCAGATAATCGGTCGCGCCGCGGGCAGATGCTGCGCGGGGATGGGTCGCTGCGGGACAGGCTGCGATTGCCCTATACGCTCACCGGCGCGCAAATACGCTCGATTGCCGAGATTGAAGGTGATTTGCAGCAAGATGCCCCGATGCTCCGCCTGTTGCAGGGCGATGTTGGCGCGGGCAAAACGGTGGTTGCATTAGAGGCGATGTTGATCGCAGCAGAGGCCGGGGCGCAGGCGGCCATGTTGGCCCCGACAGAAATTCTGGCCAGGCAACATTACGAAACATTGCGCAATATGGCTGCGCCCACTGGCGCGCAGATCGCCTTGTTGACCGGGCGGGACAAAGGAAGGCAGCGCGAATCGATCCTGCTGGGTTTACTGGATGGCACCATTGATGTGGTTGTTGGCACCCATGCGATTTTTCAGGAAAGTGTGCAGTATAAAAACCTTGGTCTGATTGTGATTGATGAACAACATCGCTTTGGCGTCGCCCAGCGGTTGATGTTGACCAATAAGGGTAAACGCACGCCCCATACATTGGCCATGACCGCCACCCCAATACCGCGCACCCTGACGCTGGCCCAATATGGGGAAATGGACGTGTCCCGCCTGGATGAAATGCCCCCGGGCAGGCAGGCGATTGACACAAGGGTGGTGGCGCAGGAACGCCTGAGCGATGTGGTAGAGGCTGTCGGGCGCCATATTGCGGCGGGGCAACAGGCCTATTGGGTGTGCCCGATGGTTCACGATAATGAGGCGGATGATATTGCCGCGGCCGAATCGCGCTATGCCGGATTGCGCGAACGGTTCGGCGAACAGGTGGTGCTGGTCCACGGCCAGCTTAAACCTGAATTGAAAGATGCTGCGATGGAACGGTTTGCCAGCGGCGCGGCAAAATTGCTGGTGGCAACAACGGTGATCGAAGTTGGGGTTGATGTGCCGGCATCAACCTTGATGGTGATCGAACAGGCAGAACGCTTTGGGCTGGCGCAATTGCACCAATTGCGCGGCCGGGTCGGGCGCGGCTCGGAAAAATCGGTCTGCTTGCTGCTGCGCGGCTCGGTAATGTCGGAAACCGCGCGTCAGCGATTGGCCTTGATGCGCGAAACACAGGATGGTTTCAGGCTTGCAGAAGAAGATTTGCGATTGCGCGGCGGGGGCGAATTGCTTGGAACGCGCCAGTCAGGCGATACACCGTTCAAAATCGCAAGTTTGGAACAGATCACCAAACTTCTGCCGCTGGCCCATGATGATGCAAGATTGTTGATGGAACGTGACGGCGGGCTGACAGGGCCGCGAGGGGAAGCTGCCCGAATGCTGCTATATTTGTTTGAACGCGATTGGGGCGTGCAAATGCTGCGCGGGGGTTAGGGGCGATCTGCCAATAATTGTTCGACCAGCGCCTCTGCCGCTTCATGCACATCGCGCCAAGTGACTTCAAACCCTGCCTCGTCACCATAATAAGGATCGCCGACGGGTTCACCTTCTCGGCCTTCGACAACATCCATTAGCAAGGCTATATTGGCTGTCGTGCCGGTGGGTGCGCGGCGCTGAATATCGGACATATTTGTTTCATCCAGCGCATAGATATGGGTGAAGCGCATGTAATCTTCCCGCGCGATTTGACGGGCGCGATAATGGCCAATGTCGATCCCGTAACGGGCCGCTGCGGCAATGCCGCGCGGATCAGGTGCGCGCCCTATATGATAGGCAGCTGTCCCGGCCCAATCTGCATCCACCATCAGCCCATTTGCGGCCGCCACTTTGCGAAACGCGGCCTCTGCCAATGGCGAACGGCAGATATTACCAAGACAGACAAACAAAACTGATGGTTTGGAGTTCATAGTCCCGATTACTTCCTGAGCCTGGTTTGATCCAGACCGAAAATGTCTGGCAATGGCGGCCAATTGGCCGGGGAGAGAGGATTGGAACCTTCGGCCCCTGCCTCCCCAAGACAGTGTTCTGCCAGGTTGAGCTACTCGCGGGCCGGATGCAGTCCGCCCCTTACGTAATCGGTGCGCCAGCGGGGTGGCAAGCGAGCAATTGCGCGGCTAGGGACGGGGCATGGCCACTGCCGATCATTTGGGTGATTCCCACCACAGCCGCCACCCTGAATGGCAATATCTCGATCTGATGCGGCGCATCTGGAACGAGGGAAGCGTGCAGCGTGACCGGACCGGTGTGGGGACACGGTCCATATTTGGCGCGATGTTGCGGTTTGATTTATCCAACCATCAGATGCCATTGCTGACGACCAAACGTGTTTACTGGAAAACAGCAACACGCGAAATGCTGTGGTTCTTAACAGGCGACACAAATATTCGCAGCCTGTGCGAACAAGGTGTGCAGATCTGGACTGATTGGCCGCTGGATCGGTATCGGCGCGAAACCGGGGAAGACATTGATCGTGCCGATTTTTCCGACCGAATTGTTGCTGATGCTGATTTTGCCCGGCAATGGGGTGATCTTGGCCCGGTCTATGGCAAACAATGGGTGAATTGGGCGACCTATCAGCCCGATGGGCAGGGCGGTTATCGCAAAGGGCCCGCCATCAACCAAATGGCCCAATTGATTGATACACTGCGCAATAACCCTGGCAGCCGCCGCCACATTATCGAAGGGTGGAATGTGGCTGAATTGGATGAAATGGCGCTGCCGCCTTGCCACAAAACCTATCAATTCCAAGTGGCTGATGGCCGGCTGAATTGCGCCCTTTATCAGCGCAGCTGCGATGTTGCATTGGGCCTTCCGTTCAATTTGTGGTCGGCCGCTCTGCTCCTTCGTATGGTGGCGCAGCAGAGCGATCTTGAGCCGGGCGAACTCATCTGGATGGGGGGCGATACGCATCTTTATCTTAATCATGAAGATCTGGTGATGCAGCAATTGGCGCGCGAACCATCGGGCGCCCCCACGCTTTCGATCAACCGGCGTCCGGACACCATTTTTGATTACCGGATAGAGGATTTTGAAGTCCTCGATTACACCCCGCAGGGCGCGTTAAAGGCCCCGATTGCAGTATGATGCAGCAAACTTGACGCATTGCCTCCATTGAAATAAAATAACCCTACTCTGTAAGATTAATTCTTAAGGTAGGAGTGTGCGATATGGCCGATAGGCCCGATGCAGGCACGGGGCAGGGCGCCAATAGACCGGTTTTGTCGCTCCACGTTCCCGAACCCAAATACCGGCCCGGTGATGCGGTTGATTTTTCCTATCTCGCGGTCCCGCAGGCCGGCGCGCAGGCGCGCCCTGATGAGACCTGCCATGCCTCCCAAACAGCGCCGCTAACGCAGGATCTTGTTCGTGTTTTGGGTGATGATAATCTTGCGCATGGCCCGTGGGACCCCAAGCTGGATGCGGATACGTTGCGCCAGATGCTGCATCATTTTGCGATGGTGCGCGCGTTTGATGAACGAATGTACCGCGGGCAACGCCAGGGCAAAACCAGTTTCTACATGAAATGCACGGGCGAAGAAGCCACCTCGATTTCCGCAGCGATGGCGCTTGCATCAGATGATATGGTGTTCCCCAGTTACCGCCAGCAAGGCATCTTGATAGCGCGCGGTTATCCCTTGGTGGAGATGGTGAACCAGATTTATTCAAACAAGGCAGACAAGCTGAAGGGGCGCCAGCTGCCGATAATGTATTCCAGCCGCGATCATTCCTTCTTCTCGATCAGCGGCAATTTGGCCACGCAGACCCCGCAGGCGGTGGGCTGGGCCATGGCCAGCGCGATTAAGGGCGATAGCCGGATCGCCGCGACATGGCTGGGCGAGGGGTCTACCGCAGAGGGGGATTTTCATTCCGCCTGCACATTTGCGGCGGTTTATAATGCACCGGTGATCCTGAATGTGGTCAACAATCAATGGGCTATCTCGAGCTTTTCCGGTTTTGCCGGGGCGGAGCGGACGACATTTGCCGCGCGCGCAATTGGCCACGGCATTGCTGGTATTCGGGTGGATGGAAATGATCCGCTGGCGGTTTATGCGGCGGAACGCTGGGCGGCCAACCGCGCACGGGCCAATAATGGGCCAACGCTGATCGAACATTTCACCTTTCGCGCAGAGGGGCATTCAACATCGGATGATCCCGCGGCCTACCGCTCTGTCCACGAAGGGGAGGAATGGCCACTGGGCGATCCGGTTAACCGGCTTAAAAACCACCTTATCGCATTGGGTGAATGGGACGAGGGGCGCCACGCCTCGATGGATACTGCCTGCGCTGAAACAGTGAAGGCTGCCACCAAAGAAGCGGAAAAGAACGGCATTTTGGGCCATGGTTTGCATCACCCCTTCACCACTATGTTCGAAGATGTGTTCGAACAGCTTCCATGGCATCTGGTGGAACAAAGCAAACAGGCGATCCACGAACGCGAAGTCAAATGGCCGCAAGGCGGCGGCAAATGAACGATAGCCCCGGCCTATCAGCACAGAGCGAACAATCAGGCATCCGCCGCCTGAACATGATCGAGGCGATTAATGAAGCGCTCGACATTATGTTGGAAACTGATCCCTCGGTGATCATCATGGGCGAAGATGTCGGCTATTTTGGCGGCGTGTTTCGCGCCACTGCCGGATTGCAGGAAAAGCACGGGCGAACGCGTGTTTTTGATACGCCTATTTCAGAATGCGGCATTATCGGGGTTGCTGTGGGAATGGGCGCTTACGGCCTGCGTCCGGTGCCTGAAATCCAGTTTGCCGATTACATTTATCCCGGGCTTGATCAGCTGGTTTCAGAGGCCGCGCGCCTGCGATATCGTTCGGCGGGGGAATATACTGCGCCGCTGACGGTTCGTTCCCCCTTTGGTGGCGGGATTTTTGGCGGCCAGACCCACAGCCAAAGTCCAGAGGCGATTTTCACCCATGTTGCGGGGTTAAAAACGGTTATTCCCTCCAACCCGATTGATGCCAAGGGCCTGTTGATATCGGCCATTGAAGATAATGATCCGGTGATTTTCTTTGAGCCCAAGCGGATTTATAATGGCCCCTTCAGCGGTTATTACGACAGGCCGGTGGAGCCGTGGAAAAACCACCGCGACAGCGCTGTGCCCCAAGGCCATTATAAGGTGCCCTTGGGCAAGGCGCGGATTGTTCAGGCAGGCGGCGGGCTGACTGTGCTGGCCTATGGCACGATGGTGCATGTGGCCCAGGCAGTGTGCCGCGAAAAAGGCGTGGATGCTGAAATCCTTGATCTGCGCACCTTGGTGCCGCTGGATATTGAGGCAATCGAAAAATCGGTTGAAAAAACAGGCCGGTGCCTGATCGTTCACGAGGCGACGCGCACTTCAGGGTTTGGCGCAGAATTATCCGCGCTGGTTAACGAACGCTGTTTTTACCATCTGGAGGCCCCGGTCGAACGCGTGACCGGTTTTGACACCCCCTATCCGCACAGCCTTGAATGGGCTTATTTTCCTGGTCCTGTCCGAATTGGCGAGGCCATCGACAAGATTTTGAGCGAGTAACCACCATGACCCGTTTCATATTCAACCTGCCTGATATTGGTGAAGGTATCGTCGAGGCGGAAATTGTCGGATGGCACGTAAAACCTGGCGATATGATCGAGGAAGATGGTCAAATCGCTGATGTGATGACGGATAAGGCAACCGTCGAAATGGAAAGCCCGGTATCGGGCAAAATCATCGAAATTGCGGGCGACGTTGGCGATGTGATTGCAATCGGTTCAATGCTGGTGGTGATCGAGATTGAGGGCGAAGTAGCGGGCGGGGGCGATACTGGGGCCGAGGTTGGCGCAGCAGTGGAAGCCGCGGCCCAAGCAATTGAGAGTGAGGCGGCGCGCGAGGGCGCGAAATCCCTTTCTTCGCAAGATCAGGCGCCATCGCCCGCGCGCATTCAGCCTGCGCCAGCTGTGCAATTGCCCAAATCTACCGGCCATATTAATGGCGGCAATGGCGGGGCTGTGAAAGTCTTGGCATCGCCCGCGGTGCGCCGGCGCGCTAAAGATCTTGGGGTTGATCTGGGCGAAATAAAGCCAGCCGCCCAAGGGCGCATCCGCCACGCCGATCTGGATGCGTTTCTGTTATATAATGGCGCGCAAGGGTTTGGGCCCATTGGTGCCGGGCGGGCGGATGAAACAATCAAAATTGTTGGCCTGCGCCGCCGGATTGCTGAAAATATGCAGGCGGCCAAGCGCCACATTCCGCATTTCACCTATGTCGAGGAATGCGACGTCACCGAATTGGAACGTATGCGCGCGCAGCTGAATGAAGGGCGCAGCCGCGATGATGGTGCCCGGCCAAAATTGACCATGATGCCCCTGTTGATCGCTGCGATTTGCAAAGTTGTGCCGCAATTTCCGATGATTAACGCCCATTATGATGATGAGGCCAATATTGTCACACGCCGCGGCGCGGTGCATTTGGGGATGGCAACCCAGACCCAAGGTGGCCTGATGGTGCCAGTTATCCGCGATGCCCACAAACGCAATATCTGGCAATTGGCCCGCGAAATCAGACGGCTGGCCGATGCTGCGCGCGGGCAGAACATCAAACCGGCTGATCTATCCGGCTCCACCCTTACATTAACCTCGCTCGGTCCTTTGGGCGGGGTGGCGACGACGCCCATTATCAACCGGCCTGAAGTTGCGATCATCGGCCCCAACCGGATCGTTGAACGTCCGATGTTTGTTCCAGATGGTGTTGGCCCAAATGGAATGGGGGGAGAACGAATCGAAAAACGCAAGCTGATGAATATCTCGATCAGCTGCGATCACCGAGTCGTGGATGGATATGATGCCGCCCGTTTCATTCAGGAAGTGAAAAAACTGATCGAAACGCCGGCGATGTTGCTGGCAGATTGACGTTAATTAGCGAACAATCGCGCTGTAAGTAATCCGGTTTTGGCCATTGGCAATTTGGTTCGCCGGAACGCGCCAGCGTAAATGCGTGACATCTTCTGGCGACACAAGCCGTGTGCCTTGTGCGCCGGCTATGCGCATTTGCCCCAAATGCCCCCAATTTTGCCCGCCATCTATTGAAATCTCGGTTAAATCTTCGCTGCTGCGTTGGAAGGCAAGCGAACGGGGAACGGAACTGGCCACAGTCAGACCGCGCGCGTTGCCAGCCGTGCGCCATTCCACCATCAACACAACCCGGTCGCCGGAACGCAGGTTTCCTGCCGGTTCAAGCGCGCGCTGCAGGCGGCCATCTGCGGCATTGGTTGATCGTTCGACATATACTGCGCGCGATGTTTCAAGCGTTGATTGAGCGGATAAGGCTGTGCCGGTGATACACACAGCCGCGCCAATCATTACCCCAAGCCGCCTTATCTGAACCATATGCCCTATACGTCCCATACGCATCGTCCACGCCCTTTGAATAATCTTGCCGTCATGATGACAGGGGCGGTGTCGCATCAAGGGACGAAAATATGGTTAATGGCGGACAAAAACCGGCCTATTCTCCTGCATTTTGAAATCAGTGGAATTTTGGCGCTGTTCGGCGTTGACAGGGCCAACGCGCTCCACTAGTTGCCTGCTTCCCAAGCGGCTCATGGCCGTTTGCGCGGGTGTAGCTCAGTTGGTTAGAGCGCCGGCCTGTCACGCCGGAGGTCGCGAGTTCAAGTCTCGTCACTCGCGCCATTTTGGGGCCTTTTGCGGCCCCGAAATTGCCATTTCAAATCATGAAATTTATGGCTGGGTCATCCCCAGCGGCCGGTTTCCATCCAGATCAGGAAACGGCGTAGCGGCATCAGCCAAATCAAGCCCAGCACCAAATAGACAACGGTTTGCAATGAAATGTGCATTTGGCCGATCCATTGGCCCGCCCACATGACAGCCAGCGAATATAGGAAAATTGCGGTCAGCAGACCAAGAATGCCCACTGGTATACGCCAAGTTGGTTTTTTACGCATGAAATGGTCCATACAGCCGAGTGGGTGTGACAATCGCGGTTAAGCTTGCATCATGGGGTTCTAGCGGCAGCGATTCGACCAATTGTGCATCCCACGCAAGGCCGATTGCAATCGTATCAGGGTGTTTTGCCAACCAGCGATCATAATGCCCGCCGCCCTGTCCCAGCCGCGCGCCTGTTTGGGTAAACCCAAGTAAGGGCGCGAACAACACATCAGGGATCAAGGTGTCAGCCCCGCTCCGCGGCTGCAAAATGTCAAAGGGGCCGGCCTCCAACCCGGTTTCATCAAACGGGTCAGCATGGGCGCGAAATTCCATCGCGCTGTCTTTCCGCGAGAAATATGGCAGCGCGAGGGTGTGCCCCCCTTCAAAGAAGAAATCGGCATAGCTGGCGGTCGGGGCTTCTGCGTCATTTGCCTGATAAAGACCAATGATTGCGTCTTGCGGGATCAGCGCGGTCAACGGGGCCGGAGGGCGCCTGAACAAAAGTGCGCGGGTGACGCCGGGCAATCCATCCACATGTTGGCGGCGGGCCTTGCGCAATTTGCGGCGCAAGTTTTGTTTGTCGTTCAAGATCGGTCTTCCATGATGAAGTGACGGAACCACTATGGGTCTTGCCTGGAGATCCTCTGACGCGAAAACGTCAGGTGGGCGCCGTATGCCTCGAAGCCCCGTGAAATCCACGCTACTTCGGACAGGGACAGCTCCCTAGGAATGCTTATAGCCTCAGGGATGTTCGTCGGCTCGTGCCGAGCAGTCCCGCCAAAATCTATTTAGGCGCTTAATGGCTTGCCCTCAAGCTTATCTGCGCAATTTTCGAGCAGTTCTGCAAATCGTTCCAACGCTGAGGCCAGTTCAGCATCCTGAGTGGATGGGGCGCCTGCGATAATCTGCCGCGTATCGGTTGCCGCTGCATCAGGCGCGGCATTTGGCGTTGGATCGGGCAGGGCATTGATGCGTTCTTCAGCACCATTGCGTTCAGCGCGAAGCGTCTCAAGCTGGATCTGTAATTTGCCGATTTCGCTGAGATGCTCTTCTTTAACCGCCTTTAATCGCGCCAGTTCGAAATCCCGCTCGCGGATTGTCTGTCCCAATGCGGCCTGCTGGCTAATGGCTTCCTCGGCCTTGGCCAATGCCTCGTCGCGTTCAGCAGCCATGGCCGGGTCTGGTTCGCGCTGGAGAGGGATTGCCGACTTTGCTTCATGCAATTCATCGGCAAGCAGCAATGATGCGAATAGCAAATTCTGGGTTTCTTGCCCGGTGCCATTGCCCATCTGCAAAAGTTTCGCCTCGATCGACTCGCCCAGGTGGATAACATGATCCTCCTCGCCAGCGGCGCAGGCGACGGTGTATTTACGCCCGCCAATGGCAAGGGTTACCTCGCTCATGGTTCCAACCTTTTCAGCAGATCATCCAATTCCTTCAACGTATTGGATGCACTATCGCGCAGGCTTTCATGTTTAACCACCAATCCTGAAACAGATGGCGGCGCGGGCCGGATGGTGTCTGAAATTTTGGCAATCCGGCCAAGCGCGGCCTCGATTCGCTGGACGGCTTGTTCTGTGCGGTGTGCGCTCATGATGGGGAATTTACCGTAAGTCTCTTTGATAGGCAAAGGCTTGGCCCAGCCTGTTGATAAATGCATTCATCAGCGCATGAAAGCATAGCTTGGTGGACGACATTGCGACCTATCCTTGACCTTCCTGCGGTGGTCCGCGAAGGCTTCGCGCGCGTCGAATCGATCCGCTGCTGGGGCGGCTTTAAATGTCTACGGCGCTAATATATCAGGAGCCCGTCTATGAGCCTCGATCCCTCCCGCCTCGCCCCTATGGCCAATGCCATCCGTGCGCTGTCCATGGATGCGGTGCAGGCAGCCAATTCGGGGCACCCGGGTATGCCGATGGGCATGGCCGATGTGGCGGCAGTATTGTGGTCTGATTATTTGAAATTTGACCCATCCGCGCCTGATTGGGCGGACCGCGACCGGTTTGTATTGTCGGCCGGCCATGGCTCGATGTTGATGTATTCATTGCTGCATCTGTCCGGTTATGCGCGCCCCACGATGGATGATATTCGTAATTTCCGCCAATTGGGCAGCCCTTGTGCTGGCCATCCAGAAAATTTCTTGCTGGACGGGGTTGAATGCACCACCGGGCCGCTGGGCCAGGGTTTGGCGATGGCGGTGGGCATGGCGATTGCTGAACGCCACCTCAATGCACAATTTGGCGATGATCTGGTCGAACACCGCACGTGGGTGGTGGCCGGTGATGGCTGCCTGATGGAAGGCATCAATCACGAAGCAATCGGTTTGGCAGGGCATCTGAAGCTGGGCCAGATGATTGTGCTGTGGGATGATAATGACATCACGATTGATGGGCCCGCCACGCTTTCAACCAGCGAAGATATTCCTGCACGCTACCGCGCAACCGGTTGGCATGTGGTCAATTGCGATGGGCATGATCCGGCCGATATCCGGCGCGCGATCGATGAAGCGATTGCAGATGATCGCCCTTCGCTGGTCGCCTGCAAGACAATTATTGGCAAGGGCGCGCCCAGCAAGCAGGGCACATCGGCAACCCACGGGGCGCCTTTGGGCGCAGAGGAAATCGCCGGAGCACGAGAGCTGCTGGGCTGGAATGCCGCGCCCTTCGAGGTTCCCTCTGAAATTCAGGCAGATTGGGCCGCGACCGGCGATAGAGGGCGCGCAGCACACGCCAAATGGCGCGATCGGTTAAACAGCGATGCCAAACAGCGTGAGAGTTTTGAAAATCAGATGAAGGGCGTCAGTGAGCTGGCATCCCCCGCGCTGGAAGAATACATCAGGGCGCTGGCCGCAGAGCCAAAGACCGTGGCATCCAGAAAAGCTTCGGAAATGGCGCTTGGCCCGCTGACGGCGACATTGCCGCAATTGATCGGTGGTTCTGCTGATTTGACCGGTTCTAACAACACCAAGACCGCCTCTACCGGGCCTTTAACGGCCGATGATTATTCCGGCCGCTACCTCTATTACGGGATTCGTGAATTCGGCATGGCCGCAGCGATGAACGGAATGATGCTGCATGGCGGCATTGTTGCCTATGGCGGCACATTTATGATCTTCAGCGATTATTGCCGCAATGCGATCCGCATGTCTGCATTACAGCAGGTGGGCGCGGTTTATGTATTGACGCATGATTCCATCGGCCTTGGCGAAGATGGCCCAACCCATCAGCCGGTGGAACAGGTGATGAGCCTGCGGCTGATCCCCAACCTCAACGTTTACCGGCCCGCCGATGCGATTGAGACAGCGGAATGCTGGGCATTGGCACTGGAAACGCCGCAAACACCATCGGTTTTGGCACTTTCCCGTCAAAACCTTGCTGCGATGCGCGGCGAAGGGGATGAAAATTGGTCTGCCAGCTCCAATCGCAGCGCACGCGGTGCCTACCGGTTGCGGGCAGCCACTGCGCCGCGAAAAGTTGTCCTGATCGCGACGGGTTCAGAAGTTCAGCTGGCGGCCGAAGTGGCCCAGCAGCTTGAAGCGGCAGGGATCGGCGCTGATCTGGTGTCGATGCCTTGCGCAGAATTGTTCGACCAACAAAATGCAGCCTACCGCGAAGAAGTCATTCCTGCTGATGCTGTGAAAGTTTCGATAGAAGCAGGCGCGACAATGGGGTGGGAACGTTATACAGGTCTTGATGGGATAAATATCGGTCTCAATCGGTTTGGTGCCTCTGCGCCGGCGGAAGAACTTTTTAAGAAATTCGGTTTCACAGCGGATGCAATATTTCCGCAAATTATGAATAAACTCAATTCCTAAGCAGGAGCTTTTGATATGTCGACCAAGGTTTCAATTAATGGTTTTGGACGGATCGGGCGGCTTGTCGCGCGCGCAATTTTGGGGCGCGATGACCATGATCTTGAACTGGTGGCGATTAACGATTTGGCTGATGCAAAGGCCAATGCGCTGCTGTTCCAGTATGATTCCACCCATGGCCGTTTCCCCGGCGAAGTATCCTCTGATGGGGATAGTATTACCGTAAATGGCAAACGCATTGCGGTGACATCTGAGCGTGATCCGGGCCAACTGCCGCACGCTGAAATGGGGATTGATCTGGTGTTGGAATGCACAGGTTTCTTCCAGTCACATGAAGCCGCCCAGCCGCATCTTGATGCCGGCGCTAAGCGGGTGTTGATTTCCGCCCCGGCGAAAAATGTCAGTGCAACAGTGGTTTACGGCGTAAACCATGATACGCTGACCGCTGCTGATGTTATCGTATCCAACGCCAGTTGCACCACCAATTGCCTTGCCCCTGTGGCCAAGGTGCTGAACGATAGCGTGGGGATTGAACGCGGCTTCATGACCACGGTTCACAGCTATACCAATGATCAGCGCATGCTGGACCAGATGCACAGCGACATGCGCCGCGCACGCGGCGGCGCGCAAAACATGATCCCGACAACCACTGGCGCAGCCCGCGCAGTTGGATTGGTCCTGCCCGATTTGAATGGCAAACTGGATGGCAGCTCGATTCGCGTGCCAACGCCTAATGTCAGCCTGATCGATTTGGTGTTTACGCCTAAGCGCGATACATCCGTAGAAGAGTTGAATGCGGCGTTAAAGGCGGCTTCTGAAGGGGCAATGAAGGGCGTATTGTGCTATACTGATCTGCCTTTGGTCAGCTCGGATTTCAATCACTTCCCAGCTAGTTCGACAGTCGACAGTCTGGAAACAAGCGTGATGGATGGTAAATTGGCCCGCGTCGTATCCTGGTATGATAATGAATGGGGTTTCTCGAACCGCATGATTGATACCGCCGGAGTTATGGCCGGTTTGATCTAAGGCGCAGTGCATGAACACTTTCAAAACCCTTGATGACCTTGGCGATGTTAGCGGGAAGGTCGCGCTGCTGCGCGTTGATCTAAACCTGCCGATGAACGGCGGCACGGTCACCGATCTTACCCGGGTAAGAGCATCCGCCGCGACAATTCTCGAATTGGCGGATGCGGGCGCGAAAGTGTTATTGCTGGCCCATTTCGGGCAGCCCAAAGGCGCGCGAAATTCGACCATGTCGGTGAGCATGACGCTGGATGCGGTTGAGGATGTTTTGGGCCGCGAAGTCATGTTCATCCCCGAAGTTGCGGGGCCGGTGGTTGAACAAGCCGTCAATATCTTGCGCAATGGGGATATTGGCTTGCTGGAAAACACCCGCTTTTGGCCGGGTGAAGAGGGCAATGACGTAGATTTTGCCAAATCTATTGCAGCCAATGGCGATTTCTATGTGAATGACGCCTTTTCTGTTGCCCACCGCGCCCATGCCAGCACCGCCGGGCTGGCGCAGATTTTGCCGGCCTATGCAGGCCGCGCAATGGAGCGGGAGCTTAATGCGCTTGATGCGGCCTTGGGCAATCCGGAACATCCGGTTGCAGCCGTGGTTGGCGGGGCGAAAGTATCATCCAAATTGGCGGTGCTGAAAAATTTGGTCGAGCAGGTCGATCATCTGATTATCGGCGGAGGGATGGCCAACACTTTCCTTGCTGCGCGCGGCGTGGATGTGGGCAATTCGCTGTGCGAACATGAATTGGCTGATACGGCCAATTCAATTTTGGATGCTGCGGACAGTGCCGGTTGCACGGTGCATTTGCCTTATGACGTCGTCGTGGCGAAAGAATTCGCCGCCAACCCCGCCAGCCTGCGGTGCTGTAATGTGCATGAAGTGGCCGGGGACGAGATGATCCTCGACGTTGGGCCGCAAGCGGTAGAGGCGCTAGCCGATGTGCTCAAGACATGCCGGACGCTGGTTTGGAATGGGCCCCTGGGGGCGTTTGAAACGCAGCCCTTTGATGCAGCAACTGTGAAGCTGGCACAAACTGCCGCGGCGCTTACCCGCGAAGGATCACTGGTTTCTGTGGCCGGCGGCGGCGATACCGTTGCAGCCCTTAATCACGCAGGGGCAGGGCAAGATTTTTCATATATTTCCGCAGCTGGCGGCGCATTTCTAGAATGGATGGAGGGCAAGGAATTGCCCGGTGTTGCCGCGCTTCAAAGGTAACACTCAATCCAGTAGGGTCGAGGCCGTTACAGAGTATTTTGGTGCTGGCTAAGGCACCCGCCGCAAGTATGATCGCATTGATATGCACAAAGATGTGCACGAATTAGGGATTAGTCGATGAACAGCCAAGATATGACCGCGAAAATCGAACAGGGGCAGGGGTTTATTGCCGCTTTGGATCAAAGCGGGGGGTCCACACCAAAGGCACTTCGCGCATATGGTGTTGGCGATGATGAATGGTCCGGCGATGATGAAATGTTCGGCAAAATCCACGAAATGCGCAGCCGGGTAATTACCGCGCCATCCTTTGCCAGCGGCAAGGTGATCGGCGCGATCCTGTTTGAAAAAACGATGGATGGATCGGTTGATGGAAAATCCACCCCAGATGCGCTGAAGGAACGCGGCGTGGTTCCATTCATCAAAGTTGACGAAGGCCTTGCTGACGAGGTTGATGGTGTCCAGCTGATGAAGCCCATGACCAAGCTTGCCGCTTTGTTGGAAAAATCGGTTGGCAAAGGCATGTTTGGCACGAAAATGCGTTCGGTGATCAACGCTGCCAATCCGGCCGGGATTGCGGCCGTGGTTGAACAACAATTTGCCGTCGGAAATCAGATTGTCGACGCAGGCTTGGTCCCTATTTTGGAACCGGAATATAATATTCAGGCGGCTGACCGGGCCGAAGGCGAAGTCATCTTGCGTGATGCCATTCTGGCCGCCCTTGATGCCTTGCCCGAAGGGCGCAAAATCATGCTCAAGCTGTCAATTCCGGTTGAGGCCAATCTTTACAAATCGCTGGTGGATCATCCCAACACACTGTCTGTGGTTGCCTTGTCGGGTGGGTTTACCCGCGAAGAAGCATGCGAAGAGCTGGCTGCGAATAACGGTATGATTGCCAGCTTCAGCCGTGCGCTGCTGCAAGAATTGCGCGCCCAGATGGATGATGCCCAATTTGACGATGCGCTGGGCGAAGCGATCAACCATATCCAACGCGCCTCTGTGGCCGGTTGATGCATGGCAGGGCTTGGCGCATGCGCGCCTACAGGTTAAGCGGCGGGCATGACTGCTAAATTACCTGCTTGCCAATTATACCTGATTTCCCCGCCCGATGTTGGCGGTGATTTTCCTGACCGGCTTGAGCGTGCGCTCAATGCCGGGCCAGTGGCTGCGTTTCAATTTCGTGTGAAGGGATTGGATCAGCACGAGGCGGCGCAATTGGCGGCGCCGCTGCAGGAAATTTGCGCGGCGCATGATGTGGCATTCATCGTTAATGATGATGTCGCATTGGCCCGGCGGCTGAATGCAGATGGGGTGCATTTGGGGCAAGGGGATGGATCAGCCAAAGATGCGCGCGAGGAATTGGGCCCCGAGGCACAGATTGGCGTTACCTGTCACGCCAGCCGCCATATGGCGATGGAGGCCGGCGAACAGGGTGCCGATTACGTAGCATTTGGCGCATTTTACCCCAGTTCCACCAAGGATAGCGGCCATATTGCCGAACTAGAGCTGATCGAATTTTGGAGCGGTTTGTTCGAAATTCCCAGCGTGGCGATCGGGGGCATTACCCCTGATAATTGCCAGCCGATTATCGATGCCGGTGCAGATTTTATCGCCGTGTCCGGGGCAGTGTGGAATGGCGATGAAGTTGAAACGGTGCAGGCTTTTTCAGCCAAGTTGAAACCCAATAGCTAGCGTGCTTGCCGTTTCATCACAATCTGGCGAAGGCTGGGCATCTTAAATCGGACGCAGGCTGGCAGATACAGGCTGGCAGATACAGGGTGGCAGTTCTGGGCAAGCGGATGGTTGAGGCCAGCGCGGTAAATGCAGGTTCAAACTTGCGCGCCAAATACCCCTGCCACCCATTGTCCTTGTTCCCCAATACCCTTGCCCGTTGCAAGGCTGTCCGTTGCAAGGCGTGGGTGGGGGCAGGCCTCTGAATTTTCTTAGCGCATGGACCCGTTGCGAACGCAGCGCACAGGGCTTGGTTGTCCCTCATCATCAAGTAGGCGCAAGGTCGAATTGCCTGTGCGAGAAAACTGCATCCCTCTCATCGGCCCTCTGGTGAAGACGACCGTCTTTCCGGTGTGCAGATAGGTGCCTGATCCGTCCGCTGTCTGGTAGGTAGAGGCATTGCCAATTGTGAAATTCATATCATCGAGCGGCACCCAAGCAAGGCCGGCAGCATCGCCGGGTAATGCGCAGCGATAAAGACCTAAGGGAATCGTATCCAACCGGCCGCCCGGTGCAGCAAGTGCTGTGCTGGACAGGGCCGTGAACAGGCCAAGGGCGATAAGGGCGTTGAAGTTTTTCATATCAAGGGGGCAGCGCATATCACTCGGCCTGAATATGCGCCAGTCTACTCCTACATTTCAGCCCTGCATATTGGCCCTGCACATTGCCATTAAATCCGGCCCAATTAATCAGGCCTTACAATTTGGCGAAACATTTCGGCCCTCAATCTGACGCGCCGCCAGTCTTATGGTATGCCGCGCGCTCTGGCGCGAAATCTGCATTCAGCTGGGCATGCCGCGCGCCTTGCCCGCAAGGCGCGTGTAGGTTAAGGGCGCGGCGCACGATGCGGGCTAGATGCCCAAATTTTTTATGCGAACATAAGGCCAGCACCCATGAAGATCAGCGGCGTGGACATCCGTCCCGGCAACATCATTGAATATGAATCCGGAATTTGGAAAGTTGCCAAGATCCAGCATACGCAGCCGGGCAAGGGCGGCGCCTATATGCAGGTGGAAATGAAGAACCTGCAGGATGGCCGCAAAACCAATGTCCGTTATCGCAGCGCGGATACTGTGGAACGCGTTCGTCTCGATACGAAGGAATTTCAATATCTCTATGCTGATGGCGATATGTTGGTGTTCATGGACAAAGAGAATTACGAACAAATCAATTTACCGACTGATTTGATCGGTGATGCGGCCGCATTCCTGACCGATGGAATGGATGTGACGCTTGAATTATATGATGAAAAACCGATCAGTGTCGCCTTGCCGGATCAGGTCGAAGCAACGATTGTTGAGGCTGATGCGGTAGTTAAGGGGCAGACCGCTTCTTCCAGTTACAAGCCTGCCGTGCTTGAAAACGGGGTGAGGGTGATGGTCCCGCCACATATCGGCAGCGGCACACGCATTGTGGTTGATGTCTATGAACGCACCTATGTCAGCAAAGTGAGCTGAACAGACATGGCGATGATTTCAGGTATTATTCGCGTCATGGAACGCGCAGCGCGCAAGGCAGGCAGCCGTTTGCGCCGCGATTTCGGCGAGGTTGAGCATTTGCAGGTCAGCCGTAAGGGGCCAGCGGATTTCGTGTCTAAGGCGGATCAACGCGCCGAACGCATATTGTATGATGAATTGATCAGCGCGCGGCCCGATTGGGGCTTTGTGCTGGAAGAAGGCGGCGTTATCGAAGGCGATCCGGGTAAACCGCGGTGGATCATTGATCCGCTCGATGGGACCAGCAATTTTCTTCATGGCATACCCCATTTTGCGATTTCGATCGCGGCGCAGGAACCAACCCTGGATGGCAGGGGGTGGGGCGATGTTTTTGCAGGAGTGGTGTACCAGCCGATAACGGATGAAACATTCTGGGCTGAAAAAACGCGCGGTGCATGGTTGCAGGATGCCCGGCTGCGGGTGTCTTCTCGGCGCAATATGTCTGATGGCCTGATTGCCACTGGCA